>Ga0102588_1000904_pt1 | contig 26621 bp, 20 predicted proteins | sample AraplaMF_Col_mMS_FD_76854 | JGI IMG/M metagenome (GOLD analysis project Ga0102588, IMG submission 76854) | Arabidopsis root microbial communities from the University of North Carolina, USA - plate scrape MF_Col_mMS (SPADES assembly) (version 2) | ecosystem: Host-associated > Plants > Roots >...
TTGGCACCTCGATGTCGGCTCATCACATCCTGGGGCTGTAGTCGGTCCCAAGGGTATGGCTGTTCGCCATTTAAAGTGGTACGCGAGCTGGGTTCAGAACGTCGTGAGACAGTTCGGTCCCTATCTGTCGTGGGCGTTGGAGATTTGAGGGGGGCTGCTCCTAGTACGAGAGGACCGGAGTGGACGTTCCGCTGGTGTTCGGGTTGTCATGCCCATGGCATTGCCCGGTAGCTACGAACGGAAGTGATAACCGCTGAAAGCATCTAAGCGGGAAGCACGCCCCAAGATGAGATCTCCCGAGTCCCAGAGACTCCTTAAGGCCCCATCTAGACTAGGTGGTTGATAGGCGCGGTGTGGAAGTGCAGCAATGCATTGAGCTTACGCGTACTAATGAGCCGTGCGGCTTGACCATATAACCCCAAGACGCTTCGCACGTAATCCTTAGCGAACATCCCGATTCACCAAACGCTTGTCACTCGTTTACCCCTTTGCGGGGCTTGGCGCACCATCTGCGCTGCCCCCACCCCTTCCCTGGCGACGATAGCGCTGTGGCCCCACCCGATCCCATCCCGAACTCGGCAGTGAAACGCAGCTGCGCCGATGGTAGTGTAGCTTGCTATGCAAGAGTAGGTCATCGCCAGGGGCTTTATCCTTAAAAACCCTCACCCTCCGGTGAGGGTTTTTTCTTGCCTGAAACATAGCGCCATCATTAGCTCCGCATAAACACCACGATTAGCTCGCCATTCGCCATGGCTTTAAAGCAGTGCGATTAACAAGCGCCTCAATGGGCGATTATCGATAGGCCCAACTCTTATAGCCGTTTGGACTGTTCAATCCACTTGCCGCACCAGACGGCAAGCGGAAACGCCAATACGCAACACACGCTTGGCCTATGATTCGAGGCCTCAGGGACCATGCGCCAATCGGGGGATCACCGCGTGTTCGTCCAAGTCGAAACCCGCCGCCGCCAGGGCACGCCATGGGTGACCATGTTGCTCGTGCTGCTCTGCGTCCTGAGCTTCATCGGCCTGGCCGTACTGCCGCCGCGCCAGCGCCTGTCCCTGCTGCTCGAATGGGGCACGGTGCCGGCCAATATCTTCGATGCGAAGGAACCCATCCTCGCCCAGTTGCATGACCCCTCGCTGCTGCGCCTGGTCACTGCGCTCTTCATCCATGTGGCCTGGCTGCATGTGCTGGGCAATATGCTGTTCCTGGTGATCTTCGGACTCCCTTCCGAACGCACCCTGGGTTCCACCCGTTTTTTCCTGCTCTTCCTGCTGGGCGGCATCGTCGCCAACCTGGTCGGCGCGCTTTCGCTCGCCGGCGTGCACTCGCCCATCATCGGCTGCAGCGGCGCGGTGTCTGCCGTGCTCGGCGCCTATATCGCGCTGTTTCCGCGCGAACGCCTGGGCCTGGTGCTCCCGCTCGGTCTCTACCTGGAGTTCGTCCGCGTCCCGGCCTTCCTGCTCATCGGCATCTGGGTGCTGCTGCAATTGCTCTTCAGCTATGCCGGCCCCAGCTATGGCGCCGTTGTGTGGTGGACGCACATCGCCGGCTTCCTGTTCGGCGTCGTCTACGCGCTGCTGTCCCGCCAGGCCGTCGTCCGCCGCATGCGCGGATAAACTACGCCGATGCGCAACAAGAAACTCTACAAGGTGACCTTCCTGCACCTGGGCAAGAGCTACGAGCTCTACGCCAGGCACGTGGCTTCCAGTGCGCTCTGGGGGTTCACCGAAGTCGGCGAACTGGTGTTCGAGCCGGCCGGCGAGGGCATCGTGGTCGATCCGACTGAAGAAAAGCTGCGCGAGGAGTTCAAGGACACACGCGTGCTGCACCTGCCGATGCAGGCCATCATCCGCGTCGAAGAAGTCGACCGCAAAGGTTCGCTCGCCATCCGCGACGCCAGCGACGGCCAGAAAGTGACGCCTTTCCCGATGCCGCCACGCAGCGGCCGCTGATCGTCAGCGATACGCCGCCATGCCGTGATGGCGGGAGAAATGCCGCAGCAGCCTCCGCGCGATCGGCGTCGGCGCCACCTGGCGGAACGTATGATGCGGATCGAAGCCTTCGCGATGCATATCCGCACGCTTGCGATGAATGTATGCGCGCATCACATCCGCATTGAACTCCGGATGGAACTGCACGCTCACCGCGTTCTTGCCATAGCGCAGCAGATGATGCGGATCGCGCGCCGACCCGGCGAGCACCGTGGCTCCCTTCGGCAACTCCAGCACGCTCTGCTCGTGCGTGGTATGCGCACGGAATGCCACCGGCAACGCGGCCGCCACCGGATCGTGCCTGGCCTGCTCCGCCACCTGGATCAGCATCGTGCCGATCTCGCGACCGCCAGGCAGATAGTCCACCCGCCCGCCGAGCGCATGCGCCATCAGCTGATGTCCGTAGCAGACGCCGAACAGCGGCAGTTCCGCATCCATCGCGTCCCTGATCCATCCAGCGGTGCGTTCGCTCCACGCGGCGCGCTCCGTGACCATCGCGGCAGAGCCGGTAATCAATGCGCCCGCTACATCGCCGGGCGCCGGTAGCGCCTCGCCCGCCGCCACGTCGATGACGCGCACCCGCTCCGGCGCCAGCTGCGCACCCAGGCGGAACCAATGTGGAAAGTCGCCATGGCGAGCGCGAATCGGATCCGGCGCGCGGCCGGTGCGGATGATCAGGACAGGCTTCATCGAGACAGAACGTGCTTCAGTGGGAATGGCCTTCCGGCAGTTCGATCGGCGGCAGCACGGTCAGCACTTCCTTCACCGTGGTCAGTCCGCGTGCCACCTGCGCCGCCGCCGAAATGCGCAAGGGCCGCATGCCCTCGGCCAGGGCCGCGGTGCCGAAGCGGCCCAGATCCAGCTGCGAAGACAACAGGCCACGCAAGCGCGGTGACAGAATCATCATCTCATAGATGCCGGTGCGCCCCATGAAGCCGGTATTGCGGCACTCCAGGCAACCCACCGGCTTGAACACGGTCTCCGGTAGCGGCACCGACCAGCCATGGGTCAGTGCCGTCCATTCGTGCGGCTCCTGCTCCGTGGCCTGTTTGCAATGCGGGCACAAAGTGCGCACCAGGCGCTGCGCCACCACCCCGGTCAGCGTCGACTGGATCAGGTAATGCGGCACGCCCAGATCGAGCAGGCGCGTCACCGCGCTGGGCGCGTCGTTGGTGTGCAGCGTCGACAGCACCAGATGGCCGGTCAGCGACGCCTGCACGGCCATCTGCGCGGTTTCGAGGTCGCGGATCTCGCCGACCATGATGATGTCCGGATCCTGGCGCAGCAGCGTGCGCACGCCCGCGGCGAAGTCCAGATCGATCGAAGTCTGCACCTGCATCTGATTGAGTTCCGGCGAGACCATCTCGATCGGATCCTCCACCGTGCACACGTTGAGCTCCGGCGTGGCCAGGTGCTTCAACGTGGAATACAGCGTGGTGGTCTTGCCCGAACCGGTGGGGCCGGTCACCAGCACGATGCCGTGCGGACGCTCCACCATGCTGCGCCACAGAGCGCCTTCCTCCGCCGAAAAACCCAGCTGCGAGAAATCCTTCGCGACGATATCCGGATCGAAGATACGCATCACCACCTTCTCGCCGAACGCGGTCGGCATGGTGGAAATACGCAGTTCCACCTCGCGGCCGCCGGAGGAGCGCGTCTTGATGCGGCCGTCCTGCGGGCGGCGCTTCTCGGCCACGTCCATGCGCGACAGGATCTTGATGCGCGCGGTCACCGCCGTCATCACCGGCGGCGGCAGCTCGAACACCTTGTGCATCACGCCGTCGATGCGAAAGCGCATCAGCCCGGCTTCGCGCCGCGGCTCCAGATGGATGTCGGAGGCGCGCTGCTCGAACGCGTACTGCAGCAGCCAGTCGACGATGTGCACGACGTGGCGGTCGTCCGCGCCGACTTCGCCGCTCTTGCCCAGCTCGACCAGCTGCTCGAAATTGAGGATCGCCGAGGAATCGTAGCCGCTCGTCTTGGCATCCTGCGCCAGCTGGATCGAGCGCTGCACGCCGTAGAACTCGAGCAGGTAGCGATTGATGTCCAGCGGATTGGAGACCACCCGCTTCACGTCGCGGCGGATCATGTGCGACAGGTCGGCGGCCCAGCTCGGATCGAACGGTTCGCAGGTGGCGAAGGTCACCTCGCCGGGCGAAGCTGCCACCGGCAGGATGCGGTGGCGCGTGGCGTAGGCACTGCTGACCACCTGGGTCACCGCCGCCACGTTGATCTTCATCGGGTCGATCTTCAGATACGGCAGCCCCGCGTGGGTCGCCAGCCACTCGGTCAGGACTTCCAGGCTGAGCGGGCGGCCCGGATCGCGCTGGTTGGCCAGCTTGGCGTTGGCGATCAGCACCAGCGGATGCAGCTCTACCGAGGAGCGGCCGCTGCGGTTGCCCATGCGCACGTTCTTGGCGTCCTCGGCCTGGACGAAACCGTCCACGACCAGGGCGGCCAGCACGTCGTCGAGCGTGAGCTTGCCGCGCCGGCCGAGCAGGGAAGCGATTTGCGGTGAGGCGGCCATGCGTTGGATTCCCCTCGGTTTTCTGCGCGCGATCAGGCCAGGAGCATAGCGCGCCGGTATACTAACCCGCTTTATTCCAGGTCACGGAAAGCCATGTCCGCACGTACCTTCCAGGATGTGATTCAGACCCTCAACCGCTACTGGGCGGCGCAGGGTTGCGTGTTGCTGCAGCCGCTCGATACCGAGGTCGGCGCCGGCACGTTCCATCCCGCCACCTTCCTGCGCTCGCTGGGCCCGGAGCCCTGGGCCGCGGCCTACGTGCAGCCTTCGCGCCGTCCCACCGACGGCCGCTATGGCGAAAACCCCAACCGCCTGCAGCATTACTACCAGTACCAGGTGGTGATGAAGCCCAATCCGGACAATATCCTCGAGCTGTACATCGGCTCGCTCAAGGAGCTGGGCCTGGACCCGCTGGTGCACGACCTGCGCTTCGTCGAGGACAACTGGGAATCGCCCACGCTGGGCGCCTGGGGCCTGGGCTGGGAGGTCTGGCTCAACGGCATGGAAGTCACCCAGTTCACCTATTTCCAGCAGGCCGGCGGCCTGGAGTGCAAGCCGGTCACCGGCGAGATCACCTACGGCCTGGAGCGCCTGGCCATGTACCTGCAGAACGTGGACAACGTCTACGACCTGGTATGGACCGAAAGCCCGCACGGCACCGTCACCTACGGCGACGTGTTCCACCAGAACGAAGTCGAGCAGAGCACCTACAACTTCCAGCACGCCAACGTGCCTGAGCTGCTGCGCTGGTTCGACGTGTGCGAGGGCGAGGCCAACAAGCTGATCGCCGCCGGCCTGCCGCTGCCGGCCTATGAGCAAGTGATGAAGGCCAGTCACACCTTCAATCTGCTCGACGCGCGTCGTGCGATCAGCGTGACCGAGCGCCAGCGCTACATCCTGCGCGTGCGCACGCTGGCCCGCGCGGTGGCCGAAACCTACGTCGCGCAGCGCGAAAAGCTCGGCTTCCCGGGCCTGAAGAAAAACCACAAGCCGTCCAAGGAGCAGGCTGCATGAGCGCCGCCAAGTCACTGCTGATCGAGCTGGGCACGGAAGAACTGCCGCCCAAGGCGCTCGACGAGCTTGCCGCCGCTTTCCAGCGCGGCATCTGCGACGGTCTGGCCAAGCGCGGCGTGGAAGCCGGCCTGGACCTGGCGCGCACGTTCGCCTCGCCGCGCCGTCTGGCCGTCCATATCCCGCAGGTGGCCGCGCAGCAGCCGGAGCAGGCCATCGAGCGCCGCGGTCCCGCGGTGAATGCCTCGCTCGATGCCGAAGGCAACCCGAGCAAGGCGCTGCAGGGTTTCGCGCAGTCCTGCGGTGTCACCGTCGAACAGCTGGAAAAGCTGGAGACCGACAAGGGCGCCTGGTTCGTGTTCCGCGCCGTGAAGCCCGGCCAGCCGCTGGCCGCGTTGTTGCCTGAGATCCTCGACGAAACGCTCAAGGGCCTGCCCATTCCCAAGCCGATGCGCTGGGGCGATCACGACTACAGCTTCGTGCGTCCGGCCCACTGGCTGGTGATGCTGCACGGCGCCGACATCATCGAAGGCGAGGCGCTGGGCCTGAAGAGCGGCCGCAAGTCGCGCGGCCACCGCTTCCTGCATCCGCATCCGATCCATGTCGCCGATGCCGACAGCTGGCTGGACTCGATGCAGGCCGCGAAGGTGCTGGCCGATCCGGCCGAGCGCCGCCAGCGCATCCGCGCCGAGGTCGCCAAGGCAGCCGCGCAGACCGGCGGCCTGCCGCAGCTGGACGACGCGCTGCTCGACGAGATCGCCAACCTCACCGAATGGCCGTCCGCGATCGCCTGCACCTTCGAGCGGGACTTCCTGGCGGTGCCGCCGGAAGCCCTGGTCACCACCATGGAGACCAACCAGAAGTTCGTGCCGGTGTTCGACGCCAACGGCAAGTTGACCGAGCACTTCATCGGCATCGCCAATATCGAGAGCAAGGACCCGGCCGAGATCCGCAAGGGCTACGAGCGCGTGATCCGCCCGCGCTTCGCCGACGCAAAGTTCTTCTGGGACGAGGACCTGAAGACGCCGCTGGCCGGCTACCAGGACCAGCTGAAGAACGTCACCTACCAGCAGTCGCTGGGCAGCCTGTGGGACAAGAGCGTGCGCGTGGCGGAGCTGGCGCGCATCGTGGCCAATCGCGTCGAGGTCGACGCCGGCCAGGCGACCCGCGCTGCGGCGCTGAGCAAGTGCGATCTGCTGACCCGCATGGTCGGCGAGTTCCCCGAGCTGCAGGGCGTGATGGGTCGCTACTACGCCACCCATCACGGCGAAACGGCCGAGGTGGCCGCCGCCCTCGACAGCTACTACCAGCCCCGTTTCGCCGGCGACGCCATTGCCGCGGGCAAGGTCGGCCAGGTGCTGGCCGTGGCCGAGCGCCTGGACACCCTCGCCGGCATCTTCGCGGTAGGCCTCAAGCCCAGCGGCAACAAGGATCCGTTCGCGCTGCGCCGTGCCGCGCTGGGCCTGGCGCGCACACTGGTGGAAGGCGGGCTGGAACTGGATCTCAAGGCCAGCTTCACCGAGGCGCTGGAACTGATCCCTGACGCGGCCCTCGCCGCCGGCCTCAAGCCGGGCAAGGACGGCAAGGCGCCAACGCTGGATGCCGGCAAGCGCCGCGCGGCGCTGGTCGAGGAGCTGTACGACTTCGTGATCGAACGCCTGCGCGGCTATTACGCCGAGCAGGGTTTCAATGGCGAGCAGTTCGAAGCGGTGCTGGCGGTGGCGCCGGCATCGCTGGCGGATTTCGATCGCCGCCTGCGTGCGGTGGCGGAGTTCGGCCGCCGGCCGGAAGCGCTGAGCCTGGCCGCCGCCAACAAGCGCGTCGCCAACATCCTGCGCAAGCAGGCGGAAGAGGCGGGTGCGCCGGCGCTGCCGGGCGCAGTCGATCCCGCGCATTTCGAAGCCGATGTCGAGCGTGCACTGGCGTCGGCGCTGGCCGCCGCCAGGTCGGACACGGCCGGCGCGCTGCAGGCCGGCGACTACACCGCGGTGCTGACGCGCCTAGCGCAGCTGCAGGCGCCGGTCGACGCGTTCTTCGATGGCGTGCTGGTGAATGCGGAGAATCCCGCGGTGCGCGCCAATCGCCTGGCCTTGCTGGGCCAGTTGCAGGCGCAGTTCACCGCCATCGCCGACATCGCGAGGCTCTGAGCTTCGATCGGGGCAGCGTCGTCGGTACTAAACGAAAACGGCAGCCTGGTGGCTGCCGTTTTCGTTTCCGATGTTGCGTTAAGCGATTTGCCGATCGCGCTTGAGGCGGTCTCCGAGGCGGTGGTTGAAAGCCACCATCGCCGCCGCGTCCACGTCGTTGCCGCCCGGGCCGAGAATCTCGTAGAGGTCGGCCAGCAGATCCGCATTGTCCGCCAGCGATAGATTGCTGTCGGCCAGGTCCAGCTCGGACTGCAGGATGCGCAGTGCCGTATTCAGGCGGTTCGGATCCATCGCCACGCCGCTGGCGTGCAGGGTGTCGGCGGCCGTGCGCAGCTTGGTGCGCTGGCGCTGGGTCAGGGAGGTCTCGGTGCCGAGCTCCTCGCCGGAGGTGATCGCCTCGGACTGGATCATCGAACCCTCGCCGGCCACCAGCCACACCAGGGAAATCCCCATGGTCTTGGCCAGGGTCACGCAGCGGGCGCGGGAAGGATCGGTATTGCCGTCCCGCCAGCTACGCACGACGCCCTCGGAGAAACCGCACATTCGCGCGATCTCGGTCACGCTGCCCACTCGCTGGATCAGCACCTTGATGCGGTCGGCGAAGGTTCCCGCGCTCGGCGGCGTCGTAGTTATTTGCGTAGCCATCAGGTGTGCTCCTAGGCGATCTGGCAGTTGACTTTTACTCAAATGTCTTTCGAGACGCTTACGTTCCGGGGAAAAAAACGCGCTGGAAGGAGTCACAACGGGCCATTTTTATCCCTGCTCGTAATTTTTTTCGATAAGAATCCGTAAGAAAGCCGGACTCCGATCGGGGAGAAACGCACGAGTGTCGATCTGGAATACGCGCCGGCTATAGGAATTTGCCGGGGGCTGGGTGACCTTGCCGGTCGTGCATCGAGCGACCCCCTGGACATGCGCCGTCGATGCTGCTGCGAACCCGCTATTTCTTTACCGAAAAGCAACTATCGATCAGGAATTCGAGCGACTGCCTGGCCCGGCCTACGGAGAGGAATCTTGTTTTTAACCAGTCCTTTATGGACGTCCAAACACCGTCATTCAGCGTTGGACTACGGTAGATGTCTCCCTTCGCAACCGTATGCTAGGCAAAGCTCCTATTGACTTTTCTGGGTGCTTATTTTTCCGGTATGCTTGAAACCTCCCCCGCGAAATATTCCGTGTGGCGCCTGGCGCCAGGGGTTTCGCGCCCTGTTCCTTAGGATTCATTCGATTGAGGTTTCACATGCGCAGGTTGGTTTGGTCGCTGATGTCGGTAGCAGCGCTGGCTCTCGCCGGCTGCAATTCTTCTGATTCCTCGCAGCCCACGACGGCTGGCGGCGAATCCGCACCGGCCGCTTCCGCGCCTGGCCAGCAGCAGCCGACCAAGGCCAATGCGGTCAGCGGCACGGTTGCGCTGCGCGACGCCAGCTCGCAGGTCTCGCCGCAGGCGAAGCTGGAGCTGAAGCTGCTCGATCCGTCCCAGGAAGGCACGCCGCTGGCCAGCAAGACCATCGATCCGGTGGCCAGCCTGCCGCAGTCGTTCGAGCTGGAATTCAATCCGGCCGACGTGAATCCGAACAGCATGTATATCGTGCAGGCCGTGCTGACCGACGGCGATCGCCGCTACACCGCGCCGCTGCAGACGCCGGTGCTGACCAAGGGCGCCGGCAGCCAGGTGTCGATCCAGCTGGTCGGCGAGCAGACCCCCGGCGAGAAGGAACTGGCCGCGTTCACCGCGGTGCAGAAGCAGATCGGCGGCATGAAGATCACCAGCGGCACCAAGCTGGAAGACAAGGTCTCGCGCGGCTGGCAGGTGTTCCGCGAAGCGGGCGAAGTGAAGTTCATCCGCGAGCAGGTCGACTACGGCGACAAGGGCTTCACCAATACCGACTATGCCTACAAGGACGGCAAGCCGTGGGTCGTGGTGCAGCAGAAGAAGTCCAGCAAGGACGCCAAGCCCAATTCGACCGAGCGCGCCGGCTGGAACGCCGACGGCGCCCTGGTGCTGAAGCAGGAACAGGCCGGCAGCAAGACCGATGCGCTGGCCGACGAGGAAGCCGCCAGCCTGCAGAAGCAGGCCACCAGCATCCTCAGCCTGGCTACCAACGGCAAGAACAAGTAAGCCCCGGCGTCATCCGGGCATGAAAAAAGCCGTCCGCTCGCGCGGACGGCTTTTTCTTTGGGCCCAGGAAAAACTGGCGTGGAGAAAGCCGGCTCAGAAGCCGACTTTCACGCCCAGGTTCACGCTGTTGTACTTCTGGCTGTCGTCGCCGAAGCGGCCGCTGTAGCCGACCCAGCCGGTCACGCTCTCGCTGAACTGTGCGGACACGCCGACGTCGGCGGTGCCCCAGGTCTTGTCCGGCAGGAAACCGGTGAGGGCGAACTGGCCGGGCATGCTGACCACGCCGGCGGTGACGCTGCGCGGGTCGGCCTTGCTGTCGTGGTTCCAGGCCACCTCGGCGTACGGCGCCAGCATCATGCCGCCGGCCTGCCAATGACCCTGCAGGCGCCAGCCGAGGGTGGAGATCAGCGCATCGCGCTGCTGGCGTCCGAACCACATGGTGGTGCTGTCGTTGCCGCCTTCGGTGTAGCCGTTGACCTTGACGGTCTGCCACTCGACCGTGGCGAACGGACCGGTGCGCAGCGTATCGAAGTTGAACCACCAGCCGCCGGTGGCGCCGCCGCCGAGGCGGTTGCCGTCGGCCTTGCCGCTCTCGCTGCGCGACATCGCACCGAGCTGGATGCGGCGCTCGATGTCGGTGAAGTTCGACTGCGCGTAGTTCAGGTAGCCGCCGATGTAGCCGCCGCCGTTGTGATAGGTCAGGTAGCCCAGGCCGCTGATGTCCTGCAGCTTGTAGCCGCCGCCACCGGCGAAATCGGCGTTGTGCTGGCCGATGCCCAGCGCCACGCCCATCGAGATGTGCTCGCTGGCGCGCACGTCGGCGCCGACGGTCAGGTTGACGTTGTTGCTGGTGGTCTTGGGCGAGCTGCTCTGCTCGTCGAAACGCTGGTGGGCGTAGTCGACGTTGGCGAAGAAGCGCGTATCGTTGCCCATCGCGTCGGCCATCATCTCGTTGCGGATGGCGCGGGTCTGCGCCGAGGCGGCGGCCAGCGGCGCTTCGCCGAGCATGGAGATCTGGCCCGGTGCCTGGATCAGCGACACCACGTACTGGCCCAGCATGGCGTGGGCGGCGGTGGTCGGATGCACACCGTCGGCGAACAGGTAGGTGTTGTTGGTGCCCGCGGCATAGCTGTAGGGCAGGCCGGAACCGGCCGGGCCGCACTGCACCGAGCTGCCGTTACAGGCCGGCGTGGTGACGTTGGTGAAGCCGTAGGCCGACGGATTGGCGATCACCTCGTTGAGCAGCTGGAAGGTGTTCACCGGAATCACGTTGAGGCCGTTGTTGCTCAGCTGGGTGATACCCGCGTTGAGCACGCCGTTGAAGGCGAGCGACAGCTGCGTCGCGCCGGCCGAGGCGGCCGCACCGCCGGCCAGGCCGGACGGGGTCTTGCCGATGTCGGGCAGGTTGTAGACCACCACGTACTTGGCGCCGGCGGCCTGCATCTGGCCGATCAGGCCAACTTCGGTCTGCGCGGCGGCGGCGGCGCCGGCGGCCAGCACGTTCGGATTGGTCGAGCTGGAGGTCAGGTAGAAGATGTCGTTGGCGCCGCCCCAGACCTGGTAGAGCGCCTTGCTGTCGGCCGCGCCGCCGTTGGCGGCCAGGTACATCTGGAACTGCTGCGACAGCAGCGGCACGCCGGCCGGAGTGCCCGGCGAGTTGTGCTGCAGGCCGGCGCCGCCGAAGGCGTAGTCGGTGCCGCCCGAGAGCGACGCGGTCACCGGCAGGTTCAGCGCGGCGGCGACGTTCTCTGCCGTGGTGGTGCCGGGGTTGGTGGTGAAGCGCAGCGGGGTCGGCGAACCCGACAGCTTGGCGATGTTGCCGGCGTCGCTGAGGCTGTCGCCGATGACCACGACCTTGCTGAAGTCGGTGGCGGCGGCGGCAGTGCTGAACAGCAGGCCGGCGGCGATGGCGCCGGCAAGATGGCGGATGCGGGGCATGTCGGTAACGCTCCTTGAGCCGGGATGGCTTTTGTTATTCGCGCGTTACGGTAATGCATGCCCATACGTCAGCGCATGCTGCGCTGCATCGCAGCGCAGCATATCCCGACAGAGTCGAACCTCAACGCTTCATGGCGCGCGATAACGCGTCGGCGAAAGCACTGTTGGCCGGCGCCGGTGCCGGCTTCGGCGCGCCACCGCCGCCGCCGGGACGCGGACCGCGACCGTCGCGCGGACCGCCGCGGCCACCTTCGTTGCCGCCGCCGGCCGGCCGGCCGGCGCGCACCTGGCCGGGCTCGTCGTCCAGGCGCATGGACAGGCCGATGCGCTGGCGCGGCAGGTCCACTTCCATCACCTTGACCTTGACGATGTCGCCGGCCTTCACCGCATCGCGCGGATCCTTGACGAAGGTGTGCGACAGCGCGGAGACGTGCACCAGGCCGTCCTGGTGCACGCCGATGTCGACGAAGGCACCGAACGCGGCCACGTTGGTGACGCGGCCTTCGAGGATCATGCCGGGGCGCAGGTCCTTCAGGTCTTCCACGCCTTCGGCGAAGCTCGGCGCGACGAACTCCGGGCGCGGATCGCGGCCCGGCTTCTCCAGTTCTTTAAGGATGTCGCGCACGGTCGGCACGCCGAAGCGTTCGTCGGTGTACTGCTCGGCCTTGAGGCCACGCAGGAACGAACTGTCGCCGACGATGCTTTTCACCTCGCGCCCGCACTGGGCGATGATGCGCTCCACCACCGGATAGGCTTCCGGATGCACCGAGCTGGCGTCCAGCGGATTGTCGCCGTTGGGGATGCGCAGGAAGCCCGCGCACTGCTCGAAGGCCTTGTCGCCCAGGCGCGGCACCTTCAGCAGGGCCATGCGATTGGCGAACGGGCCGTTGGCGTCGCGGTGCTTGACCACGTTCTCCGCCACGCTGGCCGACAGGCCGGCCACGCGCGAAAGCAGCGCGGCCGATGCCGTGTTGACGTCGACGCCGACCGCGTTCACGCAGTCCTCGACCTTGGCATCCAGCGCGCGCGCCAGCTTCACCTGGTTGACGTCGTGCTGGTACTGGCCTACGCCGATCGCCTTGGGCTCGATCTTCACCAACTCGGCCAGCGGATCCTGCAGGCGGCGCGCGATGGACACGGCGCCGCGCAGGCTCACGTCCATCTCCGGGAATTCCTTGGCCGCGACTTCCGACGCCGAATACACCGAGGCGCCGGCCTCACTCACCACGATCTTCGAAAGCTTCAGGTCCGCGTGCTTCTTGATCAGCTCGCCGGCGAGCTTGTCGGTCTCGCGCGAGGCGGTGCCGTTGCCGATCGCGATCAGGTCGACGCCGTGCTGCTTGCACAGCACCGCCAGCCGCGCGATGGACTGGTCCCACTGGTTGCGTGGCTCGTGCGGATAGACGGTGTCGGTGGCCAGCACCTTGCCGGTGGCGTCGACCACCGCGACCTTCACGCCGGTGCGGATGCCCGGGTCCAGGCCCATCACCGTCCTGGCGCCGGCCGGCGCGGCCAGCATCAGGTCCTTGAGGTTGTCGCCGAACACGCGGATCGCCTCGTCCTCGGCGCTCTCGCGCACGCGGCCGAACAGGTCCAGGGTCAGGTGCAGGTGCAGCTTTACGCGCCAGGTCAGGCGCACCGTCTCGCGCAGCCAGGCGTCGGCGGCGCGGCCGCGGTCGTGGATGCCGGCGTGCGCGGCGACACGGCCCTCGCCTTCCAGATGGCCCTGTTCGGCGTCGAGGGTGGGCGCCAGTTCCAGTTCGATCACGCCCTCGTTGCGCGCGCGCATCAGCGCCAGCAGGCGATGCGAGGGGATCTTGCCGATCGATTCCATGTGGTCGAAGTAGTCGCGGAACTTCGCGCCTTCGTTTTCCTTGCCCGCCACCACCTTGGCGCGGATCTGGCCCTTGTCCCACAGCCAGTCGCGCAGCTCGCCCACCAGGTGGGCGTCTTCGGCGATGGTTTCCATCAGGATGGCGCGTGCGCCGTCGAGCGCGGCGCGCACGTCGGCCACACCCTTCTCCGCGTCGACGAACTGCGCGGCGAACAGCTCGGGCGCCTGCGTGGGATCCTCGCGCAGGCCCAGCGCCAGCGGCTCGAGGCCCGCTTCGCGCGCGATCTGCGCCTTGGTGCGGCGCTTGGGCTTGTACGGCAGGTACAGGTCTTCCAGGCGCGCCTTGGTGTCGGCGTCGAGGATGTCGCGCTTCAACGCATCGGTGAGCTTGCCCTGTTCTTCTACGCTGGCGAGGATCGCGCCGCGCCGCTCTTCCAGCTCGCGCAGGTAGCGCAGGCGCTCTTCCAGCAGGCGCAGCTGCGTGTCGTCGAGGCCGCCGGTGGCCTCCTTGCGGTAGCGCGCGATGAACGGCACGGTGGCGCCGCCGTCCAGCAGGTCGACTGCCGCGATGACCTGGTCCGGTTTGGCGGCGATGTCCTGGGCAATGCGATGTTCGATGCTGAGCATGGGGTACTGACGTTTCCTTGGAAAAAGCACAGGGGCGCGGCACGCCGCGCCGGTCGAGCGTGGAATGATAACAAGTGCCGGGGAGTTGCCAGGCGGCGCAGGGAACGCCCGGGTTCCCTGCGTGGATGGATCAGGCGTTGAACGAACCCTTGTTCGTCTCGTTCGACGGCGGCGATTTCGCATCGTCGACTTCGCTGGCGCGGCCGTTCAGCACCAGGGTGCTGGCGATCATGTCGTGCAGGCCCTGCTTGCGCTGGGTGAACGCCACCATCACGTAGCCGATCAGCAGGATCAGGCTGCTGAGGATCTTGGCGAAATGGCGGCCGGTGGCGCGCAGGAAGCTGATCCGGTTGCCGTCCAGGTCGACCACGCGGATGCCCAGCGCCAGCTTGCCCAAGGTGGCCTGCCAGGCCGAGCTTTCGCAGACGGCGAAGTACAGCCAGGTGATCACCAGCTGGATGAGCAGGGCCGGCATCATCGCGCTGTAGAACGCGCCATAGGCGGCCATGGCGGCTTGCGGATCGGCACCCTGCGCGTTCTGCAGCAGCAGCGCCTGCGCCGCGCTGGCGCCCATCAGGCGGGCGATGATGGTGTTGGGAATCCACAGCACCACGCAGTCGATCAGGTAGGCCAGCACGCGCTTCCAGAAGCCGGCGTGGTCCTCCAGCGAGCGCTCGCGGTCGGGCGCGGTCTGCAGCGGTGCCTTCGGCGGCGAATACACGCGGTCGAGCGCGGGGGGCGCTTCCGGAAACAGCGCGGACAGCGGCTTCCATTCCGTCATGCCCTGGTACCAGCCCAGGTCTTCGGGGCTCAGCTTGCCGGTGCGCAGCCATTCGCGCACGTCGGCTTCGGTGTAGGGGCCGTGTCGTTCGCCATCCCGGCCGATCCAGACTTCCATGATTCGTGCTCCCGTCGGTGGAGCGCGCATCATGCCACGCCCGGAAAACGGTGCCATGTCCGCCCGCAAGGCCCGGTGCGAGTTCAGGCCGCGCGGCGCTTCAAATGCACCAGCAGCAGCGAGATCGCCGCCGGGGTAACGCCGCTGATGCGGGCTGCCTGGCCGATGGTCTGCGGCAGCGCGCGCTTGAGCTTGAGCAGGACCTCGGCGGAGAGGCCGCGCACCTTGTCGTAGTCGAAACCGGCGGGGATCGCGGTCTGCTCGTGGCGGCGCTGGCGTTCGATCTCCTCGCGCTGGCGCTCCAGGTAGCCGGCGTACTTGGCCTGCACTTCGACCTGGGCGGCGACGTCGGCTTCGGTCACCGCCGGACCCAGCTCGGTCACCGTGGCGAGACGGGCGTAGTCGAGTTCGGGGCGGCGCAGCAGGTCCAGCGCATTCGTCTCGCGGCTGACCGCGACGCCGAGCTGGCGCTCGATCGCCGCGCCCAGCGCGTTATTCGGCGCGGCCCACAGCCCGCGCAGGCGCTGCGTCTCGGTTTCCACCGCCTCGCGCTTGGCGCGCAGCGCGTCGAAACGCTGCTGCGGCACCACGCCCAGGGCATGGCCGGTCTCGGTCAGGCGCAGGTCGGCGTTGTCTTCGCGCAGGTGCAGCCGGTACTCGGCGCGCGAGGTGAACATGCGGTAGGGCTCGATGGTGCCGTTGCTGGTCAGGTCGTCGATCAGCACGCCGATGTAGGCCTCGTCGCGGCGCGGATACCAGGGCGCCTTGCCCTGGACGGCGAGCGCGGCGTTGAGGCCGGCGATCAGGCCCTGCGCGCCGGCCTCTTCATAGCCGGTGGTGCCGTTGATCTGGCCGGCGAAATACAGGCCGGGAATGCCCTTGGTTTCCAGCCAGGGCTGCAGGCCGCGCGGGTCGAAATAGTCGTACTCGATCGCATAGCCGGGGCGCGTGATGTGCGCGCGCTCGAAACCCTTGATCGAATGCACCAGCGCCAGCTGCACGTCGTAGGGCAGGGAGGTGGAGATGCCGTTCGGGTAGATCTCGAAGGTATCCAGGCCTTCCGGCTCGATGAAGATCTGGTGCGAGGACTTCTCGGCGAAGCGCACCACCTTGTCCTCGATCGACGGGCAGTAGCGCGGGCCGACGCCTTCGATCTGGCCCGTATACAGCGGCGAGCGGTCGAGCGCGCCGCGGATCACCTCGTGCGTACGCTCGCTGGTGTGGGTGATCCAGCAGCTGACCTGGCGCGGATGCTCATCGCGCGAGCCCAGGTAGGAGAACACCGGGGCGGGGTCGTCGCCCGGCTGTTCCTCCAGGCCGGTGAAATCGATGCTGCGCAGGTCGATGCGCGGCGGCGTGCCGGTCTTCAGGCGGTCGGCCGCGACCGGCAGCTCGCGCAGGCGCCGGGCCAGGGTGGTGGCCGGCGGATCGCCGGCGCGGCCGCCGGCGTACTGCGCCTGGCCGATATGGATCTTGCCGGCGAGGAAGGTGCCGGCGGTCAGCACCACGGCGCCCGCGCGAAAGCTCAGGCCCATCTGGGTCACCACGCCGGTGACGCGGCCGCCTTCCAGGATCAGGTCGTCGACTGCCTGCTGGAACAGCTCGAGGTTCGGCTGGGTCTCCACGATGCGGCGGATCGCCGCCTTGTACAGCGCGCGGTCCGCCTGGCAGCGCGTGGCGCGCACGGCCGGGCCCTTGGAGGCGTTGAGGGTGCGCCACTGGATGCCGGCGCGATCCGCGGCGCGCGCCATGGCGCCGCCCAGCGCGTCGATCTCCTTGACCAGGTGTCCCTTGCCGATGCCGCCGATGGCCGGATTGCAGCTCATCTGGCCGATGGTCTCGATGTTGTGGCTGAGCAGCAGCGTGCGCGCGCCGGTGCGGGCCGCGGCGAGCGCAGCCTCGGTGCCGGCGTGGCCGCCGCCGACCACGATGACGTCGTAGGGAGTCGGGTGAAGCATGGTGAGAGACCGCCTGCGGGGCCTGAAAGCGAACGAACAAGGCGATATGGTAACCCGGTCAGTGCCTTAGCGCGGCGGCCGGATTATCTGGCACGGTTCCTGCTTTTGTTCCCGTGCACTTTCACCGGGCAGACGTTGCGCGGAAACGCGCACAGAGGCCGAACGGACAGGGGTTCGGTCGCGTGCCGGGGAGAGGAAGCAAGACGGCGCCCAGTGGGCGCCGTCGTTTTTTCTGTTGCCGGAAGGCTTTGTCCGACCAGATTAAGATCTGGCGCCCGGCGGTCTCAGGAACAGGGGGAATCCAGGATGACCGTGTTGCCGGGCGCCAGAAACCGTAAATGCGGTGGGCGCAAGCGGCTGATGCCGCCTCGTCGTAAGGTCGATATTTACCCCTGATGCGTGAACACGGGGTGACTAAAACGGAAATTTGTGCCGGATCAGGGCAGCAGCTGACGTACTACGTCATTTCGCGATCCGCACCCGGAAATTTCGTGATGTAGAGCCGCGCGATCAGTGATGCACATCACAAACGATGGCACGCCGGTTGCTTTGCCTTCCCCCGCCGTAGCGCTTCAAGGGGGCAGGGCCATGGACATGAGCATCGACTTCAAGGCGTTCTTTCCGCACCACGATCTGCTGATCGAACTGGGGCGCGTCGAAATGGCGATGGAGCATCTGGAGCTCCGCGCGGACGACGAGCGCCGCTCGCTGCGTCCCCGCCTGGAATCGCGCATGCACCGCCTGCGCAGCGAACTGGACCACCTGCTGGTCTGAGGCGCCCCCGGCTCGGGCGCTCACTCGTGCAGCATGCTGCGCACGATTTCCGCCAGATTGCGCGACAGACCTTCCCGCTCCGCCAGCGCGGCAATCGCCTCCCTGGCGCGTGCGCGCCGCACCGGTTCCAGTCGGCGCCAGCCGTTGAGCACGGTGGCGAGCCGCGCGGCGATCTGCGGATTGAGCGCATCCAGCTCGGCCAGGCGTTCCGCCAGCAGGAGGTAGCCGGCGCCATCGGTGCGATGGAAGCCTGACGGGTTGTTGCGCGCCCAGGCGCCGTAGAGCGAATTGACCCGATTGGGATTCTTCAGCGTAAAGGCCGCATCGCGCTCCAGCGTCTGCACGATCGCCAGCGCCGGCTCGCCCGTGCGCTGGGTCTGCACGCTGAACCACTTGTCCAGCGCGAGCGGATTGTCCGCATAGCGCTGGCGGAAATGTGCAAGCGCCCCGGCAGCCTGCGGTGCATCGCTACGCACCAGCACCGCCAGGGCGGCCAGGCGATCGGTCATGCCGGGCGCTTGCTCGTACTGCTGCGCCGCCAGCAGCTGGGCGGTCGGCGTATCCAGCAGGGCAAGCAATTCCAGCAGGCGCCGCTTCAACCGCCGCTGCGCCTGGCTGGTGGCGTCCAGCCCCGCGCTGGTCTCCCTGGCCAGGGCCTGATAACGAGACAGGATCGCCTCGCCGCCCAATTGTTCGGCCAGCCGCTGCTGCAGCTGCTGGCGCGTCGCATGAATGCGTTCCGGGTCGGCTTCGCGCTCGCGCTCGGCCAGCTCCACCTCGCCCGGCGGCGTCATCAGTTCGGCCAGCAGCGCGGGATCGATGCCGTCTTCCGCGAACAGCCCGGCGAGCGCGCCGCACCAGGCGTCGATCGCGGCGCCGCCGCCATGGTCGCGCAACGTCTCGTAGGCGCAGGTGGCCAGCTGCTGCCCGGCCTGCCAGCGATTGAAGCCATCCGCATCGTGGCGCAACAGCAGCGCCAGGTCGGCCGCCGCGTCCATGCCTTCGAGAATCACCGGCGCCGAGAAGCCACGCAGCAGCGACGGCACCGGCTCGGCGTCCACCTCGCGGAACACGATCTGCTGCTCGGCCTTGTCCGCCACCACCACCAGCTCGGTATCGCCCGAGCGCGGATGGCCGTCGACATGCAGCGGCAGCATGTGTCCATCGCGGGCGAACAGCGCGAGCTTGACCGGGACCGGCAAGGCCCGCTTCTCCGCCTGCCCAGGCGTGGGCGGTGTGTGCTGCGTCAATGTGAGCGCGTACTCGCGCCGCGTTGCGTCGTAGCGACCGCTCGCGCGCAGGCGCGGCGTGCCGGCCTGCGCGTACCAGGCAAGGTATGGCGACAGATCGATGCCGTTCGCCTCGCCCAGCGCGCCGAGGAAATCCTCGATCGTCGCGGCCTGGCCGTCGTTGTGCGCAAAGTACAGGTCCATGCCGCGGCGGAAACCGTCCGGCCCCAGCTTGCCGGCCAGCATGCGCACCAGTTCGGAACCCTTCTCGTACACCGTCGCGGTGTAGAAGTTGTTGATCTCACTGTACTGCGACGGTCGTACCGGGTGCGCCAGCGGGCCGGCATCCTCCGGGAACTGCGCGCGGCGCAGCAGCGCGACATCCTCGATGCGCTTGAGCGCCGGCGAATTCATGTCCGCCGAGAACTGCTGCTCGCGGAACACGGTGAGCCCTTCCTTCAGCGACAGCTGGAACCAGTCGCGGCAAGTGACGCGGTTGCCGCTCCAGTTGTGGAAGTACTCGTGTGCCACCACCGCCTCCACCGCGCGGTATTCGTCGTCGGTGGTCGAATCCGGATCGGCCAGCAGGTATTTCGCGTTGAAGACGTTGAGACCCTTGTTCTCCATCGCGCCCATATTGAAGTCGTGCGTGGCGACGACGTGGAACACGTCCAGGTCGTAGTTGCGCCCGTAGGCCTGCTCGTCCCAGCGCATCGAGCGCTCCAGCGCATCCATCGCGTACTCGCAGCGATCGATCACATGGGCTTCGGACCAGATCACCAGCTTGACCGCGCGCCCGTCAGCGGTGCGGTAGTCGCGCGCGATCCGCTCCAGCCGTCCGGCCACGATGGCAAACAGATAACTCGGCTTGGGATGCGGATCGACGAAGCGCGCCCAATGGCGGCCATCGGCCAGCTCGCCCGCGCCATCGGGATTGCCGCCGGCCAGCAGCACGGGAAAGCGCGACCGGTCCGCGCGCAGCGTCACCGTGTACTGGGCCAGCACATCCGGACGATCGTGAAAGAACGTGATATGGCGGAAACCTTCCGCCTCGCACTGCGTGAGCAGGAAGCCGGTGTCGCGCGAGCCGGACAGGTACAGGCCTTCCAGCGCGGTGTTCTGCGCGGGCCGCAGCCGCACGCGCGTTTCCAGCACGCTGCCATCGCGTGCGCCGTCCACTTCCAGCTCGGCCTCGGTCTGGCGATAGCGGTCGACGGGCAACGGCTGCCCGTCCAGTGCGATGGAAAGCAGTTCCAGGCCCTCGCCGTCCAGGCGCAGCGGCTCGTCCTGCGCGGGATCGCGGCGCAGCAACAGGCGGGACGCGACCTCGGTGACGTCGATGCCCAGCTCGAATTCCAGCTCGACGCGTTCGACGCGCCAGGCAGGCGCGCGATAGTCGCTGAGGCGGATGGTGGGCGTGGACAGCTGGTCGCGTGCGCTCATGGGGAATCTGGCAGGCTGCGGAGACGGTTCAGGCTAACATGCGGCATTTTCGGATCAGGACAAGTCGATGCCGGGTCAGGACAAATCGAGATCGGATCAGCCACGCGCCGACTATGGCGCCGAACGCGACAGCGTCGGGACGCACGAAATCGCGGTGCTGGAAGACTTCGCACGCGGCCGCCGCGTACGCATCGCGCGCCGCGGCGCCACCGTGATCAGTCTGGAGCAGACCCTGGGCGCGGCCACGCTGGACCTGGCCGACGGCTACCGCGACGCCGCCGAGCTGGACAGCCGGCCCAGCTCGCGCTTCGCCATCATGGTGCCGTTCGCCAACCGCATCGACGATGCGCGCTACACCTTCGACGGCGAGAGCCACGACCTGCAGCCGGGCGTCGAAGGCCCGCAGCGCGCGGGGCGCCACGGCTTCGTGCGCGGCGTGGATTTCGAACTCGCCGCGCTCGGCGCGGACGAGCTGGGTGCGCGGGCGGAGTTCCGCACCTCGGCGATCCGCCCGGACGTGCATCCTGGCTATCCATTCGCGATCGACCTGAGCATCAGCTACCTGCTCGATGCCGACGGCCTGACCCTGGAAGCGAGCATGCGCAATGTCGGCGAGCGTGCGGCGCCGTGCTTCTTCGGTTGGCATCCGTACTTCCGCCTCGACCACGCGCCCATCGACAGCTGGGAGTTGCAGATTCCGGCCGGGACCATCGTGCGCACCGATGCCGCCTACATCCCGCTGCCCGGCGCTGCCGCGCACGTGCCGATGCAGGAAGAACCCGCGCTGGATTTCCGCCGCCCGCGCCCGATCGGCGTGCGCGAGATCAATCACGCCTATGCGCAGCTGCGGTTGGACGAGGACGGCCGCGCCCGTACGCATCTGCGCGATCCCGACAGCGGCCTGGGCCTGGCGGTGTGGCAGGAGTCCGGCGTGATGCTGGCTTTTACCGCCGACACCGTCACCCGCGACGTGCGCCGCTCGGTGGCGCTGGAGCCGATGGAAAGCTGGGCCGATGCCTTCAACCGGGCGGATTGCTTCGACGCGATCCGCCTCGAACCCGGAACCGAACGCCGCTTCCGCTGCGGCGTGGAGATCGAACTGCCATGAGTGGGTTGCCCGACCTCGACCAGATCCGCGACGCCGCCGCGCGCATCGCTCCCTATGCCACGGTGACGCCCGTGCTGCGCAGTGCGCGCCTGGATGCGCTGGCCGGCGCGCAGCTGCACTTCAAGTGCGAGAACCTGCAGCGCGGCGGCGCCTTCAAGTTCCGCGGCGCCTGCAATGCGGTGTGGTCGCTGGACGATGCGCAGGCCGCGCGCGGCGTGGTCACGCACTCCTCCGGCAATCACGGCAATGCGCTGGCAATGGCCGCCGCCACGCGTGGCATCGCCGCGCACGTGGTGGTGCCCGAGGGTGCCGTGCGCGCCAAGCTGGAAGCGATCGAGCAGGCTGGCGCCGTGCTGCATCGCTGCGCGCCGACCACGGCCGCACGCGAGGCGATGACCGCCGAGCTGCAGCGCCAGACCGGTGCGGAGCTGGTGCATCCCTATGCCGATGCGCGCGTGATGGCCGGGCAGGGCACGCTGGTGCTGGAGCTGATGCGCCAGGTGGAAGGACTGGATGCGCTGATTACGCCGGTCGGCGGCGGCGGCCTGGCCGCCGGCTGTGCGATCGCCGCGCATGGCCTGAAGCCGGAGCTGACGATGTACGGCGCCGAGCCGACTGGCGCCGACGACGCGGCGCGCTCGCTGGCACAGGGAGCGCGCGTCGAACCGTTCCAGGCGGACACGCTGTGCGACGGCCTGCGCACTTTGATCGGCGCACCGAACTTCGACGCGCTGCGCACGCATCGCACCCAGGTGATCACGGTCAGCGACGAGGAAACCATCGCGGCGATGAAGCTGCTGTGGCGCGAATTGAAACTGGTGGTCGAAGTGTCCAGCGCCACCGTGCTCGCCGCGGTGCTCAAGCAAGCCGAGCACTTCGCCGGCCGCCGCGTCGGCCTGGTGCTGACCGGCGGCAACGTCGATCTCGACGCCCTGCCTTGGTAGCGTAGGTTGGGGTGAGCCGCAGGCGAACCCCAACAGGCCCCGCACGTGGCCGCAACGTTGGGGTTTGCCTGCGGCTCACCCCAACCTACGCCGGCGTTTTCTTGAAGCGCAGGCCGCTCACTGCGAGTAACCCCGCCAGCACCAGCGCGATGCCCATCCACTCCATCGCCGACGGCTGCTCGTGCAGGATCGCCCATGCCAGCAGCACGCTGACGATCGGCACGCCAAGACTGGACAGACTCGCCACCGCGGTGGGCAATCGCTGCAGCACCAGCAGCCACAAGCCCCACGCCACGCTTGAGGCGAGCACCACGCTGTAGGCGAGACCGGCGATCAAGCCCCAGGTCCATTCGATGGGACGCTGCGGCACCAGCAGCGCAACCACGCACAACCCCAGCGCGCCGAACAGCATCTGCCACGCCGTGAGATTGAGCGGCGTCGGCCGGTGCAGCTTGAACATGCGCTTGCTCAGCACGGTGCCCATCGCCCACGCCGCGCCCGCGCCGATCGCCAGCAGCGTGCTGCCGCCGGAACCCAGGCCGCGCCACGGTTCGATGATGCAGACCAGGCCCAGCGCGGCGAGCGCCAGGCCCGCCCAATGCCGCGGCGTGGGCTTCTCGTGCAACACCACCCAGGCCAGCAGCACCGCCCAGAACGGCATGGTGTAGGCGAGCAGCGCGACGCGTCCGGCGCCGCCTTCGACCAGCGCCCATTGCCCCAGGCCCTGGAACGCCGCGGTCTGGCACAGGCCGATCAAGGCGGTGGGAAACAGCGGCGGCGGGCGCAGCGACTGTCGCATCGCCAGCAAGGCGCCGAACAACACCAGCGCGCCCAGCGTGTAGCGCAGCGCGGAGAACTGGAACGGACCCGCATGCTGCAGCACCTGCTTCATCACCACCCAGCTGTAGGCCCAGATCAGGATGGTGACGAGCATCGCGGCGATCGCGCCGCGTCGGGAGGCATTCGAAGACATGGGGCCTGCGCAAATTATTTCGCCGCGCGCGACGCGCGGCATGGATGAGAAGAAGTCAGCGAAGCGCAAGCTTACAGAGGGATCGGCGCGCAAAAACGCGTTTGCGTGAATGTCGTGTGTAGAGCGCAGGCCGAACCGGTCATTGAATGCGAGGCGCAATGCAGGTTTCTAGAAAGACATCACATTTTGCCTGGATCGCATGACTCATGTTGCCGTTCACAATTGAAACCAGCATCGACCACAGGGGGAAAGATGATCGAGCTGGAGATGCAGGTCCTTTCGGACCGCCGCGAAGGATTGCTGGTGGAACTCGGCCGCATCGTCGTGGCCTATGGTTTCTCCTTGATGCGGCAACGTTTGTCCCAGGACAGCCGGGGTACCTGGCTGACCATGATCGTGCGCGGCCCGGCCGACAAGCAGCTCGCGATGGAGGAAGCGCTCGCCACGCATAGTCGCGTGCTGAGCTTCGAAGCGGGGGTCGCCGAGGGCCGGCCCGCGATGACGCCGGCGGCGTCCGCACCCGTACCGGCGCCCGTCGCCGCACCCGCACCCATGCCGTCGACGCAAGGCTCTGGGCCCGACATACACCAGGTGGAAAGCACGCTGCCGCAGCTGGCGCGCGACTACCCGAAGATCTATCCCTGGCTGCGCAACCTGGAGCACGCGGTGCCCGCCGATGCGCGCGAGGCCTCGCTGCATCTGGCGGGGCGCCGCACTGGCGCATGGGTATACAAGCGCAACTATGCGATGGGCGCCAAGCTCAATCTGCCCGATGCGATCAAGCGCATCGGCGTGCCGGCCCTGCGCGAACTGGCCACGGTGGACTGGCGCGACGGCCAGCTGCTGATCCAGAACAGTCCGTTGTGCTCGCCGGGCAGCCAGTCCGGCTGCCGCTTCTACAGCGGCTATCTCGAAGGCGTGCTGGGCGGTTCGGTGGAACCGCAGACCGTGTTCGTACGCAACCTGTTCTGCCGCAGCCACGGCGCGGCGAGCTGCATTCTCGAAATCTCGCACTGACGAATTCGCAGTAGGCAGGGGGGGACCGGTCCCGGCCCGGACCCATGGCAGTGACCACCGGCGCGCACGCACCGGCGAAAGGACGTTTCCCATTTCCACGTGACATCAGGAGAAGTGCCATGGCTGCGCATCAAAGCTACAACTGGATGCTGATCGTTCTTTCGTATCTGATCTCGGTGCTGGGTTCGTACACGGCGCTGCAACTGGCGGTGGGCATTCCGGCGGCGCACAGCAGCCGCCAGCGCACCGCCGCGATCCTCGCCGCCGGCGCGGCGATGGGCGTGGGCGCGATCTGGGCGATGCATTTCATCGCCATGCTTGCCTGCGACATGGGCATGCCGGTGACTTACGATCTGGCGCGCACCTCGCTCTCGGCCGTACTCGCTTTCGCGGCCTGTTCGCTCGGCCTGGGCATCGCCGGCAGCGGCAGCTTCAACTGGCCCAAGCTGGTCGCCGCCGGCGTGTGCATGGGCCTGGGCGTCGCCGGTATGCACTACCTGGGCATGACTGCAGTGCTGATGGGCGCCTTCATCACCTATGACGTGAGCATCGTGGCGCTGTCGGTGCTGATCGCCATCGTCGCCTCGATCGCCGCGCTGTGGCTGGCCTTCAACCTGCGCGGCATGGCGCAGATGGTCGGCAGCGCGCTGGTGATGGGCATCGCCGTGTGCGGCATGCACTACACCGGCATGGCCGCGGTCAACCTAGAAGACAACGGCAGCCAGCTGCCCGCCGGCTACGCCGCCGGCCTGCGCGGCGACAACCTGGGCGTGAGCATATTCGCGGTGGCACTGGTGCTGCTGGTGGTGGTGCTGGTGCTCAACCACATGCGCCAGCGGCGGCGCGAGGCGATCACCATCTGAGCGCATCGCAACGGGGAGCACGATGCTCCCCGTTCCCGTTATGCTGCGCCTCCCTTCGGGAGCACCACGCATGGCCAAGCCTCTCACCCGCTGCGCCTGGGCCGACGGCAGCGAGATCGAACGCGACTACCACGACAGCGAGTGGGGCGTGCCGCTGCACGACGATCGCCTGCTGTTCGAATGCCTGATCCTGGAAGGCGCGCAGGCGGGCCTGTCGTGGCGCACCGTGCTGGCCAAGCGCGAGCGCTACCGCGAGGTGTTCCACGATTTCGACATCGCACGCGTGGCGGCGATGAAAGACCGCGAGCTGGACAAGCTGATGCTCGATCCGGGCATCGTGCGCAATCGCCTGAAGATCTCCGCCACGCGCGGCAATGCGCAGGCGGCGCTGAAGTTGATCGAGGAGATTGGCAGCCTGGATGCGCATCTGTGGTCGTTCGTCGACGGCAAGCCGGTGAAGAACCGCTGGCGCGACCGCAGCCAGGTGCCGGCGAGCACGCTGGTCTCCGATCGCATGAGCAAGGACCTGAAGAAGCGCGGCTTCCGCTTCGTCGGTACCACCATCTGCTATGCCTTCATGCAGGCGACCGGGATGGTGGACGATCACATCGTCAGTTGTTTCCGCCACCGGTAGTAGGTTGGGGTGAGCCGCAGGCGACTGCGAAGGCAGGATGCCGTAGCGAACATCCGCGTAGCGGATGGCCCGAAGGGCGGGCTGCCGATGCAGCCTGTAACCCCAACATCGCCCCGCCACGATGCGTCGCACTCGTCATTCCGGCGCAGGCCGGAATCCAGTAGCGGGAATGCCGGATTTTCGGACCATCCGTGTAGGCTTTTCGCGAACATCGAGCGATACCGTCACTGGATTCCGGCCTGCGCCGGAATGACGGTGTTTTCGCGGGTTTGGGGTTTGCCACCGGACTACGCCGAAATAACGGCTGATATAGGCGAGCAACTACAGACAACCGGTAGTTGCTTTGCTAGCTTGATTCGCGTTGTCCGCGGAGTGCTTCGAGTCCCATCGCGGACAACCACGGCAGCAATGCCGTGAGAGTCGCGGGCCAAGGGTGCAACGAACACCCCTGACCCGCTAACCATCACCAACTGAGACGGAGTCGATCATGGCTAAGCCAGATCATACGGCACCCGCCCGCCCGCCGATCCCCTCGGCGACACCCCCCCCGCCCCGCCGGGCCGTCCGCCCACCCCGCGGA
>Ga0102588_1000907_pt1 | contig 26575 bp, 31 predicted proteins | sample AraplaMF_Col_mMS_FD_76854 | JGI IMG/M metagenome (GOLD analysis project Ga0102588, IMG submission 76854) | Arabidopsis root microbial communities from the University of North Carolina, USA - plate scrape MF_Col_mMS (SPADES assembly) (version 2) | ecosystem: Host-associated > Plants > Roots >...
CAGGCGGCTCATATCACGGGCGTCAGCAAGCCGACGCTCTTCGCCGCGGATGGTTTCGGCGGCCGCCGCAAGGCGCTCCTCAGCCTCGGCCAGAACATCGCGGGCAAGCTCGGCTTCGCCTTCCAGCTCGGCGAGGCGGTTTTTCTGGGCAAGTCGAAGGGCAGCCGCACTCGGCGCATCCGCACCGGTGACATGGCCATCCCAGCGGTAGACCGCACCTTCCCTGGTGACCAGCCGCTGGCCGGCCTTGAGCTCCTTCACCAGACGCGGTGCATCGGCGGTAGCGACCAGACCGATCTGGCGCAGGCGGCGGATCAGCGCGGCAGGTGCGCGGACGTGGTTCAGCAGCGGATCGGCGCCGGCAGGAAGGGCCGGATCGGCGACACCGTCGCCGTTTTCCGACCAGTAGGCAGGTGCATTCGGATCGAGCGAGGATTCGAGATCGTCTCCGAGAGCGGCACCGAGCGCCGTCTCGAAACCACGATCGACCTTCAACTCCTCGGCAACCGGTGGAAATTCGCCTGCCGCGACGCTTGCCAGCATGCGCGAGATGGTGCGGGCTTCCGTTTCCAGCGCGTTAAGCTTGCTGCGCGCCTGCTCAAGCGGGGCGCGGGAGAGCGCCTCGGTCTCGCGCGCTTTAGCAAGCGCCTGTTCGACAGACTGGATCGCCTCCTCAGCCTCCGCGACGGCAATCTCGCCGGCATCGACCATGGCGCGTTTTTCGTCCGGATCCGGCAGTGTCGCGATCTTCTGCTCGATGCCGGCGAGCTCACGGTTGGCCTCGTCCATCTGGCGTTCGAGGCGCAGCTTGCGATCCGAGAGGTCGCGGATGGCGCGTTCAAGCTGATTGCGGCCGGCGGCGGCTTCGGCGCGGTCTGCCGTCAGCGTGGTGAAGATGCGCTCGCTGTCGGCAAGCTTGGCGGCAGCCTCCTCGAAAGCCTGCCGCGTCTCCTCGGCATAACGGCCGGAATCGGCCAGGATTTCGGCGATATCGGCCTCTTCGTCATCAAGCCTTGCGAGGATCGTGGCATTGTCGGCAACAAGCCGTTCCTCGCGCCTGATGTCTTCGGCAAGCTGCGCCAGACGACGGGTAAGTTCGTCGCGGCGGCGCAGGATGCGGTTGGCATCTTCCTCGAGCTGGCTGCGGGCGATCTGCAGGCGCTGGAGTGCGGCAGCTGCCCGCGCTTCACCCTCGCGCAGTTCCGGGAGCTTCAGGCTGGCGATGCCCTGGTTCTTCGCCGCATCCATCTGGATCTGCGCCTTCTCGGCAACGACGACGGTTGCCTGGTTGAGCGCGCTGTCGGCTTCGGCCTCGGCCTCCTTCGCCTGCACCCAACGGATATGCAAGAGCATTGCCTCGCGGGCACGGATATCGGCGGAAAGCGTCTTGAAGCGGTTTGCCTGGCGGGCCTGACGCTTCAGGCTCTCGATCTGGCTTTCGAGCTGCGAAGTGACGTCGTCGAGACGCTCCAGATTGCTTTCGGCCGCGCGCAGGCGAAGCTCGGCCTCGTGGCGGCGGGAGTGCAGGCCGGAAATGCCGGCGGCCTCTTCCAGCAACTGGCGGCGGGCCTGCGGTTTTGCGGCGATCAGCTCGCCGATGCGGCCCTGCCCGACCATGGAGGGAGAACGCGCGCCGGTGGAGGCATCGGCGAAGAGAAGCTGCACATCCTTGGCACGGCTTTCCTTGCCATTGATGCGGTAGATCGACCCCTGTTCGCGCTCGATGCGACGCGTGACCTGGATTTCATCACTATCATTGAAGGCGGCGGGTGCGGTGCGCCCGCCATTGTCGAGATAGAGCGCCACTTCGGCGGTATTGCGCGCCGGGCGGTTTCCCGAACCCGAGAAGATCACGTCGTCCATGCCTGACGCGCGCATGTTCTTGTAGGAATTCTCGCCCATGACCCAGCGCAGGGCCTCGACGAGATTGGACTTGCCGCAGCCGTTCGGACCGACGACGCCGGTCAGGCCGCGCTCGATGATGAATTCGGTCGGTTCGACGAAGGACTTGAAGCCGATAAGGCGAAGCTTGTTGAACTTCATGCCACCGCCTCACCAAATGCTTCACCAAACGAAAAAGCGGGCGCACAGCTTTCGCCGTCGCCCGCCTTCGCAAAACGGTACGGATCAGAGGAGGCTGTCGATGAGGGCCGACATGGTGTCAACCGGCATGTCTCCAGAATAGCGCTTGCCATTGATGAGGAACGTCGGCGTGGCATTGACGCCAAAATCCTTGGAACCCCTTTCCCGCGTGGCATTCACTTCATCCAGCAGCTTCTGGTTCGTCAAGCACTTCGTGAAGCTATCCTCAGTAAATCCGGCAAGCTTCGACATTTGCAGCAGTGCGCCGCGGCCATCATCGGCGGCAGCCCAAACCTGCTGCTGCTTGAAGAGCATGGCGACCATCGGGAAATATTGTTCCGGCGTTGCGAGCTCTTCCGGCTTCTGCGGGTTGCAGCGGGCGAGCATGAAGGCAGCGGCAGCGCGCGGATCGAAGGGGAATTCGCGCAGAACGAACTCGACCTTGCCGGTGTCGACGTATTTCTGCTTGATGGTATCGAAGGTGGTGTTGTGGAAGTGGGCGCAGTGCGGGCAGGTCATCGACATATATTCGACGATCTTGACCGGGGCATCGGTCTTGCCGAGCGCCATTTCCGGCAGCGCGCCAGGGGTCATCACCTTGGCCATATCCACATCGCCATCCGGCTTCGGGATTTCGACGGCTGCCTGCGCCTGCGCCGTACCGTATACCGCCATGGATGCGGTTGCGGCGGCGACACCGCCCAGAAGCTGGCGTTTCGTCAGTTGCATTTCAGAGATGCGCATGGGTTCCCCATAAACAAGTGTGGCAGCTGGTTGTGCGATATAACGGCCAGAAGCCACGAACAAGGCACGCTTCGCCAACTTTCTTCAAAGAATTGTGACCTGCGAAAGACGAGTAGTCAAAACCATGCAGGATTTCTCATTATCGATACACATCGCGGCGATTGCCGATGCGCACAATCAAAATGCGAACCGCGCCATCATTGATGTCAGCGATTACGCGATAGTCTCCGATACGGTATTTCCAGAAGTTTCCCAGCTCGGAGCCCTTAAGCGCCTCTCCGACCCATCTTGGATCGTCCAACTTTGAAATGCGGTCGTTTAGAAAGCGGAGGATGCGGCTCGCGGCGTCGCGGCCGAGCTTTTCGAGTTCACGCTCGGCAGCCCGGTGAAACTCAATTCTCCACGCCATACCGCGCCATCAAGTCCGAGAGCGGCACAGTATCGGTTTCTCCCTTGCGAAGCTCCTCGAGGCGCTTTTCGGCAAGGAAGATGTCTTCCATATCGTCAAGATGTTCGAGAATAGCCTGTCGCGCGTAGAAACTCTTGCTTCGTCCGGTGCGCTTTGCAAGCGCATCCAAGCGAGCTTCAATCTCCGGCGGCAATCTTAAAGCAAGCATAGGAACCTCCATTGCTATACATGTATAGCACTTGGGCAGATCCTAGATCAAACGAAACCTATCAGCCCCGTTTTCCCAATACCGCCGTCCCGAGGCGGGCAATCGCCCGCCTGATCTTTTCGTCTTCCAAACCTTGCATCATGCTTTCCAGCTTGCGGGCCGCCTCGCCCTTCAGCGGCGGGGGTGTGCGGGAGCGCTTGACCGGCTGGTAGACCGGCTTCTGGACGATGCGGATCTGATGGACGGCAGCAAAGCCGAAGAAGCTGTTGATGCGCTGGATGAGTTCGCCTTGGGCGTGGGTGAGGAAAAGGGCGCGGGCGCCCTCGCAGGCAACGGTCAGGACACCGGGGCGGAAGCTGCCGTCATCACCGCCGCGCGCCCAGGCGATCTTTTCCGGCCGGGTGCAATCGGCGAAGTCCTCGCCGGCGATTTCGTCCCAGGAACCCAGGAGCGCGGAGTTGATGCCGGCGCGGCGGGCGAGAACGGGATCGATGATGCCGTTTGTCAGCTCGGAGATCTGCTTCACATCTTTGCGTGGATAACTCATCGAAACCTTGGTAAGCGACGGCCATTCGAGGCTATCGGCTTGATCGCGCCACTTTGCTTCGCCAAGTATAGAGCACTTCCCCCGATCGCGGCAAATAATGACGATACGCACACTGGACGCGCCGACCGCCTCCCCTCTCCTTGAATGGTATGACCGCCATCACCGCGACCTGCCCTGGCGCGTATCACCGCCGATGGCGAAACGCGGCATCAAGGCCAACCCGTATCGCGTCTGGCTGTCGGAGGTGATGCTGCAGCAGACGACGGTTCCGGCAGTAAAGCCCTATTTCGCCAATTTCCTGGCGAAGTGGCCCTCGGTGATCGATCTCGCAAAGGCGCCAAGCGAGGAGGTGATGGCCGCCTGGGCGGGGCTTGGCTATTATGCGCGGGCACGCAATCTGAAGAAATGCGCCGAAGCCGTTGCCAGCGAACATGGCGGCATTTTTCCGGACACCGAAGAGGGTCTGAAAGCCCTACCCGGCATCGGCGACTATACGGCGGCAGCGGTTGCGGCAATCGCCTTCAACAGGCAGGCGGCCGTCATGGACGGCAATGTAGAGCGGGTGATCTCACGGCTCTATGCCATCAACACCCCACTTCCGGCCGCCAAGCCGCTGATGCGCCAGAAAGTGGCACTGCTGACGCCTGCCGACCGTCCCGGTGATTTTGCGCAGGCCATGATGGATCTCGGCGCGACGATCTGCACGCCGAAACGCCCGGCCTGTTCGCTCTGTCCCTTCAACGGATCGTGCGAGGCCCTGCGGCTGCACGATCCCGAGCAGTTCCCGGTCAAGGCTGCGAAGAAGGAGAAGCCGATCCGCCGTGGCGCAGCCTTCGTGGCGGTTACCTCCGAGGGTGAAATCCTGCTGCGGCGGCGTGTCGAAAGCGGCCTGCTCGGCGGCATGACGGAAATTCCGACGACGGCGTGGACGGCACGACGGGATGGCGAAACGTCGGCAGAGGCTGCACCTTTCAAAGCCGGCTGGGAAAGTGCGGGCACCGTCACGCATGTCTTCACCCATTTCGAACTCAGGCTTTCGATCTTCCGCGTAGCAATCCCGGCCCCCGTTCAGACCAATGACGGATGGTGGGAGCCGGTTACAAATCTTGAAGCTCAGGCTCTGCCGACCATCATGAAAAAAGCGATCGCAGCGGCTATTCCTCTCGCGTTCAAAACAGCCAAGGGATGACTATGGCAAACGACATCAAGCATATCGTTTTCGATATCGGCAAAGTTCTTATTCATTACGATCCCCATATTCCCTTCAGCCGCCTCATTCCCGATGAGGCCGAGCGCAACTGGTTTTTCGCCAATATCTGCACCCATGACTGGAACATCGAGCAGGACCGCGGCCGCACCTGGGCCGATGCCGAGGCATTGCTGATCGAGCAGCATCCGACCCGCGCAGAGCATATCCGCGCCTTCCGCAAGCACTGGCACGAAATGGTGCCGCATGCCTATGAAGACAGCGTCGCGATCATGGAAGGCTTCATCAACGAGGGCTGGGACGTGACGATGCTGACGAACTTCGCCTCCGACACGTTCCGCGAGGCACAGGAGCGTTTCGCCTTTCTTAAGAAGCCGCGCGGCGTGACCGTTTCGGGTGATGTCGGCCTCATCAAGCCGGATATCGCGATCTACGAAACGCATACCAAGAGCTTCGGCCTCGACCCGGCCGCGACGATCTTCATCGACGACGCGCCCGTCAATGTCGAGGGCGCAAAGGCAGCCGGCTGGAACGCCGTGCTCTTCACCGGCGCCGACAAACTGCGCGCCGATCTTGCCACCTATGGACTGAAGGCCTGAGCCATGTCTTTCGATCCCGCAGCAGCCATCGACCGCTTCCACGCGGCGATCAACGCGCTCGATTTTCCTGAGATCGAGAACTGGTTCGCGGAGGACGCGGCCTATGTCTCCAACGGTGTCGGCAGCCTTGCCGGCCGGGCAGAGATCATGGCCGCCTTCCGTCGTTACTTCGACGATTATCCGGATCAGACGGCGGAGAATTCGCTGGTCGAGACGCTGACGCCGCTTTCCGGCCGCGCCGTCTGGTCCGTTCGGGCAACGCACAGCAAGACCGGAAAGCCGTTGATCCGCGAGGGCGAAGAGACGATCACCTTCAACGAGGAGGGCAAGGTCACGCGCGTCGATGTGATCGACTATCAGGAATTCTGAAGAAGAATTTCAGTCCTGAAACAAGAGGCCCGAGGTTTTTCGACCCCGGGCTTCTTTTTCTTCTTCCGTAACTGGAGGTACAAACCGGAAGAAAGGTTAGTCTCAATCTTGCAAGGTGCTGCTCAGCCCACCTTTGCAAGGTCACTGCGGATGACGGACCGCAATTCGTCGATCGGACGCAGGGATTGCCCGTCGTCGAAATGCCAGAAAGTCCATCCGTTGCATGCATCAAGGCCCTGCACTTTCGCGCCGAGGCGATGAATGGAGCCGGCCTCGCCGCCGGAAGCGACCGTGCCGTCGGCGCGCACCACGGCGCTGTAACGGCGCTTGGCATCCGTCAGCACCTGCCCGGGCTTGATGAGGCCGCTTTCGACCAGCACGTTGAAGGCGATACGCGCTTCGGCCTTCTTGCCGGTCATGACGGTCAGTTCCGCCTTGCCGAGCGGTTCGACGGCGGCGATGCGGGCAGAGGCCGCATCGATATAATCCTGCTCGCGCTCGATGCCGACGAAGTGGCGGCCGAGACGCTTGGCGACGGCGCCGGTCGTTCCCGAACCGAAGAAGGGGTCGAGAATGATATCGCCCGGCTTCGACGAGGCCATGATGACGCGGGCAAGCAGCGCTTCCGGCTTCTGCGTCGGATGCACCTTCTTGCCGTCGTCGCCCTTCAGGCGCTCGTTACCGCTGCAGATCGGGAAGAGCCAGTCGGAGCGCATCTGCACGTCGTCATTGGCAGCCTTCATGGCATCATAGTTGAAAGTATAGCCCTTGGCCTTGGCGTTGGGGCTTGCCCAGATCATCGTCTCATGGGCGTTCTGGAAGCGGCGCCCCTTGAAATTCGGCATCGGATTGGTCTTGCGCCAGACGATGTCGTTCAGGATCCAGAAGTTCAGATCCTGCAGTGTGGCGCCGACGCGGAAGATATTGTGATAGGAGCCGATCACCCAGATCGTGCCCGTCGGCTTCAGAACGCGGCGGCAGGCGAGCAGCCAGGCGCGGGTAAAGGCATCATAGGCCTCGAACGAGGCGAACTGATCCCATTCGTCGTCGACGGCATCGACCAGCGACTGGTCCGGACGGTGCAGCGTGCCGCCGAGCTGGAGGTTGTAGGGCGGATCGGCGAAGATGACGTCAACCGACTGGTTCGGAAGAGCCTCAAGGGCTGCAACGCAATCACCCTTGATGATCGTGTCGACCCAAGAGCCCCGCTTTACGGAAGTCTTCAGATCGGCAAGCGGAAAAACAGACGCCATGTAGATACTCACTCATACGCTCTACGCTTAACTCTCCGTTATGGTTACGCAAGTTGGTTACCAAACCCTGAAGCTCCGACCCGTTTCGGGAATTTATTCCGGTTTGCGTATGATTAAGAGGCGGACTCCTGGCACAGCCCGCCCCGATTTCACTCCGCCGCCTGAGGCGCGTGAACCTGCCTGCTGTCCTCAGGTGCCTCGGCCCGCTCAAGCATGCCGTAGTCTCTGACGACATGGCCGATGCGCAGGCGATAATCGGCGAAAATACCGTTGCGGCCGGCCTTTTGCGCCGCCCGATGGGCTTCGAGATTACGCCACTCGCGCACCGCTTCCTCATCGCGGAAGAAAGACAGCGAGAGGATCTTGCCGCGCATCGTCAGGCTCTCGAAACGCTCGATGGAAATGAAGCCGTCGATCTTTTCGAGTTCGGATCTAAGTTCGCCGGCAAGATCAAGATATTTGTGGCGCTCGCCGAGATAGGGAATGACTTCGAAGATGACGGCGATCATGGCAGCACCAGCTTCGCATGCGGGGCCGAGACGTTCTTCAGAAAGACCCGGTCCTCTTTGAGAATAAAGCGCTCGCGGCGGGCGAATTCGTAGTTCTCCCGGCCGAGCGGATCGGCGGTTAGCCTTGCACGGTAGGCCTCGTAGGCTGCGAGGCTTTCAATGTTATAGACGCCGTAGGCCGTCGTCGCCGAACCTTCATGTGGACCGAAATAGCCGATCAGGTCGGCACCGTTGCGCGGGATCGCCTGTCCCCAGTTGCGGGCATATTCGGCAAAGGCATCCTTGCGGAAGGGGTCGATCTCATAGCGGATGAAGCAGGTAATCATCACTTTCTCCTTTCGTATGAGAGGGTTCTCGCACATTGCTGTACGAAGATGCTTCGGCTACGATCGAAGTATGAAGGAAGGACCTGACATTGCGCAGATCGGCGCGCTCATCGGCGATCCGGCGCGCGCCAACATGCTGGCGGCGCTGACGGGCGGCCGCGCGCTGACGGCGACGGAGCTTGCGGCAGCTGGCGGCATCACGCTGCAGACGGCGAGCTCACATCTCTCAAAGCTGGAAGGCGGCGGCTTGCTTGCCCAGTGCAAGCAGGGGCGGCACCGCTATTTCACCCTGGCCGACGAGGCCGTGGCCCGGCTGATCGAAAGCATGATGGGTCTTGCCGCAAGCCGCGGGCATCTGCGCCACCAGCCCGGCCCCAAGGACCCGGCGCTGCGCAAGGCGCGCATCTGCTACGATCACCTCGCCGGCGATTACGGCGTGCGCATGCTGGACAGCCTGGTCGCCTCAGGATCGATCGATGCCGTCGGCGACGGGCTCGCTGTGACGGCCAAGGGCGAGAGCGATCTGCAATGTATCGGCATCGATATCGGCAGCCTAAAATCGTCACGCCGGCCGCTCTGCCGCTCCTGTCTTGACTGGAGCGAACGCCGCGCCCATCTCGCCGGCAGCCTCGGCAAGGCGCTGCTGGCATGCTTCATGGAAAAAGGCTGGGCGCGGCGAATACCGGAAAGCCGTTCCGTGGTGTTTTCGCCCGAAGGCGAGCGGCAGTTTCTGAAATTGTTTCCGCTGGAAAGCCAGCAAGGCGCGGCCAGCTTGTTCCCGAAATGATGGTGAGCGACAGTGCCGCAGCCGCTCGCTGCAAAGCTGCCCGCGCCGCGCATTCCAGCCATGCCCCGCCATCGGTTGAGCTTTCGTCCGCCATCGTGTAAAGCCGCATCGTCCCCGAACAAGGCATGAGTATATGGACGGCTTCGACCTCATCATCTTCGACTGTGACGGCGTTCTGGTCGATTCCGAAATCATCGCAGCGGATGTCGAATCCAAGCTGCTGACGGAAGCAGGCTATCCGATCAGCATCGAGGAGATGAACGAGCGTTTCGCCGGCCTCACCTGGCACGACATCTTGCTCCAGATCGAAAGGGAAGCGAGCATCCCGCTTTCGGCATCCCTCATCGATCAGTCGCAGAAGCTTCTGGATATCCGGCTCGAACAGGAAGTCCAGGCCATTCCCGGCATCGAATTCGCCATCAGCCGCCTTTCGATGAAGCGCTGCATCTGCTCGAACTCATCGAGCCAGAGGCTCGACATGATGCTTGGCAAGGTCGGCCTGAAGAAGCTCTTCGCGCCGAACATATTCTCCGCCAAGGACCTCGGCCCGGATCGGGCCAAGCCGAAGCCGGATATCTACCTGCACGGCGCAAGCCAGATGGGTATCTCGCCTTCCAAGACGGTCGTCGTCGAAGACTCCACTCATGGCGTCCACGCTGCGCGCGCTGCAGGCATGCGGGTGATCGGCTTCACCGGCGGCTCGCACACCTATCCCTCGCATGCCGACAAGTTGACGGATGCAGGGGCGGAGACGGTGATCTCGCGCATGAACGATCTGCCGGGCGTGGTCGCCGCGCTGGCAGAGTGGGAGGGCGTGCTCTAAGCAGCAGCCTTTCTGCCTCCAGCCTCCCACCGAAGCTCGCACACTGAGCCCGCAGATTCGCGGGCTCTTTTATATGTGGATGACGGTTTGTCGCGTGCCGCACGTGCCGCGCCACTACAGCGCGTTCAACCTACGAGATCGCGAGCAGCCGATTGCCTAGCTGCTCTTCTTCTTGGAATTTTTGACGTTCTTGGCGGGCTGGGTGTCGAAACCGACATTGACGCGGACCAGCGCACCGGAGCCGACCGGCATCTTGATGCCTTCGTGGCGGAAGATGACCTGCGTGCCAGGGGAGCCCGCCGGAATTTGCGTCGGGAAATTGATGACTTCCGACGAGAGAACATCCTGACCGTCCAGCACCGAGATGCGGATCGGCAGGGTGACCGGACCCGGCGTGCCGCCCGGACCGGCGACGAGGCGAAGCTGCGCCACGACGGTCATCGAAAGCGCTGTGTCATTCAGTGTGCACTGGCGCGTGTAATCGCCGAAAGAGGCCTGGAAGACCACCTGCTGCGGGTCGCCTGTCTTTGCGCCCTTTGCATAGGTGCGATAGATCGTGTTCTGGTCACGCAGGAAAATCTGCGGGCAAGCGCCCTGCACCACAGGAGCGACTGCGCCTTGTGCGGTGACGCCGGTGCCGATCGGGGCCTGGTTCGACGATGGATTGCTCGGTGCAACCGGCATGATCTGGGCATTGCCGTTCGGCTGAAGGGGAGCGGAGCCGCTGCTCGCAGCTGCGGCTTCAGGCTTGCTGTCGCCGCCGAGGCCGAGCGAATTGCAGCCGGCAAGGGCAGCAAGGAGCGATGCGGAAACGATGAGACGAGAGACCTTGCCGAGCACGATATTCCACCCCTTGCAAACGCTTTTCTTTTAGGTTCTCGCGACTTTCGCGCAAGGCCTTTCATGACAGTTGGCGATGGTCTATATCAGCGGCGCAAAGAAAAATCGATTGGGTAAGCACCGTTTTGATGCACTTTTCGGCGCCGGATGCGGGCAAGTTCAATAAGATACCTGCGGCACCGCACGGGCAGGCCGGCAAGCCCCCTCTTTTCGGCGGCGCGGCGACGGCCCGTTTTCCGCACGGAAACTCTCCAGCCATAGATCAAGGATGACGAACGTGGACTATATCTCGACCCGCGGCGAGGCCCCTTCCCTCGGCTTTTGCGACGCCCTTCTGGCGGGGCTGGCGCGCGATGGCGGGCTCTATGTTCCTCGCAAATGGCCGAGCTTTTCCAAAAAGGAAATCCGGGCGCTCCGCGGCAAAAGCTATCAGGAGATCGCCTTCACCATCCTTTCGCCTTTCACCAATGGCGAAATCCCGGATGAAACCTTCCGGGCGATGATTGACGAAGCCTACGGCACTTTCCGCCATCCGGCGATCGCGCCACTGGTCCAGACCGGCCCGAACAGCTTCGTCATGGAGCTCTTCCATGGCACGACGCTCGCCTTCAAGGACGTGGCGATGCAGCTTCTCGCCCGCCTGATGGATTATGCGCTGGAAAAGCGCGGCGAGCGGGCAACCATCGTCGGCGCCACCTCGGGCGATACGGGTGGCGCGGCGATCGACGCCTTCGCCGGCCGTGAACGCACCGACATCTTCATCCTCTTCCCGCACGGCAAGGTTTCGCCGGTACAGCAGCGGCAGATGACGACGTCAACGGCCGGCAATGTGCATGCGCTTGCCGTCGAGGGCAATTTCGACGATTGCCAGAACCTCGTCAAAGCCATGTTCAATGACGTTGCCTTCCGCGACAAGGTGAAGCTTTCGGGCGTCAACTCGATCAACTGGGCGCGCATCATGGCCCAGATCGTCTATTATTTCACGACGGCGGTGGCACTCGGCGGACCGGACCGGAAGATCTCCTTCACGGTACCGACTGGGAATTTCGGCGATATCTTCGCCGGCTATTGTGCCAAGCGCATGGGCTTGCCGATCGACAAGCTCGTCATCGCCACCAATGAGAACGATATCCTGGCGCGGACCCTGAAGACCAGCCGTTATGACATGAAGGCGGTGAAGGCCACCACCTCTCCATCAATGGATATCCAGATATCTTCCAACTTCGAGCGGCTGCTGTTCGAAGCCTATGATCGCGACGCCTCCAAGGTTCGCGCCGCTATGGAAAGCCTCAAGCAATCCAATGGTTTCGAAATTTCGCCCGAAGCGCTGAAATTCATCAAAAAGGATTTCCGCGCTGGCCGCGCCAGCGAGCGCCAGGTGGCGGAAACGATCCGCAAGACCTATGCGGAAACCGGCTATCTGCTCGATCCGCATTCGGCGATCGGCGTCTTCGTGGCCGCCAAGCGGGAAAAGCCTGATACCCCGATGGTAACGCTTGCCACCGCCCATCCGGCAAAATTCCCGGCGGCCGTAAAATCCGCCTCCGGTATTGACCCGGCGCTTCCGACGTGGCTTGCTGATCTGATGCACAGGGAGGAGCGCTTCCAGATCATCGAGCCCGAGCTCAAAGCGGTTGAAACCTTTATCGGCAAGCATGCCCGCAGCTAGATGACGGCAGGCGCAGAAAGATAGCACATGACAGTTGAGTGCACCCGGCTCAAATCCGGGCTGACAGTAGTCACACAGACCATGCCGCACCTTGAAAGCGCTGCGCTTGGAGTCTGGATCAAATCAGGTTCGCGCAACGAGACGGAAGACGAGCACGGCATTGCCCACCTGCTCGAGCACATGGCCTTCAAAGGCACGGGGCGACGCTCCGCACGCCAGATTGCCGAGGAAATCGAGGATGTCGGCGGCGAAGTGAACGCCGCTACCTCCACCGAGACGACCTCCTATTATGCCCGCGTTCTGAAGGACCACGTGCCGCTCGCCGTCGATATCCTGGCCGATATCCTGACGGAATCCGCCTTCGAAGAGGAAGAGCTGGAACGCGAGAAGCAGGTCATCCTGCAGGAGATCAACGCGGCCAACGACACGCCCGACGATGTCGTCTTCGACCGTTTCTCCGAGGTGGCCTATCGCGGCCAGACGCTCGGCCGGCCGATCCTCGGCACTCCGGAAACCGTCGTTTCCTTCACGCCGCAGCAGATCCGCACCTATCTCGGCCGCAACTATACGACCGACCGGATGTTCGTCGTGGCAACCGGCGCCGTCGAGCATGAAGAATTCGTGCGCATGGTCGAAGACCGTTTTGCAAGCCTGCCGACCGCGCCCAATGCGCCGCCGATCATGGAAGCCGCACGTTATATCGGCGGCAATGTGCGCGAACCGCGCGATCTCATGGACGCACAGATCCTGCTCGGCTTCGAGGGCAAGGCCTATCACGCCCGCGATTTCTACTGCTCGCAGATCCTCGCCAATATCCTCGGCGGCGGCATGTCCTCCCGACTGTTCCAGGAAGTGCGCGAGTTCCGCGGCCTCTGTTATTCGGTCTATGCCTTCCACTGGGGCTTTTCCGATACCGGCATCTTCGGCATCCATGCCGCAACCGGTGGCGAAAACCTGCCGGAATTGGTGCCCGTCATCATCGACGAGCTGCACAAATCGGCCGACAACATCGACCAGAAGGAAATTGAGCGCGCCCGCGCCCAGATCCGTGCGCAGCTTCTCATGGGCCAGGAAAGTCCTGCGGCACGCGCCGGCCAGGTCGCCCGACAGATGATGCTCTATGGCCGTCCGATCTCCAATCCGGAGATGATGGAACGCCTGGAAGGCATCACGATCGAGCGCCTGACCGATCTTGCCGGCCGCCTCTTCTACGATACCGTCCCGACGCTTTCGGCGATCGGCCCGCTCGAGCAGCTTGCCCCGATGGAAGACATCACCGCCTCGCTTTCGGTTTCGGCACCGAAGACGAGGCAGGCAAGCCGCTGACGGACATATCCGTTGCGTCGGGGGTTATCGATGCCAAAATCGGTCTTTCGGTTCCTGTCGCGACAGCCTGAAGCGGTCGAACTCGAAAACGACAAATATGTCCTGCGCCTGCCGCGCTACCAGGATTTCAACCAGTGGCACAGGCTTCGCGCCGACAGCCGCCGTTTTCTGGAACCCTGGGAGCCGACATGGCGCCGCGACGAGCTGACGGAAGGCTCTTTTCGCGCCCGCGTCATCCGCGGAAAGCAGGAATATGCCTCGGGACAGGCGATCCCGCTCTTCATCTTCCTGAAGAAGGATATGACGCTCGTCGGCGGCGTCACCATAGGCTATATCCGTCGTGGAGCTGCGCAGAGCTGCATGATCGGCTACTGGATGGGCGAACGTTATGCCGGCCAGGGACATATGTTCGCCGCACTTGAATTGGTTATTCCCTATATCTTCGCAGGGCTTGAGTTGCACCGTATCGAAGCAGCCTGTATTCCAGACAACGCACGGAGCATTCGCCTGCTTGAGAAAGCCGGGTTCCAGCGGGAAGGCTACCTGCGCGGATATTTGAAGATCAACGGTCAGTGGCATGATCACGTGATGTTCTCACGTCTGGCTACCGACGCGGATACAGGCAGGAAACCCAACAGCCGATGAACAAAGACCGCATGCTGCTGACGTCACCGTCCGGACGAATGATCGCGGTGATCGCAGCTCTTCTCCTGTCGGTATTCGCCCTTGCGGCAGGAGCCGTGCAGGCGGCCGAACCGGTGAAGATCTCCCGCGACGACACCGCGCTGGACCTGACTGCCACGACTGAAATCTACGCCAACCAGGGCGAGGCCTTCCAGGTTTCCACCGCTGCCGGCGCCGACGGCATCCGCCGGCGCATCGAGGTGCGGTCGAGCTCGGAAAACCATCAGGGCGACTGGGCGGTCTTTGCGCTTGCCAACGTCTCGGAAGAGCAGCTTGAGCGCGTCATCGTCGCGCCGCACTTCCGTCTCGTCAATTCCAAACTGTTCTGGCCCGACCTCGGCTCGCAGCGCATCATCGCGATCACGCCGAGCGAGGGTTTTGCACTCGACCGGCAGCCGAGCGACGATGCCGACGTCTTCCGCATCACGCTGAACCCCGGCGCGGTCATCACCTTCGTCGCCGAACTTGCGACGCCCAATCTGCCGCAGATCTATCTGTGGGAGCCGGATGCCTATAAGGACACGATCAACGCCTTTACGCTTTATCGCGGTATCGTTCTCGGCATTGCCGGCCTGCTCGCGGTGTTCCTGACCATTCTTTTCGTCGTCAAAGGAACCTCGATGCTGCCGGCAACGGCGGCTCTCGCCTGGGCTGTGCTCGGCTATATCTGCGTCGACTTCGGCTTTCTCGGAAAGCTGATCAGCGTCGCCTCGGCGGATCAACGAATATGGCGCGCCTGTGCGGAGGTGGCGCTCGCCTCCAGTTTCGTCATCTTCCTGTTCACCTATCTCAATCTCAACCGATGGCATGTGCATCTCGGCTATGCCACGCTTGCCTGGGTGCTGGGCCTCGCGCTGCTGTTCGGCGTTGCGATCTACGATCCGTCGATCGCGGCCGGCATCGCGCGGCTATCCTTCGCGCTGACGGCGGCGATCGGCCTGTTGCTCATCATCTATCTCGGCTTCAACCGCTATGACCGTGCCATCCTGCTCGTGCCGGCATGGGCGCTGACGCTTGTCTGGCTGTTCGGCGCTTGGCTTACGATCACCGGTCGGCTCGACAATGACATCATCCAGCCCGCACTCGGCGGCGGTCTCGTCCTCATCGTGCTCTTGATCGGCTTCACCGTCATGCAGCATGCCTTTGCGGGCGGCGCTTTGCAGCAGGGACTGTTCTCCGATCTCGAGCGCCAGTCGCTGGCGCTGACGGGTTCGGGCGACATGGTCTGGGACTGGGATGTGGCGCGCGATCGGGTCGTCACGATTCCCGACGTTTCCGTCAAGCTCGGGCTGTCGCCGGGTACGATGCATGGCGCGGCCCGCAACTGGCTGCCGCGGCTGCACCCCGATGACCGCGATCGCTTCCGCGCCACGCTGGATGTGCTATTGGAACATCGCCGCGGGCGGCTGAACCACGAGTTCCGCATCCGCGCCGAAGACGGGCACTTCCACTGGCTCTTGATCCGCGCCCGGCCGGTTCTCGGCTCGAACGGCGAGATCATTCGCTGCGTCGGCACGATCGTCGATGTGACCGAACAGAAGAATTCCGTCGAGCGGCTGCTGCATGATGCATTGCACGACAATCTGACGGGCCTGCCGAACCGGCAGGTGTTCCTCGACCGCCTCCAGTCGGTGCTGACGCTGGCGCCGGGCGGCGAGACGCTGCGCCCGACCGTCATGGTGATCGACATCGACCGCTACAAGCTGGTCAACGATTCCCTCGGTGTCGCCGCAGGTGACAATATCCTGATCGCGCTCACCCGCCGTTTGCGTCGCCTCCTGAAACCACAGGATACGCTGGCGCGCCTTTCCGGCGATCAGTTCGGCCTCATCCTCGTTTCCGAGCATGATCCGGCCAAGGTCGCGGATTTCGCCGATGCGATGAGCAAGGCGATCATGGTGCCTATCAACTTCTCCAACCGGGAGATCATCCTGACCGCCTCCATCGGCCTCACCTCCTGGGTGGACCAGCAGGAGAGCGCGTCGGGTCTGCTCAGCGACGCCGAGCTTGCCATGTATCGGGCCAAGCGCGCCGGCGGCAACCGCGTGGAGCCCTTCCAGCCGGCCTTCCGCGATTTCGGCACCGACCGCCTGCAGCTCGAATCGGATCTGCGCCGCGCCATCGAGCGCAAGGAGCTTTCGATGGTCTACCAGCCGATCGCCCGGCTGGAAGATGTCGAGATCGCCGGCTTCGAGGCATTGATGCGCTGGGAACACCCCAAGCGCGGCAATATCCCGCCATCCGAGTTCATCCCGATCGCCGAAACATCCGACATTATCGGCGCACTCGGCATATTCGCACTGGAGCAGGCGACCAACGACCTGATGGAGTGGCAGAACCAGACCGGCGAGCTGCCGATATTCGTCTCCATCAATCTGTCGAGCGTGCAGCTTCTCAACAACGATCTTTACGACGACGTTCGCTCGGTGCTGGCAAAGACGCATTGCAATCCGTCCCGGCTGAAGCTGGAGCTGACGGAATCCATGGTGATGGAAAATCCGGAACAGGCGCGCCTCGTGCTGCAGAAGCTGAAAGAGGCCGGCCTCGGTCTGGCGCTCGACGATTTCGGCACCGGCTATTCCTCGCTCGCCTATCTGACCCGCTTCCCCTTCGACACGATCAAACTCGACAAGGCGCTGGTGCGCGACAACAGCGACAAGAAGGCGACCATCTTGAAATCGGTGATTGCCATGGCGCGCGAGCTGGACATGAAGGTGGTGGCCGAAGGTATCGAATCCAACGAAGATGCGATCGAGCTTGCCAAGATGGGCTGCAGCTATGGCCAGAGCTATCTCTTCGGCCCGCCGATGCCGTCGGAATCGGTGCTGCGGCTGCTGAGGGAACGGTTTCCGCTGACGAAGCGGGCCTGATCCCAGAGCCTCTTTCATCGGATTTTTCCGGGGGATTGGCACCCCTTAGATCGATACGGCTTTCCTTGCCTGCGGCGGCCATTGACCATTGGCCGCCGATATGCGCCTCTGCCTCAACGCAACAAGGAAAATCCGATGCTCAAGCTTCTGCTCGCCCTTTCGATGGGCGCCTTTTGCGTCTCTCCGGTCTACGCTGCCGAAATTCATCCGCCCGCGCTGAGCTGCCTGGCGGCAGAAGCGCCGGCGCGCTGTGAAAAATTGAGGAAGGATTTCACGGCCGCCTTTGCGCTGGCCCAAAAGGGCGATCACGGCGCGCAGGTGACCGTAGCCTTCTGCCTCTCCACCGGTTGCCGGGGCGCCGTGATCATCGACAAGATCGCCGCTTGCAGCTGGCATATCGTTATCGCCAATTCCGGGGCAGCGACCGTGATCGACGGCTCCAACCTTAAGGACACCTGCCGTCCGATGACGGAAGAGCAGAAGACCGCTGCACGCGGCTTGTCCAACGATCTCGTCCGCAAGATCTATAAGCGTCCGGTAATGGTAGCGGACCAGATGTAGGCTGCCTGGCTCCGACAGGTCCAGCGAACTGCGGAAACGAAATACCGTTGCCCTTGCCGTTTTCGTCGTTATTCTGCCCGAAAACATAACCGGAGGCACCCTATGATCCTGCACTGCGTATTCATGCGGCTGAAGAGCGCTATGACACCAGATGACAAGCAGGCGCTGTTCGAAGCCATTGTGGCGCTGAAGCAGGTGATACCGGGGATTCTCGATATCAAATACGGGCCGAATGTTTCGCCCGAGGGGCTGCATGGCGGTTTCGTCGACGGCTTTGCCGTGACCTTCGAGAGCCCCGAGGCCCGGGATGCCTATCTGGTGCATCCCGAGCATGTGGCCGTCGGCGAGCGCATCGTCTCGTCGACGGATGGAGGCTTGGCGGGCCTCCTGGTTTTCGATCTCGTTATCTAAGATCCCGTCAGCTCAGCTCGACTTCGCCATAGCTGCGGAGAGCTGATCGACATTGTAGCGGAACATCTTCTCGTAGGTCGGTGCAGGCCCCTTCGCGTCCGAGAGAGATTCGACATAAAGCTCGCCGCCCGGCTCGGCACCGGTCGCGGTGGCGACCTGCTTGACGAGGCGCGGATCGTTGGAGTTCTCGAAGAAGTAGGTCTTCACGTGTTCCTGCTTGATCTGTTCGATCAGCTTGGAAACGTCGGCGGCCGATGCTTCGCTCTCGGTCGACAGGCCGAGGGGTGCCAGGAAGCTGACATTATATTCCCGGCCGAAATAGCCGAAGGCATCGTGGCTGGTCAGCACCTTGCGGCGGTTGTCGGCGATCTGGTCGAATTTGGAATGCGCATAGGCATCCAGTTCGTCGAGCTTGTCAGTATATTTCTCGGCATTGGCCTTGAAGGCCGCGGCGTCGGCCGGGTCGGCGTCGGACAACGCCTTCTCGATGTTGGCCACCCAAACCTTCACATTGACGGGGCTGTTCCAGACGTGCGGGTCGGTGACAGTCTTGCCGTCCTCTTCCATCGTGCGGGTGTTGATGCCCTCGGAGACCGTGACCGGCTTGCCCTTGTAGCCAGAGGCAGTGATCAGGCGGTCCATCCAGCCTTCCAGCCCCTCACCGCTGACGAAGGTGACTTTTGCAGCATTCAGCGCCTTCGCATCTCCCGGCGACGGCTCGAACTCGTGGGGATCGCCGTTCGGGCCGACGAGGCTCGTGACCTTGACATGATCGCCGCCGACCTGGCGGACGACATCGGCAAGCACGGTGAAGGAGGCGACGACCTTCAGCGTTTCGGCGGAAGCCGGCACGGCCGAAAGCGTCATCAGGACAGGCAAGGCGGCGGAAAGAAGCAGTCTGCTAGCTAACATCGATATCTCCTGTAGTCAGCCCTTCAGATGCGGGCGGGGAAGAACCGCCGGGCAAGGCCCGACGGCGCAAAGAAGATGGAGAGGCCGTAAAGCAAGGCGGCCGTCATGATGATCGTCGGGCCGGAGGCGAGCTCGAGGTGATAGGAAGCGATGAGGCCGAGGTAGCCGGAGGCTGCAGCACTTGCCGCCGCAATGATCATCATGGCGGACAGGCTGCGCGACCAGAGCTGGGCGATCGCAGCCGGCAGCATCATCAGGCCGACTGCCATCAGCGTGCCGAGCGCCTGGAAGCTCGCGACGAGGTTCAGCACGACCAACAGCAGGAAGAGGAAATGATAGACCGGTCCGCGCCCGCCGACGGCGCGCAGGAAGCCCGGATCGAAGCATTCGGCGACCAGCGGCCGATAGATGACCGCGAGCGCCAGTAGTGTGACCGACGTGATGGCGCCGATCTGCGTCAGCGCCGGCGCATCGATGGCGAGGATGGTGCCGAAAAGCACATGCAGCAGATCGATGTTGGAGCCACGCAAGGAGACTATGAGAACGCCCAAGGCCAGCGATGCGAGATAGAAGCTCGCAAAGCTTGCATCCTCCTGCAGCACGGTCATGCGGCTGACGACACCCGACAGCAGCGCGACGGAAAGACCAGCGACAAGTCCGCCGACACCCATTGCCGTCAGCGACAGCGAGCCGGCGACAAGATAACCGAGCGCGGCACCGGGCAGCACGGCATGGCTCATGGCGTCTCCCATGAGGCTCATGCGGCGAAGCATCAGGAAAACACCGATGGAGCCGGAACCAAGCCCCAGGCACAGGCAGGCGACAAGCGCACGGCGCATGAAGCCATAATCAGCAAAGGGGGCGAAGAAGATATCGTAGGCCGTCATGCCGCCGGCTCGCAGGCTTCGGCATCCTCATCCCAGCGTTCGGCCATGGCGCGGGCCTGCACAAGATTGGCGGACGACATGACCTCCTGCGTCGGCCCCCAGCCGATCAGCCGGCGGGCAAGCAGCAAGGTCTCCGGGAAATGTGCCCTCACCTGTTCGAAATCATGGAGCACGGCAATCACCGTCCGCCCGTCGCCATGCCAGCGGACGACAATGTCGAGCAGATCCCTGGTCGTGCGTGCATCGATGGCGGTGAAAGGTTCGTCAAGCAGGATGATGCGCGCATCCTGCAGCAGCAGGCGGGCGAAGAGCACACGCTGGAACTGGCCGGCCGAAAGCGAGCCGATATGGCGCTTTTCGAACCCCTCGAGACCGACGGTGGCAAGCGCGGCGCGGGCACGCGCAGTGTCCTGCTTTGCGATGCGGCCAAAGGCACCGGCCGAGCGCCAGCTTCCGAGCAGCACCGTATCCAGCACCGAGATCGGAAAGCGCCTGTTGATGTCAGCCGCCTGTGGCAGATAGCCGAAATCCGTGCGCTGGAGCCGATGCTCCACCCGCCCCTCTGCAGGACGCAATTCCCCCATGATCGCCTTGAGCAGCGTGGATTTTCCGGCGCCATTCGGCCCGGCAATTGCTGTCAGGCTGCCGGGCTGGAATGTGCCGGAGAGATGATGGACTGCAGGATGACGATCATAGGAGACCGTCAGATTGTCGAGGCGGATGATCGCAGCGCTCATGGCAGCAGGATCGCCCAATGGATCGCCAGCCAGAGAAGCGCGACGATGGCGCCCGCACCACTCAGGCGCAGAAACGCCGACTGCCCAAGGAGACTCATGGCAAAATGTGCGGATACGGGCGGCATTCTCAATTCCCTTACGTAATAACATTACCGTTATGTTATAACAATTGCGGCAAGAATGAGGCGGGGTGCATTCTTGACCTGATGCTATTCAATGCGCATATTTTGTTATCGAGATTGGACGGAGACGATTGCTATGAACGTGTCCATTGGTGAACGCTGGGAAAAATTCGTTGAACAAGCCGTCAAAGACGGACGCTATGGCTCTGCGAGCGAGGTGGTGCGCGAAGGCTTGCGGCTGGTAGAGGAGCGGGAAGCGAAGCTTGCCAGTCTTCGCGAAACGCTGGAAGCCTCGATTGCTCGTGGCGGCAATATTAGCGACGATGAACTTGGAGCGGCGATCGAAACGAGAGTGGCTGAACTGAAGGCGAAGAGAGCTAAATAGTGCCTCGATTACGCTATCTGACAGACGCCCAACGCGACATCCTTGATATTCTGGATTACATTGAGCAGCAAAGCGGAAGTGCCGAATTTGCGGAGAGGTTCGTCTCCAAGCTCCGTAAAAGATGTCGTGATCTCGCTAACCTACCAGGAACTTTGGGACGTGCTCGACCCGAACTGCGGCCGGAAATGCGAAGCATGGCATACCGGACATACGTTATCTTCTTTCAATACAGAGACAATGCACTTGAGATCGTGAATATTCTGGAAGGCCATCGCGATCTTGATGCGCATTTCAACGTCGAGCATTGAAAAGGCGCCCGAGGGCGCCTTTGACATTCGCAATGATACGTCTAGCTCAGAGCTGCTCGAGCATCGCCGCAGCACCGGAAACCGTCGCCTGCCCAGGCGATTCCTCGACATTGAGCGACTTCACGACACCGTCCTCGATCAGCATCGAATAGCGCTTGGAGCGCACGCCAAGGCCACCAGCCGAGAGATCGGCATCGAGACCGACTGCCTTGGTGAAGCCGGCATCCCAGTCGGCGAGGAAGTGGATCTTGCCAAGGCCGCCCGAAGACTGTGCCCAGGCGCCCATGACATGCCAGTCGTTGACGGCGAGAACGGCGATATCGTCGACGCCCTTGGCGAGGATGGCATCGCGGTTTTCCAGATAGCCTGGCAGGTGGTTCAACGAACAGGTGGGCGTGAAGGCGCCGGGCACGGCGAAGAGCACGACGCGCTTGCCGCCGAAGAGTTGCTCGGTGGTGGTTTCGACCGGGCCGTCGGCGGTCTTTTCCTTGAAGGTGGCGGCAGGAAGCTTGTCGCCGATCGCGATGGTCATGGATTTTCTCCTCGGTTCTGGCTGGTTGCGGCAAGACCGCATAGGGATTGAGAGGGACTATAAGATGCGGTCAATCAAAGGCAAGCGTGGTTTCTATGGCGCGGGCGCCGTTAACGATGAGCACCCCCCACTGCTTGCCCTTGATATCGTAGTTTTTTGGTAGCTTTCCGATGGCTATATCGGCGGAATAGGCCTTGCCGCTGCGCCCCACATTCATCTGCTTGGTGAAGGCATAGCCGCTCGGGCCGGTGACGATGATTTCGGGCGTTCCATTCCCTGCTTCCGGCAGAGTAACTTTCAGCGAGAGTTGCTTCAGGTCGGGTGACATCCCGTGTGCCACGACCTCGAAATCGGCAGACGGCGCTTCGGGAAGGCGGCCAGCGGCGCTCTGAAGGATCATTTCCTCCTGCGGGCGCGACTGGGCGACAGTACCAAATTTCAATGAGAGCTGCGCCTGGAACGGAATGCAGATATCCTTGCAGATGCCGATGAAAGCGGTGGCGTCGAGAACGACCGGTCCCACTTTCGAAGCCGTTAGCGATAATGGCAGGGTCACCGGCGTCTCATAGCCGATATCCTCGACCTTGCCGCTGGAGATATGTTTCGGAACGGGATAGGAAATGGCGTCCAGCGTTACACCGCTTTGCGGTGCGATGGTGATCTGCGGCGGGATGCCATTATTGCCCGGTTCACGCCAATAGGTGATCCAGCCAGGCTTCGGCTCAATCTGCAGGCCTGCCCTTATATGGCCATCAGCGTCCGGCGGCAGCGCCACGAGACGCATGCGGCCACCCTCGTTCTCCGCCCAGTCGCTCATTTCCGCATGCGCCTGACGCAGCAATCCGAGCATGGACGCAGCCGAAATGACTGCAATTAATGGCGCGCGCGCGAGCGATGAAATAACTCTCATGAAACAAGGGTTTACCGAAACTTGCCAATTGCCGCCAGAAGTCCCGCCCATATAAATCTTCATTTTCAGTTGATTGATTTGTGACATTGCCCCATGTTTCTCTTGTCGGAGCCTTTGTGCGGTCTGGCGGCAGGAGGAACCATGTCCCTAGCAACGCTGAAGAACAGACGGGAACGCGGATTTTTCGACGGTCAGTTCCTGATCGCCATGCCCGGCATGGAGGATCGCAACTTCGCACGCACAGTGATTTATATCTGCGCCCATTCGGATGCAGGCGCCATGGGCTTTGTCATCAATCGCCCGCAGAGCCTGACCTTCACCGATGTCCTGCTTCATCTCGACATGATCAAGCAGGAAGATTCCATCGTGCTGCCGAAAGATGCGCGGGAGTTTCCGATCCAGACTGGTGGGCCGGTCGAGAGCGGTCGTGGTTTCGTGTTGCATTCCGACGATTATGTCAGCGATTCCTCCATCCCCGTCAGCGACGATATCTGCCTGACGGCAACGCTCGATATCGTGCGCGCCATCTCCAAGGGCGGCGGTCCCAAGCGGGCCACCATGCTGCTCGGCTATTCCTCCTGGGGTGCGGGCCAGCTCGAAAACGAGGTGGCCTCCAATGGCTGGCTCAATTGCGCGGCCAATGAGGAGTTGATCTTCGATCGCTGCCTCGATGACAAGTATGAGCGGGCGCTTGCCAGCATGGGTATCACGCCTGCCATGCTTTCGGCCGAAGCCGGCCACGCCTGACTGCATCATTCCGGAACGAAACTCGTTCACTGGCGTTTCCTGTCGGCAAACACGGATACTCCGTCCGTGATCCGAGAGGAGACATACACATGGGTAGCACTGGCGACAAGATTTCCGGCAAGGTCAACGAGATGGCCGGCAAGGCGAAGAAGACGGCCGGCAAGGCCACCGGCAACCGCGAAATGCAGGCCAAAGGCGGCATGCAGGAAGCCAAGGGCAAGGCCCAGGTCGCGAGCGGCAAGGTCAAGGACAAGCTGAAGGGCGCTGTCGACCGGCTCTGACGCCCCATCTTATTCATAGGTGCAATGCCTGTCGCATCAGTGTGCGGCGGGCATTTTCCATCATATCCTGCCTGTAGGGGGCTGCCATGAGGCTGTTTGCCTGCGACAATTGCGATCAGGTCATCCATTTCGACAACAGGCAGTGCGTGCGCTGCAACCATCGCCTCGGCTTCTTCGCGCGCGATCTTTCCATGCATGCGCTGGAATCGCGCGACGAGACGAACTGGCAGCTCGTCTCCGATCCGAACCGGCTTGTGCAGTTCTGTGCCAATGCGGGCCTCGACATCTGCAACTGGCTGGTCGATGACAACAATGATTTCTGCATCGCCTGCCGGCATAACCGGCTCGTGCCGAACACCGACACGCCAGAAGGCATCGACCGCTGGCGCCGTATCAGCCAGGCGCAGCGCCATCTCTTCTATTCGCTGCTGCGTTGGAACTTGCCGCATCCCAACCGGCAGGAAGACCCGCAAGGCGGCCTCGTTTTCGATTTTCTTGAAGACACCGTGCAGAATGACGGCAATGTCGTACCTGCCGTGACAGGGCATGAAGAAGGGCTGATCGCCATCCGCGCAGCGGAAGCAGACGACGTGACCCGCGAGCAGGCGCGCTCGGCGATGGCTGAACCCTATCGCACGCTACTCGGCCATTTCCGTCACGAGACCGGGCACTTCGTCTGGAACAAGCTGGTCCGCGATCGCAATGGATTCGACGAATTCCGCGCAGTCTTCGGCGACGAGCGGGAGGACTACGGCGCCGCATTACAGGATCGCTATACCAATGGGCCGGTTGCAGGCTGGCAAGAGAACTTCATCAGCGCCTATGCTTCCGTTCACCCCTGGGAAGATTTCGCAGAATGTTTCGCGCACTACCTGCACATCGTCGATACGCTGGAAACGGCGCGTGGCTTCGGCATCGCGATCGATCCGCGCGGGCATGAAGAAATCGCCGGTGAAGTGGATTTCAATCCCTATCGGGCACAGAGCGCCGAACAGCTCGTCGGCGCCTGGGTGCCGCTCAGCCTTGCGATCAACGCGATCCAGCGCAGCATGGGACAGTCGGATTCCTATCCCTTCGTGCTGTCTTCGCCAGTCGTAACGAAGCTGGAATATATGCACCGGCTGATACGGAACGCGGCCATGGAGCAGCGGCAAGCGGCCTGATCAGCCTGCCTTCTTGCTCTTCTTGAAAGGCTCCATACCCTTGCGGGCGAGTTCATCGGCGCGCTCATTCTCAGGATGGCCGGCATGGCCCTTGACCCAATGGAGCGTCACCTTGTGCCGGTTGCGGGCCTCTTCCAGCGCCTGCCAGAGTTCGGCGTTCTTCACTGGCTTATTGTCTGAGGTTCTCCAGCCGTTTTTCTTCCAGCCGAAGATCCATTTGGAAATGCCGTCTTTCACATAGGCGCTGTCGGTGTAGAGATCGACCTCGCAGGGCTCTTTCAGTGCGCTGAGCGCGGAGATGGCAGCCAACAATTCCATTCGGTTGTTGGTCGTGTCCGCCTCGCCGCCGGAGAGCTCTCTCTCGACCTCGCCGTAGCGTAGCACCGCACCCCAACCGCCGGGGCCGGGATTGCCGGAGCACGCGCCATCCGTGAAGATATCGATGTGCTTCATAGGCTGAGCCCATATTCGGCAGGCGAGGATATCTGGCGGTGGAAGCGCAGCTTGCGCAGATATTCGAGCGGATCCTTCTTGGTGACCATCGCGCCTTCCGGCGTCGTCAGCCAGTCGTAGAGACGGGTCAGGAAGAAACGCAGGGCCGAACCGCGGGAGAGGACCGGCAGCGCCGCGATCTCCTTATCACTCAGCGGCCGCACGCTCTGGTAACCCTCGAGCATCTGCGTACCCTTGGTGATGTTGTAGGCACCATCCTTCTCGAAGCACCAGGCATTGAGGCAGATCGAGACGTCATAGGCGAGCAGATCGTTACAGGCGAAATAGAAATCGATGAGGCCCGAGAGTTCGTCACCGAGGAAGAAGACGTTGTCAGGGAAAAGATCGGCGTGGATGACGCCAGCGGGCAAATCCTTCGGCCAATAGGCCCGCAGGAAATCGAGATCGCTGCGGATTTCGTTCTGCAGGCCGAACTCCACCTCGTCGGCGCGTGCCTCTGATTTGTCCCAGAGCGTCTGCCAGCCTTCCAGCGACAACGCGTTCGGCCGCGTCAGCGGAAAACCTTCGCCAGCGACATGCATCAGCGCCAGCGCCTTGCCGACTTCGCGGCAATGTTTCGCTTCCGGCTTTCTCAGCCACATGCCTTCAAGGAAGGAAATGAGCGCTGCGGGACGGCCTGACAGCGTGCCGAGGAGAGCGCCGTCCTTGCGCGGCAGCGGCAGCGGGCAGGACAGCCCGCCGGCCGACAGATGCTGCATCAGGCCGAGGAAGAACGGCAGATCGCTCTTTTCCACCCGCTTCTCGTAAAGCGTCAGGATGAGCGGCGCCTTGGATGTGTGCAGCAGGAAATTGGAATTCTCGACACCTTCGGCGATGCCCTTGTAGGAGAGCAACGTGCCGGCATCATATTCGGT
>Ga0102588_1000909_pt1 | contig 26517 bp, 21 predicted proteins | sample AraplaMF_Col_mMS_FD_76854 | JGI IMG/M metagenome (GOLD analysis project Ga0102588, IMG submission 76854) | Arabidopsis root microbial communities from the University of North Carolina, USA - plate scrape MF_Col_mMS (SPADES assembly) (version 2) | ecosystem: Host-associated > Plants > Roots >...
ACGCTGCGACTGCGTCCTCAACCTCCAGGGTGGAGCCCTTCTCCCTCCGGCGACCCGAAGGTAGTCCCCGTGGGAGAGAAGGTGGCGGCAGCCGGATGAGGGTTCGGCCGAAGCGATGCACCTCACCCTTGCGCTCCGACCGTACCTTCACCCCAACCCCTCTCCCGGCTGGAGAGGGGCTCAGCGTCGCGACACGCACAAACGCTGCGACTGCGTCCTCAACCTCCAGGGTGGAACCCTTCTCCCTCCGGCGACCCGAAGGTAGTACCCGTGGGAGAGAAGGTGGCGGCAGCCGGATGAGGGTCCGGGCGGAGCAGTGCACACCACCCTGGCCCTCGCCCGCCCCTAGACGCGCTAAGCGTCTCAGCCTCAACGATCCCGCTAACATAGAGCTTTCCCCCACCCACCCGCCATGCGCACCATCCGCATCCACGTCCCCCACCCCCTCGCCACCGCAACCGAATTCGCCCTGCCCACCCAGGCCGGCGAACACGTCGCCCGCGTACTGCGCATGGCCGTCGGCGATGCCTTGGTGTTGTTCAACGGCGACGGCCACGACTACGCCGCCACCATCACCGCGGTTGGCAAACGCGAAGTGAGCGTGCGCGTCGACAGCAGCGAACGCGTCAACAACGAATCCCCGCTGCGCCTGACGCTGGCCCAAGGCATCGCGCGCGGCGAAAAGATGGACCTGATCGTGCAGAAGGCCACCGAGCTGGGCGTCGCGCGCATCGTGCCGCTGCATACCGAGCGCTCGGAAGTGAAGCTTGATGCTGCGCGCGCTGAGAAGCGCCTGGCGCATTGGCGTGCCGTGGCCGAGAGCGCTTGCGAACAGAGCGGGCGAGCGGTCGTTCCGGAAGTCATGCCGGCGTTGTCGTTGGAAGCGTGGTTGCGTGATCTGCCGGCGGATGATGGAGCGCTACGGCTGGCATTGCTGCCTGAGGGCACAGTGCAGGCACGTGCGCTGAGCTTTCCGCCGAGCGGAGGCCTACTGGTGGTCGGGCCGGAAGGAGGGCTGGGTGAGCGTGACGTCAGCGCGCTCAGCGCGGCGGCATTTCAAGGATTGCGGTTGGGACCGCGCATCTTGCGTACTGAGACCGCAGGGTTAGCCGCGCTGGCGGCATTGCAGGCACTGCACGGCGACATCTGAAGCCTCGACTCACGAATCGGCTGATCTGTAGTTGCTCAACGCAACCGGAATGCCAAAGTCCGCCAGCTCACGGAGCAAATCAGACGAGAGCCGCGGACCTCCATCGAAAGAGTCCTGAAAATGCCCGCACCACCAGCAGGCATCGAAGCGCTTCGCAAACCCGGAAATAAGGTCACGCTTCGGAAGAAGCTCTCGTATGAGGCTATTCAATCCAACTTCGAGTGAAGTCCACTCCTCGCCAGCCGCACCTTCGTACGACCAAGTTGCCTGATCGAAACTGCTTGATGCGGTCCGGCGCTCGCCCACCTGGAGCACGCGCGTGGGCTGAATGCCCATCGCATCGGTGATTTCCGCTGGCGAAAGATCCTTTCCGGAGATGCGGAACTCTACCGTGTAGAAATCTGCCATCCAGCCATCCTTTGTTCGGGCAATGGAAAGGAACTAATAGAGCTTCTCCAAAAGTTCCTGCGCGTCCTCGTCGCCTAGTTTCTCAGCGACAAGCAGCCAATAGCGCGCCCATCTGGAGTTGTCCCGATTCAAATAGCTCACGGCCAGGTTATAGGCCGCTTCCGAGCTTCCCCTGTCAATTGCGCGTCTGTACCAGTAGCGCGCTGCCTGGAAGTCGCTTCTGACGCCATCCCCGGCATCGTAGATATTCGCCAGGTTGACCTGCGCTTCGATCACGCCGGCCGCCGCCGCTTGCTTGAAGAGCTTTGCGGCGCGGCTGCGCTGACCTGCCTCATAAAGATCGCAAGCCGCTTCCAGTACCGTCCGTGGGTCACGGTGCCGCGATGCTTCCGTATTTGACCTCGCCATAACGCCCACCTTTGGATCAATACCGTCGTACGCGCGACTCAACTCGAACAGGGAAAGCCCACCACCTCCAGAGCCAAGCCAGCATCGGCGAGCAGCTTGATGACCTCCTGTGGAAGTGAAACCACAAAGGCAGCCACTTCGTCCGGACTGAAGTAGACGGCAACGCGAAGTTCCCCGCCCTTTGGCAGATCGGTGACAGCAGAACGGAGAGAGCTAACAAAATAGACAATCGCTTGCTCGATATGAGTTATGGATATGCCATCCATCAACTCAATCGAGATTCCAGCATTGGCCAGGGACTCCATTCTAAAGGGCGCCCCCAAAGCGGACAGGTTTTCGTATTTTCCGAGAAATGAAGCAACGACTTTGATTTCCATATGATCGCCGGCTGTTTTCTGAACTGCGTGACACGAGACCGAATCGCAGTACTGACTAGCGAAGCACCCGGATAGCGGCAGGCTCATAAAAGCCATCCACACGCAGGATGTAATAGACGGAACCTACCTTCGCCCCCATCTCGCAACCCTCTGCGAGAATCTTCAGCTGCTCCGTCCCCCACCAGTGCTCGACCCGCCAATTCTCATAGTCCTTGGCACAGGCACTTTCGTCCGGCTTGCCAAGCATGGCGTATACATCGGCCCGTGTCCTGACCGACGAAGCCCTCGTCCACGATGCCGATGGCGCAACCAACGCGGTGATAGCCACCGGATAGGCATACCGCCAAAGCATCAGACCCAAGACCGCCAGCAACGAGAAGCCGCCAACCCAGCGCCCGACCTTTCTGCGATCCACCGCTTTCTCCCAGGCCACTAGCGCCGAAGCCTCACCTACATGCGCAGCACCTTAGCGCCACATGTCCATCAGCTTTACCTGACAGACATCCCCTTTCCGTTTGATTAGTTTTGTTGCGTCGTCCGCACATCGCGACGACCACGGCACCGACGCCGCGCAGCGCGGGCCGGATGGGTTGCACCCCACCTGACCCGCTGACCACAACCAACTGGATAGAGTTGACCATGGCTACCATCGATCATAAGACAGACTTGCACTCGCTTCCCACCGAGCCTTATCCCACCAGCCCACTGGCTCGCCCGTACGACGTCCCGACGACATGGAAGATTCTCACCAGCGCCTGCTCACTCGCCTCGCTGGCATCAACATGGCAGTGAACGTACTCACCGGCCTGCTCGCCAACAGCGAAACCTTCCGCGACCAGCAAACCAGCACCGAGCCACCCGCCTCCGGCGAATGGCCGTTGCCACCCAGCTGTGTGGAAGGAATCTTCTTAGCGATCTTTCACCTGAGCCACTACGCCGAGTCGCTCAGCCTCAGCCAGGCCTACGAGCCCGTGTAATCGATGCAAGCCCAAGGCACGCCGCACTGCGGCGTGCCTTGACTGAATCCGACCGACACGGGGGGACTTACCTGACGTGGTAAAGCACCGCCGCACCCGGCTTCGCCTCGAATGCCGGCACCGCTTGCTGTTTAAGCACGTTCCCATTCGCATCCCACACCAACGTGTCCTGCGGATACTCGTCCTTGCGCGTCATCGCGTCGACCTGCTTCACGATCACAGTCGAGGCCTCCTTGATCTGAGGATTCCACGCGAAAACACCCACCCGGCCATAGAACACCGCAGGCGTATCGGCACCAAGACGACGATCAGGACACAGCACCAAGCCACGCTCCAGCATCACGCGCAATGCGCCGACAGGGACGGTCTTCAAGGTCGGCTTCGTGAGATCGGTGCTATGTCCGGGGCAGACATTAGCGGAACGGGTGACCATGTCTTCGACGACTTCGCGATCCGACTGAGCGAAAGCCGGCATGGCTGCGACGGCAAGAACGAACAGGCCTACAGGTGCAATCCTCGACATGCGTGTCACTCCTTTGCTGGGGTGACCGAGGGTAGCAAGAAGGCGTTAATCCTAAGTGATGCGTTCGAAGATAAGGATCATCTCATTCTTTTGGATACTCAGGCCACCATATTGACGAGGCACGCCCCACGCCCCTTACATGCAGCACTCATCTATCGCGTCGCGACTCACTCCACTCGAATTCGTGGACGCGAATATCCGAGTACCCGTGCTCGGCATAAACGAGGCAGTTGGACATGGAGGCGTTCCAACTCAGCTCCGTGAGAGACTGGCGAACGAGAGCCTTAGCTAGGCGACCCAACGGCTCGCTACGACTCTAATGCTTCTTTATAGACTGCAGAATAGATTTGCCCGCGACAGCCCATCCTTCGCCATCAAAGACTGGCACCACCGCAGAACTGGGCATGCTCTCTGGGAGGTCAGTATCCAGAAGCCATCCCACCGAGTAACCACAAATCATGCTGGCGAGAGCGCGTCGAAGCAACTCTGGCTGAACGCCTGGCCCAGTCCCTTTAATGTAGACCCTACCGGCCACCTCAAGCACTAGCCCGCCGAAATCTTCCTGCAAAGAATCAATCTCAGTGGGCCTCGCATATGCATGCGGTAGATAAAGCACCTTGTTGCTATCCATGGCCAAAATTGCCGCAAGACATGTTGCGACCTCCATGCCGATCTCCCGCGCGCCTGAAAGAAAAGCGACGCCTTCATTCGATGAGATTTGGCGAGGTGATTGGGGCAATCCATGATCAAGACTCTGAGGGAGTGGCCCAACCACATCGCCATGCACCATCAATTCGGTGGATACGGCTAGTCTTCCAGCCTCCCCACCTAGCCCATCAGAGAAGAAGGAAGCATCTTTCTCGACAATGTCAACGATGCCATCCTGCTGCTCCTTTGATATTGGAAAGAGACGTGCCATTGAAATACTTCTATCCGCGACCCATCAAGATTAAGGATAGGCGCAGGCAAATACTTGACTACCCGAGAGATCCACAGACGACCCATCGGAAAATCAGGGTATTTACTCTCCCTTCACCCTTAAAGAAGCACCAACGAAATGGAGGACAATTTTTCCTCTTCAGAGCTACCAAAGCCGACATCGCTATCGCAATGAATCCGGATTTACCACAATAATATCCTCCTGATCAATGTCCACCCCGATAAAATCCAAATAATGCCTATGATCGAATGATTTCGACCCACTCATTGCATCGGCTTGCGCAAGAAGAAAGTCCGCAATAGACCTTAGCTCATCCGATGAAGCGACGAAGCTTACTTCGGTGAGTAGTAGCGGAGCGGATGCATCATCATCCTGTCGACCATATATCTTCATATATTTTCATTCCTCAGATCATTGGCGGAGCGGGCGGAGTGTCATTCAGAAAGAGGAACATCTGGCAACTCGTGATATCGCCTTTCTGACATTCCTCAGCAGATTGCTCGCGAAGTAGGTCACGAATAAATAGGACGTCGCCTAGCCCTCCCAGGCACTTCAACGCGATTCCGTTCAATCGAAGGAAGGCAAGGACTTTTTTGTTGCGGATCATTTTTGAGAGGTCCGAGCCGTGACTTGCGGTTCCATCGGCATTGATAGCAACCTCTTCAAAGCCCTTCGATCTTACGTGCACATGGTCTTGCTGACCGGCAACATGCGGCGGATCAAAGCGAACGTCAGTGTTTGTACCTGGTATCGGCTGCCACCGCCCGGATTTCGCTAAACCCAGCGGGTCCACATCGGTTAACGGACTACCATCAACATAAGCGTAAGTGGCCAGCCCGCCTCTAAGGCCCGTCGGATCACTTTCAATGTATCGCGCTGTCACTGACTCATAGTCACGATTAATATTCTGAACCAGCCCACTTTCTGCATCGAAATACTGGCCAGGGAAGCGCAGATTGAGAACCGCTCCAACAGTCGAAGGAATCTTCTCTCCAAATGGATTTACCTCATAGCTCCACTGCCAAACCACCAACCCCATTTCGTCGGTGATCGCACGCGGTGTACCCAGAGCGTCTGCGTGCACATAGCTCACCGTGCTGGTGGCGCCGCTTGTATCCACCACCGCCACCGGCAAATTGCCTAGCCAGACGTAGCTGCGGCTGGTCGAACCGTACTCGCCGATGAGCTGACTGCCTTCGTCGTAGGCGAAGCGCTGATTGGTGATGGCTGCCTTGGCCACGCGCTGCCCCATCGCGTTGTAGGTGTAGTTGGCAACGGTTTGCCCGTTTTGCTGCACCACCGCCATGCGATTGCGATCGTTATAGCCGTAGCCGAAGGTGTCGCCACCGGTTGAGCTACCCGTGGTGTTGCCGTTGGCGTCATAGGTCCGCGCGCTGCTGCCAATGCTCGTCAGCCAGTGCGTGCCCGTCTGATAGCCATACGTGCCGGTCGCCAAGCCATTGCTCGTCTTACTGAGACGGTCGCCCGTCTTGTTGTAGGTGTAGGCCTCAATGGCTTGGCCTTGGGCGTCCTTGAGGCCGGTGAGGCGATACAGAGGGTCATAGCTGTAGGTCTCGATCGCCGGATTGGCGCCTGCTGCGTTGCCCAGCGCCGTGATGTTGCCCATCGCGTCGCGGGCGAAGTGCAGGCTGAGGGCGGGACTGACGACGTCTGTCACCGCGTAGTTGGCGTCGTAGGTGCGGGTGATGGTCTGGCCGTTGCCCAGGGTGTAGCTGAGGATCGGGCCGAACGGCAGGTAGCTGACGTTGGTGACGACGTTGCCTGCCCCCGCACCGCCGGCACCTGGCGTCAGCACGGTCACAACGTTGATGCGGCCCGCCCCGTCCCTTCCGTACTGCGTGGCCGTGCCATCCGGCGCACCGATGCTCGCCAAGCGATCGGCCAGGGTGTAGCTGTAGCTGACCGTGTCGACGTTCGTGCCCTGGGTCTGACGCTTCGTCACCACATTGCCGCGAGCGTCGTAGCAATAGACCGTCGTGACGGCGGTTTCCACGACGCTGGTCAGGCGACCGATCGGATACGAGCCCACGCAGCCGGTGATGCTGTCGGCCTCGTCGTAGCGGTAGCTGATGTTCTCGGCGCTGGTCGGGTAGGTGGTGGCGGTGACGCGGTTCAACGCGTCGTAGGTGCTATGGCTGACGACGTTGCGCGCATCCGTGGCTTGGATACGGTTGCCGGCGGCGTCATAGACAAAGCTCGACGTCCCCGTGTCGGGGCTGTGCACCGCCGTGGCATTACCCAAGCCATCGTAGTCGTAAGTGGTGTTGAGGCCGTCCGGGTCGCTCACGCCCTGCAGTTCATCGCGCGGACCATAGGCGAACACGCTCTGGGTGTTCTGCGTGGCGGTATCGGTGCCGTTGTAGTTGTCGAGGGTGCTGACCAGGCGATTGAGGGCGTCGTAGCCCTGCTTGCGCTGGACGCCCAGCGCGTCGGCACTGCGCACCAGGTTGCCGTTGGCGTCATAGCTGTCGGTGAAGCTGGCGTCGAACACCGTCCGGTTGAGGCCGTCCTTGATGCCGGTCAGCTGGCCCAGGGTGTTGTAGCTGCGGGCCAGGGAACGGCGCAGGGTATTGCTCGCGTCGAAGGTCTCTTCCTTGGTCTTATTGCCGGCGCCGTCCAGCGTGTAGTGAATCCGATTGCCCAGAGCATCGGTGATGTCGGTGAGGCGATGGGCGGCATCGTAGGTGTAGGTGACCTGGACGCCATCCGGGTCTGTCACCGAGGCGACAGCACCATACGGCGTGTAGCCGATCTGGGTGGTGGCGTCGTTAGATGAGGGCGCGCCGTTGGCGTTGGCGCGGACGGTACGGGTCAGCAGCCAGCCGCGCGCATGGTAGGTCGAATCGGTCACGACGCCGTTGGCATCGCGCACGCGGACCACACGACCGTTCTTGTCGTAGGCCACCATCGTACTGACATGGCCCAAAGCATCGGTGACTTGATAGAGATCGCCGGCCCGGTGGCAGGCACCGCCGTCCGTGCCGCAGCCGGATTCGTCAGTACTCATGTAGTAGCTGTAATACGTCGTACTGGTAACGTCAGTACGAGGGCCGGTAACGCTCAGCACCAGACCCATAACAGGGCATTGTGTGCTATCGACTGCAGCGCAGTAACTATATGTCGAGCGGCTAACGCCAGCAGGTGCCGCTCCGGTTGCCGCGCAGGCATAAGACGCAGCCCCTGCTACTGCGGGATCAGCCTTACAACTGGCCAGCACCTGACCAATGGCGTTATAGACCCAGCTAGCCTTGGCAACCAGATTGCCGTTGCTGTCCAATACGGAACGGCTCATTGGCTCCCGCAGCGAAGCGTCCCATACCGTGTTAGTCGTACGTTGACCGGATTGCCCTTGAGCTTCGACAAGCTGAGTGCGAAGCCCATTTGAGTCATAGGCACTCGATGCGACAGCCCCCTGGCCGTCGGTGCTCGTCGAAACTCTGCCATTGGTCCCAAAGGTGTAGCTCTGAGACATTGACACGCATCCGGCACAGCTAGCTACAGACTGTGTCGGGCGATTTATTCCCAGGCTGGACTGGAAGTTGAAGCTCTTTGTTGCGCCGAGGGGATCAGTGACCACCGCACTGGCTACATCAAACTTCGATCCGGAAACCTGGATAGTGGTGTACGCAACGGCATAAGACGAGACGCCGCCGGCCATATAGTTGTTGATGGCGCGCGCCTGCGAGTCATAGAAAGTCTTGGAATAAACGACACCATTTTCATCGATGACGCTTGTGAGCGCATTCGGGAGACTCGCGCCCGACGTATTGGCAGTTTCGCCATAGTTGTACTGAACGGCCTTTCCGTCAGGGTAGGTGACGACCTGTAGATTGTTATTTACGTCGTATGCGAAACCAATAGTGCCACCATCGGGCTGCACCAGGGTTTTGATCCGCCCGTTATCGTCATAAACAAATGACAGCGTACGTCCAAAGCTGTCCTGGACGGAGGTCAATTGACCAGCATCATTCCAGTTTAGCGTCTGTCGATGACCACTACGGTCCGCGATGGATTGGAGATGTCCAATGGCATCGTACGTTTCTGTCTCGCCGTTGGCATTGAGAAAGGCGAGGGAGGTGAAATTTCCACTCGAATCCTGCGCCGAAGTGAGCACACCATCAATGTCAGCCTCGAAGACCCACGCGCCATTGACAAGATCCGCAATGTAGGTCTTGCCATCCTCTCGCAAGAGGTATGCAGAGGTCGCGCTACCATCCGGCACTCGATAAACGCGGGCCAACTGTAGATAGTTGACCGTTCGATTTGCGCCCAGCACGTTTTCCGTAGGAGAGGCAATCCCGCTATAACCCAGACTGTTATAGACCCAGCTGAAATTTAGCGGAAAGGCACCACTGCCCGCATATTCCGTCTTTACTTCGAAGACATTGCCTGTAGCGACATTAATCGGATCACCGCAGACAACGCACGGACTCGCCGGCGCGCCACGGCTCTTGTCTGGATTAACCCCAGGGGGTGTCTGGCATGGGCCACCCGCATAGCGACCTACCGGCCCAGGAGCAGAGGAGCATGAGGACCATTGCTCCATATAGCGGTGAATATTATACCCCGGACCATTAAGCACCTGGCCACTGCCGCACCACAGCTCTTCGCTATACGGAGTCCACAGAGCGCCGTCCACATATCCGCTCGCATGCTCTATCTTGACTCCAAGCAAGACCCCATACCATGTCCAATTCGAACCAGGGAAGCAGCCATTGGTAGTGCCCCAGCCAGCTTGCAATGCTGACATTGCTGTTGGGTAGCGGACCCTCGTGGCGTCCTGATCGTAATTTGCACTGGCAAAAAAATTGATCGGGGCATGGTCCGCCGAAACCTTCAGCGCGAATCCCGTCGTCATCATGAATAGCAGGCTCAGCAACCATCTGTTCATGCATAAACTCCGTTTTGATGCGCCACGACAAACCCCCAATGCAAACGGCAAAAATCGTGCGACGCAAATTCACACCGATTCTCTACGCACAAAAAAACCGAGGTTGGGCGCAACCTCGGCTCTATTCCAAATATCTTCGACGACGACATCGTCATCGATTGTGATGTAACGCTCATCCGTGATCACCCTGCTATAGGGACAGTCCCAAAGCGAAAACCACCCCTTCCCTTGACACGTTTACATGATCGACGCGAAGCGTCCTATCGGGCGCCAAATCTTGATTAGCTCGCCAACTCCAACATCTCCGTCAACTGCTCTTCAATCCCTTCCAGATCCGGAATCACCGCCACGTCATCGCGCACCAGCACCTGCGCCTTCACGCCAGGCGGAAGCTCCGTCCCGTCATGCGTCGGAATAATCAACTCCGCATTAAGCGTAGTCAGTCGCGGAAAACCCTGCGTAACGACAGCCACGAACGGCAACTTCGGATTCCCACCCAACGCCTTCAGCACCGCCACACGCATCGCCAACGACGGATCGCCCTCCTCCGCCCCGGCCAGCTTGGTGAACGACACCAGGGGCACTCGCCAGCCACGCCACGCGATACGTCCAAGCAACCACTCCGGCGCGTTCTCCACCGTCTCCGGCGTCGGCAAGGTGATCACTTCGGCTACGGTGGCGTTGGGCAGCAGCAGGCGCAGGTGGCCGACGGGCACCAGTACGCAACGGATTTCGCGCGGCAACGGCTGCTCGCTCATCGCTGGACTTCCTCTTCGATCAAACGTGCCGCCAGTTCGAACGGCGTTCCGGTGAAACTTGCCAGGCGTTCGGCTTCGACGCCATGCACCATGTCGGCGTAGTGGTCGCCGGAGGCCTGCTCAACCCACACCTTGCCGCCGCGATCGTGCACGGCTTGCGCCCCGGCGACGGCGTCGGTGCCGGGGCCGGCGAAGACGATGGCGACGGCGTCGCGGCCGAAGACACTGGCGGCGGTGGTGAAGGCGCTGTCGATGGACGGGTTCTGCAGCGAGGCCAGTTCCACGGCCTCGGATTCGATGCGGCCGTCGCGCAGCAAACGCACCTGCCGGTTGGCAGGCACCAGCAGCACTTCGCCGGCGCGCGCACGATGACCATGGCTGGCGATGCGCACGGGCAGCGCGGAATGCTTGGACAGGCGCTCGGACAATGCATCCACCGACGCCACACCCTGATGCTGCGTCAGCAGCACCGCCATGCGCAGGCTGGACGGCAAGGCGGCCAGGAACGCGCAGACCGAATCGGTGCTGTCCACCGTCGCGCCGAGCAGCAGCACACGGCCGAGCGCGCTGTTCAATTCGCCCAGGTGCACTTCGTGGGAGTACTCCTCGCGCGGCGCGATGGCTTCCTCGATGGAAACCAGTTCGAGCGTCATGGTCGGCTCGGCCATGGGCGCCTCTTCCAGCTCCACGTCGGGGGCGAGGAAATCGGCGGCGTCCATCTTCTCGATGCCGAAGTCGACGGCGGCCTCTTCGGCCAGCGGCGCATCGTCGTCGACCAGCGACCAGCCGCTGTGCAGCGCCTCGGCGGTGGACATCTTCTCCACCTTGATCGGCGCATCCGCGGGGATGAAGTCATCGTCCAGCGGCGTCAGCGCGAGATGGTCGAGCTGGAACGACGGACGCGGCGCGCTCGGCGGCGCGCCCAGCGGTTCGGTCGGCGCGCTGGCGGTGAGTTCTTCGCGCTGCGGCAGCGGCGGCGGCAACTGGGCGAGCAGTTCGTCGTGCACCGGCGGCATCGGCGCAGGGCCGTGCGTGTCGGCGAGGAAGTCGGCGCCGAACATGCCATCGTGCAGCGGCGGCGCGTCTTCGGCGATCTGTTTCAGGCCGCTGCCGAAATCGTCTTCCGCCGGCTCGTCGGTGTCGGCGGCGAGCAGTGCTTCGAGTTCGGCGGCGAGCGATTCGGAGACATCGGCGGCTTCGCCGACCACCGGGGACAGCAGGATTTCAGGCGATTCGTCGATCAGCGCGATATCGGCCACCGGCTCGATCTCCGCCAGCGTCGCCGCTTCGGGCTCGACTGCCGGCTCTTCGTCGGCTTCAGCCGAAGCCACCGCGGCCACCGCAGCCACCGGCGCGGCGGCAACCGCCACCGCCTCATGCACCGCCGGCGTCTCCACCGCGAGCGCATCGGCCGGGCGCGGCGGATCGACGTCGCCATCGGCGAGCACCTTCACCGCCAGATGCCGCGCCCAGCGCGCGCGATCCCAGCCGTCCAGGCCGCGACTGGCCTGGGCGTCGTTGAACACCACGCGCGGATGATCGCCGTCGATCACGTCGTAGAGGCGGTCGAGCTCGTCGGCCGCCTCGTCGTCCAGGTTCACCACCACCACCTGGGCGCCGGTGCCATGGATCACTTCGCGGCTCAGCGTGCCGAGCGCGCCTTCGTGCACGATGCGAGCACCGCGTTCACGCAAGGCTTCGCGCAGATGGGCCCCGAGTTCCGCGTCGTCGAACAGCAGAGCGACTGCCGGGGCTTCAGCCATGGGCGGACTCCGTCGCACGCTGCTCCAGCACTTCGCTGATCTGCGCCAGCAGCTCGACTTCCTGGTACGGCTTGCCGAGGTAGCGGTCCACGCCGATGTCGAATGCGCGCTGGCGATGCTTATCGCCGGTACGCGAGGTGATCATGATGATCGGCACGTTGCGCAGGCGCGGATCGGCCTTCATCGCCTCGGCCAGCTCGAAGCCGTCCATGCGCGGCATCTCGATATCGAGCAGCATCAGGTCGGGCACGCGCTCGTGCAGTTTCTCCAGCGCATCCAGGCCGTCCTTCGCGGTGTGCACTTCGTATTCGTGGCGTTCCAGCACGCGACCGGTGACCTTGCGCATGGTGATGGAGTCGTCGACCACCATCACCAGCGGACGCACGCGCTCTTCCTCGACCACCGGCATTTCGACCGCGGTGAGGCCTTCGGCCAGGCGCTCCTGGCGGCGCACGATGCCGTGACGCACCAGCGGCGGCAGATCCAGAATGATCAGCACCGAGCCGTCGCCCATGATGGTCGCGCCGAGGATGCCCGGCACCGAGCTCACCTGCGGGCCGACCGACTTCACCACGATCTCGCGCGAGCCGATCACGGCGTCGATGCGGATCGCGGCGCGCAGGTCGCCGGCGCGGGTCAGCAGCAGCGGCAGCTGTTCGTCGCCCGGATGGCCCGGGGGAATGCCCAGCAGTTCGGCCAGGTCGTGGATGCCGAATTCTTCGCCGCCATACGGGAAGGTCGGCTCGTACTCGGCCAGGCGCGTGGTCAGGTCGGCCGGGTTGATGCGCGCCACGCCCTGCACCGAGGTCATCGGGATGGCGAACGTGCCCTCGCCGATGCGCACCAGGATGGCCTGGGTCACCGCGAGGGTGAACGGCAGGCGCAGCACGAAGGTCGTGCCCTGGCCGGCCTGCGATTCCACCGCGATGGAGCCGCCGAGCTGCTTGATCTCGTTGGCCACCACGTCCATGCCCACGCCGCGGCCGGCCAGCTGCGTCACCGTGCCGGCCGTGGAGAAGCCCGGCTGGGTGATCAGGGCCAGCAGCTGGTCGTCGCTCGGCTTGGCGTCGGCGCGCAGCAGGCCGCGCTCGATGCCGCGCTTGCGCACGGCCTCGCGGTCCAGGCCGCGGCCGTCGTCGGTCACGCGCACCACCACCTCGGTGGCTTCGCGCGCCACGCGGATGCGTACCGCGCCTTCGGCCGGCTTGCCTGCCTTGCGGCGTTCTTCCGGCGACTCGATGCCGTGCGCGACCGCGTTGCGCAGCATGTGCTCGAACGGCGCCTTGAGGCGGTCGAGCAGGGTGCGGTCCATTTCGCCGTGCGCGCCTTCCACGAACAGCTGGGCGCTCTTGCCCTGCTCGGTCGCGGCCTGGCGCAGCGTGCGGCGCAGGTTCGGCACCATGGTGTCGAACGGCAGCATGCGCGTGCGCAGCAGGCCGTCCTGCAGTTCCGAGCTCACGCGCGACTGCTGGATCAGCAGCGTCTCGGCCTGGCGGGTCAGCTCGTCCAGCATGCTCTGGATCGACACCAGGTCGGATACCGACTCGGCCAGTGCACGCGAGTACTGCTGCAGCTGCGAATAACGGTCGAGCTCGAGCGGATCGAACACGCTCATGCCCGCTTCGCGATGCTCGCGCTGGAAGCGCGCGATGATCTGCGCCTCGGTTTCGATTTCCAGCATGCGCAGCTGGCTGCGCAGGCGCTGCACGGTCGAGTCCAGCTCGACCAGGTTGAAGCGGTAGCCGGCCACCTGCTGTTCGAGGCGCGAACGGTAGATCGCCACCTCGCCGGCATGGTTGACGAGGGTGTCGAGCAGTTCGGAACGGACGCGGATCTGTTCCTGCGGACCGCGTGCCTCGTCGAACTGGCCTTCTTCCGGCAGCAGCTCGGGCAGGCCGGCGCGATCGGCCGGTTCGGCGGCGACGTCGTCGTGCCCGGCGGCAGGCGCGGGGTCACCGGCCAGGCCCAGGAAGCGGTCGATCATCGCCTGCGGATATTCGACGCCGCGGCCCTGCGACACGCGCTGCACCAGTCCGTGCAGGGTGTCGAAGCCGGCTTCGAGGGCGCGGATCAGTTCGCCCAGGCGCGCCGGATCGCGGCCCACCGGGCTTTCCAGCAGGGTTTCGATGGCGTAGGTGAGGTCGCCCACCGGCACCATGCCGGCGATGCGCGCGCCGCCCTTCAGCGTATGCAGGTCGCGCTGCAGGCTGGCCAGGTGTTCCGGCTCGGCCGGCTCGGCACGCCATTGCGCCAGCACGCTGTCGGAGTGGTCGAGAATCTCGCGCGCTTCCTCGGTGAAGATCTCCAGCAGGTCCGGATCGATCTGGTCGTTGGTCCAGCTGCCGGCGTATTCGGAGGTGAGGTCGTGGACCGGGGCCTTGGGCGGCTCGATACGAGCTTCCTCGACCTGCGCCGCCTCGGGTTCCTCGGCCATGAACGGCACGGGCTCGGGCTGCTCGGTTTCGACGTGCACGGCTTCGACGTGCTCCGGTTCGACGACCGGCGCCGCCTCTTCGGCATGCACCGGCTCGACCACGGGCTCGTCGACCGGGCCCGAGACCGGCTCGGCCAGTTCGGCGATCGGCTCGTCCGCACCGAGGAACTCGGCCAGCTCGCTCTCCGACACCGGGCCGACTTCGATCTCTTCGATCGCTGCTTCGCCGTCGGCGAGCGCCGGCTCCAGCGACACATGCGTCGCAGCCACTTCGGCCGGCTGCTCCGTGCCGACCAGCGCATGCGCGTCGACCAGCTGCGCTTCCGCCGGCTCGACGGCATCGAGCGAGAACTCGATGTGCCCGGCTTCGCCGGCGCCCAGATGGGCCTCGGAAAGCTCGATCGGTTCGATCGACAGGTTATCGAAGGACAACGTGTTTTCGACCACGATCTCGGTGGAATCCGCCGCGGCTTCCGCGTGCTGCGGCTCGTCGCCGGTCAGGTCGCCGTACAGCGCGGCGAAATCGTCTTCTTCTGCGGTGACGGGCGCGACCGCGTGATGGGTCACGTCCGCGTCCTGCGCGGGCCGCTCGGCCTCGAAGCTGCCCAGCGCGGCCATCAGCTCGGCGGTGAAATCGTCCACCGGCGCGGCGGCCTTCGCGGTTTCCGCATGCGGCTCGCCCGGCTGCGCCGGCATGGCGGCGTCCAGCGCGGCGGCAAGCGCGCCCTCGTCGGCTTCGTTATCCGCAGCCAGATCGTCGGCCAGCGGCTCGAACAGCACGTGCGCCACCTGCGGCTCGGGCTGCGCGTCGCGCAGTTCGACCAGGCGCTGGATCAGCGCGTCGAGCTCCGGCAGCTGCGGATGCTCGGCGTCGAACTGGCCCATGATGTAGTCGACCGCGTCGGCGCTCTTGCCCAGCAGGTTCACGCCCTCGGCGGAGAGCGGATGGCCGGCGGCGCGCAGGCGCTTGAGCAGGCTTTCCAGCGGCGACAGCAGCTGGGTCAGCAGCGGGATGTCGACCATCGCGATGGCGCCGTGCAGGGTATGCACGGCACGCAGCAGGCTGTCGTCCACGCGCAGCTCGCCGTCGACGCGGTTGATCGCGTGGCGGATGGTCTGCAGGTATTGGGCGACTTCGCTGCGCAGGATCTCCAGCAGCACCGGATCGACCGGCGGCAGCACCGGCGGCGCGATCATGTCGTGCGCATGCAGCGGCGGCGCCACGGGTTCCGGGGCGGGCTCGACGTGCGCGAGCGTGGCGGCCGGGATCGCCTCGGCGGCGATCTGCGAACGCAGCACGCGGCGGCGCACGACGCGGCGCACCGTCTCGGTGGCGGCGGGCGCGAAGTCTTCGACGCGGGCGCTCTCGCTGCCGCCGGCGAGGCGGTCGGCCGTCTCCATGATCGCGGCCAGCGGCGCGGTCGGTGCGCCCTCGCCCATCAGCGCGGCGCGCAGCTGCGGCAGCGCTTCGATGGCGTGGTGGATCAGCGCCTGCGCATTCGCGTTGGCGGGAATCGACTGATCGAGCACGCGATTGAGCATGTTCTCGATCTTCCACGCGTACTCGCCCAGCGCGGTGGCGCCGACCAGGCGGCCCGAGCCCTTGAGCGTGTGGAAGGAGCGGCGGATCGGGGTGAGCGCTTCGAGGCGCTCCGGATCGGCCAGCCACTTCTGCTCGGCGTCGCGCAGGTTGTCGATCTCTTCCTGCATTTCTTCCAGGAAGATCTCGCGGATGTCGTCGTCGATGCCTTCCACGCTGACCTGGAAGCCGGCGTGGGCATTGATGGCGTTGCCGACCGGCACCTGCTCGAGCACTTCTTCTTCGATCTCGACCCAGTCGTCGTCGTCGTTGGCGCCGGAGGCGACCGGCGCGGGCACGTGCTCGGTATCGACCAGGCGCAGGCCGGCCAGCTCGTGCGCGGCCGGCATCGGCGTGACGGCTTCGCCGATCACCAGGCTGCCCAGGTCGTGGCCGGTGGCCAGGCTGACGCTTTCGGTGAGTTCGTGCTCGGTGGTGAATTCCGGCGCGAACGCGGCAGGCGCAGGCGCGGGTGCCGGCGCGGCGGCTTCCGGCTCGGCGTCGGCCAGCACGGTGCGCATCGGCGGCGGCGGCCAGTAGCCGAGCGTGCTGAGGCTGTGCTCGGCCACGTCCAGGATGTGTTCGAGGCCGCCGCGATGTTCGCGCGCGGCTTCCAGGTAGTACTCCAGCGCGGCCAGCGCGTCGGCCAGGTGATCCATCTGCGCGCTGGTCGGCACGCGGCGGTCGCTGAGCAGCTCGTTGCCGACGAAGCGGCCGATGCCTTCGGCAAGTTCGGCCGGGCGCGGCGCGGTGAGCATGCGCATGGCGCCGGACACTTCGTCCATCAGGCCGGGAACGTCGGTCAGTTCCTGGTGGCGCCAGCCGGATTCGATGAAGGCCACGATGGCGTCCTTCACCTTGCCGGTGTTGGCGGTGGCCTCCTGCATGAGCGTGGAGAGGATGTGCCGCGCCTCGCTGCGCGGGAGCATGCTCACCGGCGCTTCCTGGGCGGTTTCCTCTTCGGCGCCGAGGCTCTCGATGTGATCGTCCAGCGAGGCTTCGACGTAGAGCAGCGCACCGGCGACGTCGAGCAGCAGCTCTTCGTCCGGGGCGCGCAGGCGGTTGGCGATGTCTTCCAGCACGCGGCGCTGCTCGGTCACCACGCGGCGCGGCACGCCGAGCGCCAGCATGCCGAGGGTGTCGCCGACGCGCTCGAGCACGCCGGTCTGTTCGCTGAGCTGGGCGGGATCGGCGTCGGCCTGGCGCAGGAACAGGTCCAGCGCTTCCTTCACGCGCAGCAGGTCTTCCTTGATGGCCTTGGCCACCGAGTCCAGCAGGGCGCGGTTGTGGCCGGACATCGAACCGCGGGCGTGTTCCAGCTCGCCCTCGTCGGGCAGCAGGCGGTCCAGGCCGTAGGTGCGCACCAGCAGGTCCATGCGCGCACTGCGCTGCTTGGACTGCGCGACGACGTAGAGCAGCTTGCGCGCCAGCTCGTCGGCATCGCCGCCGCGCATCGACGCTTCGCCCTGTTCGATCAGCTGGCGGATGCTGCGATCGACCTTGCCGATCAGCTGGCGCACTTCCGCCGCCTGGTTCTTCAGCACGCCCTGCTGCAGGCCTTCCAGCACGCCGGCGGTGATCCACCACAGGCGGCGGCCCGGCACGCTGTAGCAGCGCGCGGCGATCGCATCGAGGGTCTGCACCATGGCGCCGAGCTGCTGCTCGGCGGCCTGGCCGCGGAACCACGCCAGCAGCTGCTGCTGGAAACGCAGGCGCAGCTCGGCGATGCGGCCGTGCATGCGCTCGGCTTCTTCCTGGTTGAGCGCGGCCGGCGCGCTGTCCGGCAGCGCGGCTTCGAGATTGGGCGCGAACAGCGCCGATTCGTGCAGCGCCTGCTGCCCGCGGCTGGCACGCAGCTCGTTGAGCAGCGGCAGCAGCACCACCGGCACGTCGCGATGGCCGCCGGACAGGCGTTCCAGATAGTCCGGCAGCTGCATCAGGCCGCGCATCATCGCGGCGTAGGCTTCCTCGCGCTGGGTGACGTGGCCTTCGAGCAGGGCGACGGCGAGGTTTTCCATTTCCTCGGCCACCAGCGCGGCGCCGTACAGCTCCACCATGCGCAGGGTGCCCTGGACCTGGTGCAGGCTGTCCGCGCACGAGCGCATGACGGCGCGGTCGCCCGGATTTTCGACGTAGGATTCCAGCGCCTCACGGGCGATGGCCAGCGTCTCGTCAAGCTCGGGCTTGACCCACTGCAGGGTGGTGAAATCGATGTGGTCTTGAAGTCTCATGCGCCCCTCTCAGCGGCCACGCAACGCGTGTCACGCAACCGTCGAGGTTGCCCCCCTGTCCTCGGACGCGCCCGCTTTGGATGCCGCGGTCGCGCCCGTACCTGTTGCTTTTCTAATCAGCCCGGCAGCTTGAAGTGCGCCACCGAACGCCGCAGATCGCTGGCCAGCTGGGCCAGGTAGCCGATCGATTCGGCCGTCTGGCTCGCGCCCTGCGAGGTCTGCGAAGTGATTTCCTGGATCGCGTTCATCGACTGCGAGATGTCCGTCGCGGCGATGGACTGCTCGCGCGCCGCGGCCGAGATGTTCTGAATCAGCGCGGACAGGTCGTGCGACACGCGTTCGATGTCGCCCAGCGCGCTACCCGCGTCCTCGGCCTTGCGGGCGCCGGCCACCACTTCGGCGGTGGTCTGCTCCATGGAGTTGACCGCCTCGTTGGTGTCGGACTGAATCGCCTGCACCAGCGTTTCGATTCGCTTGGTCGCGCTGGCGGAGCGTTCCGCCAGGCGCTGCACTTCGTCCGCCACCACCGCGAAGCCGCGGCCCGCCTCGCCCGCCGAGGCCGCCTGGATGGCGGCGTTCAGCGCGAGGATGTTGGTCTGCTCGGCGATGTCGTTGATCAGTTCCACGATCGAGCCGATTTCCTGGGAAGACTCGCCCAGGCGCTTGATGCGCTTGGAGGTTTCCTGGATCTGGTCGCGGATCGAGTCCATCCCCGAGATGGTTTCGCGCACCACTTCGGCGCCGCGCGAGGCGATGCGCACGGAGCGTTCGGCCACGTCGGCCGATTCGGCGGAGTCCTTCGACACGTTGTCCATCAGGCTGGCGATCTGGTTGATCGCCGAGGTGGCGGTGCTGATCCGCGCCGCCTGGCTCTGCGCCGCGTCGGCCAGATGGCGCGCGGTGGTCTGGGTTTCCTGCGCCGAGGACGAGACCTGCTCGGAGGTCTCGTTGATCGTCGTCACCAGGGTGCGCAACTCGTCGATGGCGTAGTTCACCGAGTCGGCGATGGCGCCGGTGATGTCCTCGGTCACGGTGGTCTTCACCGTCAGGTCGCCTTCGGCCAGCGAGCCCATTTCGTCCAGCAGGCGCATGATCGCCTCCTGGTTACGCTGGTTCAGCTCGGCCGATTCCTGGAAGCGGCGGCGCTGGTCGCGGATCAGGGTGAACACCAGCAGCACGGCGAAGGCGGCGGCGCCGCCGGCGCCCAGCACGCCCCACCACACGTTCGGGAACAGGCGGCGCAGCGGCAGCTTGCCGATCTGCTCGGACAGTTCGTTCGCGCGCAGCAGCACGTTCTGCGAATCCAGCGAGGCCTGGTTGCCGGCGCGCTTCACCTCGGAGAGGTTGCCGGCGGCGCCGACCAGCTTGGAGACCGGATCCTGCAGGCTGTCCCACTTGGTCTGCATGTCGCCGAGGATCTTGCGGGCGTTGGAGTCGTTCATCGACCGCACGCCGACCTCGGTGTTGCCTTCCTGCAGGCCCTTGAGCACGCCGCCGTAGAGCTGGCCGTCGCGGGCCAGGCCGTCGGCCGCGGGCTGCGAGGCGTCGCCGCCCTGCAGGATTTCCTGCACGCGGCGGATCATGCGGTCGGCCAGCAGCATCTGGCGCGCCGAGGTGTAGGTCTGCTCCGCGCTGCCGCCGCGCTGCTGCAGGATGTTCACCACCTGCTCCATGCTGGAGTTCAGCACGGGAAGTTCGCGCGACAGGGTGCCGGCACGCTGCGCCGAATCCAGCACCAGCGCCTTGTTGGACAGGATCTTGCCGATGTCGGCGTCCAGCTGCTTCCAGGCGTTGCTCAGCGCGGCCACGCCGCGGCCGGCCGGGGAGGCGCTGTTGTCGGCGTAGGCCTGCATGCCGCTCTTGGTGTCGCCGGAATTCAGGCGCTGGACCGCGGAATCGATCGCGTTGCGGTTGGTTTCCAGCTCCTTGAAGGAGTCGACGTTGCCGTCCGACGCCTCCAGCGCGTACTTGGCGGTCTGCTGCGACAACACCTGGATCTGCGTGGTCAGGCCGATGGCCTGGCGATCCTCGCCGTTCTTCGCGTTAAGCATGAAGAAGTCCAGCGCCGCGAAGCCGATCGCGACCACCAGCAAGACGATGAGGCCGGTATAGCCCCGCTCCTTGCCGACGCCCCCTGTAGTGCTCATGTGCGTTACCTCACCCGTCTACGCCACGCCGTCGTTGCGGCATCGGCTGGGATTTCAAAGCCTGTCAATCCGGCCGCGATCCGGCACCGGTCCTACTTATAGATTTGCCGGTTCCCGCTTCAGGCCGCGGCCTGGCGGAAGTCCGGGGCACGCACCAGGCGTCCCATGCTGAATACCGCCAGCCGGGGCTCTCCCACCCTTTCCTCGACGAAACGCGACAGGCGCGGATCGTCTTCCTGCTCGGCCGCCCGGCGCGCCTCGGTATCCACCGTGCGCTGGCCGAACACCTCATCCACCAGCAGCGCCACGCTGCCGGCGCCCTGGCGCACCACCAGCAGGCGGCTGCGCTCGGTGTGCAGCGTGCGCTCGCCGAACAGGAAGCGGCTCAGGTCCACCACCGGCACCAGGTTGCCGCGCACGTTGGCCACGCCCAGCAACCAGGCCTGGGTGCCCGGCACGGGCGTGAGCAGGGGCACGGCGAGCAGTTCGCTGATCTCGTCGATGCCGCTGACGAACAGGCGTGAACCCACGCGGTAGCCGATGCCGCGCCACAATCCCGGCGCCTCCAGCTTTTCGGGCGTATCCGAAGCATGGGTCAGCGACAGGCGCTCGTAGCGCGCGAGAATCTCGAACGGGGACAAGGTCTGGCTCATCGAGTAGACCTCAGGCCGCGTTGGGCAGCAGATCGTTGATGCACGCCAGCAGCTCCTTCTCGTTCACCGGCTTGGTGATGAAGGCGCGGGCGCCCTGGCGCAAACCCCAGACGCGGTCGGTCTCCATGGACTTGGTCGTGATCATCACGATCGGCACGTCCTTGGTCACCGGGTCGCGCGTCAGCGTGCGCGTGGCCTGGAAACCGTTCATGCCGGGCATGATCACGTCCATGATGACCAGGGCGGGCAGCTCGGCGCGTACGCGCTCGATGCCCTCCTCGGCGTTGTTGACCGAACCGACCGTATGCCCGGCGCGCTCAAGCAGCGTGGTGAACACGCGCACGTCGGTCGGCGAGTCGTCGATGATGAGAATATTGGCCACAGGTCCCCCTCAGCCCCTGTAGTCGATGGTGGTCTTACACCGTGACATGGCGATGGATGGCTCCAAGCAGTTCGTCGCGCGTGAACGGCTTGGTCAGATACTGCTCGGCGCCCACGATGCGGCCACGTGCCTTGTCGAACAGGCCGTCCTTCGAGCTGAGCATGATCACCGGCGTCGACCGGAACTGCGGATTGTTCTTGATGAGCGCGCAGGTTTGGTAACCGTCGAGGCGCGGCATCATGATGTCGACGAAAATGATGGCGGGCTTCTGGTCAGAGATCTTGGCGAGCGCCTCGAATCCGTCGACCGCCGTGAGCACGTCGCAACCTTCCTTCTTGAGCAAGGTCTCCGCCGTGCGACGGATGGTTTTGGAATCGTCGATCACCATGACCTTCAGACCGGCCAGGCCATTTCCACTTATGTTCAAGTTCACACACCCCCCTGTGACCCGCCCCAGGCTCAGGTAAGACACGAAGCCGACAGCCCTGGGCCGCCAGCTCCATGTGGACGAAAAGAATCCCGCAAGATTGCCCACCGATTCATCCGCTCGTGGGCGGACGATTGTCCGTGCTGTTTACCGCCTGCCCGTCGTGGCGTCAAGCCAAATTCCTCGCTGTTGCGCTGTGCGGCACGCCTTCACATACCTTGCCGCCCGTCGTGCGCGTCGGCGAACATGCGCGGCATCCCACCTCGTCGACCGACGCCCGCCGATCCGGCAAGAGCGCGCCAGCCTACGGGGCACCCACTACCGGAGAATGACGATGGCCCTCTCGGTCGCCGTGCTGATGGACCCCATCGGCGCCATCAAGATCGCCAAGGACACCACCTTCGCCATGCTGCTGGAAGCCCAGCGGCGCGGCCATGCGCTGCTGTACATGGAGCACGGCGACCTGGCCGTGCGCGACGGCCGCGCCTGGGCCCGCCTGCGGCCGCTGAGCGTGAAGGACGACCCCGCCGGCTGGTTCAGCCTGGGCGAGGCGCGCTGGCAGGAGCTGGCCGAGGTCGACGTGGTGCTGCTGCGCAAGGACCCGCCGGTCGATTCCCAGTTCATCTACGACACCATGGTGCTGTCGCTGGCCCAGCGGGCCGGCGTGACCGTGGTCAACGACCCGCAGGCCCTGCGCGACTGCAACGAGAAGATGTACGCGCTGGACTTCGGCCAGTGCATGGCCCCCACCCTGCTGTCCCGCGACAAGGCCGACCTGCGCCGCTTCGTGGCCGAGCACGGCGAGGTGGTGCTCAAGCCCCTGGACGGCATGGGCGGGCGCGGCATCTTCCGCGTGCGGGCCGGCGACAGCAACCTCAATTCGATGCTGGAAACCCTGCTCAGCGGCGGCCTGCTCAGCGGCCAGGCGCAGTTCGTGATGGCGCAGAAATTCATCCCGCAGATCAGCGCCGGCGACAAGCGCATCCTGGTGGTGGACGGCGAGGCGGTGCCCTATGCGCTGGCGCGCATTCCCCAGGGCGACGAATTCCGCGGCAACCTGGCCGCCGGCGGCCGCGGCGAGGGCGTGCCGCTGACCGAGCGCGATCGCTGGATCGTGGCCCAGGTGGCGCCCGAGCTGCGCCGGCGCGGGCTGTGGTTCGTCGGGCTCGACGTGATCGGCGACTACCTCACTGAGATCAACGTCACATCGCCGACCTGCGCGCGCGAACTGGACAAGCAGTTCGGGCTTAATATCTGCGGCCAGCTGTTCGACGTCATCGAGCACCACATCCACGGAAAGCGTTCCGCGTGAGTCAACCCGCACCCCGGGGCGCCGACCTGATCGGCGCCACCCTGCTGTTCTCGCTCTTGCTGCACGGCGTGCTGCTGCTGGGCATCACCTTCGGCTACGTGAAGCCCAAGCCCAGCCTGCCCACGCTGGACGTGACCCTGGTCGACGTGGCCAACCGCGAGAAGCCCGAGCAGGCCGACTTCCTGGCCCAGGCCAGCAACCGCGGCGGCGGCGAGCAGGACAAGGCCGCCCGCCCGTCCCAGCCGTTCTCCGGCCCGCTGCCCAAGCCCGATCCGGGCATGGCCGAGCATGCCCAGGAAGCCACCGCGGCGCGCCCGCAGGACGCCACCCCGGACCGCCTGCTGACCACCACCGGCAACAGCCGCTTCAGCGTCAGCTCCGACAGCGCGCAGCCGCAGCGCAGCGACAGCACCCTGCCCGCCGCCGATGCCGACCGCGTGCGCCTGGAAGCCGCCCAGCTGGCGGCCGAGAAGCGGCGCATCCAGGAGGCCTACGCCAAGCGCCCCAAGAAGAAATTCATCTCCTCCAACACCAGCGAGTACGCCTACGCCGGCTACATGCGCAACTGGGTGGACCGGATCGAGCGCGTCGGCAACCTCAACTACCCCGACGCCGCCCGCCGCCAGAAGCTGCACGGCGACGTGCTGCTCACCGTCACCCTGGACCGCGACGGCAAGGTGATCGGCATCGAGATCATCGGCAGCTCCGGCCACGAGCTGCTGGACAAGGCCGCCGAGCGCATCGTGCGCCTGGCCGCGCCGTTCCCGCCGCTGCCGCAGACCGGCGAGCGGGTCGACGAACTGCACATCACCCGCACCTGGCAGTTCCAGGAAAACAACGTGCTGCATACGCGCTGAGGGCAGCCCGGACGGCCACGGCCGCAGGTTCCGCCAACCTCGTCCTAACCCCAGCTGCACCCCCTGCGCTTACAATGCGGGCCATGAGCGCTTCCCGCCCCTCCTCCCTCGCCGGTCATTTCCTGATCGCCATGCCCAGCCTGGCCGAGCCGCCGTTTTCGCGCGGTGTGGCCTTCCTCTGTCAGCACGACGAAGACGGCGCGGTGGGCCTGCTGGTCAACCAGCTTTCCGAATACCGCCTGGGCGACGTGCTCAAGCAGATGAAGCTGGAATGCGACGATCCGGAGGTCGCCGACCTGCCCGTGCTGATCGGCGGCCCGGTGCAGCAGGAGCGCGGCTTCGTGCTGCACCGCGAGGAAGGCCACTGGGAATCCAGCTACCGCATCAACGACCACTGGTCGGTGACCACCTCGCGCGACATCCTGATCGCCATGGCCGCCGGCACCGGTCCGCGCCAGGCCATGATGGCGCTGGGCTACGCCGGCTGGAGCGCCGGGCAGCTGGAGCAGGAACTGAAGGACAACAGCTGGCTCACCGTGGAAGCGAGCGAGCGCGTGGTGTTCGACACCCCGCTGGAGGAGCGCTGGAGCGCCGCCGCCGGCCTGGTCGGGGTCAACCCGCTGCAGTTGCCGGGCTACGTAGGTCACGCATGAGCTGTGTGTTCGGTTTCGACTACGGCAGCCGGCTGCTCGGCGTCGCGGTCGGCAACCGCTTCACCGGCCTGGCCCGCGCGCTGGCGGTGGTGCCGATGCGCGACGGCGAGCCGGACTGGACCAGGCTGGACGCCCTGCGCCGCGAATGGCAGCCCGACACCCTGGTGATCGGCCTGCCGCTCACCCTGGAGGGCGACGAACAGAAAGCCAGCCGCGGCGCCCGCCGCCTGGCCGAGCGCCTGCAGCAGCGCTATGGCCTGCCGGTCGCGCTGATCGACGAACGCCACAGCTCGCAGGAAGCGGCCCGCCGTTTCGCCGGTGCGCGTGCGGCAGGCCTGAAGAAGCGCAGCGACGCCGCCACCATCGACGCCGAAGCCGCCGCCGTGATCCTGGAACGCTGGCTGGCCCAGCCGGCCGGCACCCCGTCCACCCTCGCCGACCCGCCCTGACGACACGCCCATGACCCCACGCCTGCGCCACCTCACCACGCTCGAAAACATGCCGCGCGCCACCATCGAGCGCCTGCTCGACCGCGCCGTCGCCATGCGCGACGCCTGCGCCCACGGCACGCGCAAGCTCGACCTGCTGGCGGGGCGCACCATCCTCAACCTGTTCTTCGAGCCGTCGACGCGCACGCGCACCTCGTTCGAACTGGCCGCGCGCCGGCTCGGCGCCGACGTGATCAATTTCGACATCGGCTTCTCCTCCACCAGCAAGGGCGAGGAGCTGTACGACACGCTGCACACGCTCGAAGCGATGCACCTGGACGCGATCGTGGTGCGCCACAAGATCTCCGGCACGCCCGACGAGCTGGTGCGCCACGCCATGAGCGGCGTGTCGGTGATCAATGCCGGCGACGGCAACCGCGCCCACCCCACCCAGGGCCTGCTGGATGCGCTGACCATCCGCCAGCACCGGCCGAATTTCGAGCAGTTGGGCGTGGTGATCTGCGGCGACGTGAAGCACTCGCGCGTGGCGCGCTCGGACGTGCACGCGCTGGCCGCGCTGGGTGTGCGCGACATCCGCCTGTGCGCGCCGGCGGCGCTGATGCCCGGCGAGCACGAACTGCCGCATTGCCAGCGCTTCACCGACTTCGACGAGGCGGTCACCGGCGCCGACGCGGTGATCATGCTGCGCCTGCAGAAGGAGCGCATGGCCGCCACCGACCTGCAGGACGAGGCCGACTACTTCAGGCACTACGGCCTGGACACGCGCCGCCTGGCGCTGGCGGCGCGCAGCGCGCTGGTGATGCACCCGGGCCCGCTCAACCGCGGCATCGAGATCAGCTCCGAGGTGGCCGACGGGGCGCAGTCGCGCATCCTGGAGCAGGTCGGCAACGGCGTGTTCGTGCGCATGGCCGTGCTGGCCGAGATGCTGGCGCGCCCGTAAGCCCCGCGTAGGGCGCCGCCCCTCCCCGAACGCCCGGGAATGCCCACTGTTTCGCCCGCAAGTGCCGGGCGAAACGGGCATAATGCGCGGCGCTACACCTTCTTCTATCTATCTCAGGGAATCGACATGCGAGTGAGTAAGCGCTACCTGGCGCTGGCTGTCGCCGGCGTGCTGCTGGCGGCCTGCGGCCACAAGGACAAGGACGCCCCGCTGGCCTTCGTACCGGCGGATACGCCG
>Ga0102588_1000912_pt1 | contig 26478 bp, 26 predicted proteins | sample AraplaMF_Col_mMS_FD_76854 | JGI IMG/M metagenome (GOLD analysis project Ga0102588, IMG submission 76854) | Arabidopsis root microbial communities from the University of North Carolina, USA - plate scrape MF_Col_mMS (SPADES assembly) (version 2) | ecosystem: Host-associated > Plants > Roots >...
TGCATGTGTTAAGCCTGCCGCCAGCGTTCGTTCTGAGCCAGGATCAAACTCTCATGTTGAGAATTCAATCATTGGCATTTACGTCACGTTCTGAATCGACGAGAACTTCACACCTGTTTTCCAAACACAAAGGCCAAAACCCATGCGTCAAAAACCAGTGTAACTTCTCTTGATAAACGTGACCGCCAAAGTCTCTTTCAAGAACCGAAATCTCTTCCGGTCCCGCAAGCTCCGCCGCCCACGTTTCTCTTTCTTCTCATCTTCAATTGTCAAATAACAGACCAGAGACCCCGGTCGAATTTCCTCGCCTCAAACCAAAAAGTCCAAGGAACCAATCAGCACCAAAGCCAATCTTAAAAGAAACTTGAGAGCGAAGGACTTCGTCGCCAGCAGCGCCGCCGCCCTCGTTCAGTGAGGGGGCTTCTACTGCGCAACCAGAGAACCGTCAAGAAGGATCGTCGCAATCTCGGGACAATTCGAACAACTGTTTGAATTCACATGGTGATTTTCTGAACGGTTCTCCGGCGATCACAGACTCCGGTCGTAGCACCCCGGATCTGTGTTGTGGACGATGGCCGAGGTCCTTAAACGGAGCTTGGTCCGGAAGGACGGTGGCTCCCTCAAAAGGAAGCCGGTCGGGCCTGATGATCGAAAACCGCTGCTGACAAACTCTCCTCGGCATTGGTGTAGCCCATGACAGCGATTTCACGCACCTCACCCAGTGATCGAAGGCCCTCCTCTCGAGGGAATTTGCGGCGTCAGGAGAGATTCAGGTCAGATCATGGTGACGATCGTGCCATCTATAACGGGAACTTATAAATCCTTTGCAATTCAGGTTTGCGGACGAGAACAACACCGCGATAGGTAGCACGGGCATAAGCGATGCCGTGGGGCAATGCTCAATCATAGATACCAAGGGGGATCCGTGCATATTTCTAATAAACAATGTCATTGGTAGTTTTTTCATTCAGGTAGAATGAGCAACACGCTTCTGCGCTAACGCACATTGCTTCGCAGAGTCCTTCACCAAAACTGGGTAGGTAGAGCCGCTTCTCGGCAATGATGACCTGTGCCCAATCGAAAGAAGATTGGACTATTTATGAACATTAAGATGATCCTTGTGAGCACGACCGCGGCCTTGGCTGCCATCTCAGGCGTCCAGGCCGCTGACGCCATCGTCGCTGCGGAGCCGGAGCCGGTTGAATACGTTCGCGTTTGTGATGCTTACGGCAGCGGTTACTTCTACATTCCGGGCACGGAAACCTGCCTGAAGATCAGCGGTTACATCCGTTTCCAGGTTAACGCCGGCCCGAATGCCAGCGCAACCATCGGCAACGGTACCTATGTTGCGAATGACACCGACTGGGATGCCTACACCCGTGGCCAGGTTCAGTTCACCGCCAAGAGCGACACCGAATACGGCCCGCTCACTGGTGTTATCGTCCTGCAGACGAATGCCGACAACGCTTCCTCGCAGCAAGTGAAACTTGACTCCGCTTACATCGACATCGCTGGCTTCCGCGCCGGTCTGTTCTACAGCTGGTGGGACGATGGTCTCTCGGGCGAAACGGACGACATCGGCAGCAAGGTCACGCTGCACAACTCCATCCGTTATCAGTACGAAGCCGAAAACGTCTACGCTGGCATCAGCGTTGACGAGCTGGAAGATAGCCCGTTCTATAACGGCGAGGTCCCCAATAACGTCGGCGTAGCAGTCGGCATCGGCGGCAAGGCTGGCATCTTCAGCTACCAAGTCACGGCTGGTTACGACACCGATAACGAAGCCGGCGCAGTCCGTGCGATGGGCACCGTTGCCATTGGTCCGGGCACCCTTGGCCTCGCAGCTGTCTGGGCGTCCGATCCGGGTGCTTACTATTCCACTTCCGAATGGGCGATTGCTGCGGAATACGCCATCAAGGCGACCGACAAGCTGAAGATCACTCCAGCCGCTCAGTACTACGGCAGCTACGGCGTCGTTAACGCCGCTAGCGACGCTGACTTCTCGGACAACGACGCTTGGAAGGTCGGTGTGACGGTCGACTATCAGATCGCCGACAACCTCTACGCCAAGGCAGCCGTGAACTACCTCGACGGCGATAAAATCGACGACGTCACGACAGGCTACTTCCGCCTCCAGCGGGCATTCTAATTAAGAACTGCGCCGCGTTTCTCCCTCTCTCCGTGGTTAAAGTCACGGGAAAAGGCAGCGCGGCGAGGCACTTGGAAGTCTCTGATCGGGTAGACCTCCGGTCGGATGCCAGGGGTGGCCCGGGTTCCCTGCCCGGCCACCCTTTCATTTTAAAGGACGAAGCTATTCGCGCGTGGCGAGAGAACGTCTTTCCAACGCGTCGCCGCCAGCACGATTCATTCGCTTGCGCGCTGCCTCATCATACACGGCGCCGCAGCGTCTGGACGACGCCTGAGCTGGATCACGAGGTTTGCGCGGATCCGAACGCACTGGCTTATCTTGGGTTAGCAGTGGCCCGGAGCGCGAAGGTGTGGTTATGCATCATCGTCACAAAATGTAAACAGGAGTTGTTTTGCTTGAGCGCCTCGATCGTGAGGCGTATTGTCCGCAGCGCTGCCCACTCTCGGGCACTGCTCATCAATCTGGGCCCCACCCTATTGGGGCCTCTTTTTTTCCACTTGCTCTTCGTAACCCGGCGATATCATCCGGTGAAATACGAAGACCATGGTTATTGGAGGCCGTGACAATGCGGCCCGGGCGTCATCACTTGCGCGTAGCATTTGCACCGAGATCGTGAATGCTAACCGCCGCACCCGCTCAAAGCACGGTCTTTCGTTGCTGCCTCTGCTGGTCGAGTCTCCACCAAGGGTCGTGAAGCTGGAACACTTCTTGCTCGGTTAATGATGTGTTTACCGTGCGGAGGCGTTTTGTAATGAAGTGGCACAGAAGCGATCACTTCGCTCCCCTGATGCTGGTGATGGGTGGTCGAGAAAAATACAGGCTCGTCGGGTCCCTAAGAGAGGTTGCGGAAGCCCTTATAGGTGACTGGCCATCCGACGACGGAGAGGAGTACATGGAGGCGGTGAAGGTCTGCCTTGACGCAATCCATGGTAAGCTATCGGCGCAGGAAGCACGCGAAGCACTCATTCGGGCTGCGGACGAAGCTGGAATACCCGTAATCCGGGCTGTTCACTGAACACGTCTCAGAGCCGCGCTCGAATATCTCAAAAATGTAATGTAGCGATCTCTAGCCTGGACGCCATCTTACGTATAAGTCAGCCGCAGTTGGATAAATGGTGAATTGAAATGCATGATGAAATGGTTTTCGTTGAGCACGCGAAGCTGCTCACTCTCCTCGCCAATGAAAAGCGGCTGCTTATTGCTTCCCATCTTCTCGGCGCCGAACTCAGTGTGAACGAACTCGCAGACAAGGTAGGCCTCTCGCAGTCGGCCCTCTCCCAGCATCTCGCAAGATTTCGTGCCGCAAGGGTAGTCACCACGCGGCGCGAGGCGCAGACGATCTACTACTCGACATCAGACGACAGTATTCGGAGGGTGCTGGAAACCGTAGGAGAGATCTTTGCGCGGGACGCCGGTCCGGCTGGCAAGTCAACATAACTTCTGGATGCCATACTCTTCTCTCAAAGGCCAACTTGTGGACACGTCAAGCAAGGGACATCCTATGCAAAACGGTAAACGAGAGGACCAGCGGTGCCGGACGCAAAGCACTTATTCGTCACGAATATCTCGGGTGAACGAATGCCTGACCCCGGCCTTTTTACGTGGGATATGAACGCTGACCTCATGTACGCGGACGGTGCCCTCGCCGAGTTGTTCGGTCTTGATCCCGAGGAAACGGAACGGGGATTGCCGGTACAAACCTATCTTGATCGTGTGCACCCCGACGACGTGGCTGTATTGGCTAAACAAATCAGCGACGCCATTGTCGCGCAACACCCAACGGTACAGCACTATCGGTCACAAAAGGCAGATGGATCCTATGTTTCGGTTTCCGCCTTCGGCCGATGCTTTCGGGATCGCAAAGACAATCCGATCCATTACGCTGGAATTGTAGTACCGGACGAAACGTCTCCACCCGTTGGCGCGGCTCATTGAGATGCGGCTACTGCGCTGATTGCACCAGGCTTTTCCGCGCGAGATTACGGAGACCGTAGTCATCCGCGATAGCAGCTGCCAAGTGTGGCCATATGGACTTCGCAGATCATCCCCGCTCCGTTTCCGGCTGCCGTCGAGTTCCAGGCATCAATGCGAACCGTATGGATCGCATTGAGGTATCATTGACTTTCCGCGTTTACATCAAGGTGATGCTCTCAAAATCCGTTCGCCCCCCTGGTCCGATCCAACAAGTGCCGTCCCAGCATGGGCAAGAACTCGGAGAGGCGGGCAATATCTCTGCACCCTCTCCTCCAAGCAATCTAGTTGCACCCATCATAGCCCTCCTCTTTTCACTGCGCACGACATGCAATCTACGCATAGCTGAGATCCAGTCTTCGCGCTGCAAAATTGGTCCGACCAATCATATATAAGCGACATCGAAGTAATCGAAGCGCCACGGACTGGCAGCTGACTTCGAAAACCCAGGAAAGGGGATTTATCATGAACATCGCACGCTCTTTTATCAATTGGCGCAAGTATCGTCAGACGGTCTCCGAACTGGGCCGTATGAGCAATCGCTCACTCCATGACCTTGGCATCAATCGCGGCGAAATCGAGCGGATCGCAAGAGCTGGCGCTCGCTAAGTCCGCGAAGACAATGTGCAGTTTGAAGCGCTCGTCCTACCAGACGGGCGCTTTTGTTTTGCCCCGGCAAAGAAAAGAATTAGAGCGGCTCGCGCATGGCCACTCCACCTAGCTCCACCTATGCTTTGGGCGAAAATCGCACATGAGAGACGCGAGCATCCGTCTCTTGGGAAACCTCGATTGTCTAGATCGCCTGCTAGACTTCTTCGAGGAGCCAGTCCCGAAAAGCGACTATTTTGCGAGAATTCTGCCGTGTTTCCGAATAGACGAGCCAGAACTTCCCATGGCGGCCGGTCAAATCAAACAATTGCACCAAGCGACCTGACTGAATGTCGGTCTGAAAGAACATGGGCGTAAGAAGGGCTATCCCCTGCCCGGAAATTGCGGCCTGGCTAATCGCGAGTTGCGTATCAAATTGGAAGTTCTGAGAGAATGACGGTTTTGGGCTGTCGACGCCCGCTTCATTAAACCAGTCAAGCTACCAATCATCCCTCCAGTCGAGCAATGGGTGTTTCAGGACGTTAGAAGGGACCTTAATTTCACCCGCCGCCTCCAGGAAAGCCGGACTACAAGACGGGGCGAACTCCCGATCCATTAAGGGGTGAGCCTTAAGGCCAGGCCATTTGCCATGCCCCTCCCGGATTCCCACATCGAACGGCTCTCGACTGAAATCGACCACTCGGCTCATCGCTTTCGGTTCAGTGTCGAGATCGGGGTTGGCATTGCGGAAGCGGCGCAATCGCGGAACCAGCCAGTTGGATGAGAAAGTGCTCGTTGCAGTGATCGAAAGCACCGTGTCCGCCCCCCGTCGAAGAGAGATCCGATAGGCTTTCACCGGCCGCACGATGTTCTTTAGCGCCTGAGGCAGCTTCTGTTCCACCTGCTCATAGACAGCGGTGGAATCTGTCTTTCTAGCCGGTGCGCTCCTCGTCCCCCCGATGAGGCGACTGAACCCGACAACATCGGCAGCAAGGATGACGGCCAATTTGCGTTCCATGGAAAGCAAGATAGCGGACTGCGCACTGGAAAACCATTACGGGAAAAGTACGAGAAGCTCGAATGTTGAGGAACCCACATTGTGTCAGCACCCCTTCCGCTCAGCGGCGCTCGTAAACCCGGCTCAGCGTTTGTTGATCATCAGTTCAAGGCTGAATACTCGATGGCGGGCTGCCACCAACTCAAGTACTGAAAATCGAGATGCGTTTCTTCCGATCCGTTACGTCGCATATGCAACTCCCGGTCTACCGAAAAGTCGGCGAATGTCGTTCGGGAGGCGGCCCAGGATGCGTTTGGGAAAAATGCTACTGTTTCTCCCAAATCGCGGGACAGGCTCGATAGCGACATCTTTGCGGGTTCCCTGTGAGGCAGGCTCACTTTGATGTGAGCTGAGGAACGGTAAGTAAGCGGGCCTTCGATAGCGCCTGGCGGGCCATCTCGGCAAGCTCGCCGTCGCGTTCTTCCGCAGCTTGCTTTTGATCCTTGTGTTCATTGTACGCTTGGTCAGGAGATGGTGTGCTTCTCTCCAACCCCGCCTCGATGCCCACCTCCTCCGCAAAGGTCTGAGAAGCGATCAAAGACGACGCAATCAACAGAACGACACTCGCGAAACTCGACATGCGCCCTCTCCGCTGCCAGTTGCCACTCCGTAACAGTATCGACGTCCGATCTTGGCTAAATTAGGATCTTGAGATGCGACTGACGTACTTCCCTGATTTTCCGCGTTTTTAAGTCAGGTCTGGTTCTGTCTGGACCGAGTTGCAAAACCATGAGGGTCAATCTGTCAAGGCTTGTGCGGGCAGACGGATACCGCGTGTCCCGCATGGCTGCGAAATTTCGTCCTGATTGGGCTATCCCGCAGACGATGCGTCTTGCAGCGACTAGTCGTCCGCCGCCGTTGAACCGCACACAAGTGCCCGAAGATTAAAAACCACCGTAAAGGGACTGAAAGCGTCGTCGGCCAGGACGTCCCCGGTTCTGAAGTCGCTCTTGCTCAACCCGCATCATATCGGGAAAGCATTCGCCTTAGCTGGTCGTTTTGCAAACGCAACTTTTGAGCCAATTCCTGTCTCAGCTGATTGATTTCGCTGTTTAGCACTATGCTTTCGGAAACGACTGCTGCTTCAGGCGAAGCCTGCACTGTTTCGATCTCGGCAATCGGCAACGAGCGCCGTTTCACCTTGGACCGTTCAACGTCGGAAGCGCTTTGCGCCGACCTCACCTTACGAATACGCTCGACCCCGGCTTTCTGGCCTATTGCGATTGGCGTGGTGGCTGCGCTGGCATCGCTCGTCAACAATGTGGCCGGTTCGGTCGACTTTCCGCTGCCGTTAGCATTCGCGCTGATAGCATTTCTGGCATTGGCTTCAGGTGCACTCGGCACTGCGGTTGAATGTGAGAGTTCCGCTCGCAGGCTCAACCTGTCCTTCGTCACAAGCCTTATTGTCGTTGCCAGCACAGGCTCGGCGTCGTTAGCCAGAGCAAGGCGGGACGGCGACACAATCCTCTCTTGCGGCTCTGGTCGTTGGACGCTGCCATCGAAAGCGGCCGACGGCTCAGCGGAAGCCTCTTCAATGCCTTGGGGAGAATCCTGGAGTTCAGATTCCTCGGTGTCAGGAAGCGTTACGGCTTCGACGTCTTTAGCGCCCGGATGCGGTATCTTCGAAGTCTCGTCCTCTAGCTCACCACGTCCTTCTGAGTTACCACGGGATACCAACCCAGTAATCAGTTTCCACGCTGATCTCATCGATCCGCCTCCTCCGACTCGGTGTTGCAAGAACATAGTACCGGGCCGGAGACCGGGCTTGCAATGCTTGCCCGGTCATCAGTCTCATCGTTGTGGAAAACCCGTGATCCTGTTCACTCAAGCCATGCCAAGCTTCTTCCGAAGGTCAGCGTTCTCTGTGCGGAGCTTCTCGGACAATGCCCTTCGGAGCTTCTGGTTCTCTTCCTCGAGCTTCAGAAGATCCGCAAAGTCGTCCGACGCTGGCACAGGCGCCTCGGCTTTCCGCCGCCCACGCTTCTGAGGTTGCACGGTTTGCTTTGATTTGGTCGGGGCGATTTTATTTCCCGAAACGGGCGTCGCCGAAGCAATGGCCTCACCCTTTTCCGTGTTCTTCCGGCGGCCGCCACGTGTCTTCTTCGCGGGCGTACTCACCGACGTGGCTACGGCCGCTTCAGCGACGGTCTTCGACTTTCGCGGTGCGCGAGACTTCTTCACTTTAGGTTCATTCCCGGCTGCCGTGTCGTTAGTGACGGTGGCTTTGATTTCGTCAGTCATGTGAAACTCCTTGGTGGGCGAAATGTTTGACTGTGCAAAGTCCCCGCAATCATATGCGCAGTTTTCTTTAAAACTTGTTGATAATGACATTCGGGTACCGGTCGCGGAACAGCCCCCAATTCCACTACCTCAGCAAACCAGTTCGCTCGACAGAAGAAGAGCCACACAATTCCAGCATTTACAATTGGATATTACCAAGAGCGAATTGCAAAAAAACGTCGCAACTTTTTCGTCAGCGACTCGCCGGAGGCTGAAGGCCTGCCCCCGCGCGCCAGAATTTTGTTTCAAACCTTTGCTCGCTCGCTCATATTCCCTTCACGGCAATCGATTGGTGCGGCGCCGGAGCAAAGGTCGAAACGAGCATTCGGGCATGAACGAAATCTCGAATACCACTACTTGAGACTCTACGGACGCAAACTTTCCGTCGAATGAGTGGGGCGATCGGGTGCCTGAACGCGACGTCAATGGTTGGAGGATGGAAATGAGCGATCACGTCTATAAAAAGGTGGAGCTTGTCGGAAGTTCGAAAGTCTCGGTGACGGAGGCGATTGAGACCGCTGTATCACGAGCGTCAAAGACAATGCGAAACCTCGATTGGTTTGAGGTTGATCAGATCCGGGGCCACATCAAGAACGGCTCGGTGGAATACTATCAGGTGGTCATGAAGGTCGGCTTTCGAATAGACGACTAGGCGTTGGCTAGTCTTGTTCCCGCTGCAAACGGATGCTGGCAGGCCGCGGCGGGAATTAACACGGGATATCAGGATCTGCGGGCAGCCCGGCGCATGATCGACAATGCCCCGGGAGGTCGCAGACGAGATCCAGGCCACTTTTGCGCCGGACACGGATGTCAGATTTGAAATCGGCGACCAGGAAGACCATTCGACGATTGTTACGACAATACTTTGTCGAGCCCTTCGCTTCGTGGACGCCGGCCGAATTGAGAAAAGCGCAGGCCCACCCGGGACCCTGCGGTGACCGGCTAACCGGGCGGGCTAAAACAGGCGGCCTTGACGCCGCCGAGAGAGTATTTCTTCCGGCGTTCTCGCACCTTGCTTCCATCGCGTCGCTGGTCGAGCTCAAATTTCGAACTACATCGTCGGAACAATGGGTGGACCAGTATACACCCTGGAACACGAGTGAGGACCGATGCCCCGCGTCATAATCATCGAATGGAAATCGATCGATGGTACCCTTTTCGTTCATTTTCCCGAGCCGTTTGCAATGGCACCCCTGGAATGGAAAGCCTTTGCCGCCCTCTTCGATCGGATCGGTTTCCAGCCGGGGCAGAAAGATATTCGCACGATGCCTCCTTCCACAGACGCGCCACGGCGTCTAGCAGATGGCTTGATGGCGCTCGGGTACTCGCTGGAACATCGAGGTGACGTGCCAGAGTCAATCATCAAATAGGCGCGGTTACGCCCCGTTCCCCCCATCAACTGAGAAATGGCAATTTGGCTTCAGTTCCCTTTGGCACGTGACGATTGTGCAGCAATCATAAGCAAACATCTGCGTGCATTTTCGATAGACTTTCGCTTGTCGTCTGTCAGGATGGCCGGCAATGGAACTCTTTACTCGAAACATGATGGCCGCTCCGTGCCGGCAACTTTGTGGTCGTGACCCGTCTGTGACGGCGCAGACCCCACGTTCATACTGGCTTGAAATCACGGGATTATGCTGACGGAGACAGTGTCCGTTGCCAAGGAGAGTTAATGATCAAGTCCGCAAAGGGATGGATCTGGGGCGTAGTGGCCCTCGTTGCAATCGGCGTTGGGTATTACGCATGGACCGTCCTTCGCAATGACGGTCTGCCCGCCGGATTTGCTGCCAGCAATGGTCGTATCGAAGCGGTGGAGATTGATATCTCGACCAAGACCGCTGGCCGTCTGAAGGAACTGCTGGTCCGTGAGGGCGATTTCGTCAAGGCGGGTCAGGTGTTGGCGCGGATGGATACCGCTCAGCTCGAAGCGAGCAAGCGCCAGGCCGAGGCGCAGTTGCGCCGGGCGCAGATCGCCGTCGATACGGCCCACAGTCTCGTTGCTCAGCGCGAAGCCGAAAGGAAGTCCGCGCTGGCCGTGATCGAGCAACGCAAAGCGCAGCTTGACTCTGCAATGAAGACCAATGCCCGCTCGCGACAGCTCCTGAGCAGCAGCACCGTATCGCAGCAAGTGGTGGACGATAGTGAAGCGGCGGAACAGGCAGCGCGTGCAACGCTCGCATCGGCGGAAGCCTCGCTTGCAGCTGCAGACGCGGCGATCAACGCTGCCAAAGCGCAAGTGATCGACGCTGAAGCCGCCGTGGACGCGGCAAAGGCGCAGATCGAGAGCGTCGAAACCGATATCGCCGACAGCACCCTCGTCGCGCCACGCGACGGCCGCATCCAGTATCGTATCGCGCAGCCCGGAGAGGTCTTGTCCGCGGGTGGTCGCGTGTTGAACCTCGTTGATCTTGGCGATGTGTACATGACCTTCTTCTTGCCAACAGAACAGGCGGGCCTCGCATCGATTGGCTCAGACGTCCGTCTGGTGCTCGATGCAGCACCACAATATACGATCCCTGCGAAAGTCTCCTTCGTCGCTGATGTCGCCCAGTTCACGCCGAAGACCGTCGAGACCGAGGAGGAGCGCCAGAAACTCACCTTCCGTGTGCGGGCGCAAATCCCGCAGGAGCTGCTCCAGAAGTATGTCCAATACGTCAAGACTGGACTGCCCGGCATGGCCTATGTCCGGCTCGATCCACAGGCAGCCTGGCCCGAACACCTCGAACGCAACCTCGTGAAGTGATGTGGGGAGCATGAGTGGGGCACCTCTAAGCATGAGCGTTCCCGCAGACGGTCACGCAACCGTGGCTCGGCTGGCGAATGTCACGCTGGCGTTTGGCAAGACGATTGCGCTATCGGACGTGTCACTGGATGTTCCCGCGGGTTGCATGGTCGGGCTGATTGGACCGGACGGCGTGGGCAAATCCAGCCTTCTGTCGCTCGTGTCCGGCGCGCGCGCCGTGCAGAAAGGCGATGTCGAGGTGCTGGGAGGAAATATGTCCGATGCCCGCCATCGTGATGAGACCTGCCCACGGATCGCCTATATTCCGCAGGGCCTCGGCAAGAACCTCTATCCCACGTTATCGGTCTTTGAGAACGTCGACTTTTTCGGGCGTCTGTTCGGCCATGATCGACAGGAACGCGAGACACGTATCCGCGAACTTCTCGACAGCACCAGGCTCGCCCCTTTTGCTGACCGGCCGGCTGCAAAGCTATCAGGTGGGATGAAGCAAAAACTCGGGCTCTGTTGCGCGCTTATCCACGATCCGGATCTTCTCATTCTCGATGAGCCGACAACTGGTGTCGATCCTTTGTCACGCCGGCAATTCTGGGACCTGATTGACCAGATTCGGGCCGGCCGGCCGGAGATGAGCGTCATCGTTGCCACAGCCTATATGGAGGAGGCAGCCAATTTCGACTGGCTGGTTGCGATGCATGCCGGCAAGGTGCTCGATACCGGAACGCCTGCCGAGCTTTTGTCGCGCACCGGCACCGGCAATCTCGATGCCGCTTTCATCGCCCTTTTGCCCGAAGCCGAGCGGCGTCGTCACGTCGACGTCGTCATCCCTCCGAAACAGGAAACAGAGGGCGAGGATTATGCGATCGAGGCAAGCCACCTCAGCATGCGCTTCGGCAATTTTACGGCTGTCGACAATGTCAGTTTCCAGATTCCGCGCGGGGAAATCTTCGGCTTCCTGGGATCCAACGGCTGCGGCAAATCGACGACGATGAAGATGCTGACCGGCCTGCTTGCAGCCAGCGAAGGTGAGGCCAGGCTTTTTGGTCGTACCGTTGATGCAAGCGACATGGCGGTGCGTCGTCGCGTCGGTTACATGAGCCAGGCATTTTCGCTCTACACGGAACTGACGGTTCGCCAGAACCTCGATTTGCACGCCCACCTCTTCAAGCTGCCGACAAGTACGATATCGGCTCGCGTCGAGGAGATGGCCAAACGCTTCGACCTCGAAGGTGTGATGGATGCGTTTCCTGACGGCTTGCCACTCGGTATTCGTCAGCGCCTGTCGCTGGCGGTTGCGATGATACATGCGCCGGACGTTCTTATCCTCGACGAACCGACGTCCGGCGTCGATCCCATCGCCCGAGACGCCTTTTGGCAGATCCTGGTCGATCTCTCGCGCAAGGACAATGTGACGATCTTCATTTCGACGCACTTCATGAATGAGGCGGAGCGCTGCGACCGCATCTCGTTGATGCACGCCGGCAAGGTCTTGATCAGCGATACCCCGGAGGCGATCACCAAGAGCAGGAATTCCCCCACACTGGAGGACGCGTTTGTCGCATATCTCGAGGAGGCGGCCGGCATATCACCCGTCGTCAAGAGTGCTGCCGCAGAGACGTCCGATACGTCGAAACTGCTGGGCTCGGGTCATGGACAGATCACCGGCAGGCGACGTGTTTTCGATTTTCGCCGCATGTTCAGCTATACCAGGCGCGAGGCTCTGGAACTACAGCGTGATCCTATTCGAGCCACTCTCGCAGTGCTCGGAAGTGTCATCTTGATGTTCGTCATTGGCTACGGCATCAACATGGACGTGGATGATCTGACGTTTGCGGTCCTCGATCGTGATGATTCCAGTATTAGCCGTGACTATGTGCTCGACATTTCCGGCTCGCGTTATTTCATTGAGAAAGACCCCATCCACGATTACGCAGAGATGGACAGACGGATGCGCGACGGCGAGATCAGCCTCGCGATCGAGATACCGCCTGGCTTCGGCCGAAAGGTGCAGCGCGGCGATCCGGTCGAGATTGGCGCCTGGATCGATGGCGCCATGCCACAGCGCGCAGAGACGATCGGCGGCTATGTGCAGGGAATGCATGCCAACTGGCTGACCGCACGCGCAAAGAAGCTCTATGGGACCGCCGCGACCCAGGGCGCATTCAGCATTGAAACCCGCTTCCGCTACAATCCAGACGTCAAAAGCCTTGTTGCCATGGTTCCGGCCGTCATTCCCCTGCTTCTGCTGCTCATTCCAGCAATGCTCGCCGCACTCAGCGTGGTCAGGGAAAAGGAACTGGGCTCTATCATCAATCTATATGTGACACCGGTCACGCGGCTGGAATTCCTTCTCGGCAAGCAGTTGCCCTACGTGATGCTCGGCATTGCAAACTTCCTGCTTCTGGTTGCCTTCGCAACCCTCGTATTCAGGGTACCGTTCACCGGCAGTTTCATGACCTATGCGGCGGCCGCGGTGCTTTACGTGATCATCGCCACCTCGATCGGCATCTTCATGTCGACTTTCATGTCCAGCCAGATCGCAGCGATTTTCGGAACGGCGCTTTTGACACTCATCCCCGCGACCCAGTATTCCGGCATGACCGATCCGGTTTCCTCCCTGAAGGGCGCGGGCGCCCTGATCGGCCAGATCTATCCGGCGACCTATTTTATGACGATTTCACGCGGTACCTTTTCAAAGGCGCTCGATTTTTCGGGCCTGGCTGGCTCGTTCGTTCCTTTGCTGATTGCAATTCCCATATTGGTGGTCGCCGGTGCGATACTGCTGAAGAAGCAGGAGAGTTGATATGGGTTGGTCCAACATCGTCCAGCTTGGGATCAAGGAACTGAGAGGGCTTGCACGCGACCCGATGCTGATGTTGCTGATCGTGTATGCCTTCAGCCTGCAAATATACACAGGCTCCAGCGCGCTTCCGGAAACACTCAACAACGCTGCGATCGCCATCGTCGATGAAGACCAGTCGCCACTCTCGGGGCGGATTACCACCGCTTTCACCCCACCATATTTCGTGCCGCCAAAGCTGATCTCGATTGCAGAGATGGACCAGCGGATGGACGCAGGGGTGGACACGTTTGCCCTAAACATTCCACCAAATTTCCAGCGTGACGTACTTGCCGGTCGGCAACCAACGATCCAGCTCAACGTCGATGCAACCCGAATGAGCCAGGCTTTCACCGGCAGCGGCTACATTCAGAGCATTGTCACGAGCGAGGTCAATGAATTCATGGATCGCTACCGCGGCGCCAACAATGTCTCGGTGGACCTGACGCTGCGGAACCGCTTCAATCCGTCGCTGAACAAGTCCTGGTTCGGATCGATCAACAACATCATCACGTCGATCACGATGTTGTCGATCATCCTGACCGGGGCTGCCCTTATTCGGGAGCGGGAACATGGCACCATCGAACACTTGTTGGTCATGCCCGTCACGCCGATCGAAATCATGGTAAGCAAGATCTGGTCAATGGGGCTGGTCGTCCTACTGGCGACGAGCTTTTCCCTTTTTGTCGTCGTCAAGGGCCTCCTGGGGGTTCCGATCGAGGGGTCGCTGACGATCTTCCTTCTCGGCACGGCATTGTTTCTCTTCGCCACGACATCGATGGGGATTTTCCTGGCGACAATTGCCGGATCGATGCCGCAGTTCGGCTTGCTCCTCATCCTCGTGCTGCTGCCGCTTCAGGTATTGTCAGGCGCCATGACGCCGCGCGAGAGCATGCCTGATATTATCCAGAATATCATGCTGCTGGCACCGAACACGCACTTTGTCATTCTGGCGCAGGCGGTCCTGTTCCGAGGAGCACAGCTCGACGTAGTCTGGCCACAGCTTCTGGCGCTTCTTGTCATCGCGAGTGTGTTTTTCTGGCTGGCGCTGCGTCGTTTCAGACGCTTCCTGCGTTAAGTCACGACGTGGGACCTACGGTTTGCGCGTGCCTGCCGCCGAGAAGCTGGGCGTTCAAGCCCGCGGCTTGGTCTGCTTTACTTTCTATCCAGCGCGGCGTGCAAGGTTGCCCGCATCTCGTTGGCAGCCTCGGTCAGGACCGAAAGGAACCTTTCAATGACCGTCGATCGCGTCCTTCGAACCGGGCGCCATACGGCAAGCGTGTACGGGACGCTGACGCTTAGCCTGCGCAATACCACCCCCTTGTCGACATGGGTTGCAGCAGTCAGCGGATTGATGATTGACACACCTACACCGGCGGCAACCATCGAACATACGCTGGTGGCCGTCGTCGTCTCGACAGCATAACTGCGCGAAATGCCTGCAGCCAGGAATATGTCGTCAAGTTTTCTTCGATAGGGATCGTCCTGCGAAAAATAGACAAACGGTACGCCATCGAAATCTGCGGGTTCGAGGAGGCCCTTTTGCGAAAGCCTGTGACCGATCGGCACAACGCATACTTGATCGCCAACGTCGATCCGCTGAGAGGCTACGCCGGCATATTCGAACCGGCCTTCGGTCACCCCCAAATCGAAGACCGTTGTTGCCATTTCATGTTGCAGCGAAACCTCCTCCAACGAATGCAGGGAGAGATGAACCGCCGGACGATGCTTCAGAAGTTTTTGCGCCACGCGTGGGATGATGGAATCCGCATATGCCGGGATCGTGGCGATCCTTAGGTTGGAAGCGTTGTGCATGCGGATCGCCGACGCAGCACGGCTGATTTCTTCCATGCCGAGGAAGGACCGGCGAACGACTTCATGTAACAAAAGTGCCTGGTTCGTGGGTGTCAAACGCTTGCCGAAGCGCACGAAAAGGTCGAAGCCAATCCGCTGCTCCATTTCTCTGAGCTCTCGGCTGATGGTCGGCTGTGACGTTCCTAGTGCCGCGGCCGCCGCGGTCACGCTTTTGCTGATCATGATGCTGTTAAAGACCTCAATCTGGCGTTGGTTGAGCCTCATCGGTCTGAGCCTTTCGCTTCGGTGCCTTTCCCCTCCTGATGAGAGCGCAGGTGAAGCCTCTCATATATCAGAAATGAATAAGAGCGCCCTATCAATTATTTCCCTCAGGATTCAGGGTCTGAAACTATCGCTGTCGGAACCCAAACATGCGTGACGGGCGATGACAAAATACGTCGAAGAAGAAACCTGGCAGGATGACGACCGGCGCTGGCTCGCCTATCGAGCAGGCGCTCTGCATATCGAGGATGTGCGGCTGGGCGCGGTTGCCGCCGCCATTCCAACGCCTTTTTACTGCTACTCGGCCGGCGCCATCCGATCGGCTTACAGGACACTTTCGCGAGCCCTCACCCCCATCGACGTCGCGATCTGCTACGCCGTGAAGGCCAATAGCAACATCGCCGTCCTTCGCCTGCTTGCGGAACTCGGATGCGGAATGGACATCGTTTCCGGAGGAGAGCTGGAGCGTGCACTGGCAGCGGATGTACCTGCGTCAAGGATCATTTTCTCCGGCGTCGGAAAAACCCGCGCGGAGATCGCCCGCGCAATTGAGGTCGGCATTCACCAGATCAATGTCGAGTCAGCGGCCGAAATCAGCGTGGTCGCCGAGGTCGCCCGTGCACTCGGCAAGCGGGCGCCGGTCGCATTGCGAGTCAATCCCGACGTCGATGCCAAGACGCACGCGAAAATCACCACCGCGAGGAAGGACAGCAAGTTTGGAATCGCAATCGGCCAGGTGGCCGACCTCTACGCCCAGGTTGCTGCGGCGCCTGATTTGGAAGCGGTTGGCGTCGCCGTTCACATCGGATCGCAAATACATGACATGGAGCCGTTCCGGCGCGCCTTTTCGGCGATGGCCGAGCTGGTAGCGGAGATGCGCGGCAGGGGATTGTCCGTGCCGCGCCTCGACCTCGGCGGCGGCATTGGGATTGCCTCCGGCGATAAACCAGGCCCAGACATTGGGCGCTATGCCGCGATCATCGCCGAGACAGTTGGCCATCTCGGGTGCAAACTTGCCGTCGAGCCGGGCCGCTGGCTCGTCGGGCGGGCGGGGTTGCTGGTGAGCGAGTTGCTTTACCTCAAGGACATGCAGGACGGATGCATGGGCATTCTTGATGCGGGAATGAACGACCTTATGCGCACGGCGCTCTACGACGCCCACCATCCGGTTCTTCCACTTCGGGAACCGCAACTCAACGATGCAGCGTGTACCTATAGTCTCGTCGGGCCGATTTGCGAAAGCTCCGACAAATTTGGACGCTACGATGGGCTCGGTGAACTGCGGGCCGGTGAGCTGCTGGCTTTCGATTTCGCCGGCGCCTATGGCGCGTCGATGGCATCGACCTACAACTCACGCGATCTTCTCGCCGAGGTACTTGTGGACGGCGATCGGTTCAGGACCATCCGGCGCAGGCAGGGCATTCAAGAAATGCTACAACTCGAGCATGGGGGAGCCTGGGAGCGTCCTGCACCGGGCGGAGAAGTGATGGCCGAACCTGTTTTGCACGGGGGCACAAGAGGCACCGGGAGGGAATTGGCAGACGCTGAACAATAATTGGACCGGGAACCGGACAACACGGGAAAGCGACAAGCGCTGCCCCGGATGGGGAAACAAGAAAAAGAGGGAATTTTAAATGCTGAACAAAGCCAAGTTTCTGATGGCGACGGGCCTCATTACACTTGCGATGGCCTCGACCAGTCTTGCGGCCGACCATGTCTTGAAGATCGCCTATCAGGAGGATCCGAAGACCGTCGACGTCCAGATGACGCAGGATTTCTACACACTGCCGCTCAACGTTTACGACCGGCTCGTAGAGGCCGAAACGAGCGGGCCGGGCCAGTCGCAGCTCACCCCCGGGCTTGCCGAGAGCTGGGAAGTTTCGCAGGACGGCAAGACCTACATATTCCATCTGCGCAAAGGCGTTCTGTTTCACAACGGCGAGGAGCTGACTGCGGATGACGTCGTCTACACCTTCGACCGCATGCTCGACCCCAAGACCAAGGCGCTGAGCACCGATATTCTCAATTTCGTCGATGGTGCCACCGAGCGCCTGGATGGATCCGCCACCACGGTCCCCGGTCTGCAGGCGGTGGACAAATACACTGTCAAGATCGTTCTGAAGGAGCCTTACGCGGCCTTCATCGCCCTGCTGGCGAGCCCCGGTGCGTCGATCTACAATCGCAAATTCACCGAGCCGCTCGGCGACAAGTACGGCCTTACGCCGGAAACGACCAACGGAACCGGGCCGTTCAAACTGACGGAATACACTCTCAACGACAGTCAGGTCCTTGAGGCCAACGACAAGTATTTCAAGGGTCGCCCGAAGCTCGACCAGATCGTCATCCGCGTGGTCGCCGATGCCGAAACACTGCGACTTCTCTTCGAGTCGGGCGAGCTGGATGTGTTCGATATCGACTACGCATCGTCGCAGCTGCCCTATTTCGCCGGCAGTGACCAATGGAAGGACCAGATTCGATCCGGTCCACGCGTCGGCATCTATTACTACCACATCAATCAGGCGCTGAAGCCCTTCGACGACGTGCGCGTCCGCAAGGCGTTCCAGATGGCCATCAACCGCCAGGAAATTCTCGACAAGAATTTCTATGGCAAGGGCAAGTTGGAAAACGGCGTCATGCCGCGTGGACTGTCCTGCTATGCCGAGGCCAAGCCGATCGAGTACAACCCGCAGAAGGCCAAGGCGCTGCTGGCAGAGGCTGGCTACCCCAACGGCGTAGACATCAAGCTGACCCAGGCCAGCAATTGGTCCTCGCGTTGGTCCGATATGAACCAGATCATCCAGGCCCAGATCAAGGACGCTGGCTTCAACGCCGAGATCAACACGATGGACGAATCCGCATATTTTGCGGCCCGCAAGGCGGGGACCGTCGACAACTACACGCAAAACTGGTCGGCGGACTTTAATGATCCGGACAATTTCTTCTACACGTTCTTCAGCAAGAGCGGCACGTCGGTTCGCGGTTACAACAACAACGACGAGGAGGTCTTTGCGGCGCTCGACAAGGCGCGCTCGATGACCAACCCTGAGGAACGCTGCGCGCTGTACCAGAAGATGACGGATCGGATCGTGCAGGACGATGCAGCCTGGGTGCCGCTATTCAGCCTTGACCACAACTATGTCGTTCAGCCCCGGGTGAAGAACTTCGTGGTGCCGTGGAACGGCTGGAGCGACATGAGCTACTACAAGATGGAAGTCGAATAGGACTTAACCGGCGTGGCGGGCCTCGTAAGGGGCCTGCCATCCTCTTGTTTCCCTGCGGTTTCGCAGGATCCATTTGCCGGCGATCCTTGTTCCGGCGAGATTCGATGAAAGACCACTTTCGATGCTGACCTTCGTGATAAAGCGCATCGCGATGTCGATCCCAGTTCTGATCGGCATCACGGCGCTGCTCTTCATCATGCTCAACGTGATACCCGGTGATCCCATAGCGCTTCTGATGAAGGAGCATGCCAGCGCCGACGTCATCAACCGCGTGCGCGCCCAGATGCACCTCGACGATCCGCTGATCACGCGATACTTCAGGTTCCTCTTCGCCGCCCTTCAAGGCGATCTCGGCGTGTCGATCAAGCTCAATCGCGACGTGACGACGCTCATCCTCAATGCATTCCCGAGCACGCTCATCTTGACGATCTGTGCGGCACTCGTGTCCTGGGTGATCGGCATTCCGGTGGGCGTGCTGTCGGCGGTCAGGCGGGATTCGCTGCTCGACCACCTGTTCATGGGCTTCTCGCTTCTTGGGGTTTCGATGCCGATCTTCTGGTCGGCCCTGTTGATGCAATATGTCTTCGCTCTGAAGCTGAAATGGCTGCCTGTGTCCGGTTTTTACGGATACCAGTATGTGATCATGCCAGCGATCGTGCTCGGATGGAGTTCGGCTGGCGTCATCGCCCGCCTCACCCGCTCCAGCCTGCTTGAGGTAATGCGCCACGATTATATCCGCACGGCTCGCGCCAAGGGCCTTCGCGAATTGATGGTGATCCGCCGGCATGCGCTGAAGAACGCGCTTATCCCCGTCGTGACCATCATGGCGATCCAGGTTGCGGGGCTGCTGTCGGGCGCAGTCATCACCGAAGCGATCTTCGGCATCCCCGGCGTAGGCCGCATTTCGGTCAGCGCCATCCAGGCGCGCGACATGCCGCTTCTGCAGGGCTCGGTGCTATTCGCCACCGTCCTCGTCATCTTCGGCAATCTCGTTGCCGATATCCTCTATTCGGTTCTCGACCCCCGCATTCGCTCCGAAATGAAGGGAGGTTCGAAATGACTGAGATCGCCGAAACCATCCCGGACGTTGCGGATGATGCGGGCAACGACAGTTTCCTGCGCGACGGCATCAGGATCTTTTGCAGGAACCGAATGGCGATGGCCGGTCTGATCATGGTCGGGTGTCTCGTCTTCGTGGCGCTGTTCGTTTCCTTCATCAGTCCGCATGATCCCTACCGCGTGGCGCTGAACGAGCAGTTCCTTCCGCCGTCCACCACCTATTGGCTCGGTACGGACAACTTCGGCCGGGATCTCCTGACCCGCATTCTTTATGGCGCCCGGATATCTCTGGTCGTCGGTATCGTGCCGAGCTTCATCTCCCTGATGATTGGAGCAGTCCTTGGTGTTGTCAGCGGCTACTACGGGGGTCGGGTCGACTTCATAATCATGCGGCTGGCCGATATGATGATCGCCTTCCCGTCGCTCCTGCTGGCGATGGTGGTGATGTACACGCTTGGGGCGAACCTCTTTAACATCTTCATCGCGCTCAGCCTCGTTGGCTGGGCCGGAGTGGCCCGCGTGGTGCGCGCACAGACACTCGCCGTCAAGGAGAAGGAGTTCATCGAGGCAGCGCGCGCGAACGGTACGAAGAAGGTGGCGATCATGGTCGGCCACATCTTCCCCAACGTCGTTCCGACACTGATTGTTCTCTTTTCGCTCAGCATCCCCGACGCGATCATGTGGGAATCGAGCCTCAGCTTCCTCGGCGTCGGCGTCCAGCCTCCCGAAGCCAGCTGGGGTCTCCTGGTGGCCAAGGGCAAGGAATACCTCTTCTCCGCACCCCTGGTTGCGATCATGCCCGGCGTTGCGATCCTTATCACGGTGCTGGCGTTCAATTTCGTCGGCGACGGACTGCGTGACGCGCTCGATCCCTACATGAAGGACTGAGGGGCGCGACGATGACAAACCGAGACATACTGCTCAGCGTGCGCAACCTGCGCACGGAATTCAAGACGCTAAACGGCCCCGTCCGGGTTGTTGACGGCGTGTCGTTCGACGTCGGGCGCGGCCGGATCGTCGGTCTGGTCGGGGAATCCGGCTCCGGCAAGAGCATCACGGCGCTGTCGCTGATGGGATTGGTGCCTTCACCGCCGGGAACGGTGAGTGCCGATAGCATCATCCTTGACGGGACCGATCTGGCGCGGCTGAACAGCGACGAGATGCGGCGCAAGCGCGGCCGCGAGGTTTCGATGGTCTTTCAGGAGCCCATGACCTCGCTTAATCCGGTGAAGACCATGGTTCAGCAGGTTGGCGAGCCCCTTGCCATCCATACCAACCTCAACAAGCGCGCCATCCGTGAAAAGGTGCTGCAGATGTTCGAGACGGTGGGCATTCCAGAGCCAAAGGCACGCCTCGACGTTTATCCGCATCAACTTTCGGGGGGGTTGCGCCAGAGGGCGATGATCGCCATGGGGCTGATCTGCGAACCGAAGCTCCTGATCGCCGACGAACCGACGACGGCGCTCGACGTAACCACGCAGGCGCAGATCCTCAGGCTGATGATGGCACTGCGCGAGCGAGCCGGCACTGCAATCATCATGATCACGCACGATCTCGGTATCATCGCCGAGATGTGCGACGAGGTGAACGTGATGTATGCCGGCCAGATCGTCGAACAGGCCGGTGTCTTCGACCTCTTCGACCGGCCGTCGCATCCCTATACACGCGGCCTGCTCGCTTCGATCCCGAAAGCGACGGAAAAACGCACGGCGGAACGCCTGAACAGCATTCCAGGTGTGGTGCCGAATCTTGCGAAACTTCCAGCGGGCTGTCGTTTCCACCCCCGCTGCGGCGATGCGATGCCAATCTGCAAGCTGAAGCAGCCTGAACTGACGGATCTCGGCAATGGCCACAAGGCGCGCTGCTGGTTGCATGACAAAGAGGGAGCAAAGGCGTGAGCGACGTTCTGATTTCCACCGCCGGGCTGAGCAAGCACTACCCTGTCGGCACGGGCTTCTTCCGCTCTCAGCATAAGGTGATCCGCGCCGTGGACGGCATCGATCTCGAGATCCGCGAAAGGGAAACCTTCGCGCTCGTGGGGGAGTCGGGCTGCGGCAAGACGACGCTCGGCCGCGTGATGCTTCGGCTGATCGAGCGCACGGAAGGGGCCGTGCACTATCGCGGTCAGGACTTGCACGCGCTCGACGAGCCTGCAATGCGGGCAATGCGCAAGAAGCTGCAGATCGTCTTTCAGGATCCATTCGCCTCCCTAAACCCCCGCAAGCGCGTCAAGGATATTCTGGCCGAGCCTTTGCGCGCACACGCATATGGTACCCGAGCCGAAATCGAAGAGCGCTGCGGCGAGCTGCTCGATATGGTCGGGCTGCGCCGACAGCTCCTGCGCCGCTATCCCCACCAGTTCAGCGGCGGGCAGCGGCAGCGCATAGGCATTGCAAGGGCGCTTGCCAACAATCCCGAATTCGTTGTCTGCGACGAGGCCGTCTCGGCACTCGATGTCTCGATCCAGGCGCAGGTCTTGAACCTCTTGCGCGATCTCCAGGAGCAACTGAAGCTAACCTATCTCTTCATCACCCACGATCTGAGCGTGGTACGCCAGTTTGCCGATCGGGTCGGTGTGATGTTCCTCGGGCGGATGGTGGAAGTCGGGACGACAGAGGAAATTTTCGCAAAGCCGCGCCATCCCTATACGATGTTCCTGATGTCGGCGGTTCCGCGTCCCGATCCGCATCAGCGAAACCGCGAACGGCCGCTACTCACCGGCGACATTCCGAGCCCGATGAACCTGCCGTCCGGATGTCGCTTCCATACGCGCTGTCCCTTTGCGCAGGCGATCTGCCGGAACGAAGAGCCTGCGCTGTCGGACCGCGGCGGCCACACGGTCGCATGCCATTTTCCACTGGACCAGTGATTTCTCGTCAAGAAAGGTGTTCGAATTTGGATCTGATCGTATCGCGCAACGGCGACGGCTGGCAGGCCGCCTATGGAGATAAGCGCTGGCGCTGTGCCATTGGCCGCAGCGGCATGCGTCCCGCCAACGAAAAGGTCGAAGGTGACGGTGCGAGCCCGATCGGGCGCTGGCCGATCCGCCAGCTATTCTACCGCGCCGACCGGATCGGCAAGCCGGTATCGCCATTTCCCTGCCGCGCCATCGACCGCCTCGACGGCTGGTGCGACGACCCCGTGCACCCGGATTACAACCGCCAGGTCAAGCTGCCCTTCGCGGCGAGCCACGAGGAGATGTGGATGGAGGACGACGTCTATGACATCGTCGTCGTCCTGGGGCATAACGACGACCCGCCGGTGGCGGGGGCAGGCAGTGCGGTTTTCCTGCACATCGCCCGGCCAAACTACTCTCCGACCGCGGGTTGCGCGGCGCTTTCGCGTGAGGATCTGCTTTCCTTCCTTGCCGCCGCTGAGCCCTCCACGCATCTGCGTTTTTCCGAGGCGAGCTGACATCTTGCCGATGCCGGTTTAGCCTTCATCGACCCATCCTGAAAAGACGCGCCCGTTTCGGGCGCCCTACCCTCCGCTTCCATAGATCGCGATAATTCAAGGCACGCGTCATGACCAGCATCGACACCACCGCGCTAGAGCGGATGCTCAACCTCCTGCCGGGCCGCTACAAGGGACCCGGCGGCGTTGCAGGGGTGGTGAAGGATGGAAAGGTGATCGCCCGGCGCGCCTGGGGGTTCGCCGACATGTACCGCAAGGTACAGATGACGGCCGAGACGCGCATGCCGATCTGCTCGCTCTCCAAACAGTTCACCTGCGCGCTGCTGCTCGATCAGTTTGGCGATCCCGCAGTGCTGGACGACAGGGTCAGCGCATATCTTCCGCGCTATCGCGACAGGCTGCCAAGCGTTGCGGAACTCTGCCACAACCAGTCGGGCTTGCGCGACTACTGGGCGCTGACGGTTCTGCAGGGTGCCAAGCCGGAGGCGGAGTTTACGCGCGAGCACGCACTCCCGCTGCTTGCGCGCTCGAAGACCGGCCACTTCCCGGCAGGCGAGCTCTACTCCTACAACAACGGCAATTTCCGCATCCTCGGCGAGATGATCGAGGACGGCACGGGCCGCTCCTTCGGCGAGCTTTTGCGGGAGAGGATTTTCGCACCCGCCGGCATGAAGACGGCCGAGCTCGCGCCCGACACCCGCTACCCACCCGACGGGGTAGTCGGCTATGAGGGTAGCGACGACGTCGGCTTCCTTCCGGCGGAAAACGGCGTCTACTGGTTTGGCGACGCCGGGATTGTTGCCTCGCTCGACGACCTGCTGGCCTGGGAATGCCATATCGACGAGACGCGTGAGGAACCTGACAGCCTCTACAACCGCATATCCGGTCCGGTGACCTACAGAAACGGTACGCCGGCAAGCTACGGCTACGGCCTGCGCCGCGATACCTGGCGCGGCGCCAGGATCACTGGCCACGGCGGCGGCCTGCGCGGTTTCAGCTCGTTTCGGCTTCACGCAGCAGAGGAGCGGATTTCGGTGGTGGTGATGTTCAACCACGATGCAAGCTCGTTTACAGCTGCCACCGCAATTCTCGACGCTGCGCTCGGGCGCGAAGCTTCGAACGAAACCGTTCGCCCCGAAGACTGGGACGGGTTGTGGTTCGACGATGACCAGGGTCTCATCCTTAGAACCATTCAAGACACCACTGGTATCAAGCTCCACTACGCCCCCTCCGCGGCGCGGCTTACGGTCTCCCCGGACGGTGTCGCCCGCGGCCACGCGCTCGCCCTGAAGAAACAAGGTGAGATGCTCGTCATGCGTCGTGAGAGTGAAAACCTTGAGGTGACGGCCCGTCCTCTGGCCCCTGTCGAATGGGCCGACGGCGTAGGCATCGCTGGGCGCTACTGGTCGGAAGAACTCGAAGCTCACCTCGATATCGAAGCGCGCGGCGGCGCCGCTTATGCCAGCTTCGAAGGCATGTTCGGTACCGGCCCGGTGGAGCGCATGTATGCTCTCGCAGTGGATGTCTGGGTCATCACCACCAGACGGTCGATGGACGCCGCTCCACCCGGCGACTGGACGGTCCAGGTCCACCGTGACGCCGATGGTAGCGTATCGGGCCTCACCGTCGGCTGTTGGCTCGCCAGAAAGATTGCATACCTGCCCTGTGGATGAAGTCCGATCGACATGCGGCTTTCGCTTCGATGGTCTTTGAGCCGCCGTCCCTCGGAACTTTGCAGAACCTTCAGCTCTCTACCCTCGATCGCCCTCGAACAGCTTGAGCGCCTCGGGTTTGAGATTGCCCAGTAGATCAACATCCGTCTTGTGTACGAGTATGGTCTTGGCGTGACCGGAAGGTGGTTCGACAATCCCGGTTTTCATCCACCGCTGGATAGAGCGCCCGAGTGGGACACAAGCTTCTCGAGCGTTGGCAAGGGCTAGCAAAAACTGTGAATCCATTTCGTGCATTCCAATTTTAAAATAGCCTGGATCGAGACTACGCGCGATTTGTGACCGCAGTTGCCCCAATTCGAGAGTTTCCGCATCGGTAATCCATAACTCGGCAATCTGCATGGACGTATCAAGTTTCTCATAGGCAATTGGGACCTGACTAAGTCGGTCGTCGTTACCTTCAAAAAGGTTTTTGGGTAGATCGTCCTCAATGATGAAGTATCCCTTGAAGTCGATGCCTTCGAAACCCTTTATTATCAAGGATGGCCTGACGAATGGCATCGGCACTCTCTTCAAAGCGGCGCAGAGAGAAAAGGTATCTTCGATGACTGTCTGAAATGATCGGTTTCGATCTGCAGCCGTCAGTTGTTGTCGCGTTAAATATGATTGATAACAGGCCGCAATCGCGGCAATGCCGGTAACTATAACCGCGACCCATTCAAGCCACCGCATTTCGCCTCCCCTTGACTGAGGTCATGTTCTAAATCGGAGCTTCGACAGGCCGGCGCTACAGCACCCAGTCAAGTCCTGGCAGTTAAAGAGTATAAGTCGCACCCGTTAGCTGCAATGCCGCCATTTTGTGGTACGAACCACGCGTGGCACTCTGACGTTGGGCTGCGCACATGGTTCCCTCGACGTCGGTTCTGAGGCAGCGACGGTAGACCGCCCTCTTTTATGACATTGTCGGCTTATTCTGGCCAAACCGCGACCCGACCAGCAGTCACCGCTGGCGAATTTTAATCAGAAGCTGTGGAAATCAGTCGTTTAACCCTCTTTTACTGCGGTGCGCCGATGACAGCGCGAGAAGCGGATGGCAGGGATTCTCGAATTGACGAAAGGGGAAACAATGACAACCACCAACGAAATCGCTGACAAGATCGCCACCGAACATGGCCTGACCAAGGTTCAAGGCAAGGCAATCGTTGAAGCCGTGATCGCCTCCATCACCAGCGCAGCGGTCGCCGGCAACGAAACGTCCCTGCCCGGCTTTGGCAAGTTCAAGGTGAAGACAACACCGGAGCGCGAAGCCCGCAATCCATCCACGGGTGCAACCATCAAGGTGGCCGCTGCCAGAAAGCTGAGTTTCCAGCCGGCAAAGGCGCTGAAGGATGCATTGAACAAGTAAATGGGAAGA
>Ga0102588_1000913_pt1 | contig 26420 bp, 29 predicted proteins | sample AraplaMF_Col_mMS_FD_76854 | JGI IMG/M metagenome (GOLD analysis project Ga0102588, IMG submission 76854) | Arabidopsis root microbial communities from the University of North Carolina, USA - plate scrape MF_Col_mMS (SPADES assembly) (version 2) | ecosystem: Host-associated > Plants > Roots >...
GCCGCCCTGTGGGTCCACGCGGCTCTGATCATCGTTGCGCTTGTCTGGGCGATCTGGGAGGTCGGTTTCGATTGGTGGCAACTCGGTCCGCGCGGCGGTCTGATCATCCTGCTCGGACTGTGGCTGCTGACGCCCTGGATCCGTCGGCCCCTCGGCTTCCAGAGTCCGACCGGGACGTCCTACGGGGCCAGCCACTGGCCGCTTACCATTCCGGTGCTGATCGCCATCGCCGTTGCGAGCTTCTCGATGACGACGGACCGGCATGACCTGCACGGCAACCTGCCGACCGAGGCTTCCGGCACGACGACATTCGGCGGCACCGTTCAGGACGGCGAATGGCACCAGTATGGCCGCACCCCATTCGGCCAGCGCTACTCGCCGCTCGACCAGATCAATGTTAGCAACGTCAAGGATCTCAAGGAGGTTTGGCGTTATCAGACCGGTGACGTGAAGCGACCCGATGATGTCGGCGAAACGACCTACCAGGTGACACCTCTCAAAGTGGGCGACACGCTCTACCTCTGCACGCCGCATAACTGGGCGATCGCGCTCGACGCGACGACCGGCAAGGAAAAATGGAAATACGACGCCAATTCCGGCATGAACCCTGACCGGCAGCACCAGACCTGCCGCGGCGTCACCTATTACCACGATACGGCGACGGCCGCCGGCCAACCCTGCGTCGATCGGGTCTACCTGCCGACCTCGGATGCGCGGCTGATCGCTCTCGATGCGCTCGACGGAAAGGTCTGCACGAGCTTTGCGGATCAGGGTGTGCTGCATCTTGAGCAGGGCATGAAGTACAATCCGGCCGGCTACTACTATTCGACCTCGCCGCCGGTCGCGGTCGCCGGCAAGCTGATCATCGGCGGGGCCGTCAACGACAACTATTCGACGCAAGAGCAGTCCGGCGTCATCCGCGCATTCGACATCAATTCAGGTGCTCTGATCTGGAACTGGGACTCCGGCAATCCCGATGTGACAACCCCCCTGCCCCAAGGCCGGACCTATACGACCAACTCTCCGAACAGCTGGTCGGTCTTCAGCGTCGATGACGGGCTCGGCATGGTCTACATCCCGCTCGGCAACCAGGTGCCGGACCAGCTCGGTATGAACAGAAGCGAGAACGTCGAGAAATTCTCCTCCTCGATCGTCGCGCTCGACATCAACACCGGGCAGCTGAACTGGGTTCAACAGTTCGTCCATCACGATCTCTGGGACATGGACGTGCCGGCCCAGCCGGTGCTCTTCGACATGAAGAAACCCGATGGGACCGTCGTGCCGGCGCTGGTAGGCCCGACCAAGCAGGGCGACATCTACGTGCTTGACCGTCGTACCGGTGAGCCGATCATTCCCTTCAAGGAAATCCCCGCGCCATCAGGTGCCATCCCTGAGGATCATACGTCGCCGATGCAGCCGATCTCCGACCTCACCTTCTCGCCGCCGCCGCTGCAGGAGAAGGACATGTGGGGGGTGACTCTGCTCGACCAGCTCGCCTGCCGCATCGATTTCCACCGATACAAATATGAAGGGCGATATACGCCGCCTTCTCTCGTGGGCTCGATCATCTACCCCGGCAATTTCGGCACCTTCAATTGGGGCAGCGTTGCTGTCGACCCGGAGCGGCAGATCATGTTCGGCATGCCGACCTATCTTGCCTTCACCTCGCGGCTGGTTCCCGCCTCCGACATCCCGCCGAAGGGGCAGGATGAGAAAGGGAGCGAACAGGGCCTCAACCGCAACGACGGCGCACCCTACGGGGTATTCATGGGACCGTTCCTCGGACCGCTCAAGGTCCCCTGCCAGGCGCCGCCATGGGGCTACGTCGCCGGCGTCGATCTCCTCACCGGCAAGATCGCCTACAAGCTGAAGAACGGCACCGTGCACGACATGACGCCGCTGCCGCTGCCGTTCAAGGTCGGCGTACCCGGCATCGGTGGCCCGATGCTAACCAAGGGCGGGGTCGCCTTCCTCGGGGCTGCCGTCGACAACTACCTGCGAGCCTACGATGTCACCAACGGCCAACAACTATGGCAGGCCCGTCTGCCGGCCGGCGGCCAGGCGACGCCGATGACCTATACGACCAGCGACAACAAGCAGTTCGTCGTCATCGTCGCCGGCGGACATGGCTCGGTCGGCACCAAGGCCGGTGACTATGTGATCGGCTACGCCCTGCCCTGACGCCTCGATACCCATTGGATGGCCGCCACTTGTCCCGGCCATCCGAGCCCGCCGACACAAGCTCCGGGCAGGACTGCCGCGCCATTCTCCGCGCATTGCTCAAAGGAGAATTTTCATGAAGATCGGCAGCAGCATTTCCAGCACCTATGGACTGAGCAACCTCTTCAGCCAATCCGGCCAACGCAACAAGCAACAGACGGGTGATATCGAACTCAGCGTTCGCCAGAGCGGCGCGGCACTGCAGCCAAGCAGCGCGCCGACGTCGATCTCCAGCACGATGTGGGCGCTGCGGAGCAGCGCCACCGTGACCATGGACGGCACCGAAGATCCCGCGAAAGCACGCCATGACGCTGTTGTCTCCGAGTTTACCGATCTCGCCGACCAGACTCCGGCGGAGCGGATCCGCGACCAGGTCCTTCAGCGGCTCGGCCTGACCGAGGACGATCTCAAGGCGATGCCGCCAGAACAGCGCGAGGCCATCGAAAAGCAGATTGCCGACGAGCTGAAGCGGCAGCTGACCGGCGACGGCGACAGCAAGGACCAGCCGAGCACCGACACGATCATCGGTGCCTAGATGCGGAGCTGGCGTAGTCGCGCTTTGCAATCCGGTCGATCCGGCGGACCGTTTCTGACGACCAGAAGGCGGCAGAGCGGGCTCGATGACGGATTGGGGCATTTTTTGCTGTCGGCACTGGAGGGAGGATGATCTAACCGCACAAGCTGGATCCGCATCAACGTCCAAGGAGGGAAGATCGTGATGAAGAAGCGGTTTGCGATCGCGGCAGACGCTGCGCTCCTGCTCGCGAAGAACGCCGCAGAGGTCCCTGACAGCCACGCCTTGGTTGCCCCGACGCTCTTGCGATCCCAGGTATTGGCCCGCCTCTACTCGGCGGTTCGTAATGGCGATCTGGACAAGAGGGAAGCTGACGATCAGCTGGACTATCTTCGCGGTCTGAGAATTCGACTGCTCGGCGACCGCGTGTTGCAGCGGTACGCGTGGAACATCGCCAGCAAACTCGAATGGACGAATACCTATTTATTGTGCCGAATACATCGCCGTCGCGCAGCTCCAAGCGGACGCATTGGTTACTCTGGACCCTGATCTTGCCGCGGCGGCGCAGTCCTTCGTCCGCGTTGCTTCGGTGGAGGATCTGCTCGCAACGATCGCGTGAGTATGGCGATAGGCGACAACAGGGCGGCTGCTTTCGGCGCAAAGCGGTCATGTTGAGTTGCCAAAGGACCAGTGGCGCCACATTTCACGAAACCTGCCTGGCACAACGCTTCAGTTCGGCGATGATGCCTTCACAAACTGATTCAGATCGATGCGACGGAGATTCACGTTTCCGTAGCATCTCTTTGAGAGGAAAGCGCTATCCGACCATATCGGCCACGATCTTTCCGACCTCGGCGAAGACAGGGTTGATCTCGGAGACCGGCGCCTTGGCCTGCGTCAGGTAAGCCGCGACCAGGATCGCACCGTGACCGGGCGGCCAGACGACGGCGATATCGGCAGCGCTGCCGTTGTTTCCGGTGCCCGTCTTGTCGCCGATCTTCCACGTGTCCGGCAGGCCGGCGCGCAGCCGCGCGCCGCCTGTCGTGTTCGCCACCATCCACGCCATCAGCTTGTCACGCGACGGTTCCGACAGGGCCGAGCCCAGCGTCAGGTTACCGAGTGTGTCGACCATCGCGTCCGGCGTGGTCGTATCCTGCGGGTCGCCGTCCTTGGCTTCGTTGAGCGCCGTTTCCCAGCGGTCGAGCCGCGTCGATCGATCGCCGAGCGTGCGCAGCCATTTGGTCAACTCGGCCGGTCCGCCGAAGCTCTCCAGCAGCAGGTTGCCTGCCGTGTTATCGCTCAGTGTGATCGCCGCCTCGCAGAGTTCGCCGATGCTCATGCCCTCGCCGCCGACGTGCTTTTCCGTTTCCGGCGAATAGGTGACGAGCTTGTCCTGCTCGTAGACGACGCGCCGCTCGAGATTTTCCTGTCCCTTGTCGACACGCGCCAGCACCAACCCCGCAGCCAGGACCTTGAAGGTGCTGCAGAGGGGGAAGCGCTCGGTCTCGCGGTAACCGAAGGAGATGTTGGTCTCCGTGTCGATCGCCGACACGCCGATGCGACCGCCGATCGCCTTTTCGAGCGCCTCCATCCGCCGGTTGATTTCATCGTCGCTGTCTTCCGACCACGCAACGCGCGGCAGGAGCAAGGCAGGTGAAAGCAATGCCGAACCGAGAAGGGTCCGGCGACGGATCGAAAAGCCACGCATAAAAAATTCCTCTGCCTCAAATCAACGAACACTTGGCTAGAGACTGATTGTGGCCCCGATGAGTCGCGTCAAGCGGCTGCGGACTGCGTGACCTCGACGGTAACATGCGAGAGGCCGGCAACGGGTCCGAGCTTTGCCTTGTAGAAGGCAGGACTTTCCGCCTGTGGGGTCACCAGAGCGACGATCGCGGCGTGGTGGCCGGGACCGACCTGCCAGACATGGAGATCGGTGATCCGCTCGCCGCCCGTTTCCAGCGCCGAACGGATCTCGTCCTGTAGATCTGCCTCCTGCGGCACGACATCGAGCAGCACGCGGCCGGACGACCGCATCAGGCCCCACGACCACTGGGCGATGATAAGGCCCCCGACGATGCCCATCAGCGGATCAAGCCAGAGCCAACCGTAGAGGCTGCCGAACAGCAGTGCGGCGATGGCAAGAACCGAGGTCAGCGCATCCGCGATGACATGGACGTAGGCGGCGCGCATGTTGTTGTCCGAGGCATGTGCGGAATGTGCATGGTCGCCATGGTGGGCATGATCGCCGTGATGGTGATGCTCGTGATGGTGGGAATGGCCATGGCTGTGGCCATGATGGTCGTCGTTCAGGAGCCAGGCGCTCGCCAGATTGACCAACAGACCGACGACAGCGACGCCGATCGCCTGGGCGAAACTGATCTGCACGGGATGGGTGATGCGCAGGAAGCTCTCCCAGGCCATCAGGAGCGCAATCAGCATCAGAATGATGGCGCTGGCAAAGCCCGCGAGATCGCCGAGCTTGCCGGTGCCGAAGGTGAAGCGCGGATTGTGCGCCTGACGGCGGGCATAGAGATAGGCAACCGCCGAGATCAGCAGCGCACTCGCGTGCGTCGACATGTGCCAGCCATCGGCGACCAGCGCCATGGAGCCGTAGTAGGTTCCGGCGCCGATCTCGACCACCATCATGACGGCGGTGAGCGCAATGACGAACCAAACGCGCCGGGCGTTGCGGTCGTGGTCGGCACCCAGGAAAACGTGGTCGTGCTCAAGTGTTTGGGTCTGTGCGGCCATCGCACGCTCCTCATGTCGGTTGTCTCAGCGAATGTAGGTTCGCAGAACTTCGGATATTTCCTCGACGGCCTCCATCCGGGCCTTCTCATCGGCGGCATGCAGGACATGCTCGTGAAGGTGGTCGTCCAGCACTTCACCGGTCAGGCCGTTCAGGGCGCCGCGGATCGAGGCAAGCAGCTGCAAGATCTCTCCGCAGGGTCGCTCCGCCTCCAGCGCGCGCTCGACGGCTTCCAGTTGGCCTTTCAGACGGCTGACGCGAGCCAGCAGCTTCTTCTTCTGGTGCGTGGTGTGGGACATAAGCTTATCCATTTAGCATAGGGGGGTACCCTATATACACGTATCCCTGAGATGAAAAGCGACATCAACGGCCTCGCGATTTCGGCGCCAAGAGCCGATCAGCGGCGGCTTACAGATCGGCATGACACTTGCCGATCTAGCTCTCGATGTCGGTGACCGAGCGATCGGACGGCTGCGTCAGGCGACGCTGTTCGCTTCCAAGCGCGAGCTCATAAAACCCATTGACAAACACCGCGTTCTGGATGATCTATCAACACATGATCAAGAACGCGCACATCACCAGCTCGTATTTTTGGCTGTACCTGTAAGGGGCGGCCGGACAGATCATATTGTCAACAAGCCGCCGTCAGGCGGCTTTGTTGTATCGGCAGCGTCCTGACGGCAGAACACCACACAAGGACGCGAAGACCATGCTTGAAATCGAAGACACCGAAATCTCATTGATCCGCCCGCCGGTGATCAATATCCGCGCCGCCAAGCCGCGTGACCTGCCCGAACTCAACGAAATGATCGGCCTGCTCGCCAAGCACCACGGCGATCCGGCCGCCTCGAGCCCGGAGCAGCTCGAGCGTGACCTGTTCGGTCCGGTGCCATGGATCAGCGCCCTGGTTGCCGAAAGCGATGAAGGCCTGATCGGCTACGCCATTCTTGTGCCGCTCTACAGGGCGCAGGACGGTGCTCGCGGCATGGATCTGCATCATCTCTTCGTGCGGGACGGCCATCGCGGCCATGGCGTCGGTCAGCATCTCGTCAACCGCGCCCGCGACACGGCCCGCAGTGCAGGCTGCGGCTACCTCTCAGTCAGCGCCGCCACCGGCAATGTACAGGCCCATCGCTTCTACGAGAATATGGACTTCGTGCCTCGCCCGGTCACCGGCATGCGCTATATGCAAGCTTTGGCATGAGCGGCATTGACCGCCCCGGACAGCCTGCAAGGAGAAACGGATGACCCGACTTGCAATCGTCCTCACCGATGGATTCGCCGACTGGGAGGTCGCCCAACTGACGGCCTCCGCGCGCTCCTATTTCGGCTTCGACGTGGTGATCGCAACGCCCGACGGCGCTGAGGTGCGCTCGATGGGCGGCATGCGCGTTGCGTCCGACACCGTCGCGGAAAACCTGCATGCCAATGCCTTCGACGGGCTGGTGCTGTGTGGGGGCACGATCTGGGAAACGGAAAAGGCACCCGATCTGAAGCCTGTGATCAACGACTTCACTACGCATGGCAAGCTCGTGGCGGGAATCTGCGGCGCGACTCTGGCGCTTGCGCGCGCCGGAGCATTGAATGCGACCGACCATACCAGCAACGCCGCCGACTTCATCGCCAGCGCGCCGGGCTATGCCGGCCAGGCGCACTACAAGGACAGCCCGCAGGCAGTGCGCGCCGGAAAGCTGGTGACGGCGCCGGGATCGGCACCGATGACCTTTGCTGCTGAAATCTACCGCGCCCTCGGGCACGCAGGCGACGACCTCGATCAATATGTCCTGATGTTCGGCGCCGAGCACCAGCCGAAGGCGGCCTAGGCCGACGCGCCGCTTGTCTTATCGAAGGACCGGCTCACCGTGGAAGCGGCGGCGTGAGGGCTTGGAAACACCGAAGCCCACCTCCATCATCAGACGCGGCTTCGTCTTGGCAACCGTGCCCAGATGAAAACCGAAGGGATCCTCGGCGAAGCCGAAGCCGGCCGCGCCGGTCAGCGTCATCACGCTCTCCTTGCCGTAGAATTCGAGGATCTCGTGCGCGGGGTGGCCGACCAGAAGGGTCAACTGGTGCTTGAGGCGCCGCTTGTTGTGGCTGCCCCTGACATAGACATGCGGACCGGTGCCCTCGTCGACATCGACGAGATAGAAAAAGAACTTCAGCATCCGCCAGTCATCGAGATCGAAGTGATACTTGTCGAGCGATGCCAGGCTGCGGTCGGCTTCGCTTGCTCTCGTCGGAAAACTCCACCAGGTGCGGGTGGTGATCAGCCGGGCCTGCGCACCGAGATAGCAGCGCGCAATCTCCGACAGAACCGGATCGCGCTGGACAGCACGAACGGCTGGGCAATCAAGCGCTCGCTCGAAATGGTGGCCGCTCAGGATCGGCCGCCCCCATTGCTGCTCCACGGCTCGGTGATCGGACGCCAGGAACTCGATCTTGCGATCGAAATTTCCAAAGCATGGGGTCGCGCCTGCAAAGCTGGCGATTTCACGGGTGATCGCCTCGGGTAGGCTCAAGTTCGGAAATATCCCGTCGCGCCGCAGCGACGCGACGGCATCTGCATGATTCACGCCCTTGAAGAGGGTCGGCAGATTCTCGATCGCACCATTGCTGCGCCGCGCGGTCAGCCAATGCACCTTGCGCGCCGGGACGGTGCGCGCCAGCAGAAACATCGGCAGCCAGGCAGGATTTTCGCGGATGTCGGCCATGTAGGTCGGCAACCGGGCGACCATGCGCCGCAATTTGCCGCCCTTGCGGGCAACAGTTTCGAGATCATCCGTAGAGTTGACCGACGTAACATGCATGCGGCTGTCCTTTCGGAAGACGTTCTTGGGCGTCGTTCGGAAAGCGAACCGGGGTTCGCCACAGGGCATTCCAGTGCGTGGAGCCGAGTGGAGTGCTGCAATGCGGCATTTTTGAGATATCGCTAATATTAATGGCTCGGAACCGCCTTCAGGTAAGCTGCGATCGCCTCGAGCTCCGGCTTCGGCAGACGAGCGAGGTTGCGCTGCACCTCCGCCATCGAGCCGCCTGCCGTATCGAAGTCGGGCGTGAAGCCGGTTTCCAGATAGTTGGCGATATCGTCCTGGCTCCATGAGCCGACGGTCTTCGAGCCTGGCGTAATGTTAGGGATGCGGCCCCGGCCTTCCGGATTCGGTGCTCCCGACAGCCAGGTGTTTGCCACGAAGCCGCCAAGCCGATCGCGCGGCGTGTGGCATTCGCCGCAGTGGCCGGCGCCTTCGACCAGATACTGGCCGCGCTTGACCTTGTCGTCGACAGTGGGCGCGAGCACGACGCGCGGCTCGTCGTTGAAATAGAGGAACTTCCAGCCGCCCAATGCGAGCCGGATGTTATAAGGGAAAGGCAAGTCGTGCGGCGGGGCGACGTTCCCGCTCTTCGGCAGCGTCTTCAGATAGCCGAAGAGATCGTTGATGTCCTTGTCGCTGATCCGGGCATAGGAATTGTAGGGAAAGGCCGGATAGAGATGCTGTCCGTTCGGCGAGACGCCACGCTTCATCGCATTGCCGAACTGCGCCAGCGTCCATGTCCCGATACCCGCCTTCTCATCGGGCGAGATGTTGGGCACGTGGAATGTGCCAAAGGGGCTCTTCAACGCCAGGCCGCCCGACAAGGTGAGCTTGGCATCGCCCTCCGATCCCGGCGCGGCGTGGCAACTGACGCAGCCACCCGTCCAGAAGACCATCTCGCCGTTCTTCAGGTCGGGGTCGCCGAGGTTGGCCCAGTGGCTTTCGGGGAGCGCGTTGGGCGCGGTGATGAAATAGAAGACCGCCCCGCCAATGACGAATACACCGACGAGACAGAGCAAATACCGGACGAACCTGCGGATCATTCACCGCTCCTGTTGCCAACCGCTTTGCGGAAAACATAAAACGATCCGCACCGGCGGCAAGGCTGGCACGGATCGTTCGAGCAAAATGCCTGGATCGCTATTCGGTCTTTATGCGGAATTTCTCATGACAGCCGCCGCAGTTGCCGCCAAGCGTCTTCAGAGCGCCGCCGACTCCGGCTGCGTCGGTCGGAAGCTGGGCGAGAACCTTGTCGGCATCCGCTGAAAGCTTCGCCGCACGAGCCTTGAAATCCTCGTGATCTTCCCAGATCTTCGGACTTGCTGCCTTATCCCCGGTTTCGGTGCCTGGTTTGAATTGATCCGGGAAAACCTTTGCCGTTTCCGAAATCGTCATCAGGGCAGCCTTCACCGCTTCCGCATCATAAGGCTTCTCGCCCTTGGCGATCGCTGTCATTGCCCCTGCCGCGCCCCCGACCTTCTTCATCAGCGCAGAACGTGCTTCGTGCGTGCCGTCCTCCGCTGCAATCGCAACGCCTATCACCCCCAGACCGGCGATGAGCACTGCCGCGGTTATAGCTTTCAGTCTCATGTCTGCACTCCTGTTTGATTACCAAAGGTCCTCAAAGCCCCGGCTTCGCTGGACGGGCGGCATCATTGCAAATTTTTCAGACCAAAAAAGTAACAAGTGGGTGAGACATCAGGAAAGATGGACCGTCAGGTGGCGGCGCCCTCCTCATAGGGACACGCGCCAGCCATGCCATGCCGTCAGTATTGAGACGGCGATCAGAAGGGCGCCTGCGACCCGTCCGACGAGGATCGTCGCCTTGGGATTGGACACCAGCAAAGTGCGGCTTCGCGCCGCTGTCAGCGCTAGAGTGCCATAGACAGCCGCTTGGGTCGCCATCGTCATAAAGCCCATGACCAGGCCCTGCGCCCAGATCGGTCCATAGATCGGCTTCAGGAATTGCGGGTAGACGGCGATCATGAAGAGATAGGCCTTGGGATTCATCAGGCAGGTCGCCGCGCCCTGGCGGAATGCCCGCCAGCCCGAGCCCAGACCGCCCGCCCCGACGGTCTCCACGGTGATCGAACTGCGAATCAGCGTGAAGCCGATCCAGGCCATGTAAGCGGCGCCGGCAAAGAGCAGCGGGTTGAACAGCGTCGGCAGGAGGACGGCGAGCACACCGACACCGATAGCGCCATAGAGCGAATGCACCGCCCCGCCCGCCACGATGCCGGCGGTCGCAGCAATGCCCGTGCGCCTGCCGCCGCTCAGGGAGTTGGCCAGCACGAACAGCATGTCCATCCCCGGGACAATGATGATGCCGAAGAGAAGGGTGAAGTAGAGCCAGAGATTTTCGCTGTAAGTCATGTCAGTTGCCCGCTATCCAATTCAAGGTCGATTTCCAGGACCGTGTTGATTTTCAATTCGATAGGGAAAGCTATACGACTGCCCAACTGACAGTGTATTGTCAGGAGCCTGGACCAACGGAGGCGAAAAATGCGCAAGGCCTCACGGCTTTTCGAGATCATCCAGATCCTGCGATTGGCGACCAGACCGATGACGGCGGCGGCCATGGCGGAGACGCTTGAGGTGACCGTGCGCTCGATCTATCGCGACATCGCCGCCTTGCAGGCGATGCGGGTTCCGATCGAGGGCGGCCGGGGCATCGGCTACATCATGCGGCCGGGCTTCGACCTGCCGCCGCTGATGTTCTCGGTCGAGGAAATGGAGGCCATCGTCTTGTCGCTGGCTTTGCTCGATCGAACCGGCGACGAGGAACTCAAGCAGGCGGCCAAGGGCGTCAACCAGAAGATAACAGGCGCCGTACCTGCGCCGCTGCGCCAGGCGATGGAACGAAAAGCGCTCTACGCCTGGGGATCGGTTGCCCAATCTCCTGTCGGGCTCGATCTTGGTCTGGTTCGTCGCGCCATCCGCGACGAACAGAAACTGCAACTTGACTACCGCGACGAACTCGGCCGCACGACGGAGCGCAGGATCCAGCCGATCGCCCTCATCTATTACTCGCAGACCGCCAACATTGTCGCCTGGTGTGAGCTGCGTCAGGCAATCCGCAATTTTCGCAGCGATCGTGTGGAGCATTGCGAAGCGGCAGACGCCTATTTCCGAGGCGAAGGCGACCGGTTGCGGCAGCTCTGGACGAGCGAGTGGATGAACACGCCAGCCACCGCAACCACCTGAGTGGATGAAAGGTGCGCGCCAGTGCTCTCCGCTTTGCCCGAGTTTCACGGTCGGTGAAGTTGGCGCGAATCAGGTTTCGAACTCTTCGTCCAGGACAGGGGCGTCAGGCTTCTGCCGATCCAAACTCTCACGATAGCGGACGCAACCTCGGAGGAACTTCGGCCAGGGAGGCACCGCGATGTCGGGATTGAGCTTTTCCGGCAGCATTCCCCAGAGCTGAGGATGATGCCAACAGAGGTCGTGACCTGTGGCGTCGCGGTGTTTTCTGATCGCGTCGCGGAGGCGCTTCGCCTCCGTGATCAATTCGTTGCGCGACATCGTATCGAGGTCGGCATCCATCTTGTGTTCCTTCCAGTTTCATCGCTCGTGTTCACGCGTCGTCTTCGCGCTTGGGAACCTCAAGCTCGATCATCACTGGCGCATGGTCGCTCGTATGTTCCCAGCTCCTGGGCTTCCTGCGCACGCTCGCAGACTTGAGCCATGGGGCGATCATCGGGCTGAGCAGGAAATGGTCGATCCGGAGACCAGCGTCGCGTTCGAAGGAGTTTCGCCAGTACTTCCAGAAGGTATAGATGCGCTCGTTCGGATGCAGGTGCCTTACGGCGTCGGTCCAGCCTTGTGCGACCAGATCGGCATAGGCCTTGCGAACCTCCGGCCGGAACAAGGCGTCATCCAGCCAGCGCTCCGGCTTGTAGACGTCGATTTCCGTCGGCATGACGTTGAAGTCACCAGCCAAAACGGCCGGAATTTCGAGGTCGCGCAATTCGGCTGCATATTCGTGCAGCCGTCGGAACCAACGGAGCTTGTAATCGAACTTCGGGCCAGGGGCCGGATTTCCATTCGGAAGATAGAGGCACCCGACAAGGATGCCGTCGATGGCTGCCTCAATGTAGCGGCTGTGCGTGTCATCAGGATCGCTCCGAAGACCGCGCCGCGTCAGTATCGGCGTCGAGCCCCTGGATAGGATCGCGACCCCGTTCCAGCTCTTTTGTCCGTGCCAGATTGCGCCGTAGCCGGCCCGCTCGAGCGCACCGCGTGGAAACCGGGCGTCTTCCGTCTTCAGTTCCTGCAGGCATACGACGTCGGGCTTGTCCTCCTTCAGCCAGCGAAGAAGGATCTCGAGGCGTCCGTTCACGCCGTTGACGTTGTAGGTCGCAATCTTCAATGGCCGAGGCACGTTTCGATGGGTTTCGATCGAAGGGAAATGGAAAGCCAGACGCTAAAGTCCAGCCTCCAAAAAGTCCGCTTCGGATTGAATGGGCGACGGGATTGTTATCACGACCACGACCGCGCCTCCGTCGCCCACCGTAACAGCAAAATAGGATAGGGTGATGCGGGTCTATTGCGGAGGTTACGCCATGCCAAGTCCGTTCGAAGCCGTCAGTGCGTACTTCCATGCGAAAGACGGGAACCGGCCGTTCCTGATGCGCCACGCCTTCGCCGAGGATATTGCGCTGGAGATGGTGGTCAAGACCGACGCCATCTCCTTTCCAAGTTCAGCCAAGGGCCTGCCTGAGATCGAACAGATTCTCTGCCGGCGTTTCGCGAACGACTTCGAAAATGTCTATACTTTCTGCCTGGCTCGCCCCACAGACGCCAATCGACGCCATTTTCCATGCCATTGGCTCGTCGGCATGTCGGCGAAGAATAACGGAGACATCCGAATTGGCTGCGGCCGCTACGATTGGTACTTTTCCGACATCCAAGGTCTTGTCCAAAGGCTAGTCATTAGCATCGATCGGATGGAGATCATTTCGGCGGATCATTTGGGAGCGGTCATGGATTGGATCACATCGCTCCCCTATCCGTGGTGCCAACCGGAGGACATCGTCCAAAGCATGCCTAGCGTCGTCGAACTGGCGCCAATCGCACATTATCTGCAAGAGATCAGATCAATTCCCCCGGACTTCTGAGGCCAGCGCGTTTGGTGGAGGCCCGCTATGTCTTAATTAATAGCCATGCTGCGTCGCAGGCAGTATTATCCATGATCGGTCGGCATCTGTTGGCAACGGCCGCTTGGGAGTTTCGTGCTTCTGCCTGAGCGGAGCATCGAATGAAATGACAGACCTATCAAACGTGATCTCCTTTACAGATGACATCAATGTCGTGTTCGAGGCTCTTTCGGAGTGGTGCTACCGGCACAAGAAAGACCCGAATAGCCTCGAAGGCTGCCGAGCCGCCTCAACGCTCTTCGATCTTTTCCAAGATGGCTGCGACACAAAGGACGGCCTTTTGAGCGCGATGGATCGAAGCGAGATAGCACAGCAGGTGCAGCAAGCCCTACCGATGGGTTGAAGGCGGCACCCTTTGCCGGCCCTATCCAGGCAACGATTGGCGGCAGCCTAGCGGAGCTTCAGCGTCCGGCTGTCCTCACGGCCGAAACCGTGAACTTCGATGCGGTCGGCCCAGATTTCCACGATAGCGAAGGTATTCTCGGTCTCGGTATCGACCATCCCCTTGAAATTGAGGAAATGGCATCCCTCGAGCGTGCCGAAATTGCCGGCGTGGTTGTGGCCGCTGAAGTAGGCCGCGACATGTTCGTGCGCCGTCAGAAGAGTGATGATGCGCTCGCGGTCCCAGCTGTCGTGCGCGCTCGGCGGATAGACGGGGAAATGGTTCATGACGATAACCCGCTCGCCTGCAGCACGGGCTTTGTTAATCTGGTCGGAAAGCCAGGCGACCTGCTCGTCGCTCGGCATGGCGTTCCACTCCTGCGCGTTGACGGCGCCGGCTGCCCTAAGCTCGGCGAGCCGACGGGCGGCTATGTCCCGATAGGGATGCCCTTCCGGCGGCCCAAAGGTGCTGACCTCGTTGCCATCGAGAACGATGAACCGCCACCCCTGCCTGGCGAAGCTGTAGTAAGTCGATGCCAGACCGACGCGGGCGGCGACATCGGCCAACCGATCGGCTGCGACGGAAAAATCATGATTGCCGAGCAGGAAGAAATTTTCGTGTCTCAGGCGGTCGTAGACGGGGAGGATGTCGTCGAAGCTCTCGAAGTCCCGATCGATGATGTCGCCGAGCGTGATGACGAAGCTCAGTTCCTCGCCATTGAAAACCTCGACCGCCGCGGAGAGCTTGGCAAGGCTTCTGACATAGTGGCGGTTCATTCCGACATGCGGCTCCCTCGCCGCATATTGCGAATCTGCGACGACGCCGAAACGGAGAATGGGAAGATCGGAAAAGGATGTCATGTCAGCGCTTTAGGCGCGCGGCATGACAAGCTTGTGACAGTCATCGGAAACAAAAACACCCGGCGTTTCGAGGCGCCGGGTGCTGACATCTTTTTTTGTGCGAGCCGATTACTTCGCTGCGGCTTCGTAGCGCTCCAGGACGTAGTCCCAGTTGATCAGGCTATCGACGAAAGCTTCCAGGTACTTCGGACGCGCGTTGCGGTAGTCGATGTAATAGGAGTGTTCCCATACGTCGACGCCGAGGATCGGGGTCGCGCCGTGAACGAGCGGGTTTTCGCCGTTCGGGGTCTTGGAGATTTCGAGCTTGCCATTCTTGACGGAAACCCATGCCCAGCCCGAGCCGAACTGGGTCGTGCCGGCAGCGATGAAATCGGCCTTGAACTTGTCGTAGCCGCCGAGGTCGGAATTGATGGCAGCTTCGAGCTTGCTCGGCAGCTTGTTGCCGCCGCCGCCCTTCTTCATCCACTTCCAGAAGTGGACGTGGTTATAGTGCTGGGCAGCATTGTTGAAGAGGCCGGCATTGGTGCCGAACGACTTCTTCACGACGTCTTCGAGGGAGAGATCGGAAAGGCCTGCCTCTGCAGCGAGCTTGTTGCCGTTGTCGACGTAAGCCTTGTGGTGCTTGTCGTGATGGAATTCCAGGGTTTCCTTCGACATGAAGGGCTGGAGCGCTTCGTAGTCATAGGGAAGTTCGGGCAATTCGAAAGCCATTGTGGGTCTCCTCTTGGCAATAGTTTGCGTAATCGGCAGGTGAGGCGGAACATAGGAGCGCAAGCATGGAGAGGCAACCTGCGAAATATCAAAAAAGACGGGCAGAGAGGAAAAATTGCCTTCGCCAAGCACTTGGCTTTGCAGCCCTAAATCGCTGATCATGGGCGAGTTTTACAACAGCTGGAAGACGGGCTTTTCAGATGCAGAGGAATAAAATCCGCTTTTGCATACTTGCCATGGCAATCGCTGCGGCGGGAACCGCCCGCGCCTCCTCAGGCGACGCCTGGCAGGAGTTCGCGTCCGAGGTTGAAGCCAAGTGCAAACAGGCGGCGCGCGCCTCGATCGAGTTTCCACATGCGGTCGTCGATCCGTTCGGCAGCGAGCACTACGGCATCGCCCTTCTAACCGGCAAACCGAAGGGCGCGAACGGCTTCGTTAGCTACTTTTGCGTCTACGACAAGCAGACGAAAAGTGTCGAACTCGGTAGCGAGCTTGAGACGGACGGCATGCGGATTCTCCCTGAGGAATAAGGTCGCCAGGCGGCTGTTGCGCGAATGTCACAGGTCAGCCCCTCAAACCTGTTGATTGTCATCTTGCGTATTTTGACAGCGACCGCGCCGCCGTTTCTAGATGCACGCACAGCATGCGTGTACGGAATCAAGGCAATTTTCGATAAGGTTCGCTTAATTAGCTGAAATCCATATTTCGCCGGCGTTTTGACAGTACTTTTGGGGCATAAGTCATGGTCATGAGTTTTTTTCGTCGCGCAGAAGACGGCGGCAAGTCGCTGTCGACAACAGGATACCGACCCGCTTCGATAGCGGATCATCGCCCGGCCGCCGAAGAGCCGCTGCGCTATGCTATCCCTGACGTCAACGATTTCGCTGCTTTCGGTTCCGCACTGGAGGAAAACCAGCGGACGTCGGAAGACCTGCTGTCGAGCCTCACATCGCTGCAGGAGCGCGTTTCCTCGCTGCTCGGCACTCACAGCCAGTCGCTGAACGAGACCGGTGCGCTCCGCGCCGAATGCGCGCGCATCAGCTCGCTTCTCGACTACGAAAGCCATGCGCGTCAAAAGGCTGACCAGGACAATCTTCGCCTGACTGCCGAGAACAAGGCTTTTTACGCCGACAACGCGCAGCTTCGCTCAGAGATCGACGCCTTCCGCGACGAGCTGACAAGGCTGCAGAGCGTGCATCAGGTCACGCGCGAAGAATTCACGATCATCGAAAACCGGCTGCTCGATGCCGAACGTGAACTGACGGATCGCGCCATCCAATTCGATGAAGCCTCGACACTCCTGAAGCGCGCTCAGACGGAGCTCGACCAGCGCAGCCGCGAACTCTCGGCCACCAGCGAAAAGCTCGACAACGAGACGACGGCGCACCAGCTGCTCATCGAAACCTCGCGCCGCGAAAACGGCACCCAGGCGCGCGAAATGGCCCGTCTCAACGAGGAACGCAGCCATCTGAAATCCAGCCTCATCGAACAGGAAGCCCAGGTGCGCAACCTGCAGATGGCCGTTGCGAGCCTGAAGCAGGACCTCGCCCTCTTCGAGGAGCGCTACAAGCGGCTCGAAGTCGAGCACGAGACCCTGCAGGCCTCCTCGGCGCTCGAGATCGCCCACCTGACGACGAAGCACGAGGCGATCGGCTCCAAGGCCGAACTCGTGGAGAAGCTACTCGTCACGGCAAACGGCCGCAACAAGATGACGGATGAGGAACTGCAGGCAGCCCGCGCCGATCTCAAGCGCGTCAAATCGGAACTCGTCACCGCCCTCTCCCGCTCGGAGCGCCTTGCCGAGGAACTGCAGCGCGCACGCACGACCGGCGCCGAGAGCGAGTCCGCCCGCCGCGAACTCGCCACGCAGACCAACGAGCTGACGCTGAAGCTGCGTGAGGCGGAGAGCCTGCGCGTGCGCCGCGACCGGGATGCCGATGCGCTGCGCCGCGACATCGATACGCGCATGGATTCCGATCGCTACGAAATCGGCCAGCTGCGCACCAGCCTGGAGATTGCCAAGTCGGAGATCCGGCAGTTGCGCGCCGAGCGCGCCATCCTGACCGGCCAGCTCGAAGTCGCACGCAGCGAACGGCCGGGCGTCGTGGTCCCCACCGCCGCCCTCGAGGAACGCGACGAAGTCCGCATGCCGGCGGCAGGCTTCACACCGATGATCGACATCTCCGAAAAGTCGTTGCGTGCGCCGTCGGCCGACAGCACGCCCGCCGAATAAGGCTTGACGGCGTCAGGCTTCGGCCTGATGCCAAGCCTTGCTTTTGCCGGTATTATATTGGTTTCTTAAGGAGCTAAGGCCGATCGCGTGAACAAAGACTTACGCGACCTGCCTTAGGTCTTTGTTCATGTGCATGTCCTTGCCTCGAACGGCTGCGCGCTTTCGGAAGGCATGCATTGGCCCGGAGGAGACCATGGCGCTCGGCACGTCGCATCGCTTGCAGGAAGGCATCGAATCCGTCGAGACCATGACCCGGTTCGCGTTCGCGATCCTGGCGCTCGCCTCCGGCGTCTACACCTATCTCGGCGTGCGGAGCATCCTCGACGGATCGGCAACCGCCGTGTTCTTCGCGGCGCTCATCTATTCCAGCGCCGTCTCGGTGGCGATCTACGCCTTCTGGACCTACATGGCCCGTTTTTATCCGCACGTGACCAGTACAGGCGGGCGGACGGCCATGCTTGGTGTCATGGCGCTCGGCTGCGCGATGATCATCGCCATGTCGAGCTGGCTCAACGCGGCCGCGCTGGCGGGTTCCGCGGCGCTCGAACAGCATCTGGCCGAAACGCTGGAAGACTACACGGCCGATCTCGACCAGGCGCATCAGAACGCGCTTGCCGCCCAGAGCCTGCTGCCCGACATCCAGCGCACGCAGGAACGGTTCCAGCGCCTCGCCGACCAGGAACGCGAGACCGGCGCGCTGACCGGTACGACCGGGGCCGGCAGCGTCGTGCAGCTCCTGTCGCAGATGGCCTCGCAGCTGACCGAGCTCGAAAACGGCATCAACGCCTCGCGCGAACGGGTGACGACGCTCTTCGACGCGGGCCGCAAGCATCTCGAGACGATGCGGACGCTGGTGTCGGCGCCGGGCGCGATCAATCCGCGCGCCGATCAGTTCGCTGCCGAAGTCGTCGGGCTGTCCGGCGTCATCACCTCGCTGGAGCAGACCTCGATCGCGCCGTCGGTCAAGCGCGCGGCGGAAGACCTGTCGCTCGGCTTCATCGCTCCGGTGGCGGATGGACGCGAGGCGGATCTTGTCACCCGGCAAGACCAGGTGATGGAAACGATCCGATCCTCCGTCGCGGCGCAATCGAAGGTGCTCTCACAGGCAGCCGACCAGATCCTCGAGCGCAAGCCGGTGTCCGAACGGCGGTTCGTTCCACTCTCCTCGGCCGAAGCGGTGCTGCGCTACGCCGGCGACTTCATCCCCAGCTGGGCCGGCGCCATCTCGATCGATATCTTGCCGGCGGTGCTGATCTTCATGCTGTCGATCGTCCACTCGACGCTGCGCCAGCAGGAGCAGCGCCTGCCCTTCGCCGAACGGATTACCGCGGCCGAACTGTTGCAGGCCCTGGAAGTGAGGCGTGAGATCCAGCAGCAGGGTGCCGACGTCGAGGCCGCCATGGATGCTGCAGAGCGCAGTGAAGCGGCGGACCAGTCGAATGTCGCGAGCTTCGACCTGTCAGGCAAAGGACCACGCAAAGGACCGCCGGCATGAGACTGGAAACGGCGGGGCAAAGGTTGAAGGACTAAGGGCTCTCCGCCGATGACGGCACGCTGATGCGGCATGCCTTCCACGCTCTCCTCGCCGCAGCCGCCGTCTTCGTGGTGATAGACTGGCATGAAATCAGCTCCGACAGTCCCAACAGTCCGGCCTCCGATCCACTTACGCCGGGTGCCCTGCCCATGCTTCCGCCGGCTCTCACGCAAGGCAAACCCCAAAACGCACCTGCCGAGATCACCGCGGACCCCGAGGTCCTGATGAGGCCGATCCGCTTCGAACTGCGGGCGGACGGCGTGCTCCTTGCGCAGGGCACGATCGAACCCGGCGCGGCCGCACGCTTTGACGCCGAAATCCGGGCCCGTGGCGAGTACGTCAAAACAGTCGCGCTCGATTCGCCGGGCGGATCGATTGGCGACGCGATCGCCATCTCCACGGTTATCCGCGAACGCAAGATCGCGACCAGCGTCGCCAGCGGCGCGCTTTGTGTTTCCTCCTGCCCGATCGTCATGGCCGGCGGCGTCGTCCGTACGGCCGACAAGGATGCTGTCATCGGCGTACATCAGGTCTTCAACGCCACCAGGGAGAAGCTGTCGCCTGATCTCGCCATGTCCGAAGCCCAACGCACCACCGCCGATATCACCCGACATCTCGACGACATGGGAATCAAGCCGGACCTCTGGATCCACGCCATGGAAACGCCCCCCGACAGGCTCTACTACCTGTCTCCCGACGAGATGAAGGAATTCGCGCTGGTAGCGCCGGCTGTGGGGGTGGTGTCCAGGAAGACGAAATAGGCAGCCTGCCAATGCCCTAAAGCACGTGGCGATCTTCCGATTCTCTTGCCGCGCCTTGTTCTCGGCAACACGCAACGAGTGCCAACAACGACTGCTTACGGCTCGAAACGCTCCTCAGTATGAGGAGAGCGGCAGACCGCGTGATCGGAAATTCGAACCGCGGCCACCTTTGTCATTGCGCTATTACCCGTCGGTCGAGACCGTGACGGATTTCCAAGCCTCAATCTCCTGCTGCAGGCGCTCGATCCTGTCAGACACGAGTTTGAGCGCATCGCTTCCAAGCAGGAGTTGTGGTGGAGGATTGGCAGACTCGATGAGGCTAAGCACGGCTGCCGCGAGTTTGTTGGGATCGCCAAGCTGCTTGCCGCTTTTTGCTTGCCGCGCTTCTCGGATCGGATCGAACAGCGCGTCGTAGTCGTCGATGGACCGCTCAGTCCTTACCATCGAGCGGCCGGCCCAGTCGGTCCGGAACGAGCCGGGGCAGAGTGCGGTGACGTGGACGCCGAACGGCGCCATTTCCGCACGCATCACCTCCGATATTCCCTGAAGCGCGAACTTGCTGCCGCAGTAATAGGCGATGCCGGGCATGGTGATCATGCCGCCCATCGACGTGACATTGACGATGAACCCGCGGCGCCTCTCGCGAAACCGCGGCAGGAAAGCCTTGGCAACCGCAACAGCGCCGAAGACGTTCACGTCGAACTGACGACGCATTTCGTCGAGCGGCGACTCCTCGAGGAGCCCTTCGTGACCGTAACCGGCATTGTTGATCAGGACGTCGACCGGGCCGTGGTCTTTCTCAGCCTGCTCGACGACGTCCGGTATCCTGTCGAATTCGGTCACGTCGCAAAGGACGGAACGGACCGCCGGCAGGCGTTCCGCAAGCCTTGCTTGCGAGGCTTCGGAGCGGACGGTGCCAATGACGGTATGTCCCTGTTCGCTGGCTGCCGTGGCGACTGCCAGGCCGAACCCGGAATTCGCGCCTGTGATGAAGAAAGTCTTCTGTGGCATGGTGGACAATCTCTTCTTGATTGGTGATAATCATTTGACTGATAATCTTTCCCTACAGGTTCATCGATTGCGGAAACTATGAATGTCTTGCCAAATCCTATAAATGCGAAGGGTGCGCCATCAAGGCGCCGGGAGCTTGTGGAACTGGCCGGACGCCTCGCCCCGCGTCACGGCTACAATCCGACGGGGCTTCACGGCGTCCGCATCCTCAGGACCGAAGAGGTCCTCCACGACATACCCGTCCTCTACAAGCCTGGTGCGGTTTTCGTGCTGCAGGGTCGCAAGCAGGGAATGCTTGAAGGCGAGGTCTATCTCTACGACGAGGAGCATTATCTGGCGGTCTCGGTCCCGGTTCCGTTCCGGATGGAATCCGTCGCCAGCGCAGAATGCCCCCTGCTTGCGGTCTATCTTGAATTCGACATGCAGCTCGCGGCCGAGATCGCCTCGGACGTCGAGGCACGGCGTTCCGGACCGACAGGCACCGCGGCGAGAAGTCTTATGTCCAGCAGAATGGAGCCCGACATCGAGGATGTCGTGCTACGCCTGTTGCGAGTGCTCAACGATCCCATGGAGATGGTGGTTCTGGGCGCGGGCATCTTTCGCGAATTGCACTATCGCATCCTCGTCGGCCCGCAGGGCGCACAGATGATTGCGGCGCTACAGCAGAAAGGCACCTCCGGCAAGATCGTCCAAAGCCTCGTCCGATTGCGCGAAACCTACAGCTTGGAGATTTCAGTGACGGCGCTCGCACAGGAAGCGGGCATGAGCGTCCCCTCCTATCACGCACATTTCAAGGCGCTGACAGGCAGCAGCCCGATGCAATACGTCAAAGCGATGCGGCTTCACGAAGCAAGGCTGATCATGGCGCGCCAGGAAAAAACGATCGCACAGGCCGCGCTGTCGGTTGGTTACCTCAGCCCAGCCCAATTCAGCCGCGACTTCAAAAGGCACTTCCGCCGCACCGCCTCAGAGGAGGTGAAATGGGTCCGCAGTCACCTCGGCGAGCTTGCCTTGCGACCATGAGGTGTCCGGTAGCGGCGCAAATGCGTGACGAATGTCGGAGATGCAACGCCTTCAGCGTCGGAGGCTGCTGGCAGCGGCAAGCATTTCCGCCGCGTTTGGAAAGATGCAGAGGCTGTCAGGCCCGTCGCGCGCTTCAATCTGCACCCAGCGAACGATGCCATCGCCGTCGATGAGGAAGTGCCCGACAAGCTGTGTGGGGTGGCTTGCGAAGATGGCATGATCGATTTCAGTAAGCTCGAAGCCGTCTTGGGCGTTGAGTAAGGCGTTGGCCGCCATCGGGTGTAACGATTCCGGCAATTCACCCGTCGGGTTAATGCGAGCGGCCTCGAATTGCTCCATGCTTGCCCGATAGGGCCATACTGGTTTCTCGCCGCTGCCCTCGGGCAGGAACTCACCGTGCGGCACGCCGAAGGCCCGGTGCGTCGAGCAATCCTCGTCACATAGGAGCACGGCCGGCGTCGGCCGGTGCTCGAAATATATGCGGGCGCGCTCTACCGGCGTGTTGATCACGGCAACTGTTTTCACCCCCGCGGCGCGCAGGGCAGGCTGTAGACTACCGAGTTGTCCCACCTGACGCCGGCAGAACGGGCAGTGCAGCCCGCGGAAGAAGGCGATCAGAAAAGGGTGACCGTGGAGGCTCGCGAGTGAGACCGTTCCTTTTTGATTTGCCGACGGAAGTGCGAAGGCGGGAGCGTATTCCCCTGGTTGGAGCGGGCGCTTCTGGTCTTCCATGGCATTTGTCCTTTACTAGGAGTTCAAGTGAATGCTGGGCTTGATCCAAGTCCAACACCTATCACGCCACGGCACCACTCGCTATGTTCACGGTGCAATCGGTGGAGTGCGAGGCTTCAGAAGTCTTGCGACGGCGACGCGTCCCCTTGTAGCGCGAAAGAGATGTCCGTATCGGCGTCGCCTTTCGGCCCTTTGCGGCCATCAAACACGCCACTTGCATCAGACAAAAGCCACACCTCAATCGCAATCGAAAGTTAAGGTTCAAGCGACAAACTCGCGCAGCGGGCGTTGACATCTGGTCTCGGCCGCGTCGGGCCGTTCCACTTTTGCGCGTCGAGAGGCGATGTGAAATTTCGGTTGCCTGCAGTATTTCTAATTATCTTGCCAGCCGTCTCGGCCGCGCAAGAACACAAGCGTCGTTTTGCCAAATATCAATTCTTCTTTTGCGCGGCCGTCCATATGAAGCTGGCCGAAACCTACAGGAAAACAGGTTTTTCGGACGCCGAAGCCTTTCATACCTCAGAGGCGAACTTCCTGTACGAGAAAGGAAAGAATGGCCTCATTGAGATTGGAAAGTCTCCGGACGCCGCCGCTGAGCGAGTGAAAAAGCATAGGGATGGCCTTGATAGCGAATTGCAGAGTACACCAAGCAAGATCCAAATTATGCTGCACCTCTGTAACTCATTTTTTCCAGAGCGAGCGAGCCGGCCCCGAAATCGGGCGTAGCAATAGCTACGCGAGTGAACTGCATACATAAATGGTACGATGTCTGCTTGTGGCGGCGCAAAGCGGCCTAGAACGGAGGCGAGTGATACGCGCAAACTCTCCGCCGCCGATGTGGCGTGACTACAGTAGGGTCTTGTGGACGCGGCCATCCTTGACGATGACGGACAAATTCTTTTCCGGCGCTTCGATCAATCGAAGATCGTCAAGCGGATTTCCGTTCCATACCAGCACATCCGCGAGTGCCCCTTCTTCGATAACCCCGAGTTTCCCCGCATAGGGTGTTCGCAAATTTGAAAGAGCGAGCAGCTCGGCATTGACCGAAGTTGCCATCTTCAGCGCGTCGGCATTGCTGAACCAGTTGGACAAATGGGTCAGCATGATGTTTTGACGGGGCGTCAGCTGCGGCGAGAAGAGGACATCCGATCCCCAGGCAAGCTTGATGCCGTACTTCTTGGCGTGGTCGTACACCTTCGGCGTGCCGGCAAAGAGTTGTTTGACGCGCTCGACACCCGGACCCGTTTGCGACGCGGCGTCTTCCATGCTCAGAAACGGCTGGGTGCTCAGCCAGACGTTCTTGTCCGCGAACATTCTTGCCGTGTCCTCATCCATCAAATGGGCGTGCTCGACGCAGGCGACGCCCCCCGCGATAGCGCGCTGCACGGTATGGGGAGCGTAAGCGTGGATCGTGACATAGGTGTTCCAATCCCTGGCCACCTCGACGGCGGCCCGGATCTCATCTTCACTGAACGTCGTCATGTCGAGAGGGCTGCGAGGCGAGGAGACACCGCCGCCGCCCACCAGTTTGATATGGGACGCGCCCTGCAGGAGTTACTCGCGGACGCGCTGCTTCAGTGAGCCGATGTCATCGACGATCGCCGAGGCGCCAAGCAATTCGCCGACACTGAGTTGGCCATCTTTCGCGGGTATTTCCGAAGGCATCCTGAGGTCGCCGTGCCCCCCGGACGTGGTGATCATTGCCCCCGCAGGAAAGATGCGGGGACCCGGAATGATGCCGGTGTCAATTGCCTGTTTGAAGGTGAAGACGGGCCCGCCCAGGTCTCTCACGGTGGTGAACCCGCGCATGAGGGTCCGCTCTGCTTCGGCAGTCGACGCGGCGTAAATTATGCCGGGATCACCTGCAAGAAGAACGTTCAATGGCACCGCGGCAAAGATCGAATGCCAATGGGCATCGATCAGGCCCGGCATCACGACCCTGCCAGCGCAGTCAATAACCGTCGCGTCGGCGGGCGGAGGATTGCCGTTCGCGTCAATGGACGACACCACATTGCCTTCGATCAGTATCTGGACCGAATCTCGCAGGGTAGTTGTCTTGCCGTCAAACAGACGAGCCTGTCGCAGCATCAGCTTTTGCGGGGGCGAAGACTGCGCGCTTGCCAGACCTGGTAGGCCTGCCACGATCGCGGCCGAAGCGACAGTCTTCAGAAAACTTCTGCGAGAGTAATCCGCGAGGTGGTTTGAGACCCTGTGGAGCTCCGGGTTTGCACATCCGCAGCTCGCCGTTGACGCTAAGCGATTATACTTCCGGCCTAAACGAAGCATTGCTTTTTCCATCTCAAGGCGCTGAAATACAACCCGACGCTAACATGGCCGTTCTGGATAATCTACGGGCACTTGGTCCGGGGCATGCAAGGTGGACGGGCGTCAAGCGAAAGCGATAGCTCTATCGGCAACCCAACCTCGACCACCATTGCGGGCAAAAGGGTGAAAAATGGCAACTTCATTTTGGGCGGGTAAAGCAGCGAAATACTCAATTCCAGTTCTGGTTTTTCTGTCACTCGCGGCGAGTGGGGCTTCTGCGACGGAGCCCCGCCAGGCGCGGGACGAGTTGAAGGCATTTCCCGAGGCACCCGCAGGTCAGCAACGACACGTTATCTTCCTGCCGAAGCGTTCCGACGAAGATGCGCGCCGGGTTGGCGTGATCGTCGGTCGAACCGAGTTGGTGGACTGTAATCGACATACCTTTGGCTCCCAGCTGGAGAAGCGCACGGTCGATGGCTGGGGATATGACTACTACGTCGTTACCGGAGTTGGCGCGGTCGCGAGTACGCGGATGGCGTGCCCGGACAATACCAAGAAGAAAACGTTCGTGCGGAGCTCGGACGAGCCGCTCTTGCGATACAACAGCAGGCTTCCCCTCGTGGTGTTTGCACCCGTCGACGTGGAAATCCGGTACCGGATTTGGAGAGCGGGCCGAGAGAGAACGACAGACTGACGAAACTCTTCGCGCATCGCTAATATCGTGTTCGGCGGCAAGTCCGGGACGCCTGGCGCGGGCCCGCTACCGAGTTCCGTTTTCCCTTTCGCCTATGTCTCGGGCCTGCTCGCGTTTCGAGGGACATGTTCTAGACGTTGCGACCGAAATAGACGTCCACCGAGGCGATCCTGTCGCCCCTGAAGCGCATGACCTCCATGTTGCGGAATGCCCCGCCGTCATGCTTTTCGGCCCGGTAGCGTACCACGGCCTCGTCGTCCGCGATCTCAAGGTGCTCGATCTCGATCTCGCGAAATGGCGGCGGCTCGGGCCAGCAACGGCTGAAATAGGCAACGCGATCAATGTGATCGTCGCGCGGGCTGGAGAAGGTGAAGTCCTCCGTCAGCATCCCGACCGCGATCTCCTTGCGGCCCTGAAGATAGGCATCGTAGAGCCCGCGAACGGTCTGCTCGCGCGATGTTTGCAGGGTGTCCATGGCACAAATCCTTTCGGCGTCAGTGGCCTTGCCCCAAAATCCGATTGCATTTTGCAATCGGATTTATAGCATCTCAAGCCCATTGCGGCAACTGCGGCACCACTGGCGGCTTGGAAAGTCTGCGGCGATGGTTCAAGATCATCGCCATCATCGACGACGGACGATTGCATGTCGGAAGCGCAAACCATATTGGAGCGGCTGCAGAAGCTTGCCGCCAAGGACAACCGCCCGCGGGCGTTGCCTGAGGTGGCGGAGCAGGTCTCCGCGCTCTTTACCTTCGTGACCCG
>Ga0102588_1000914_pt1 | contig 26410 bp, 24 predicted proteins | sample AraplaMF_Col_mMS_FD_76854 | JGI IMG/M metagenome (GOLD analysis project Ga0102588, IMG submission 76854) | Arabidopsis root microbial communities from the University of North Carolina, USA - plate scrape MF_Col_mMS (SPADES assembly) (version 2) | ecosystem: Host-associated > Plants > Roots >...
CGACCATGGTCGGCGGCGTCAGGCGCAGGCGCTGCAGGGAAAACTGCGCCGGCTCGTCGTAGCGGTATTCGGTGAGGTGGCTGATTTTCAGTCTCATGATCTGACCCGCTTAAGCATAGAACCGGTAGCCATCGGAGATCTCGTTGCCGAGCTTGTTGTTGCGCGCGACGAAATCCTCGAGGAATTCATGCAGGCCCTGATCCATGACATCCTTGATCTTCAGGGTCTGCAGCGTGGCACGGATAGCATCCGCCGTCTCGTGCGCGGCGAGCCGCTCGCCATAGTCCTTGGCGATGTAGCCGAGGTTGCTGACGATCTTCTCGTAGCAATAGGCGAGCGAACGCGGCATCTGGCCATTCAGGATGAGGAAGTCGGCGATGTTCATGGCGCGGTATTCGCCGTCATAGGCCCAGCTGTAGGAACGATGGGCGGAGACCGAACGCAGGATCGACTCCCACTGAACGTTGTCGACCGAAGAGCCGACCTGCGAGATCGAAGGCAGCAGCACGTAATATTTCACGTCGAGGATGCGGCTGGTATTGTCGGCACGCTCGATGAAGGTGCCGATGCGGGCGAAATTATAGAGTTCGTTGCGCAGCATCGAACCATGAAACGCGCCGCGGATCAGGCCGGCCCGATGCTTGATGACGTCGATCACTTCCGGCAGCTCCGCCGCCTTCAGCTTTTTCGACAGCAGTTCCTTGAGATCGATCCAGCATTCGTTGGTCGCTTCCCAGGTCTCGCGTGTCAGCGCCGTGCGCACCATGCGGGCGTTGTTGCGGCCGAAATCGATGCAGGACATGACGCTCGAAGCGTTGGAACGATCGCGCAGCATGTAGTCGATCACGTCGGGTCCGGTCAGCTTCGAATGGCTCTCGTCGTAGAGTTCGCGTACGCCGGCGCTCTGCAGAACGCCGTCCCAATTGTCATCGCCGGCGTCGCTGCGTGTCAGCGACATGCGCAGGCCGGCATCCACGAGACGTGCAATATTCTCGGCGCGCTCGATGTACCGGAACATCCAGTAGAGCCCGTTTGCAGTTCTTCCGAGCATCAGTCCTCCAGTACCCAGGTGTCTTTGGTGCCGCCGCCCTGGCTGGAATTGACGACCAGCGAGCCTTGCTTCAGCGCCACGCGGGTGAGCCCGCCCGGAATGATCTGCACCTTGTCGGAAACCAGCACATAGGGGCGCAGGTCGACATGGCGGGGTGCGATACCCTTGTTGACGAGGATCGGCACGGTGGACAGCGACAGCGTCGGCTGGGCGATGTAGTTGCTGGGCTTGACCTTCAGCTTCTCGGCGAAATCGGCACGCTCCTTCTTGGACGCGGTCGGCCCGACGAGCATGCCGTAGCCGCCGGAGCCGTGCACTTCCTTGACGACCAGCTCTTCCAGATGCTCCAGCACGTATTTCAGGCTCGATGCTTCCGAACAGCGCCAGGTCGGCACGTTTTCGAGGATCGGCTTGCGGCCGGTATAGAATTCGACGATTTCGGGCATGTAGGAATAGATCGCCTTGTCGTCGGAAATGCCGGTGCCGGGTGCATTGGCGATGGTGATGTTGCCGGAGCGGTAGACATCCATGATGCCGGGAATGCCGAGGGCGGATTCCGGGCGGAAGGTGAGGGGGTCGAGGAAGTCGTCATCGACGCGGCGGTAGAGCACGTCGATCGCCTCGTAGCCGCGCGTTGTGCGCATCTTCACCTTGCCGTCGATGACACGCAGGTCCGAGCCTTCGACGAGCTCGACGCCCATCGTGTCGGCCAGGAAGGAGTGCTCGTAATAGGCGGAATTATAGATGCCGGGCGTCAGTACCGCGACACGCGGCTTGCCCTTGCAGCCGGGAGGTGCCAGCGAAGCAAGGCTCTGGCGCAGCAGATAGGGATAGTCCTCGACGCGCTGCACCCGGTTCTCATGGAAGAGTTCCGGGAACATCTGCATCATGGTTTCCCGGTTTTCCAGCATGTAGCTGACGCCCGAGGGCGTTCGGGCATTATCCTCCAGCACGTAGAACTGGTCTTCGCCTGTTCTCACGATATCGGTGCCGACGATGTGGGTGTAGACGCCGCCCGGCGGGCGGAAGCCGATCATCTCGGGCAGGAAGGCGTCGTTCTTCTCGATCAGCTCGCGCGGGATGCGGCCGGCGCGGATGATTTCCTGCTTGTGATAGATGTCGTCGAGGAAGGCGTTGAGCGCGATCACCCGCTGCTCGATACCCTGAGCGAGTTTGCGCCATTCGCGGGCGGAGATGATGCGCGGGATGATGTCGAAGGGGATGAGCTTTTCGGAACTGTCGGCGTGGCCGTAAACCGCAAAAGTGATGCCGGTTTTCCGGAAGATGTTTTCAGCATCGCGGGACTTTGAAATCAGGTGCGCCCGGTCTTGGCTGTTGTACCACTCAAAGTATTTTTCATATGGCGCTCGGGGACTTTCGTCTCCGGTGATCATTTCATCAAATGCCAAAGGTGTGGCTCCCCTTTTTTGTTCATTTGAATACAACACAAAAGGCAATGCAAGAACCATGCACAGTTCGCATGGAAGATTCATAAAATCTTCTGCAATGCAAAAACGGGTGAAAAACTGGGCATTTATGGAGCTTCGGCGCGATGGGGATTCGGGTCGTTCCCGACATGGCGCACAAAAGATGAGCAGGTGATTATTTCCTGCCCCGGCGACGGATCAAACTCTGCCCGTGCCGATCACAGAGAGAGTGGTCAAAGAGAAAGGGCCGGATCGCGCCGGCCCCTCGTGAGATCTCAAGCTTAAGCGCGTTCGCTACGCTGGCCGCCGCCATTGCGGCCGCCCTTGCGGCGCATGCCGCCATTGCCGTCACGGCGCTGTTCGCCATTCGGCTGCTGGTCGCCGTGGTTGCGTGCCGGGCGGCCATGGGCGTGTGGCTTGTTGCCGCGATGATGGCCGGCAGCCTCACCCGGCTGAGCCGAACGCTGCTGCTGCGGCTTGCGTGCGGGGCGGAAATCCGAGGTCGAAACCAGATCATTGTCCGGGCCGACAGCAGGTGCCTGCTCGTTGCGACGCTGTCCGCGGAAGTCCTGGTTGCGGTGATCGTTGCGCTGGTGCTGTCCGCGACGATCGTCGGCGCGGGTTTCGCTGGCGTCGCCTTCGTTGCGGGGACGGCGGTCGCCGTAACCGGCGGGACGACCGCTGCCATTGCGGGTTTCGCTGCGTCCGCCTTCGCGGCGTTCACCACCGCGGCCACCTTCACGATGTCCACCTTCGCGCTGGGTACCGTCACCGCGGCCACCCTGGCCGCGCTGCTGGTTCTGGCTGCGGCCGCGATTGTTGCTGCGGGGTGCTGCGGCGCGCAGGTCAACCGGCGGTTCGCCGCTGGCAACTGCGATGCTAATGCCCATCAGCTTTTCGATATCGCGCAGCAGGCGGGCTTCATCCGGAGCGCAGAAGGCAATGGCGATGCCATCGCGGCCGGCACGCGCCGTACGGCCGATGCGGTGGACGTAGGCTTCGGCCACTTCCGGCAGGTCGTAGTTGAAGACGTGGCTGACGGCGGGGATATCGATGCCGCGGGCGGCAACGTCGGTGGCGATCAGCGTCTTGATGGCGCCGTCACGGAAGCCCTTCAGGGCACGTTCGCGCTGGCCCTGGCTCTTGTTGCCGTGGATGGAGGCGACGGAATAACCGACCTGTTCCAGATGCTTGGCGAGCTTTTCGGCGCCGTGCTTGGTGCGCAGGAAGACGATGGAACGGCCATCGGGGTTTTCGGTCAGCGACTTCTTCAGCAGAACCGTCTTGTCGTTCTTGCCGGGAACGAAGTGCACATACTGCTCGACCTTGTCGGCAGCCTTGCCCGGAGGCGTCACTTGGACCGTGACTGGATCGGTGAGGTAGTCGCCGGCGAGGTCGGCAATCGCCTTGGGCATGGTGGCCGAGAAGAGCATGGTCTGGCGGCGCTTCGGCACCATCTTGGCGATCTTGCGCAGGTCATGCACGAAGCCGAGATCGAGCATCTGGTCGGCTTCGTCGAGAACGAGATAGCGCACGGCCGTCAGCGTAATGGCATTGCGGTTGCAGAGATCAAGCAGGCGGCCGGGAGTGGCGACGAGGATATCGGAGCCGCGCTCGAGCTGAAGCTGCTGCTTGTTGATGGAGACGCCGCCGACGACGACGTTGATGCGCAGCGGCGACTTGCGGATGAATTTTCTGAGACTGTCGGCGATCTGGTTTACCAGTTCGCGGGTCGGCGCCAGGATCAGCGTGCGGACGGAGCGGTTGTCCGGACGCTTTTCTTCCTTGAGCAGGCGCTCGATGAGCGGCAGGCCGAATGCCGCGGTCTTGCCGGTGCCGGTCTGGGCAAGGCCGATCAGGTCACGGCCCTGGATGAGGAGGGGGATAGCCTGTTCCTGGATAGGCGTCGGCGTTTCGATGCCGAGCTGGAACAGAGTGGCGACGACCGGCTTGGAGACACCGAGCGATTCAAAATTGGTCAAGTCATAACCTTTTAGGGCGCGCCAAACGAAAACGCCGGATCGCCTCTTGCGGTCCGGTGTCAATCTGGCGTCAAGAACCCCGCGTGAAATGGGAACTTGTAAGTTGGAAAAAGCTTTCCAGCGCGTCTTGCCGCATTTGGGTCGCGGCATCATCAGAATGCGCTCTATCCTTCTTCAGCGTCTATCGCAGTGGCACGCTCACGCGGCGGCCGGAAGGTGAAAGCTAAGCGCCATGTCGTCTATTTCCCACTGAAAGTCAAGGGGATCGGCCGACAATGACCTCTGAGGGTATGGAAAGGACGAAACTTCCTGTGGCCGTCTCAGTGCCGTTGATGAGAATTGCGATGCGGATCGGCGCCGAGCGCTCCATCAGCTCCAGGGCTGCGACCGGCGCCGCCGGGAGGTCAAGCGGCGCCGGATGCAGGCTTTCTATTCAGAGCAGACTTTGATGCGGTAGGGGTCGCCCCAATCGTCGTGCCGCCATTCGAAATGGCAATAGCGCGGACGGTAGTAGGTGGGATAAGCGGGATAATATGCGTAGGGCCGCGGATAGTAAGCGTAAGGCGCCGGGTAGGCGGGACCTGAAGCGATTGCTCCGCCCACGAGGCCGCCGACGACGCCGCCTGCGAGACCGCCCCAGAAGGCATCGCGTGGTCGGGCATTTGCGGTATCGGCTGTTGCCAGCGAAGCGCCGGCGAATGTCAGTGCAATCAGGCCCGCCGCCATTGTCTTATGAAGAACGGACATGTCGAATTCCTTTCCTGCTAGGCTCGTCATTGAAGCCGTGAGCAGAATCCACCCCGATCGCGGCGCGTTGATGGTCGCGCAAGCCGCGCCGGGATTAAATTTTCTCCATACTTGCCGCTGCTGAATTGGGCTGGCGGCGTTTTCCTCCGTGACCTTCTGAGCATTTCAGCTTCGTGCAAGCCTTTGTTGTCACCGTGATCCACCACCTTCATGAGCCGGCTTGGAGTTTCTGCCTGCGGAATTTTATGGTTAACAGCTTGTTAAAGGCCTTGGTGTTATAGTTGTTCTAAGAGATATTTCATTCATTGCGGGAGTGAAGATTTTTTGATTTCTACCGGGGAACTCTTGGAACTGGCCTGCCGCCGGATCGCTGATCTGGATACCCCGGCCTATGTCAAAAACAGCGAACTCCGCTATGTCGCCGTCAACGAGGCCTATGCCCGCTTTTTCGGCCGCGAAATCTCCGATTTCATCGGGCGGCGCAGCCGTGAACTCTTCGACCGGCCGGAAGAAGAAGAACGTGAGGACCGCGAACGCCGTGCGCTGGTTTTCGGCACGGAAGAGAGCGCCATTTCCTTCGACGCCGCCGGGCTCAGCCATGAACGGGTGCTGATCGAGAGCTTTTCGCCCTCGCAGGACCGGGCCTATGTGCTCGGCATCTTCGATGCGCGCGAAACGCGCCGTGCCATTCCCGACGTTGCGGATACGATCGCCGCCGATCTCGGCCGTATTCGCGAGGCGCTGGAAAATCTCGATCATCCGATCGGTATCTTCGCCGAGGACGGTCGTCCGCTGATCGTCAATGCTGCCTATCGCGGCGGCGGCAGGTCTGCGCCTGACGGCAGCAGGTATGCGCCTGATAGTGGCAATGCCGCGCCGGCAGGCGAGACCGCCTGGCATGAGAGCGTGCGGGAACGTGACCTGCTGCGTACCATCATGGAGGACCTTCCGGTTGCCGCCTTCGTGCGCGACGAGGATCACCGACTGGTCTATGCCAATCAGTATTACGAGACCTTCACCGGCCACGCCCGATCCAAAGCGCTCGGGATGACCGAGCACGACATGTTCGGGCAGGAGGCAGGCGAGGCGATCTACCAGGAAAACCTGCTGGCGCTGAAAAACGGCGTGCTGACCGAGGTCGAGAGCACTTTGCCGAATACCGACGGCGAAATCTTCCAGGTGATCTCCCGCGTCAACCGGGTCGTAACGCCCGATGGCAAGCGCTATGTCGTCGGTTCCTTCTCCGACATCACGCCGCTGAAAGCGCGCGAAAAAGAATTGATCGAGGCGCGTGAGCAGGAAGAACTGCTGCATCAGGAAATCGAGAGCATTCTGCGTTCGCTGCCGGTCGGCGTGCTGATCCTCGATAATGATCACACCATTCTCTACGTCAATGACGAGTTCTACAGCATCTGGGAACTGCCGCTCGACGATCGCTTCGATGGGCGGCCGTTCATCGATGTCATCAAGCGCAACTACGAGCTCGGCCGTTACGGTGAGACGCAAACGCCGGAAGAGATCTATGCATTTCGCAAGGGGCTTTTCGAGGCAAGCAATCCGGAGCCGGTCGAGCTCGACTGGGCTGCCGGCAAATCGGTCATCTTCGATTCCAGGCGCATTTCCAGCAGCCGTATCCTGCTGACCTATTCCGATATTTCCGCCGTACGTGCGCGCGAGCAGGAAATCCACGAGGCGCGCGCGGCGCTGGAAAGCCTCGGCGAGATGATGCGCGATGCGACACATGCCATGTCGCAGGGACTTGCGATCGTCCAGGACGGCGTGATCAAGCTTTCCAATGACGGGCTCGCCGACGTGCTGCGCATTCCGGCGGAGCTGACTGAGGCGGGCCGGGGCTGGATCGATCTCTTCCAGTTCTGCGCCAATCGCGGTGATTTCCGCGACAAGGCGGTCGAAACGCTGGAGGAGTGGCGTGCCAACATCGCTGCGCGCCGGCCGATCTCCACCGTCTTCCATGTCGGCGGCGAGTGCTGGGTGAACATGGAAGCCACTATCAGCGAGCGGCAGCACTGGGTGGCGCTGTTCACCGATGTGACCGAACTCAAGCAGCGCGAGGAGGAGCTGACGCAGCTTTTGTCGCGTGCGGAGGCCGCCGACCGCGCCAAGTCCGAATTCCTCGCCAATATGAGCCATGAGATCCGCACGCCGATGAACGGGGTGCTCGGCATGGCGGAACTGCTTGCCAAGACCAATCTCGATACCCGCCAGAAGACCTTCGTCGACATTATCGTCAAGTCGGGCAATGCGCTGTTGACGATCATCAACGACATCCTCGATTTCTCGAAGATCGATGCCGGCCAGATGAAACTGCGCAAATCTGCTTTTGATCTGGTGGAGGCTGTCGAGGATGTCGCGACGCTGCTGTCTTCGCCTGCGGCGGAAAAAAATATTGAACTGCTGGTTCGAGCCGCCCCTGATCTGCCGGCAGCCGTCATCGGCGATGCGGGGCGTTTCCGCCAGATCGTTACCAATCTCGTCGGCAATGCGGTGAAATTCACCGAGCGCGGGCACGTCTTCGTGGATATCGGTTTCGAGCCGTCTGCAGGCGGCGAGGTCATGATCAACCTGCGCATCGAGGACACAGGCATCGGCATTCCGACCGAGAAGGTGGAATCGGTCTTCGATAAGTTCTCACAGGTCGATTCCTCTTCGACCCGGCGTCATGAAGGCACGGGTCTGGGCCTCGCGATAACGGCCGGCCTCGTCGATCTCTTCGGCGGCTACATCAATGTTGAAAGCGAATGGGGCAAGGGCTCGGTCTTCACCGTCAAGCTGCCTTTCGCCGTTGCCGCCGCCCGTGTCGAGCCGAGGCCTCTGCCGATCAACGTTCAGGGCGCGCGCATCCTGGTTGTCGACGATAACGAGGTCAATCGCCGTATCCTGACCGAACAGCTGAGCCTCTGGGGCTTCGACGGCGTTGCCGCAGAAGGTGGCGCCACCGGTTTTGCCATTCTGGAGGCTGCTGCCGATCTCGGCATCAAGGTCGATGCTGTGGTGCTCGATTATCATATGCCTGACATGAACGGCGCCGAAGTCGCCCTCCGTCTGCGCGCCGACAGCCGCTTCGTAGATTTGCCGATCATCTTCCTGACCTCGATGGATATTTCCGGCACGGAGAAAGAATTCGCGGCGCTGAACGGCCAAGCGCATCTGATGAAGCCGGCACGCGCCAATGTGATGCGCAATACGGTCGTCGAGGTGGTGCGCGCAAGCCGCGTCAAACAGGCTTCCGAGACGGAGATCATGCGGCTGCAGAAGGAAGCGGAGGCCGCACCACCGCCGGCGCCGACACCTGCTCCAAAGAAGCGGGCGGCCGAATTCGTCGATGTCCTCGTGGCTGAAGACAACGAAGTCAACCAGATCGTCTTCACACAGATCCTGCAGGGAACCGGGCTTTCCTTCCTCGTCGTCAACAACGGGGAGGAGGCTGTGGAAGCCTGGGAACGGTATACGCCGCGTCTCATCATGATGGACGTATCCATGCCCGTCATGAACGGCCATCAGGCGACGAAACTGATCCGCCAGAAGGAACAGGGCCAGGGGCGTCGCGTGCCTGTTATCGGTGTGACGGCGCATGCGCTGGAAAGCGACCGGGAACTCTGCCTCGATGCGGGCATGGACGATTACATGTCCAAACCGATCAGCCCGGAACTTCTGGAAGACAAGATCCGCCAGTGGCTTGGCCGCGGTGAATTGCGCCGGGCCGCTCCGGCTATTGAGGCTTGACGCCGCAGAGCATTTCCCGTTTGCCGGCAAAGCCCTTGCGCCGCTCGACAACGAAGCCGGCGCTCGCGAGATTGCGGCGCACGAAGCCTGCTGCGGCATAGGTCGCGAAGCTTCCACCGGCAGCGGTCTTTTCACAGACGAGGCGCATCAGCTCTTCCGACCACATGTCGCCGTTGCGCGATGGGGCAAAGCCGTCGAGATACCAGGCATCGAAACCGGGAGCAGCTTCAGCGACATTGTCGAGTGCGCGGCCACAAACGACGCTGAGCCTCGTCTGGTCGTCGAGATCGAGCGAGACGATGCCTTCGGGTGTGTCAGGCCAAGCAGCCGCCAGTGCCTGCCGTTCGTTGTCGATTTCGGGCCAGTGCGCCAACGCACGGTCGATTTCATCGCGGCGCATCGGGTAGAGTTCGAAGGACATGAAATGCAGATGCCGGCCGGGCTGGCGGTAAAGCTTCCATTGTCGCCAGGTCTCTGAAAAATTCAGGCCGGTGCCGAAGCCGAGTTCGCCGATGAGGAAGGTCGAGCGGCCATTCCATCGTTCGGGCAGGCCGTTTCCGGTGAGGAAGACGTGGCCGCATTCCAGCCGCCCGTCGGTCTGGCAATAAAAATGGTCGCCAAAGGCGGTCGAATAAGGCATATCGCCGTCGCGCCATTCGAGGGGCTGCGGCTTGCCCGCGCCGATCTGATCGGGATTGATGTCTGTCATGGAAAAAGCCGATAGTCCCGCCCCGGCCTCGGGTCAATCATCGATCGACCTCCTCATTGTCGGTGGCGGCATTATGGGCCTGTGGGCGGCCGTTCATGCTGAGCGTCGCGGCATGGAAACGCTGCTTGTCGATGCCGGGAATCTCGGCAGCGGGGCAAGCGGTGGACTGCTCGGCGCTTTGATGCCGCATATGCCGGACCGCTGGTCGGAAAAGAAGCAGTTCCAGTTCGACGCGCTTATCTCCCTGGAAGCGGAGATTGCGGCCATCGAGGCGGCGACCGGGCTTTCGGCCGGTTACCGGCGCTCCGGCCGGCTCATTCCGCTGCCGAAGCCGCATCTGCGCCAGATCGCCCTCGGCCATTCCGCGGATGCTGAGGTTCACTGGAGAGCGGGAGAACGACGTTTTCATTGGCATGTGCTGGACAGGCCCCCGGGCGAAGGCTGGGTCGATCCGGTAGCCGGCGAAAACGGTTTTGTGCATGATACGCTCGCCGCCCGCGTCGCGCCTCGTTCGCTGATCGCTGCGCTCAAAGCCTTTCTGCGCGATGCACGGCATGTGCGGGTGCTGGAGCAAACGGAAGTAGCAGACCTCGATCCGGCAAAAGGAACGGCCACGATCGACGGCGGGACCATCGCCTTCGGCCGCTGCATCCTTGCAGCGGGATATCGCTCGTTTCCCTTTCTGGAGAAGCTGACGCCGAGGCTGCAGAAACCTCTCGGGCAAGCAGTGAAAGGGCAGGCGGCGCTGCTTGCCGCCGATATCGACCCCGCCTTGCCGACAATCTTCCGCGATGGGCTTTATGTGGTCGCGCATGAGGGAGGGCACGTGGCGGTCGGCAGCACGAGCGAAAACAGCTTCGCCGATGCCTTTTCCACGGACGAACAGCTCGACGCGCTGATCGAAGCCGTCCGCGACATGGTTCCCGCGCTGCGCGCTGCGCCTGTCATCGAGCGTTGGGCCGGATTGCGTCCCAAGGCGGTCGACCGCGACCCGATGGTCGGCGCGCATCCTGCGAGCCGCAACCTCATTGCTCTAACCGGTGGTTTCAAGGTCAGCTTCGGGCTGGCGCACCGTCTGGCGGAAGCGGCAATATGCATTGCAAGCGATACATCTGCGGATTTTTTATTGCCGGAAAGCTTTGGAATTTCAAACCACATCGCGGTCTCTTCACGTTAAACGTGAATTAGAAGCCGCTCCGCTTCGTTATTCTGTCATGCAAATCACCTATCTGCTTGCGCATCGAGAGCGCGGGGAGTGATCCGCGCTCATTTCATCAGATGGAGGAAATCGCATGCGCTATGCCATTTGCTTCACGCCATCAGCGAGCGATCCGCTCTCGCATGTGGCGGCCAATTGGCTTGGCCGCAACGTATTTTCAGGCGATATGGTCGAGCCGCCGGCAATCCGCGGCCTCGGTATCCATGAGATCGCCTTTCATACGGCAGTGCCGCGTCGCTACGGGTTCCATGGCGTGTTGAAGGCCCCTTTCCACCTCTCATCCGAGGTTTCCGAATCGCAACTCCTGCGCGACCTCATGCGGTTTTGCGGGACGCTTTCGCCCTTCCAGATTCCGCGTCTGGAGGTTGCGCGCCTCGGCACTTTCTACAGCCTGTCGCCGATCCGGCCCTGCGACCAGGTTCACTACGTGGCTTCGGCGATCGTTCAGGAGTTCGATCGTTTCCGGGCGCCGCTCTCCGAGGCGGATATCGAGCGCAGCGATCCGGATGGACTTTCGGCTGCACAATTCGCGAACCTGCATCGCTGGGGCAACCCTTATGTGATGGACGAATTCCGCTTCCATATGCCGGTCACGGGTCCAGTCAACGCCGTCGACATGCCGCGCATCGAGCAGGCGTTGCGGTCGATCTTCGATCCGGTGCTTGTCGATCCGGTGACTGTCTCGAATGTCGCGCTGATGATCGAAGAAGGTGCCGGCGGTCCGTTCCGGGTGCACTCGCTGCATCCGATGGGCAAGGTGAGCGCCCGCAAGATCGCCTGAGGCGCCGCCTCGGGCAAAAGGCCGGTTACGCACTTTTACGCCTCGACATTCCGCTCACGGATGCTACCGTTTCACCTGTCTTTTCAAAAGGTGATTTGATGGTATCCGAGACCTATCCGCGCAATCTCATCGGTTACGGGCGCAAGACGCCCGATCCGAAGTGGCCCGGCGAGGCACGCGTTGCAGTGCAGTTCGTCATCAATTACGAAGAGGGTGGCGAGAGCTCCATCCTCGACGGCGATCCGGCTTCGGAAAACCTGCTGTCGGAAATCGTCGGCGCGCAGCCCTGGCCGAATCAGCGCAATCTCAACATGGAGTCGATCTATGAATACGGCTCCCGTGCCGGCTTCTGGCGGCTCTGGCGTCTTTTCACCGACCTCAAAGTGCAGGCGACCGTCTACGGCGTGACGCTTGCCATGGCCCGCAACCCGGAAGCGGTCGCCGCCATGAAGGAAGCCGGCTGGGAGATCGCCAGCCACGGTTATCGCTGGCTGGAGTACAAGGATTTCCCTGAGGATCTGGAGCGCAAGCACATCCTCGAGGCCGTGCGCCTGCATGCCGAGCTGACGGGCGAGCGGCCTTACGGCATGTACCAGGGGAAACCCTCCGACAATACGCTGCGGCTCGTGCAGGAGGAGGGCGGTTTCCTTTATTCGTCGGATTCTTATGCCGACGATCTGCCCTATTGGGTGAAGGGTATCGACGAAAATCCCTTCCTCATCATTCCCTATACGCTCGATACCAACGATATGCGGTTTGCCACGCCGCAGGGTTTCAATTCCGGCGACCAGTTCTTCACCTACCTCAAGGATGCGTTCGACACGCTTTATGAAGAGGGCAAGGAAGGCAGCCCGAAGATGATGTCCGTCGGCCTGCATTGCCGGCTCGTCGGCCGGCCCGGACGCGTGGCGGCGCTCAAGCGCTTCATGGAATATGTGCTGAAGCACGACAAGGTCTGGATCCCGCGCCGCATCGAAATCGCGAGGCACTGGCATGCGAACCATAAGCTGGAAACGGTCTGATGATTTCGCGCGGTGAGTTTGTGTCCCGCTTCGGCGGTGTCTTCGAGCATTCGCCCTTCATTGCAGAACGGGCCTATGACGATGGCTTTGTCGGCGACAAGCTGACTGTGGACCGCGTGCACACGGAGCTCGTCGCCATTTTCCGCGCCGCGAGCAAGCAGGAGCGCCTTGGTGTCCTGCGCGCTCATCCCGATCTTGCCGGACGGCTGGCAATATCCGGTGAGCTGACGGAAGACAGCAAAAAGGAACAGGCCAGCGCTGGTCTTGACCGCTTGAGCCCTGAAGAGCACGCGCGTTTCACCGAACTCAACTCCGCCTATACGCAGAAATTCGGCTTTCCCTTCATCATCGCGGTGAAGGGGCTCGACAAGGACGATATCCTTGCGGCTTTCGAAAAGCGGATCGACAATACCGGCGACGAAGAGTTCGTGACTGCGGCAGCTGAAGTCGAAAAGATCGCGCTGCTGCGCCTGGCATCCATGCTTCCGGAGACCTGATGACCGATACGACCGATACCAGCCAAGCCGATCCTGCCGCGCAGCAAGCTGCAGATGGATCACATCGGCTTCGGCTCTACGGGGTGAAGGCTTGAGTTCTTTCCTCTTTCAAGCGCGTCACTTATATTTGCGGCATCAGGAGTGATACGGCGATGAGACCGTCGGAAGTGCTGGAGAAGAACAGGCAGGCGATCCGCGAAGCGACCAAGCGCTTCAATGCGGCGAACCCGCGCGTCTTCGGCTCCGTCGCCCGCGGCGAGGATCGGCCGGATAGCGATCTGGATATTCTGGTGGATGCTTTGCCGGGTAGCACATTGCTGACACTTGGTGGTTTGCAGGATGCTTTGGAGCAGATGATGATTGGCACGTCGATCCACCTGCTGACCCCCGGCGATTTTCCTGAAACGATCCGGACCCGAGTTCTTTCCGAGGCCAAGCCCATATGAGCGAGAGCCGTATCCCGTATCTTCTGGAGCGGATGCGTTCAGCGGCGGCCGATGCCCACACAATGATTGCAGATGTCAGCAAGCAGCAGTTTTTTGAGGATATTATCTTGCAGCGTGCCGTCGGGATGAGCCTCCTGATGGCATCGGAGACGGCTGCTCAATTGATGAAGATCCATCCTGAATTCGCTGTAGAGCACCCCGAATTTCCCTGGGGGGCGATGCGCGGCATGCGCAACCGTATCGCCCATGGTTATTTCGACATTGATCTGGAGAAGGTCTGGGCCACAGCCAAAGACGATGTGCCTGATCTGCTCGACAGGCTTGATCTTGTCCGCAACTGGCGTGCGCAAGGCGAATAATCCCAATGTCCCGTTTTATTGTCGTCTTCCCTCTCACCAAATCTGCCTTCTCCCCTTTCGGCGAGGTGATTGAAGCAGATCCCGCAAGCATGCGGCTAATCAATGGCGGCAACACGGAGCGTTTCCATGCGCTTGCTGCGCCGGAAGCGGTGGGCGATGGCGCGCGCGTCATCATCAATCTCTTCCGCGGCCAGCCGCGCGGTTTTCCCTACGAGCTTGGCATGATGGAGCGGCATCCGTTCGGCAGTCAGAGCTTCTCGCCAATCTCAGGCCGGCCTTTCCTCGTCGTCGTTTCGGAAGATGAGGGCGGTCGTCCCGGGCGTCCGCAGGCCTTCCTCGCGCGCGGCGATCAGGGCGTGAATTACCGGCGCAATGTCTGGCACCATCCGCTGATGGCTCTTGGCGAGCCCAGCGATTTTCTGGTTGTCGACCGTGACGGGCCAGGCAACAATCTGGAAGAATTCTTCTTCGACGAACCCTTCATCATCAAAGAGCCAGGCCTATGACCGGACTGACCACTCATGTTCTCGATACTGCGCTGGGCAAGCCGGCACAGGGACTGCGGATCGATCTCTTTCACATCGAGGGTGAGCTTCGCCACCATATCAAAACCGTCGAGACCAATGCCGATGGCCGCGTCGATGGCGGGCCGATCCTGATCGGCGAGAGCTTTCGCGCCGGTACCTATGAACTGCTCTTTCATGCCGGAGATTATCTGAGGGCAAACGGGACGCCTCTGCCGCATCCGGCCTTCCTCGATCTCGTGCCGATCCGCTTCGGCATTGCCGATATCGCGGCGCATTATCATGTGCCGCTGCTGATCTCGCCCTACGGCTATTCCACCTATCGCGGGAGCTGACATGCGCTTTGCTGCTATCGCCGATATCCATGGAAACTACCCCGCACTGGACGCCGTGCTGGCTGATATCGCTGCCCAAGGGATTACAGATATCGTCAATCTCGGCGATTGTTTCAGCGGTCCGCTGGAGGCGGGCCGGGTGGCGGACCGGCTGCTATCGCTCTCCATTCCGACCGTGCGCGGCAATCACGACCGCTATCTGATCGAAGGACCGCCGGAGGAGATGCATATCTCGGATGCCGCCGCCTGTGCACAGCTTGGTGCAGCTCATTTCGATTGGCTGCGGTCGCTGCCGGTCGACCTGATCTACCGGGATGAGGTCTATCTCTGCCATGCCACGCCTGACGACGATAACCTCTACTGGCTGGATATGGCCGTCGCCGATGGCAGCGTGGTGCTCAGGCCGCAGGCGGAGATCGAAGCGCTGGCGGAAGGTATCGAAAGTCCATTGATCCTCTGTGGCCACACACATATTCCGCGCATGGCAGCACTTTCCGGCGGCCGTCTTATCGTCAATCCTGGCAGCGTTGGCGGCCCGGCCTATGACGATGACAAGCCCTATCCGCACAAGGTCGAAACCGGCCACGCGATGGCGAGTTATGCGGTGCTGGAAAAATCGGCCAGTGGATGGACGGCACAATTCCGCAATGTTCGATACGACAACATGGCCATGTCGGCGCTGGCCGAAGCCAATGGCCGCTCGGAATGGGCATCCGCGCTCGCGACAGGCCGAATGCCGTAATCTTACTGCCGTCCGGCGATGATGGAGGAATCGACGTCCTTGATGTCACGCTTGCCGCACAGCGCCATGGTGACGTCCATCTCCTTGCGGATGATCTCTAGCGCCAGCGTGACGCCGTCCTTGCCCTTGGCGCCAAGGCCATAAAGGAAGGGGCGGCCGATATAGGTGCCGCGCGCACCGAGCGCCACGGCTTTCAACACATCCTGACCCGAGCGGATGCCACCATCCAGATGCACCTCGATACGGTCGGCGACGGCGTCGACGATTCTCGGCAGCATGCTGATCGAGGAAGGGGCGCCATCGAGCTGCCGGCCACCATGGTTGGAGACGATAATTGCGTCGGCACCCGTGTCGACGGCCTGTTTTGCATCCTCGACATCGAGGATACCTTTGATGATCAGTGGGCCGCCCCACTGTTCCTTGATCCAGGCGACATCCTTCCATGATAGCCGCGGGTCGAACTGCTCGTGCGTGAATGTCGAAATCGACGAGAGGTCGGTGACACCCTTGGCGTGGCCCAGGATATTGCCGAAACTGCGGCGCTTCGTCTTCAGCATATCCATGCACCATAAGGGACGGGTCGCCATCTGCCAGATATGCTTCGGCGTGAATTTCGGCGGGGCGGACAGACCGTTGCGCAGATCCTTGTGACGCTGGCCGAGGATCTGCAGATCCGCTGTCAGCACCAGCGCGGAGCACTTTGCGGCTCTGGCACGGTTGATGAGATCAAGCACGAAATCCCGGTCCCGCATGACATAAAGCTGGAACCAGAAAGGTTTGGTCGTGACGGAGGCGACATCCTCGATCGAGCAGATGCTCATGGTCGAGAGCGTGAAGGGCACGCCGAATTCTTCCGCCGCGCGGGCAGCCAGCATTTCACCATCGGCATGCTGCATGCCGGTCATGCCGGTCGGAGCAAGCGCCACCGGCATCGACACCGTCTGGCCGATCATCGTTGTCTCAAGCGTGCGGTTGGTCATGTCGACCAGCACCCGCTGGCGCAGCTTGATGTCGCGAAAATCGGCTTCGTTGGCGGCGTAGGTCGATTCCGTCCAGGCACCGGAATCCGCATAATCGAAGAACATCTTCGGCACACGGCGCTGAGCCATTTTCTTGAGATCGGCAATGGTAAGCGGTGTGGCCATGAAGCGAATCTTCAGATCTGAACGGTTCGCTCGTGTACCACGCTTTTTCGGCGCTTTGCTATTTGATTTCAGGGCAGTTTTTGCTTCAGCCGGCGGCTTCGGAAAGCTGGCCCTTCATCGCCACGCCAGCCACGTAGGTTTCGGTCACCGAGCGGTCGTCGCCCATGGTCTGCAGCAGGAAAAGCTCCTCCGGCAATGTCTTCACCACTTCCATTTTCAAGGCCATGGCTGGCGTTGCAGCGGCGTTGAGAACGACGAGGTCGGCCTCCGTACCCGGTTCCAGCGTGCCGATCTTGTCGGCAAGCGACAGCGCCTCGGCATTGCCGAGCGTCATATAATAATAGCTGTCGAGCGGATTGAGGCGTTCGCCCAGAAGCTGCTGGATCTTGTAGGCCTCATCCATGGTCTTCAGCATGGAATAGCTCGAACCGCCGCCAATGTCTGTGGCGACACCGATACGGACCGGCTTTTCGCGGCGGGCAAGCGCCTTCAGCGGGAAGAGGCCGGAACCGAGGAAGAGGTTCGAGGTCGGGCAATGGACGGCGACTGCACCGCTTTCGCTCATGGTGTCGGCTTCACGATCCGAAAGATGGATGGCGTGGCCGAAGAGGCTCTTCGGTCCAAGCAGGCCGTAGCGGGCGTAGATATCGGTGTAGTCGGTCGCTTCTGGATAGAGTTCGCAGGTGAATTTGATCTCGTCGTGATTTTCCGAGAGGTGCGTCTGGATGTGAAGATCGGGGAATTCACGAGCGAGTGCTGCCGTCGCCTCCATCTGCGCCGGTGTCGAGGTGATGGCAAAGCGCGGCGTGATGGCGACGTGGTTGCGGCCCTTGCCGTGCCAGTCGGCAATCACCTGTCGGGTCTCGTCGTAACCCATCTGCGGTGTGTCGAGCAGGCCCTGCGGTGCGTTACGGTCCATCATCACCTTGCCGCCGATCATGCGCATGTTGCGGCGCATGGCTTCTGTGAAATAGGCGTCGGCCGAGGTCTTGTGAACAGAGCAATAGGCGACAGCCGTCGTGGTGCCGTGACGGATCAGCTCGTCGTAGAAATGCGTCGCGATCCTCTGCGCATGGGCGCTTTCGACGAAGCGGCATTCCTCCGGGAATGTGTAGGTGTTCAGCCATTCCAGAAGGTTTGCGGCATAGGAGGCAATGACCTGCATCTGCGGGAAATGCAAGTGCATGTCGATGAGGCCAGGCATGATCAGATGCGGACGGTGATCGATTTCGGCGACCTCGGCAGGTGCCTTGGCCTTGACGTCAGCATAGGTGCCGACAGCCGCAATGATGCCATCGTCGATCAACAGACCGCCGTCCGTCTCGTAGAGATAGCTCTCGCTATCGGCGAGGCTGAGCGGGGCACGGCGAAAGGAGAGCAGGCGCCCGCGCAGGAGTATCGTGGTCATTCTTGTTTGCCTTCGACTGCGCTTTCGAACCAGGCGACGAACAGCTTGCGCTCGTCGGGCGTAATGTCGGTTACGTTGCCCGGCGGCATGGCATGGCTTCGACCGGCCTGTATATAGATTTCGCGCGCATGCGCGGCAATTTCCGCGTCATTTTCCAGAATCACGCCGTTTGGTGGCCGGGCGATGCCCTCATAGACCGGTTCCGCCGCATGGCACATGGAACAGCGCGTGCCGATCAGCTGCTTCACGGCGGGAAAATGCGGATCGCCGGCAAACTGCTGGAAGGCCGGGGCGACGGATGCGTTTTCGGTCTCGCCGGTCAAAAGCTTGGGAACCGTGGACAGCCACATGATGAGGATGAAGAGCACGACCGTGACGATCCATGTCCAGGTCGGCCGGCCCTTGCGGGCGTGCGTGGTGTTGAACCAGTGGCGGATCGTGACGCCCATCAGGAAGACAAGGGCTGCGATCACCCAGTTGAAGGCGGTGCCGAAGGCCAAGGGATAGTGGTTCGACAGCATGAAGAAGATGACGGGCAGCGTCAGATAGTTGTTATGGAGCGACCGCTGCTTGGCCATGTAGCCGTATTTGGCATCCGGCGTGCGGCCGGCGATCAGGTCGGCGACGACGATCTTCTGGTTGGGAATGATAATCATAAAGACGTTGGCCGACATGATCGTGGCGGTGAAGGCGCCGAGATGCAGGAAGGCGGCACGGCCGGTGAAGACCTGCGTGTAACCCCAGGCCATGAAGACCAGCACGACATAGAGCACCGCCATCAGGCCCCAGGTGTTCTTGCCGAGCGGCGACTTGCAGAGCAGGTCATAGATGATCCAGCCAAAGCCAAGCGATGCCAGCGAGATCAGGATTGCCACCGGCTTGGAAATATCGAGCACATGGCGGTCGATGAGGAAGAGATCGGCCCCACCATAATAGACGATGCAGAGCATCAGGAAGCCGGAAAGCCAGGTGAAATAGCTCTCATATTTGAACCAGGTCAGGTGTTCCGGCATCTCAGCCGGCGCCACCAGATATTTCTGGATGTGGTAGAAGCCGCCGCCATGCACTTGCCATTCCTCGCCGTGAACACCGGCGGGCAGATGCGGCCGCTTCACCAGGCCGAGGTCGAGCGCGATGAAATAGAAGGACGACCCGATCCAGGCGATCGCGGTGACGACATGGAACCAGCGCGCCGCAAAGGCCAGCCACTCCCAGGCTATTGCATATTCATACATTCAGTTCCCCTGTTCTTCTTCCCGACTCGTGAGATTGCGAGAAATTCCGGCGCGAGGAAAGGGGGCATGTGGGGTTTCTTGCCGCAGTGGAGACTGCAGGAAGAGCTTGCCGGGTGCGGCATTTGTGCTAAGGCATCGCCGACGACGCTATTAAGGAGGCGCTGAAACATGCAGATCGAAGTCCCTTGCCCGAAGTGCCGCAACACGCGCATGAAGTTTCCGCGCCCGCAGCCGATCGACAGCGACATCATCACCTGTTTCAGCTGCAATTTCGAACTTGGCACCTACGGATCGATCAAGGCCAAAATGGTGGCGATGCTCAACCGTGTCGCGGCTGCCGAACAGCAGCAGAAGAAGCACTAGGTTTACGGTTTGAGCCGGTGCAGTTGTGCCGGCCGCGGCACGGGCCTGTTCACAGAGCGTGCCGGCCAGAACAGCAGTCTTTTGCGGATGAAGGCCAGTACTCCGGCGGTCCGCGAACCAGCCGAAGCTGGTATTTCGGGCTCAGCGATACAATCGGCAATGTCCTCCAGCAGGCGGGTATCGAATGGACCGACGGACCGCGGGGCAGGGGTGAGTTTGCCCTGGCCGAGCGACAGGATCATCAAGGGCGATAACATCGGGACCTCCCGGAATGCTGCGCTATTTGTGCGCGATGGGAGGAGATTGGCCCGCTTGCTTGCGTCGGGTCCTTTAGCGGCAGCCTAAAAGGTCCAAAGAATGCCGAAACATTCCTAAGCTTCCGGCAGGCCTGCCTCGCGCAGGCCGTTGAGGACAAGGGCCAGGCGCTCGGGAACTTTGGTTGCCTGTCCGCTCGCGATGCTTGCCAGCGTGCTGTCAGGCGCGATGCGCAGGAGATGCTGCAGGAAGCGTTTTGCCTCTTCTTTCCGCCCAAGAAGCATGTTGTCGGTGATCAGAATCCAGACTGTCGGATCGAAATTCGGGTTCAACGCCATTGAACGCGACGCCCAGAGAAGCGATTGCTCGTAATTGCCGCGGATCATCTCGATGTCGGCGAGACCGCAAAAGGTAATATGGGCGTAGGGGTCAAGCGGGCTCAGGCGGTGGGCACGCATGAGATATTGCTGCCCCTGATCAAGATTGCCGCAATGAACGTGGGCAATTCCGGCTCTGACGACGACGCCGAGGCTGTTGGGATTGAGATCGACGGCGGCCTGCATGATCGCCAGGCCCCAATCATATTCGCGCCCGACCTGAATGAGCGACATGCCGCAGGTGGCCATGATCGTGGCGTCGCCTCTTGCCAGTTCGATACCCCGGCGCGCGAGCGCGACGCATTCTTCTGCATCGTCTGGTCCGAAAGGCGGCCAGCCCATCGTTCTGCGATGTTCGAGCGTATAAGAGGCAAGCGCCAGAATACGGGCATTGTCCGGCTCGCGCCGGAGCGCCTCAGTCAATAGCGTATGCGCCTCGGCATTCTGACTGGAGGTTTCCGCGAGGATCTTCGGCAGGACCTGCAGACAGAGATCATAGACGGAAATGCTGCCGGGTCGCTCACGGCGTGCGCGTTCCAGCTCGGCTTGCTGGACATGCGGCTCGATGCCGATGGCGACAGATTCGGTAATGCGGTCCTGAAATTCGAAGACGTCCTCGATATTGCCGTCGAAACTTTGCGCCCATAGCTGCACGTTGGCCGCGGCATCCACCAGCCGGGCATAGATGCGCAGTCTGTTGCCGGATTTGCGCAGGCTGCCTTCCAGCACATATTTGACACCGAGTTCGCTGGCGATCTTTCTGACGTCACCAGTACCCCGATAGACGAAGCTGGTATTGCGGGCGATGACGGCAAAAGCCTTGAAGCGGCTCAGCGCCGTGATGACATCGTCAACGACGCCATCGGCAAAATATTGTTGCTCGGGATCACCACTGAGATTTTCGAAGGGCAGCACCGCAAGCGAGGGGAACACGTCATCGCTGATGCCGGCAAGTGGCGCCTGGCTCCTGAAAAGGCGATAGCCGAGGCGTGGCAGCGTGACGATCCATTCCTGCCCGTCTGGCCGCTGCCCGAGCGCCTTGCGCAGATGCGCGATCTGTACCGAAAGATTGCCTTCCTCGACCATCAGTCCCGGCCATCCCGCTTCGATCAACGCGTCCTTTCCGACCGGGCGTCCGTCGGCATCGAGCAGCGCCTTGAGCAGAGCGATCGCGCGCTGGCCGAGTGGAACTGGCTGGCCATCCCGCCGCAGCACGCCGCTGCCGGGGTCGAGTATGAAACGGCCAAAAGCATATCGCTGCTCTTCCATCGGAATACTTATATCCGCGCAATTTGAGGTGGCAATCTGGTTGTGCGTTGCGCTGTGAAGCGGGCGTGTCATTCGCGTGCCTTAAAAAATCGCCGATTTCTGCGGCATTTTATCCACCGGTGATGCTCCGATGTGGAACAGCCGATTCCTTGAAACGTGAAATTTGGGTTACAGTTTTTCAACACAGTCGCCGGAATGAGGTGGAAACCGCACGAAACTGGCGGCGCATTCATCGACGGAGAAGATGCCCATGCGCAGCATTCTGACATGTGTGATGATTGCTTATGCGTCGTTCGCGACAGCCCACGACGCCGGTACGGGTTGGAGTTACGACCCCTACTGTTGCAATGGAAATGCCGAAAACGGCGATTGCCAGATGATCCCGTCCAAGGCCGTTGCCATCACGCCGGATGGCTATCGTTTGACGCTGAAGCCTGGCGATCACCGGCTTGTGACGCGCTACCATGTCTTTCTGCTGCCGATGACCAGGGCGATGCATTCGGGCGACAGCGATTACCATCTCTGCCTGTTCCCGAACGAGGATACGCCGCGATGTTTCTATGCGCCCGATATGGGTTACTGAGAGGATTTTAAGCCCTGTCGTTTTTGCGTGACATGTTCAGTCCTGCTCTACATCGAATTTCTGCAGCAGCCATTTCCGAAAATTCCTGATTTTCGGCACATTTCGCCTGTTCTCGGGATAGGCGAGCCAATAGTCGCGCCCGTCATTGCCGGTCAGTTCGAAGGGCTGGTAAAGCCTTCCGACGGCAACGTCTTCCTGGAAATGACCTGGATTGAGCATGGCAACCCCGCCGCCGGCCATGGCGATGCTGGCATCGAGGATCTGCGTGCCGAATTCGCTTTTCGGATAGCGCGAGAGATCGGGATCCTTGACGCCGGCGGCAGCAAACCATTGCGCCCACCATGGATCGCCGGCGCTGATCAGGGGCAGTTTCAGAAGATCTGCCGGCTCGTGAACGCCACCGATTTCGGCCGCGAGCTTCGGGCTCAGCATGGGTGCGAAATCAAGCTTCATGATGCAATGGCTGATGAGGCCCGGCCAATCGCCGCGACCCCAGCGGATCGCGACATCGGCGGCCTCTTTCTGGAAGTCGACGAGGTTGCCCGAGGTGACGAGCCTGACGGCAATATCGGGAAACTGCAGCTGGAACGAACCGATGTAGCGCGAAAGCCATTGCTGGGCGAAGGTCGCCGTCGAATGGATCGTCAGCGTTTCCCCGGTCGCCTTGCGCATCGAGGCCATGGCTTCGATCAGGATGTTGAATGCTTCGGAAACCTTGGGTGCCAGATGTTCGCCCGCTTCCGTCAGCTCGATCTGACGCGGACGGCGCAGGAAAAGCGGCTCGCCGATACTCTCCTCCAGAAGCTTGATCTGATAGCTGACGGCGGTCTGCGTCATTCCGAGTTCGTCACCTGCCTTGGTGAAACTGCTGAGCCGGGCCACGGCTTCGAAGACGCGCAGCGCATTCAGCGGGAACTGCTTCGACAGTTTCATGGATAAGTTCTCTTTATGAATGCAGACGGTTGTTCGATTGGAATTGCAGCATTTTTCCCGGCAAACTGCAATCATCTCATCAAACCATCAAGGTGATGTCATGGATTGCCAAGCTATCGAAGAGAGCCGTTCCCCCGCAAAAGAGGCATTGATCACCGTCCTCATCCGCCGATTGGCCCGGGGGATCGGCAGCCGGATGCCGCGGCTGGATATCGACGTTACACCCGATCGCATCAAGCGCGATCTCGGTTTTCTGGATGGACGCGATCCGCGTTACGAGGACGATCGGTTGCGATAGGCGGAAAGTGCGGTCAGGATTTCGGCTGTTGTCATCGCGGCGATCACTTCGGGGCGTTTGTCCTTCACCGCCGATCCGCCGATCGGCAAAGTGAGGCGATCGAGCCAGGAGCGCTCGCCGTCCGCCTCACGGGAAAGCCAGTTTGCAAAGGTGGCGCGCTTGGTCGCAGAACCGATCATGCCGATATAGGCAAGATCGGTGCGAGCAAGCGCCTCGCGGGCGATCAGAAAATCCAGTGCATGATCGTGGGTGAGGATGACGAGCGCTGCACCAGCGGGCATGTCCTTCACCAGTGCCTCGGGTATCGGCACCAACAGGCTCTTCGTCGAGACCGGAAGGTTGGCGAGTTCATCCTGCCGGGTCTCGATGACGGTGACCGAAAGCGGCAGTGGCGCGAGTGCTGCGACAAGCGCGCGGCCGACATGACCGGCGCCAAAGACATAGACTTCCGGCAGATGTTCGGCTTCGCTTCCCTGCTTTTTCTCCAGTTCATTCCTGACCGTATCCGTCACACGCCGGAAGCGCAGTTGCGTGCGGCCGCCGCAGCACTGGCCGATTTCCGGTCCGAGCGGAATATCCATCATGTCCGTGCCGCCGGTGCCGGCGAGCAATTCGCGGGCATTGCCGATGGCGATGAATTCGAATTGGCCGCCGCCGATGGTACCCCAGACGCTCCTTGCCGAGACCAGCATGAAGGTGCCGGCCTCACGTGGCGTCGAACCTTGCGTGCCCGATATTTCGACGAGGATCGCTTCGGGCTGGAGGGCCAGGAAGGCGCGGAAGTCGCTGCCGGGCACAAAACCGGAAAGGATTTCGCGCCGCGTCATGGCTACACCTTCTTCATCCTCTCGACCGCCATCAGCACGCGTTCAGGCGTTGCGGGCGCATCGAGATGGGGGCAGACGCGATAATTCGCGACGCTTGCGACAGCCATGGAAAGAGCCTCCAGCACCGAGATCGCCAGCATGAAGGGTGGCTCGCCGACGGCCTTGGAGCGGCCGATCGTGGCTTCGGTATTTTCGGACCATTCGGCCAGGCGCACGTTGAAGATCTTCGGCCGGTCGGAGGCGAGCGGGATCTTGTAGGTGGAAGGCGCATGCGTGCGCAGGCGGCCCTTGTCATCCCACCAAAGTTCTTCCGTTGTCAGCCAGCCCATGCCCTGAACGAAGGCGCCTTCGACCTGGCCGATATCGATCGCCGGGTTCAGGGAGCGGCCGACATCATGCAGGATATCGGTGCGGTCGATGAGATATTCGCCCGTCAGCGTGTCGATCGACACTTCGGTGCAGGCGGCGCCATAGGCGAAATAGTAGAAGGGCGTGCCACGGCCGGCCTTGCGGTCCCAATGGATTTTGGGCGTCTTGTAGAAGCCGGCGGCGGAAAGGTGGACGCGGGCGAAATAGGCCTGCTTGATGAAATCGGGGAAGGGGACCTCGATGTCTCCGACCCGCACGCGGTTCGGCAGGAAGATGACTTCCGTGGCCGGAACGCCCCATTTCTCCGCGGCAAAGGCGACAAGTCGTTCCTTAAGCTGACGGGCTGCATCGAAGGCGGCCATGCCGTTCAGGTCCGAACCGGAAGAGGCGGCGGTGGCTGAGGTATTCGGCACCTTGCCCGTCGTGGTCGCCGTGATCTTCACCCTGTCGATATCGACCTGGAAACTGTCGGCAAGAACCTGCGCCACCTTGGTATAGAGGCCCTGGCCCATTTCGGTGCCGCCATGGTTCAGGTGGATCGAACCGTCCTGATAGATATGGACGAGCGCGCCGGCCTGGTTGAAGGCGGTCATGGTGAAGGAGATGCCGAATTTGACCGGCGTCAGCGCGATGCCCTTGCGGATATAGCGGCTGTCCCTGTTGAAGGCGACGATGGCGTTGCGGCGGGCGCGGTAATCGGCGCTGTCCTCCAGCTCCTCGACGACGCGGGCGATGATATTGTCCTCGACCTCCTGATGGTAGGGCGTGGTCGTGCGCCCCGAACCCGTCTGGCCGTAGAAATTCAGCTTGCGGATATCGAGCGGATCCTTGCCGACGGCATAGGCGATCTCCTCGATGAAGCGCTCGGCCCCGAGCATGCCCTGCGGGCCGCCGAAACCGCGGAAGGCGGTGTTGGAGACGGTATGCGTCTTCAGCGGCTGGGAGGTCAGATGCACATGCGGGTAGAAATAGCTGGAATCGGCGTGGAAGAGCGCGCGGTCGGTGACCGGGCCTGACAGGTCCGAGGAGAAGCCGCAGCGGGCCGAATAGGTGGCGTCGACGGCGTGAATGCGGCCTTCCTCATCGAAGCCGAGTTCGTAGTCGACACGGAAGTCGTGGCGCTTGCCGGTGGCGCTCATGTCCTCGTCGCGATCCGGACGGAACTTGATGGCGCGCTTCAGCTTCTTGGCGGCGATTGCCGCAAGGGCCGCGAACTGGTTGCCTTGCGTTTCCTTGCCGCCGAAGCCGCCGCCCATGCGGCGCACGTTCACGGTGACGGCATTCGAGGGGATGTGCAGCACATGGCCGACGATATGCTGGATTTCGCTCGGGTGCTGTGTGGACGACCAGACGACGACCTCATCATCCTCGCCTGGGATCGCCATGGCGATATGGCTTTCGAGATAGAAATGCTCCTGGCCGCCGATGCGCATGCGGCCCGTCAGCCGCCGCGGGGCGTTGGCCATTTCCATTTCCGGCTCGCCGCGCTTCAGCGTCATCGGCGTGATGACAAGCGGGCTGCCATTTTCAATAGCCCCATCTATATCGCTCCAGTGCGGCAGGTCGCGATATTCGATCTTTGCCTTGCGGGCGGCGCGCCGCGCAATCTCGCGGGTTTGCGCGATCACCGCGAAGATCGGCTGGCCGTGGAATTGAACCAGAGTTTCGGCGAGCAGCGGTTCGTCATGGCTGCCGTTGGAGCTGACGTCGTTGACGCCGGGAATGTCCTTGCCGGTGAAGACCCAGACCACGCCGGGATAGGT
>Ga0102588_1000915_pt1 | contig 26407 bp, 24 predicted proteins | sample AraplaMF_Col_mMS_FD_76854 | JGI IMG/M metagenome (GOLD analysis project Ga0102588, IMG submission 76854) | Arabidopsis root microbial communities from the University of North Carolina, USA - plate scrape MF_Col_mMS (SPADES assembly) (version 2) | ecosystem: Host-associated > Plants > Roots >...
ATGTGGTCGGTTCAGGGAAGGCAGTGGTAAGGCCCGTTCCGCGCAGGAATTCCTGGATGGTCGGAGCGAGGATTGCGGAATTGAAATCCCCGGCAACCACCAGCGCACCTGTGCGGGACTGCATGATAGCCTTCAGCTCCACCAGTTCATCGGCCTGAAAATCGTCGAAATAGGGCTTGGTGAGGTGCGGAAACAGAAAATCTACCCAGGTTCCGTCAAAATCGATCTTGGTCGAGACCAGCCTCTGCTTCCAGAGAGCGCCGAGATCGTAGACCTTGTGCGCGGCAAAGGGACGTTTCGACAACACGAGCGTATCGCAGGCGTCGCTCGTGTCGCAGCCGATGCGATATGGATAGATCTGCGCCAGCCGCGGCAATTGCGAGAAGACCGGCTGTGCTTCCATGATGTCGACCACATCGGCGCCGGATGCCAGCACGGCGTCGGCGATCTTCTCGGCGTTCCCGAAATTGTCGAACTCGATATTGAAGGACATCAGCCGGAAAAGGCGGGGCGCATCTTCCGCAGGCATTTTGCCGGCGAATTCGCGCAGCATGATGACACCGTGGATATTCAGGAAGGTCGCAACTGCCAGCATCACGAAGCCGTACCAGTGCCGTTTGAAAAAGACGGCAACGACCGCGCCAATGGCGCAGATAATGCTGAGATGAATCTGGAAGCTGTAAACGAGCGAAAGCAGCCAGAAATCGGTGAAGTAGCGAAGCGAAACGAGGGCCAGAACGATGGTGATGAGGACGCTCAATACGCAGAAAACAGTATGCCTCATCGGCGCAAATCCAAATTCGTATGGCAAACTCACCAGCGCCTAACACGCCCCCTGGTTTGTTGCAATGCAGCAAAGTTCCAAGCCAGTGATTGCCTTAAAAAATTCACTGAAATTTCCCGCGACATTGTGCCCTCATCCCCTTGCCAAGGCTGGACATAATTTGCGATCAAGCATAGAACGCGCCGGATTGGTGGGGAATCTATGTCCGAAATATGTACTTGTAGATTCGTCGCCGCCGGAGGGGCAGGGCGGAATTCCGCGACAATTGCGCAGAGGATGGTTAAGCCGTGAGCGAACACGTAACGACAAGCGAGGCCTCAGAGCCCACTCGCCGTGATTTCCTTTATCTCACCACCGGCATGGCTGGTGCGGTCGGCGCCGTTGCGGTTGCCTGGCCGTTCATCGACCAGATGCGCCCGGACGCGTCGACGCTGGCGCTGGCTTCCATCGAAGTCGATGTCGCGAGCCTTGAGCCCGGCATGTCGCTGACCGTCAAGTGGCGCGGCAAGCCGATCTTCATCCGCAATCGTACGCCGGAAGAAGTAAAGGCGGCTGCCGACGTTCAGCTGTCGGATCTCAAGGATCCGATCGCCCGCAACGCAAACCTTCCTGCCGATGCTCCGGCAACGGGCGCTGACCGCTCGGGCGGCAAGGATAAGGAAAACTGGATCGTCATGGTCGGCACCTGCACCCATCTCGGTTGCGTTCCGCTCGGTCAGGCCGGCGAATACAATGGTTGGTTCTGTCCCTGCCATGGCTCGGTCTACGACACGGCCGGCCGCATCCGCAAAGGTCCGGCGCCGGAGAACCTGGCGATTCCGACCTTTTCATTTTTGTCCGACACAAAGATCAAGATCGGTTGAGGGGAGACTGATTAATGAGTGGCCATTCCAGCTACGAGCCATCAACCGGCCTGGAAAAATGGATCGATGCGCGCCTTCCGCTGCCGCGCATGGTCTATGACAGCTTCATTGCCTATCCGGTTCCGCGGAACCTGAACTACGCCTACACCTTTGGCGCCATGCTCGCCGTCATGCTGATCGTACAGATCCTGACCGGTGTGACGCTTGCCATGCATTATGCCGCCGACACGACGATCGCTTTCAACTCTGTTGAAAAGATCATGCGTGATGTCAACCATGGCTGGCTGCTGCGCTACCTGCATGCCAACGGCGCATCCTTCTTCTTCGTCGCCGTCTACCTGCATATTGCCCGTGGCCTCTACTACGGTTCCTACAAGGCGCCGCGCGAAATCCTCTGGATCCTCGGCGTCGTCATCTACCTGCTGATGATGGCGACCGGTTTCATGGGCTACGTCCTGCCCTGGGGCCAGATGTCCTTCTGGGGCGCGACCGTCATCACCGGCTTCTTCTCGGCCTTTCCGCTGGTCGGCGAATGGGTTCAGCAGTTCCTGCTCGGTGGCTTCGCCGTCGACCAGCCGACGCTGAACCGCTTCTTCTCGCTGCACTACCTGCTGCCCTTCATGATCGCCGGCGTCGTCGTGCTGCACATCTGGGCCTTGCACGTCACCGGCCAGACGAACCCGACGGGCGTCGAGGTCAAGACCAAGACGGACACGGTTCGTTTTACGCCTTACGCAACGCTCAAGGATGCGCTCGGCGTCTCGATCTTCCTGATTGTCTATGCCTACTTCGTCTTTTACCTGCCGAACTATCTCGGCCATGCCGACAACTACATTCCGGCCGACCCGCTGAAGACCCCGGCTCACATCGTTCCGGAATGGTACTTCCTGCCGTTCTACGCCATGCTGCGCTCGATCACCTTCAATGTCGGTCCGATCGACTCCAAGCTCGGCGGCGTCCTCGTCATGTTCGGCGCGATCATCGTGCTGTTCTTCCTGCCCTGGCTCGACACTTCGAAGGTGCGCTCGGCGGTCTATCGTCCGTGGTTCAAGCTGTTCTACTGGTTGTTCGTGATCAACGCGATCATCCTCGGCTGGCTTGGTTCGCAGCCGGCAGAAGGCCTGTACACGACGATCTCGCAGATCTGCACACTCCTCTACTTCGCCTTCTTCCTGGTCGCGATGCCTGTTCTCGGTCTGGTGGAAACACCGCGCCGCATTCCGAACTCGATCACCGAAGCGGTGCTCGAAAAGCGCAACAAGATTGCTGCGGCCAAGGCCTGAGCGAGCGACGGGAAGGACCAGAAATATGAAAAAGCTTGTTGCAAGCATTCTCTCGCTCGCTGTTGCGGCCGGTCTAGGCGGCGTGGCTTTTGCCCAGGAGGCGGCCCCGGCCGCCCATCATGAGGAAAGCGCCACCCCGCACTATCCGCTGAAGGAACCGAAGGAAATCGACTGGACCTTTGCTGGTCCGTTCGGCCATTATGACAAGGGCCAGCTCCAGCGAGGCCTGAAGGTCTATACGGAAGTCTGTTCTGCCTGCCACTCGATGAACCTCGTGCCCTTCCGCACGCTGAGCGAGCTTGGTTATTCGGATGCGCAGGTCAAGACCTTCGCTGCCAACTACGAAGTCCAGGACGGCCCGGACGCCAGCGGCGAAATGTTCACCCGCAAGGCGGTTCCGTCCGACCATTTCCCGTCGCCTTATCCAAACGCGGAAGCCGGAGCTGCTGCAAACAATGGTGCTGCTCCACCTGACATGTCGCTGCTCGCCAAGGCACGCGAAGTCGAACGCGGCTTCCCGCAGTTCGTCTTCGACATCTTCACCCAGTATCAGGAAAGCGGCCCGGATTATATCTACTCGCTGCTGACCGGTTACGAAGAGCCGCCGGCTGGTTTCCAGGTTCCGGCTGGTGCGCACTACAACCCATATTTCCACGCTGCCGCTGCCTTCGCCATGCCGAAGCCGCTCTCCGACGATCAGGTCACCTATGACGATGGTTCGCCGCAGACGGTCGATCAGTATGCCAGGGATGTGTCCTCTTTCCTGATGTGGGCTTCCGAGCCGCATCTCGAAGAGCGCAAGCGCACCGGCTTCATGGTCATGATCTTCCTGCTGATCTTCACCGTGCTGATCTACCTGACCAAGCGGTCGATCTACTCCCGGACCGACCACTAAGCGATCCTCAGTCCCAAGGAAAAGGCGGCTTCTCAGCCGCCTTTTTTATTTGGTTTGGTCCGGCGCAATTGATAGTGTGCCTGCGTTTCATGCCCTCGCAGATACGGATTTTCGATGAACCATACGCTTTCGGAGCTTGCGACAAGCATCCGCTCCATTCCGGACTACCCCAAGCCCGGCATCATCTTTCGCGACATCACCACGTTGCTCGGCAATCCGCGTGCCTTTCGCCGCGCGGTCGATGAGCTCGTGCAGCCCTATGCTGGCCTGAAGGTCGACAAGATCGCCGGCATGGAAGCGCGCGGCTTCATCATCGGCGGCGCGGTCGCGCACCAGCTGTCCTCGGGCTTCGTGCCGATTCGCAAGAAGGGCAAGCTGCCGCATGAGACCGTGCGCATCGCCTACAGCCTGGAATATGGCGTGGACGAGATGGAGATGCACCGCGACGCCATCCGGCCGGGCGAGAAGGTGATCCTCGTCGACGATCTGATCGCCACAGGGGGCACGGCTGTCGGGGCAACGCAGCTACTTCGCCAGATCGGCGCGGAAGTCGTCGGCGCCTGCTTCGTCATCGACCTGCCGGATCTCGGCGGCCGCAGGAAGCTCGAGGATCTCGGCGTTGATGTGCATACGCTCGTCGAGTTCGCCGGGCACTAACCCGAGCCTATTCGAATTCCAGGACGCTGCTCTCGAAGCGGATCACTGTAATACCATCCTGATTGACGCCTTCGCAGAGGATAGCGCTGAGATTCCAGCCCGGCCGTGACGTAAGCGGCCGGCTGGAGACAAAGGCCACCGAATAGGTGATCGTCTCGTCGACAAAGACCGGCTTCAGCCATTGCAGCTTCTGGAAGCCGGGCGAGGGGCCAAGTTTCGGTGGCTCCAACCCCTGTTCCGACAGCCGGTGCATTTCTGTCATCCAGTAATCCAGAAAGCAGCGCATCCAGGCGGCCACCGTATGCCAGCCGGAAGCGCAGAGCGCCCCGAACATGGTGTCACGAGCGGCTTCCCTGTCGACATGGAAGCGTTGCGGGTCGTATTTCCGGGCGAAGCGGAGGATGTTTTCCTCGGTAAAGACATAAGCGCCGATCTCGGTTTTTTCGCCGACGGCGTAGAGCTCGGACATTCTCATGCGTCAGCCTCCGGCCTGTTTCGCATGCCGAAGATGACGGAATTCTCCGACAGGCAGACCACTTCGCCGCGCTGGTTTTCCACCTCGTGGCGGAATTTGACGATGCCGAGGCCGGGACGCGAGCGCAGGGGGCGCGCCTCCAGCACCGTCGAATGGCCGGAGAGCATGTCGCCTGCCAGTACCGGCTTGCGCCACTCCATGAAGTCGACGCCGGGCGCGCCTTCGCATAGGGAATTCAGCACGTAGCTGTCTGCCATCATGCGCATGAACATGGCCGAGATATGCCAACCGGAGGCGGCAAGCCCGCCGAGGATGCTGGCGCGGCCGGCAGCTTCATCTAGATGCATGGGCTGCGGGTCGAACTCGCTGGCAAATTCGATGATTTCGGGTGCCGTTACAGCTTTCGGGCCGAGAGGAAAGCGCCGACCCGGCTGGAAATCCTCATAGGCGAGCTTTTCTGCAGACATCAGGGTCTCCCATCATAGGCAGGCCTCATTGCTTACAATAGCATCCGCGCGGGCTCAATGATTCCGTAGGGGTAAACGGCATGGCTGAACTAAGGGCGATACTCGATGAAGCGGCGCGCGAAGGGTTGATCACCGCCGAAGCCGGCGTGCGGCTGGCGCCGTTTCTTGCTGCGCGTGGCGTCGTCGTCGAGCAGCGTGCGACAGCAGCTTCCGAGGCGGCCTGGTCGGATACCGAGACGCCGCGTTTCGTGCGCGGCTTCCACGACGTGCTGATCACTATCGGCATCCTGATTGCGCTTGCAGGCCTATGGGGGCTCACCTCGCTTTATGCGGTGCTGCCGGCAATCCTGGTACTGGCGGAGGTCCTCGTGAAGCGCCAGCGCCTTGCGCTGCCGGCCGTCGTGCTGACGCTGGCTGTCTTTACCTGGACTTTCCGGATGATGCTGTCGATCTATCCGTCCAATGCCGATCTATGGCTCACGGGCGATGGCATTGACGGCTTCATCGTCGCATTCCCCGTTGTCATGGGGCTTTTCTATCTGCGCTACCGTGTGCCGCTTGCTCTCGCGCTCTCAATCTTCTCCGGTCTCGCCCTTGTGCTCGCGCTCGTCTTCCGCCTGCTGCAATGGGGGAGCGGCGACGATGCCTTCATCCTCAACCATCCGACTCTCGTGTCGGTCATCCTGTTTGCCTGCGCCGTCGGCCTGTTCGTCGCCGCACTCGGCTTCGATCTCAGCGACAGGTTTCGCCGTACGACGCGATCGGATGTCGCCTTCTGGCTCCATCTCGTCGCCGCGCCGGCTCTGCTTTACAGCATCCGGATATTGCTCTCAGTCGACGGCGGCTGGCTGGATATCATGGACGCCAATTCCTTCAAGACGCCTGTTGTCGTCGTAATCGTCGCACTGCTGATGCTGATTGGCCTGATCATCGATCGGCGCGCCTTCGTGACGTCCGGCCTGCTGACGCTGGGACTGGCGATTTATGGGATATTCCGGCAGGGGAGTGCGACCGTCGATACCTATATCTTCGGGACGCTGATCATCGTCGGCGTGATCGTGCTCGTCATCGGTACGGGCTGGATGCCGCTTCGGCGCATGGTGCTGCGCGCCTTGCCGTCAGGCGTGGTAGAGAGGCTGCCGCCCGGCTGAGCGGCTGCCTTGTTTTTTTGTTTGACGCATGTCGTTATCGTAAAACCGCTGCACGCTTTTGCGCGACATGCTTTGGTCGATCAGGTGTTGAAGCGGAAGTGAATGACGTCGCCGTCCTGGACGACGTATTCCTTGCCTTCGTCGCGCGCTTTGCCTGCTTCCTTGGCACCGACTTCGCCGCCGAACTGGATGTAGTCGTCATAGGCGATGGTGTTGGCGCGGATGAAGCCGCGTTCGAAATCCGAGTGGATCACGCCGGCGGCCTGCGGCGCCTTGGTGCCGCGCTCGATTGTCCAGGCGCGAGTTTCCTTCGGGCCGACGGTGAAATAGGTGATCAGGTGGAGCAGCTTGTAGCCGGCGCGGATCAGGCGATCGAGGCCTGCCTCGTCCAGACCGAGGGCTGAGAGGAATTCCCTGGCTTCTTCGTCCGGAAGCTGGGCGACTTCGGACTCGATCGCAGCCGAGATGATGACGGTTTCGGCGCCCTGCGCCTTCGCCATGGCGGCAACCGCCTCGGTATATTTGTTTCCGGTCGCCGCATCGCCTTCCGCGACGTTGCAGACATAGAGAACCGGATGCGACGTCAGAAGGTTGAGGCTCTTCAGGATGCGGGTCTCTTCGGCATCGAGCTTGGACAGCAGCGTGCGGACGGGCTTGCCATCCTGCAGCAGTGCCAGCGAGGCTTCCATGATCGGCAGCATGGCCATGGAATCCTTGTCCTTGCCGGTGGCGCGCTTGCGGGTCTGCTCTGTGCGGCGCTCGAGGCTGTCGAGGTCGGCGAGCATCAGTTCGGTCTCGATCGTTTCGGCGTCGGCAACCGGATCGATGCGGCCTTCCACATGGGTGATGTCGCCGTCTTCGAAACAGCGCAGCACATGCACGATGGCATCGACTTCGCGGATATTGGCGAGGAACTGGTTGCCGAGGCCTTCACCCTTCGATGCACCGCGTACGAGGCCGGCAATATCGACGAAGTTGATGCGGGTCGGGATGATTTCTTTCGACTTCGCGACGTCCGCAAGCTTCCGCATACGGTCATCGGGCACGGCCACTTCGCCTGTGTTCGGTTCGATCGTGCAGAAGGGATAGTTTGCCGCCTGCGCTGCCGCCGTCTTGGTGAGCGCATTGAAGAGGGTCGATTTGCCGACATTCGGCAGACCGACGATACCGCATTTGAAGCCCATGGCTGAAACCTGCTGTTCTCAAGAATTCCTTGGCCGTGGCTATGGGATAAAGGAGGGGAGCGGTCAAGTCTTGGAGAGCTTTTCTCGCAGCTCCCTTGCCGACAGGGCGTCGTGGCCTTATTCTTACCCTGGCGGGATTTCCCCGACACTTGGTGTCGAAATTCTGCAATCGAAAAAGTCTAGTTAGATCGAAACCCCTTCCCATGTCATCAACGGGCGGATTTCCGATGGTTGACAACGATATTGCCTTAAAACCCAAGACCAGAACGAAGCTCAAGCTGGACAAGCCGAAGCTTTACAAGGTCATTCTCGTCAATGACGATTATACACCGCGCGAATTCGTCATCATGGTGCTGAGAGCTGTCTTCCGCATGAGCGAGGATACCGGCTATCGCGTGATGATGACGGCGCACAAACTCGGCTCTTGCGTGGTCGTGGTCTGCACAAAGGATATAGCGGAGACCAAAGCCAAGGAGGCCATCGACCTTGCCAAGGAGATGGGCTTCCCGCTGATGTTCACTACCGAGCCCGAGGAATAGGGCGGGCGTCTCAAGATTGCCGGCGGATCTGGTAGCCGGTCTTATCCTGCACGAAACCGCAATTTTCATAGAAACGCAGTGTTGCCGGATCTTTCGATCCGGTCAGCAGCATGACCTTGTAGCAGCCGGCTTTCCAGGCTTGAGCAATCGCATGCTGGATGACTTTGCCGGCATAGCCCTGTTTGCGATGATCGGCGTGGGTGACGACGTTTTCGATGAGCGCATAGGAGGCGCCGTTGCGCGTCAGGTTGGGTATGACGATCAGCGTTACGGTCGCAGCGGCGGTCTCGTTGGTAAAGCCAATAAAGACCGTCATGCCCGGTTGAGCCAGAATGGCGGAGAAACGTTCTTCCGCCAGCTCAGGAGCAAGTGGTCGATCGGTGGAGTTGAAGTGTCCGTAAAGGGCAATCAGGTCCTGCAGGTCGGTGGAGGTCACTGGGCGGATGGTAAAATTCCCGCTTGCCATCGTGCTCAGTCGCCCTTGTTGCCGAACATCTTCTTCAGCATCTCGGCCATGGGGCCGCTTGCCGGAAGCTTCGGCTGGCTCTGATTGCGAGCCTGATGGATATGAGACTTTCCCGCCGGCTTCTTTTCCGGCTTCGGCTTTTCCTCTTCCACCTTGCCGCCAAGCGCCAATGCGATCTTGTTCATGAGCTGCGAATCCTCGTTGCGAACCAGCATCTCGGCATTGTCGGCAAGCGTATCGAGCAGCGGCTCCAGCCAGGCATTGTCAGCTTTGGCGAAATCGCCGAGCACGTGGTTATGCACGAGTTCCTTGACGCCGGGATGGCCGATGCCGATGCGCAGACGGCGGTATTCCTTGCCGCAATGGGCATCGAGTGACTTGATGCCGTTATGGCCGCCATGGCCGCCGCCGGTTTTCAGCCGCGCCTTGCCGGCCGGCAGGTCGAGCTCGTCATAGATCGCCACGAGATCGGAAGGCTGCAGCTTGTAGAAGCGCATGGCTTCGCCGACTGCTTCGCCCGACAGGTTCATAAAGGTCTGCGGCTTGATCAGCAGTACCTTCTCGCCGGCAAGCTCGCCTTCTGATATCTCGGCCTTGAACTTCTTCGACCAAGGCGAAAAGCTGTGACGGCGATAGATGGCATCCACCGCCATGAAGCCGATATTGTGCCGGTTGCCGGCATATTTCGCGCCGGGATTGCCGAGACCTGCGATGATCAGCATGGCCTGTCTTCCTTACAAGAGCTGTTGGCGTTCACGACAGCGAAATGGCGGCAAAGTCAAGTGGCAAAGTCAATTGGCAAAGATGGGCGTGAACGGCAGGCAGCCGGTCATTTCAGCAGATGCAGGCCGTATTTCAGGAAGATCTGCTTCTGTTCGCCGCTGGCAATCAGCTTGTCCAGCGAGGCCTGCATACGGGTCAGAAGATCGTCCGGGAAGCTCTTTTCGCAGGCAATGCCCATCGGCTGGGAAGAGAGAACGGTCACCATTTCCAGCGGCTGGTCGGTCTTCAGCTTGTCGAAGTAGAGTTCGGAGATCGGCATCATGTCGATGCGGCCGCCGAGCAGCTTGCGCAGTGTTGCGTTGAAATCGCTGGCGACGTCGAGTTTGGTGAAGCCCTTCTCCTTGAGGATCACTTCAGTGTAGTCGTCGCGTTGCGTGCCGATCACATACTTCTTCGCGTCTTCGAGATTTGCAGCCGAGACGCCGGATCCCTTGCGGGTGATCAGGATGTTGCGGTCGATGAGAAGCGGCTCGACCCATTTGAACAGGCCGTCGCGCGAGGCATTGTGGGCGGTCGCGAAAACACAGGTCATCGGCGTCGAGCGAGCCAGGCTGAAGGCGCGAGCCCAGGGCATCACGTCGAGCGTATAACCAACGCCGATATCGGCCATGACCTTCTCGACCTGCTCGACGGTTGCGCCCTTGATGACCTTTCCGTCGCGGTAGTTGAAGGGGGCGTATTCCTCGGTCACGAAGGCTACCGTCTGGGCTGAGGCAGCCGTGGCAAAGCAGGGTAGGGTAAGAAGAGCAAGAAGCAGCTTTTTCATCGCGATACCTCCCATATCTCGTCAGTTCATGAAGCGCGCGCCACGTTCGGCTGCGAGCTGCTCAGTTCCTCGATCAGCTTGGCGGCATTCTGTGGACGGTGGAACAGATAGCCCTGACCATAATCGAGGCCCATCTGATGCAGCGTGCCGCATTCCTCCTCCGTCTCGATGCCTTCGGCGATGACGGTGCAGTTCATCTTGTGCGACAGCGTGGTGATGCCTTCGATCAGCATGCGACTCTTCTGGCGCACGTCGTCATCAGCATCATTGATGGCGCGGGTGAAGGACTGGTCGATCTTGATGATGTCGACCGGGAAGCGATTGAGATAACTCAGTGACGAGTAGCCGGTACCGAAATCGTCAAGCGCGATGCGGCAGCCGAAACGGCGCAGTTCCGTCATAATCATGCGGATCTGCGGGTTGTCGTGCATCAGCACGGCTTCCGTGATCTCGACGACGATACGATCCGGCAAGATGCCATGGCGGCCCAAAATGGCGGTAAGGCGGGCGGCGAGTGCCGGCTCGAATTGCAGCGGCGAGAAATTGATCGCGAGATAGGTGTCCTGCATACCGGGCAGGCGGGATATCTTCGCCAGATTGGCGATCGCCTTTTCCATGATGACATTGCCGACGCGGACGATCTTGGCGGTCTCTTCGGCGACGCTGATGATCTCGGCCGGCGGCATGAGACCTTTCTGCGGGTGGTTGAGACGCATCAGCGCTTCGAAGCCGGCAATGCCGCGGCCGTTCAGATTGACGATCGGCTGGAGATAGGCCTCGAACCAGTCGTCGGCGAGGCCGGCTTCGATATGGGCTTCGATTTCGGCGCGGCGGCGGGCGTGATCGAGCATGCCGTTGTCGAAGATCTGCGCGCCGTTCTTGCCGTCGCGCTTCTTGGCATACATGGCCATGTCGGACTTCTGCAGCAGTTCGGCGGCGGTTGCAGCGTGGCGCGGATAGATGGCGATACCGACAGAGGCGCTGAGATGCATGTCCGGGCCGAAGGGCGTCTCGAAGATCGAAGCGATCTGGTCGCACATGGCGCGGGCACGCTTCTCGGCATTCTTGGCCGGCAGCAGGATGGCGAACTCATCGCCGCCGAGACGGGCGGCTTCATCGGAGGGGGCAAGCAGGGTCTTCAGCCGCTCCACGAGTTCGATGAGGGCGGTATCGCCTGCGGCGTGGCCCATGTTGTCGTTGATCCACTTGAAGCGGTCGAGGTCGACGAAGAGGCAGGCGAGTTCCTGATCGGCGGCATCGGCGGCTGCGATCTTGCTGTCGAGCACGGCTTCGAAGCCCTGGCGGTTCAGGAGGCCGGTCAGATGGTCCGTGATCGCCTGGCGATGGTTGCGGTCTTCGGAGGCCTTCAGCTCGGTCACGTCGGTCATGACTGAGAGAGACTGACCTTCCTGCCCGTGGGCCGTGAGCGCCGATTCGATAATGAGCACGTCCATGATGCGGCCGTCCATGCAGACGAACTTGACGGTGACGTCGCCGGTACCGTTCTCGCGCTGGCTCTTGCGCCTGATGAACTTGTCGCGGGTGAAGGGCGTGACGAGATCGGAGAAACTCCGGCCGATGACGGCGCCGCGATGGTAGCCGGTAGCAAGCAGCCAGTAGTCGCTGACGGCGGCGATGCGGTCTTCTTCATCGAGTGAGAAGAGCATGGCCGGCGTCAGATTGTAGATGTCGGTCGTGCGGCGGTGCGCGAGCTTCAGCTCGGTCTCCTCGTTCTCCAGCTTCGTCTGCATTTCGTTGAAGCTTTGCGCAAGGCGACCCATCTCATCATTCGATTGCCAGTCGACATGGTGGCGGGAGCCAAGCTGGCGGGTCGCCTCGATCGCGGCCGTCAGGCGCATCAGGGGTTGGATGACGAAGATACGATTACCGATCAGCGCGGTCGCGAAAACGGCGAGCACCGCAAAAATGAAGATCGAGATGAAGACGACCTCTTCCTGCTTCAGCCCGGAGAACAGGCCGAGTGCTGGATAGAAGACTGAGATGCTGCCGAGGTTCTTCGGACCGTCGACGGTGTTGTAGATGATGGCGCGAGAAACCTGGATCAGCTTGCCGTCGAAGGACCGCGGAATGGTCGACTGGCTGACGTCGAGCTGGCCCGACTGGTCGCGGACTTCCACCTTGACGATGGCGCCTTGAGAAACGACCGTCGCGCTGATCTGGGTGACACTATCAGCATCAAGATCCCAGAGCGGCTTGGCGAGTGCCTGGGCATTGGCCACAAGAAGAACGGAAATATGGTCGCGTATTTCCTTGTCGGCGCGTTCGGAGGAAAGGAAAAGAAAAAGAACAAAGAGAGGAGCTACAAAAACAAGCAGTGCTCCGCAAACAATCGCAAAAAATCTGTTCTCAACGGAATTATTCATGGTTCCGTTTGCTCCACGGGGTCGGAATATTCTGCGGTCACGCGGCAGGGCGGGAACTTCGTAACCAGCCGGAGCATGCTTCCATGAATGTGTTAAATGTTGCTGAAATGCGCCTTTTCGGTAACGAAAAAGCCCGCTTTCCTCAAGGAAAACGGGCCTTATGCTTTACAAATCGGTAGAAGCTATCAAGCCTCTGCTTCGCCTTCACCTTCGGCAGCGGCTTCATCGATGCCGGCGGCCGGAGCAATGATCGTCGCGATGGTGAAGTCGCGATCGGCGATGACGGGCGTTACGCCCTTCGGCAGCGTGACTTCCGAAATATGAATGCTGTCGCCGATCTTGTGGCCGGAGAGGTCAACCGTGAAGAATTCCGGGATCGCGTCAGCCGGGCAGTGAACTTCGACTTCGTGACGAACGATGTTCAGAACGCCGCCGACCTTGAGGCCCGGGGATTTTTCTTCGTTGACGAAGTGAACCGGGATTTCAACGGTAACCTGGGTGTTGCCGGATACGCGCAGGAAATCGACATGCATCGTGAAATCGCGGACCGGATCGAGCTGATAGTCCTTCGGCAGAACCTTGTACTTCTTGCCGTCGACGTCGATGGTCGCAACGGTGGTCATGAAGCCACCGGCATGAATGCGCTTCGTCACCTCATTGGTGCTGATAGCGATAGAAACTGGGGCCTGCTTGTCACCATAGATGACAGCGGGAATAAAGCCGTTGCGGCGGAGTTCACGGGCGGACCCCTTACCAACCCGTTCGCGCGCCTCGGCCTTGAGCTCGTAACTTTCGTGGCTCATGGCTAGTCCTTTCGAGGTTATTTGGAGAGCCCGCGGCGGGCTTGAGCCTTGTGCCGTCGGACCGGAGGCGGGCATGCCCATCCTCATCCGCGTTGCCTCCAAGGGTGTCTACGCGGACGCGTGGCCTATAATATAAGTGTCACGCAAACGCAAGCGGTCCGGCAGTGGCTTTCGATCGATCTTGCCTCACCGGCACTACAACCAGAATATACCGCTGAATACAATCCCCGGTGCTTTGCAGGTGTCCTTCAGAAACCGTTGATAAGCCTTCGTTGTTTAGGCGTTAATCACAAAGTCGAACAGAAGGTCCCACTTTACCTGCAAAGGCGCCGGATTATCCATTCTTTAATGCAGCCGGACCGATGTCAGTCTTGAAAAGAATGGGTTTTCTCATGTTTGCGATCGTATCCTGCCTGACATACCAACACGACTTGACGCTGGTTCTGGTCGCTGCCGTCTTGTGCCTCGTATCCAATCTCGGAACGATCCTGTTCCTGAGAAGTGCGGGCAGGACAGAAGGCGCGCCGCGCTGGATCTGGCTGTCCGTCGCGGGAGCAGCGGGCGGCTTCGGCATCTGGTCGACGCATTTCGTCGCCATGCTCGCCTATGATCCGGGCATCGTCGTCGGCTATGATCGCGATCTAACGCTTATTTCGCTCGGCGCGGCTTTTGCCTCCACCTTTATAGCCGGCCTTGCCGCCGTGTTGCTTGCAGGTTCTCAGGCCAACATTGCCGCGGGCCTGGTTTTTGGCGTCGGCGTTTCAGCCATGCATTTCGTTGGCATGGCCGGTCTGCAGGTTCCTGGGACCGTCGTCTGGGATCGACATCTCGTTATCGCTGCGCTGATCATATCGGTTGCCATGGCGACCTGGGGATTTACACTCACAAAGAACTGGAAAGGTTCGAAGTGGAGCCTTCTCGCTGCGGCGTCTGTACTGTCGCTCGGCATCGTCTTGATGCATTTCACCGCAATGGGCGCTCTCTCGTTTATCGAAGGGGGTGGCAACGCCATCGAGCCTCACGCGCTCTCGAAGCCGTTCCTTCTGGTGACCATTCTCGTCGTGTCGATCTCAATGCTCTCCTCGGGCATTTCGGCATCGATCATCGCGTTCCGGGCGGCCAGGCAGGCGAATGCAAGCGAAACCAAGTTTGAGTTGCTTGTGCAGGGCGTGACGGATTACGCAATTTACATGCTCGATCCATCGGGTCTCGTGACGAACTGGAATGCGGGGGCCGAGCGCGCGAAGGGCTATACCGCAGCGGAAATTATAGGCGAGAATTTTGCGCGGTTTTACTCTGCCGAAGATCAGCAGAAGGGCCTTCCGCAGCGCGCTCTCGAATCCGCTCTCGCCGATGGCAGGTTTGAGGCGGAGGGGCTGCGTTTTCGCAAGGACGGCTCGTCCTTCTGGGCGCATGTCGTCATCCAACCCGTGTATGACGATAGCCACCATCTCATCGGATACGTGAAGATTACCCGCGATATCACGCAGGCAAAGATCGACGGGGATCGCATCAAGGAAGTATCGAGGAACCTCGATCTCGCTCTGGAGAACATGAGCCAGGGCATCTCGATGTTCGACGGCAATGAGCGTCTAATCCTCGCAAACGCCAGGTATAGCCAACTCTTCGGGTTCCCTGAGAATTTCATTCGCCCAGGTCTTGCCTATTCCGAGATCGTTCGGAGCGGCTATCAGATCGCTTTCGGCAAAGGTGACTCCGTAGATTCAAGGGCGACCGATCACTATCGTAGGCATATGGCGACCATGCGCTCCGGTCAGAAGACTCTGGTGCATCAGACGACGAGCGGCCGGTCAATTCTAGCGACGTTCAATGTTCTGGCGGATGGCGGCTGGCTCACGACATTCGAAGACATTACCGAACGGTTGGCGCGTGAAGAGAAAATCGCGTTCATGGCCAAGCACGATGCTTTGACCGGTCTGCCAAACCGTCCCACCTACAATGATTACCTGTCGCATCAGCTGGCAATTGCCAAAAGGCTGTCGACGAAGGTTGCCGTCATTGGCATCGATCTGGATAAATTCAAAGAAATCAATGACCAGATGGGCCATGTCGCAGGTGATTTCGTGTTGAGCACATTGGCCGCACGGTTGAACGGCATCCTGCGTGACGAGGAGCTTGTCGCCCGATTCGGGGGCGATGAGTTTGCGGCCGTAAAGCGCTTCAACGACAGGGCTGAGCTTGACGACTTCGTTGCGAGGCTGGAAGCCACGCTCATGGAGAGGATGGATTTCGAGGGGCATCAGATCATCCCCGGCGCCAGTGTTGGTGTCGCAATTTACCCCGACGCTGGCGAAACGGCCGAAACACTTGTCGCAAATGCAGATTTGGCCATGTATCGCGCAAAGCACGAGGTCGGGCGCAACGTCTGCTTCTACGAAGAGTCCATGGACGAAGCGTCGCGGGACAGGAGAAAACTGGCTCGCGACCTCTGGGCCGCGATCGAGCGTGACCAGATGTACCTTCACTACCAGGTTCAGAAGTCGGTGGCGACCGGCAAGACGACCGGTTACGAGGTGCTGCTCAGATGGAACCATCCAGAGCGCGGAAACATCCCACCCGTCGATTTCATTCCGATTGCCGAGGAGTGCGGTGCGATCGTGCCTATCGGAGAATGGGTCCTTCGCGAGGCATGCAGGGAAGCGGTCAGCTGGAAGGACGATATCAAGATCGCCGTCAATATTTCACCCATCCAGATCGCCCATGCAAACATCGCCGAGCTGGTTCGTTCCGTCCTCCAGGAAACCGGCCTGCCAGCGTCGCGGCTCGAACTTGAAATAACCGAGTCATCGATCATTGTCGACAAGAGCAAGGCGCTGATTGCAATGCGTGCGCTCAAGCAGCAGGGCGTTGCGATCGCGATCGACGATTTTGGAACAGGCTATTCGTCGCTCGAGACCCTTCGCTCGTTCCCCTTCGACAAGATCAAGCTCGATCGCAGCTTCATGAACGAAGTCGAAACCAGTCAGGAAGCAAAGGCGGTCATTCGATCCATCCTGGCGCTGGGACGCGGCCTGTCAATCCCCGTGCTTGCCGAAGGCGTCGAAACGCTGAGCCAACTCGAACTATTGACATCCGAAGGCTGCGACGAGGCTCAGGGCTACTATTTCGGTCGCCCGGCGCGAATGGAACAGCAATCGGTTGCCCTCAATACTGCGGCCTGACGCAGAGCGAGATCAGGATCGAGGGGCTTCGCGTGCGGCAGTGCCCGGCAGGATATGTTCACGCTCGGCCGTGATTGCAAAATAACATTTGTCCAAACGTGCCGGGTTGACACCGGAAGATATCCGATCTTCCTATGGCCGCATTCAAAGCGGCTGAGGAGAGTGTGAATGCGTCTCAAACTTGTCACGACAACGAGCCTTGTTGCCCTATCGCTGTTCGGGGCAGCGCAAGGGGCTGAGATCAATCAGGACGGAGCGAACAAGCTTCGCGACAACCTGACGGGCTTCCTGCCCAAGGATTTCGCAAATAGCGGTTTCGTGACCGTCAATCCGGCGGGTACCCGTTATGAGGTTATCTACGATCTCGCCAAGCTGCTTTCGAAAGTGGATACGACCAAGTACGTGGTGAACGGGCTGACGCCCTGGTCGGTCTTCGCCACACCGCTCGACAGCGGGCTCTGGAATCTCGAAGGCAACAACAGCTTCAACATCTCCGGCAACGTCAAGGGGCCTGACGACAAGAGCACCGATTTCACTTATTCCATTGCCTCGATGGTCTATAACGGCGTCTTCGATCCGGCGATCGCCTATCTGCGTTCCGGCGATTTCAAGGCCAGCGATATCCGCCTCACGTCGAAGTCCGATGCCGACCAGGTCGATGCGAGCTTTGCCGGCATGAATTACAGGCTCGATTCGACTGACAGCGCCAGCGGCAATGGCCGGCTGGACTTCAAGGGGAGTGGCGTATTTACCGCGCTGTCGGAAACGGTTACCAGCGCGCAGACTCCGCCGGTCACCATCAAGGCGGATTCGATCGATTTCAGTGCCGATGTGGCCAGTCTGCCGGCGAAGGAAGTTCGCGATATCGTCTTCTTTGTTCTTGACCATGCGGATGAGAAGGAGCTCAGCAAGGAAGACGGCGAAAAGCTGAAATCCGTCCTCAAGGCATCCTTTCCGCTGTTCTCTTCGGCCAACGAAACGATCACAGTAAATAATCTGGCGGTCGGCACCGTGGCCGGAAGTGGCGGCGCCAAGGCCTTCGGCTATAATTTCTCGGTCGACGGGCCGAGCGATGCGGTCCGATTTGCCTTCGGGATGAATGCGGAGGCGGTCACGCTCGACAGCCCGGTCGTGCCGGCGAGCTACCATGCATTCCTGCCGAAGAGCATCGATATGCAGATCGCCGTGCCGGACATGGATTTCGCCGCTTTTGGCGACGAGTTCATGAAGATCGATTTCTCGTCGGGCAACAATTCGGAAGAAAGCGGCAAGCTGGCTGCCGAAAAGCTCTTCCACGACGGCGTCGTCGTCGTCGACCTGCCGAGGTTCACAGCGGTCTCGGATGTCTACGATATCGACGTCACCGGCAAGCTTCAGGGCCGTGTCGATACGCAGAAGGATTATTCGCTTCAGGCATCGGTCCTGGCGCGGGATCTCGACAAGTCGATCGCCGCCATCCAGGAGCTTGCCAAGAGTGATCCGAACCTCCAGCAGGTCTCCTTCGGCATGATGATGGCCAAGGGCTTTGCCAAGACGGACCCGGATGGCCGCTCGCGCTGGGATATCAGCGTCGCCGGTGACGGCTCCGTGACGATCAACGGCCAGCAGATCAAGGGACCGGATGCCGACGAGCCAGCTCAGGACCAGGACCAAGGACTGGAGCCTGACCAGGGACAGGAGCCGGACCAAGACCAGGGTCAGGCGCCGCAGCAGCAGCCCTGAGCCTTCACAACTGCCACTCAAAATAAAGCAAGCCGGCCTCGCGCCGGCTTTTTTGTGCCTGGTGTCAAACGTTCATTAGGCTTTGTTTTTAAAGGATTTTCGTGGATGATCGTGCAGGACTTTGCGTCCTGCGACCCTCACATGTTTGCAACCAGCGCGAATGGGGGGAATTTTAGAGATGCGTCTCAAACTTGTTGCGGTTGCGGGACTGTTTGCACTCTCTGCAACCGGTTCGGTGCAGGCTATGGAGATGCGGCAGAAAGATGCCGACGATTTCCGTGCCGGCCTTCTCAGCTCGTTTCCGGACCTTGCGAATTCGGATTTCCTGACGGTCAAACCGGCTGGTGACCGTCTCGAAATCACTCTTGATTTCAATAGTTTTTTCGACGGGTTGGATCCGAAGGCATTCAGGATGACCGGGTTTGGGCCGTGGTCGTTATTTATTACACCGCAAGACGATAACTCAGCCAAAATCAACGCTGACAATAGCGTAAAAGCCTCCCTACTGGCTAAAGGAGTCGATGGAAAAGCCATTGAGGGCAATTACTCCATCGGATCCTTTATGCTCGATGGGCTGATTGATTTGAGTACCGCAGCTCGGATCGATCACGAATACCAGTTGAACAAGGTTCCCAAAAAGGAGTTCAACAATCTCCTACTCTCGCTGTTTGCGCACGACGATGGATCGTTCAAAAATCGGGAGGACTTTGAGAAATTCAGGACTGTGCTGGCTGCGTCGTTTCCGATTCTCTCGTTCCTGAAACAATCTATCGCTGCAGCTTGAGCTCTGGGTTATCGCCAACGATTTCGACAAATCGATTGCAGCTGTACAAGAGCTCGCAAAGAAGGAGCCTGATTTAGGTCAACTCAGCCTCTGGATGACGGTGGCCAAGGGCTTTGCTCAAGACGGGGGCCGCAGTTCATTGTGGGCCGTTGTTCAACATCCAGATGGTTCCGTAACGGTCAATAATCAACCGTTGATAGGGCCGAGTGAGACGGGGAAGTAACAAGCACACAAGCCGAAATCGAAAGAGCCGGTCAGGTACCGGCTCTTTTTAGTCAAAGAGGCTGGAGACGGACTCTTCCTGAGCCGTGCGGCTGATGGCTTCGCCGATCAGCGGCGCCGTCGTCACGACGCGGATGTTGTGGGCGGAGAGCACGGCCGTCGTCGGTTGGATCGAGTCCGTGATGACGAGTTCGCGCAGTTTCGAGGACGTGACGCGGGTGACGGCGCCGCCGGAGAGCACGCCGTGGGTGATGTAGGCGGTGACGCTGGAGGCGCCCTTGGCGAGCATGGCATCGGCCGCGTTGCAGAGCGTGCCGCCGGAATCGACGATATCGTCGATCAGCAGGCAGTCCTTGCCGGTGATGTCACCGATGATGTTCATGACTTCCGATTCACCCGGCCGATCGCGACGCTTGTCGACGATGGCCAGAAGACAGTCCAGCCGCTTGGCAAGCGCACGGGCGCGCACCACGCCGCCGACGTCAGGCGAGACGACCATGACGTTGCTGAGGTCATAGTGGCTCTTGATGTCGCGCGTCAAAACGGGCAGGGCGAAGAGGTTGTCTGTGGGTATATCGAAGAAGCCCTGGATCTGCCCGGCATGGAGATCGAGCGTCATGACGCGGTCGGCGCCGGCTTCGGTAATGAGGTTTGCGACCAGCTTGGCGGAGATCGGCGTGCGGCCGGAGGCGCGACGGTCCTGACGGGCATAGCCGAAATAGGGCAGAACGGCCGTGATGCGGCGGGCTGACGAACGACGCATCGCGTCGATCATGATCAGCAGTTCCATCAGGTGGTCGTTGGCAGGAAAGGCGGTCGGCTGTACGAGGAAAACGTCCTCACCGCGCACATTTTCCTGGATTTCCACGAAGATTTCCTGGTCGGCAAACCTTCGGACACTGGCTTTCCCCAAGGGAACATTGAGATAGTTGCAGATCGCTTCGGCGAGTTGCCGGTTCGAATTGCCTGCGAAAACCTTCATTTTGGTCCGCCTGTTATGCGCTGATAGCCGCGCTTTTTAGCCAGCTTCCCGGTGAATGCAAGGGCTAAGGCGTCACATACTTTTATATTTATAAAAAGCTTGTGACTAATCGCCCTGGCTTTGCCGCCAGGATGTAAATTCCGAGATCGTCTTGGAGGCGATCTGCTGCATCACAGAGGCGGGCACACCGGCCCAGGGATCGGCCGCCGCCGTCGGCACGCTTTCCTGTCCCTGAATGCGGTGCAGCCGGGCGCCGGCATTGTCGAGCACGTCCCAGACATAGACCACGGTGACCTTGCCCTCGTCGCTGAAAGCGGAGAGATAGCCCTTCAGAATATAGTCGCTGCTGGTGTCGTTGGAGCTCTTGATGGCAAGGCCGTGCGCGCGGGCCTCCGCGCCGAGCTGGCGCGACAGCGGTGTGACGGCCTGCACGGGCGCACCGATGATCGGCAGGAAGCGCACGGTGTTGCCGCGCACGGAGGTCGATGAGGAAACCGAGGGATCAAGCGCTGCTGTCTGCGTCTGTTGCTGCGGCGCCGGTTGCTCGGCGGCGGACGGTGGCGGCAGCGACTCGCCTTCGATCGCTGCGGAAGAGGCTGGCGGGCTACCATCGCGGGAAAGCGCGTCGGCCTGGGCTTGCATCGTCGTGGGCGGAGCGCCGGTGCCGGGCCGGTAGGCCTGCGCCGGGTAGTTCGGCTGGGTCGGATAGCTCTTCTGGCTGTAGGCTGGCGTATAGCCGTTCTGACGGGGTGCTGCCGGGAAGGTCTTTTGCGGCGCTCCAGCCATGCGCTCGGCTTCGCCTTGCGTTACCGGCGTGGATGAGCGCTGATCCGTCGAGGAGTCACCGATTTCCATCGGCGGCGTGAGCGTCAACGCATCGGTGGTGTTGCAAGCGGAAAGCAAGGCTAGACAGATCAGGAGCATGGGCGCAGTCGCAACTCGCGTCATCCCTCGGTTCGTCCTTCCCACATTCGCGTCAGCCCCGTGCGAATTTATGGAGGTGGGGGGACCTGTCTGTCAATTCCGGATTCTTGCCGGTGATGTCAGCGGCTTAGACGCCGATGAAATCCAGCTGATGTCGCGAGAGCGCCCGCGGCGCTTCGCCGGTCGTGAGATAGGTCTGGCCGAGCGTCATGGCGGTGCCGGTATCGGAATCGGCAATAATCATGTGCACGAAGAGCGACATGTTCGGCTCGATCGGCTGCAGGTTGCCGGCATGGAACATCTGGTGCTCCATCCAGGACGGCGAGAAGCGCGCGCCGAGCGAATAGCCGCAAGCATTCAGGCGATGGCGGGCGAGGCCACGTTCGTCCATGATCCTGGCATGCATGTCGAAGACGTCGCCGAAGGTATGGCCGGGCTTCAGCACCGTCTCGATCGCCTGGATTGTTTCGAGACAAGCACTGTAGAGCTCGCGGTGGCGGTGCGTCGGCTCGCCGATGACGATCGTGCGCATCATGGCGGCATGATAATGCGCGTAAGCGCCAGCCCATTCGAGCGTCAGTTGGTCGTTGGCGTCGAGCTTGCGGCGGCCGGCCTTGTAGCGGCAGAGCAGGGCATCTGCGCCGGAGCCGATGATAAATTCGTTGGCCGGATAGTCGCCGCCGCCGGTGAAGATGGCGCCCTGCATGGCAGCGAGGACATCGGCTTCATCGACGCCCGGTTTGGTCAGGCGGATTGCTGCGTCCAGCGCATCGTCCGCCAGCACGGCGGCGTGCTCGATATAGGCGACCTCGGTCGGGCTCTTGATGAGACGCAGGCGGCTGACGAGGTAAGAGGCGTCGCTGATCTGGCCGAAGGTCGTCAGTTGCGCGTCGAGCAGCCGGGCGACGCGGCCGGTCATACCGTGCGTGTCGTATTCGACGCCGATGCGGGCGCCGAGCAGGTCCATTTCGATGAGCAGGTTCTTGAGGTCCATCGTCGGGTCGGCATTGACGCGATCGACCCAGACATGGATGTCCTCGATAACAGAGGTGTGCCGGGCCTGCCGCAGGTCGGCCGAGCGGGTAATCAGCGCCATGGTGCCGTCAGCCTTGACGACCAGCGTCTGGAAGAAGCAGTAGCCGAACGTGTCGTAGCCGGTCAGCCAGTACATGCTCTCCTGCGCAAAAAGCAGCAGGGCATCGAGCTTTTCTTCCTTCATCCTGTCCGTCAGGCGGGCAAGCCGGCTTGCGAATTCAGCCCGTTCGAAATGAAGTGCCATGCTGCTCACATCTCCCTGATGCTGATCGCCGAAATCTGGCGGCCGTAATCCGGCTCCTTTTTATGTGTGGTTCGCCGATAGGAAAAAAAGCGCTCGCTATCGGGATAAGTGCAGAGGCCGAGGTTTTCGGCGCGCACGCCGGCGTTTTTCAGCCGCTCGACGGTCAGTCCCGGCAGGTCGAACATTGCGTGGCCCGCTGACGGGGAGGGAATGAAGTAACGTTCGTAGGCCGGATCATAGGCAAGGAAGCGCTCGACGAATTCCGGGCCGACCTCATAACTTGCCTGGCTGATCGAGGGGCCGAGGCAGGCGACGATGTTGTCCCTGACCGCGCCAAGGGCTTCCATGGCGTCAATCGTATTTTCGAGGACACCCGTCAGCGCGCCTTTCCAGCCGGCATGGGCAGCGCCGATGACGCGATTTTCCGGGTCGGCAAACAGGATCGGGCCGCAATCAGCTGCAAGCACGCCAAGCGCGATGCCGGGTGTTGCCGTGACCAATGCATCGGCCTGCGGCCGGTCGCCGTCATAGTCCGGCCCGACGGTAACGACGTCGGGCGAATGGACCTGATGGACGGTCGCAAGCCGTTCGATCGGCAGATCGAACCACGCGGCGACGCGCCTGCGGTTCTCCTGCACATTGTCGCGCTCGTCATTCGAGCCAAGGCCGACATTGAGGCCGCGATAGATGCCTTCAGATACACCGCCGGCGCGGGTGAAATAGCCGTGGCGGATCGCGCCGCCGGCTGCTTCGTTCAGCAGCGCGCTTTCGATCGGTGCTGGAGAGGCCGCGTCTGTCATGTGATATTCCAGGTTTTTGGAGAGGCATCGACATCATCCTGGCCGGATCTCGTCCGGCGAAGCAGTGTCAGCTGCGGCGATGTTGGCGAGCGCGACGCTGTCTGTCAATCCACCGGGCGGAACGGCATCAGGTCGATCGCGGGATGCGAAACGGCCAGCACTTTGAAGAGTTCGCCCATGCGGCCTTCGCCTGCACCGGCGAGCCGATCGACCGCAGCCTGGATGATCTGTTGCGTATGCGGCTCACGGTCGCGGCCGAGCGCGGCAGCGCGCTCCAGAATGCCGAGACCGGTCAGGAAATCACCCTGATGCAGCGCGCCGTTGATATGGAGACCGCTGGAGGCCGCCGTTTCCGCAAGCTGCTGAAAGTCGACATGGCTCGTCAGGTCAGCCTCGCCGGGATGGGCAAGCGGCGGATCGAATTCATGCATGCGTACGGCCTGCAGCGTGTCACCGAAACCGGTGACGAGGTGTCCGTAGTCAATTGCGAGCGCCGTGCCGCTGAAGACCCGCAGCCTTTCGCTGATGGCACTCATGACTGCCTGGCGCGCAGGCGAGATCTCGAACAGCGTACCAACGGGCACGTTCTGCGTGGGCTCCGGCAGCAGCGCCGGATCGATGCCGGCAACACCCGCCGCAAAGGTCAGTTCTTCATCGGCACCGAGGCCAACCATGCGTTCGCGGAAACCGGTCGGCGTGCGCACAAACTGGCGGATCGGGATCGCGTCGAAGAGTTCGTTGGCGACGATCAGCGTGAAACCTGGCGGTACTTCGTCGAAGCCGGCATGCCAGCTGACCTTGCCGTCATAGGCTTCGAGCGTCTGGCTCTGGACATCGCGCAGGCGTTCACTGGTCTCGACGAGATGGATCGTCATGTTGTCGAAGAGCGGCGGGGCGATACGCGAAATCACGCGCAGCATGTCCGCCATCATCGTGCCGCGGCCGGGGCCGATCTCGACGAGGCGAACGCCGGCCGGTGTGCCGTGGCGCTGCCAGGCATGGACGACGAAAACGCCGATCATTTCGCCGAAAAGCTGGCTGACCTCAGGCGCGGTGACGAAGTCACCCGAACGGCCAAAGGGCTCGCGGGTGCGGTAATAGCCGTGTTCTGGATCGGCAAGGCACAGCGAGAAATAGTCGGTGACGCTGATCGGCCCGTTTGCCTGGATGATCGTTTTGATCTTTTCGCCCAAAGCGGTGGTCATGGCGGTCGTCCCGATAGCTTCAGTGCTGCAGGGCAGCAGCCTGACGGCGGGCGCGAAAGATCGCCCAAAGGCCAAGCAGGATCATGGGGGAGGACAGAACCATGCCCATCGTCAGCCAGCCGGTGCCGAGCAGATAACCAAGCTGTGCATCCGGCTCGCGGAAGAACTCCACGAAGATGCGCGACAGCGCATAGCCGCAGACGAAGACGCCGGTGATGAGGCCGGGGCTTTTCAGCGCCTTAGCGCCATAGACGAGGGCGGCAAGGACGAGGAGCAGCACGATACCTTCGAGGCCGGCTTCGTAGAGCTGGCTCGGATGGCGGGCGAAGGGGCCTCCAGTCGGAAAGACGACTGCCCAGGGCATATCCGTCAGCCGGCCCCAGAGTTCACCATTGATAAAATTGGCGATACGGCCGAAGAACAGGCCGCAGGGCACGACCGTCGCAACGATATCGAAGAGGTTCCAGATCGGGATACGGTTGCGGCGGGCAAAGAGGATCATGGCGATCGTCGTGCCGGTCAGGCCGCCATGGAAGGACATGCCTCCATTCCAGATCTGGATGGCACGGATCGGGTTTTCGATGATGGCGCCGAGATCGTAGAAGAGGATGTAGCCGATGCGGCCACCAAGGACGATGCCGAGGGCTGCCCAGACGATGAAATCGTCGAGCTGTGCTCTCGTGATGGGCGAGGTATTGTTCGGCCAGAGTGCATCGTTTGCAGCGATGCGGCGCGCATAGGCCCAGCCGAGCAGGATGCCGGCGACATAGGCCAAGCCATACCAGTGAATCGCCAGCGGGCCGATCGAAAAAGCGATCGGGTCGATATTAGGGAAAGGCATTATAGCAAGAAGATCAGCAGCTATCGGCAAGGTTTTCCCACCCGTTGAGATGCGCGGAACATGGCGCTGCGATCTCCGACGGTCAAGTGCATTGTTGGTCACGGGCCGGTGTGCGGGGGCTTATCCCATGCAAAGCGCTTGCATCCTCAACGGCGAAGCCCTACCTCCATTTTCAGTGGCCGCAAGGCCTGACATTCACGTCGTGCGAAGGGAGAAATACGCCATGACGACCGGAACGAACCGCATCATGGATGAATTCGCCAAGCTGATGACCGATGCCGCCGGCGCTGCGCAGGGCGTGCGCAAGGAGATCGAGACGGCGTTCAACGCTCATGCCGAACGCTGGCTGAACAGCATGGACATCGTCAAGCGCGAGGAATTCCAAGCCGTGCGCGAAATGGCGATCAAGGCGCGTGACGAAAACGAGGCTCTTGCCGCCCGCATCGCCGCGCTCGAAGCCAAGCTTGCCGCAAAGGGCAAGTAAGCTGCATCACACAAGATGCTGTATAAGGTGCGGCGTGGCCCATATGTTACATGCCGCATCCTGGATAAAAAAATCGGGTGTGATTTTTCGCCTGTGGACACTGCCAAAAAAGCCAATGCGCAGAGTCTTTTACCTCCCCCGCTGAATCTGATTCCATAAGTGCTTTCCACAGCAGGTCCGGCCAAATTTCCGTGAAGGGGGCTGGCAGGCCGCAAGGGGCATTATAGACTGATTTTAAATGATGATTCGAAGCGAATTGGTAAGCTCCGGGCAGGTTCACTGCGTTAGTCTGGCAGCGGTTCAGCGATCATCCAAGTGGTGGTTTCCGGTATTGCGTGTGTCTCGTTTTGTGTTTTTCACGAAGTTAGGCCGCATTCATTCCGGTCAAGAAGGTGCTGCATGAGCCTTATGGAATTGGAAGTCGAACGCCAGTCGAACCCGGTCGACATGATCGAGTACGTGGCTTCAAACAATGACTGGGC
>Ga0102588_1000916_pt1 | contig 26403 bp, 23 predicted proteins | sample AraplaMF_Col_mMS_FD_76854 | JGI IMG/M metagenome (GOLD analysis project Ga0102588, IMG submission 76854) | Arabidopsis root microbial communities from the University of North Carolina, USA - plate scrape MF_Col_mMS (SPADES assembly) (version 2) | ecosystem: Host-associated > Plants > Roots >...
AGGGCCGCCGCTCAGGCTTCGTCAGCGATATCCTTGACGCGAGCCTCAAAAACACTTTCGAAGCCGGAAATGAACTTCTCGAATAGCTCTCCGAACGCCTCGATCTCCTCCGGCTTCCAGTCTTTGACCACTTCGGAAACGAATGCGAGCTTCTGCGCGCGTATTTCCGACAGCAGCCTCTGCCCGAGCGGCGTCATCACGACGATGATCCGCCGCGCATCCGCCTGAGATGCCTTTCGCCGCAGAATATTCCGCCCCACCATTTCAGCGACGATGCGGCTTGCGCGCGAGGGGTCGATCCGCATCATCTCGGCAATCGTCCCAACCGTTACGTCGCCAGCCTCATGTGCACGCCGCACAGCGTCCAGCACGTCGAGGTGTGACAGCTCGAGGCCCGGTGCGACACTTTGGATCGCGAGCCGACCGATCAGTCTCCGCCCGGTCATGAGACGCATACGGGTCATGCTTTGCCCAATGCGCAGGATGTCCGGCTCATGCGTCTCGGCGTCAGTCTCGGTCGGATTCGTCAAGCTCTCGTTCATTGCGGTAACATAGCATCTCAGGCGTCAATTGAGAATATGCCAATGTCAATCAAGTGACGTTGACAAATATATGCTAACAGCACATAAATGGCCACTCTCCAATTTGGAACGACGCTTCATGGATACTCAAATTGCCGCAGCGCCGCTTGTGACGGATCACCGCCGGCGGTTCATCCTCTTCCTTTTCCTGATGGCAGCCATGTTCATGGCGACACTCGACAACCAGATCGTCGCAACGGCTTTGCCGACGATCGTCGGCGAGTTCGGCCACCTCGAGCGGTTCAGCTGGGTCGGCTCCGCCTATCTTCTCGCCGTGAGCGCGGTGATGCCGCTCTATGGCAAGCTCGGTGATCTCTTCGGCCGCAAGTATGTAATGATGGCCGCGATCATGATCTTCACGGTCGGTTCCGCCGTCTGCGGACTGGCGGTATCCATGAACACGCTGATTGCGGCCCGCGTGCTGCAGGGACTTGGCGGAGGCGGGATCATGGTCTCGATCTTCGCCGTCAACGCGGACCTCTTCGAGCCGCGCGAACGGGCGCGGTACCAGAGCTATTCCAGCCTCGTTCTGATGGCCTCGGGCGCTATCGGACCCGTCCTTGGCGGGGCAATGAGCGATCTTTTCGGCTGGCGCTCGATCTTCCTCGTCAATGTTCCGATCGGTTTCGTCGTCCTTGTCGGTCTGGCTTTGATGCTGCCCTACCGGAAGCCCAACCGCCGTCCGAAGATCGATTACGCCGGCGCCCTGCTGCTCGCCTTGACGACGGCAAGCATCGTTCTCGCCGCCGATGGCTCTCAGGTTTTCGGCTCGCTTGTCGCTCCTCAAAGCCTGGCGATCATGGCGCTCGGTGTAGCGGCGGCGATCGGTTGGATCTTCGTCGAGCGTCGCGCCGCGGAGCCGATCGTTCCCCTGTCGCTGTTTCGCAATTCGACATTCAGCCTGCTGCTCATCATGTCGATCATGAGTGGCGCGATCGGCATCGGCATGGTCAATTATTTCGCATTGTTCCTGCAGACGACGACCGGCCTTTCGCCGTCCGCGGCCGGGGCCTTCTTCATTCTTCTGACCGGCGGCATCGTCTGCGGGTCGCTCTCTGCCGGCCGCATCATCTCCATCACCGGGCGCTACAAGCCGTTCGCGATCGCAAGCCTGACCTGCAGTGCCATCGCGTTTGTGCTGCTCACTCAGGTTCATGTCGGAACACCGGTCATGGTGATCGGGGCGGTGATGGCTCTCCACGGCTTCGGCGTCGGCCTAGCACAGCAGGTCCCGGTCATCGGCGTCCAGAATGCCGCTCCGGCGCGCGACGTCGGCGCCGCAACGGGATCAGTGACGCTGTCACGCATGGGCGGTGCATCGATCGCCATCTCCATTTATGGTGCGATCATCGGCTCGCAGCTCGGCAAGACCGGACTCTCCATTCCCGGCGTGACCGATATCGAGCAGCTGACGCCAAAGATGCTGGCGGCGTTGCCGGAGCAGGTGCGGCAGGCCGTCGCCGACGTCTATGCCAATGCGTTCACGCCGCTTTTCATCGCTTCGTGCGCGATCGCTCTCGTCGGCCTTTGTGCTGCCTTGATGCTGAAACCCACGCAGTTGCCACGCGTGGTAGAGGTGCGACCGGCGGCAAGTGCCGAAGCCGCCGAGTAAATGCCGATGGCGGCCTAAGGGCTGCCCCTTGCAAGACGCCTAGCGTGGCGATACATCTCAAGCGCTCTAACGGGGTGCCCGTGCCATCAGGCACGCGGCTGAGAGGCTGAAAGCCAACCCGCGGAACCTGATCCGGCTAACACCGGCGGAGGGATTAGACGCGTGACATCTGGCACCGCCCTTTTCCCCTTCAAGCAAACCAGAGGAGAGGTGCCATGTTCAAATTCAAATTCCCGAGCCGTTCGTTGCTTGCCACGATCTTCATCGCGACTGCAACCCTGACCGGCGCCGGCGCGCAGGCGGCAGACAAGACGCTTACCGTCTACACTTATGAAAGCTTCATATCCGAATGGGGTCCGGGGCCGAAGGTCAAGGAAGCGTTCGAGAAGACCTGCGGCTGCAATGTCAATTTCGTCAGCGTGGCGGATGGCGTGGCACTGTTGTCGCGTCTTAAGCTTGAAGGCGCCGGCACGAAGGCAGATATCGTGCTTGGCTTGGATACGAACCTGACCACGGAAGCGAAGGCGACCGGCCTGTTCGATGCAAGCGGTATCGATGTCGGCGGGCTCAAGGTGCCGGGCGACTACAAGGACGATGTATTCGTGCCGTACGACTATGGCCACTTCGCCGTCATCTACGATACCCAGACGATCAAGAACCCGCCGCAAAGCATGAAGGACCTAGTCGAAGGCGACCCTTCGCAGAAGATCGTCATCGAGGACCCGCGCACCTCGACGCCCGGGCTCGGTCTCCTGTTGTGGGTAAAATCCGTCTACGGCGACAAGGCGCCGGAGGCCTGGGCAAAACTCAAGAAGCGGGTTTTGACGGTAACGCCCGGTTGGTCAGAGGCCTATGGGCTGTTCACCAAGGGGGAAGTACCGATGGTGCTTTCCTACACGACATCGCCTGCCTATCACATGGTCGCGGAGAATACGGACCGCTACCAGGCCGCTGCATTTTCAGAGGGCCATTACATACAGATCGAAGTGGCCGGACTGCTGAAGAATGCGCCTGACAAGGAACTTGCGCGCGATTTCCTGAAATTCATGGTGACGCCGGGCTTCCAGGACACCATTCCGACCAACAACTGGATGATGCCGGTTTCCGCGACATCGCAACCGCTGCCGGATGCGTTCGGCAAGCTCGTGAATCCATCAAAGACCTTTCTGATGAGCTCGGACGAAGTTGCCGAGAATCGCAAAGCCTGGATCGACGAGTGGCTGACTGCCATGAGCATGAACTGATGCTTTTGACCAAGGCAGAGATGCGACGGTCGATGCTGGGCGGGGCCGCGAGCCTCGCCGGCATTATCGCTTTCGTCGGCCTTGCGGTCCTTGCTTTGCTTCTCTCGAGCGGCGGTTCGTCGATTCTTGCGACCGTGTTTGAACCGTACATCCTGCGGATATTGCGTTTCACGCTGTTGCAGGCCGTGCTCTCCACCGCGCTCTCCATCGTTTTTGCCATTCCGGTCGCGCAAGCCCTGGCGCGTCAACGGCATTTCCCCGGCCGTATCTGGATTATCAGGCTGATGGCCGTGCCGATGGGGCTTCCTGTTCTGATTGGGGCGCTCGGATTGATCGGTATCTGGGGGCGGCAGGGCATCATGAACTCGGCGCTGCTTAAGTTCGGCTTGGAGGAACCGGTCAGCATATACGGGCTCTCGGGGATCCTGCTGGCGCATGTCTTCTTCAACATGCCACTGGCGGCCCGCCTGATGCTGGCTGCACTGGACCGTGTGCCATCGGAATATTGGCTGATGGCGAGTGGCTTGGGCATGCGCTCCGGCTCGACTTTTCGCTTCATCGAATGGCCGGTCCTGCGCTCGGTCGTCCCCGGTATCGCCGGCCTGATTTTCATGCTGTGCGCCACGAGCTTCACGCTTGTGCTGATGTTGGGTGGTGGCCCTGCGGCAACGACGGTCGAGGTTGCCATCTATCAGTCCCTGCGCTTCGATTTCGACCCTGGCCGGGCCGTTACGCTTTCCCTGCTTCAGATCGTACTTACATCAATGATCCTCGGAGCCCTGTCGCTTCTCCCCGCTCCCGAGGACGAAGGGATGACAGTTGGCAAGCCTGTCAGGCGTCCGGATGGGCGACTACCGGGCGCGCGGCTTGCGGATGGTGGCGTCCTGCTGCTTGTCACGCTGTTTCTAGCGCTCCCTCTAATGTCTGTGGTCCTGGCCGGCCTGCGGTCCGATCTGATGAAGCTCTTGCGCGAGCCCATCTTCTGGCAATCGGCTGCGACCAGCCTGGCTATCTCGATCTCCGCGGCGGCTCTCGCTTTGCTGATTTCGATGACGTTGGTGAGCGCGCGCCGTGCGGCGCTTCTCCGGGGTTCAGGGACCTTCGGCAGGAGGCTTCTTTTTGCCGCCATGGGCGGCGCGTCGTCGCTGGTGTTGCTCGTGCCGCCAATCGTCCTTGCGACCGGTTGGTTCCTTGCCTTGAGAAATCTCAGTGACGTGAGTGCTGTCGCTCCGCTGCTGATTGTCGCCATCAACGCGTTGATGTCGCTGCCCTTTGTGATGCGTGTCCTTGAGCCGGCTTTCATCGTCCACAAGCATCGGACGCAGAAGCTTGCGGCGAGTCTCGGTGTCACAGGTTGGGCGCGGCTGCGCCTCATCGACACGCCAGCCCTGTTCAAGCCGATGCTTACGGCATTTTCGTTCGCGATGGCGCTGTCGCTCGGCGATCTGGGCGCGGTTGCGCTATTCGGTTCGGACGGCTTCGTCACCCTGCCATTCCTCGTCTATAGCCGTATGGGCAGCTATCGGACGAACGATGCGGATGGGCTGGCGCTGATCCTTGGCGTCGCCTGCCTGCTGCTCACGATTGCCGGAACGATGGCCCCCGTGCGCCGAGAGGTTGCCGTCCATGGTTGATCCTAAGTTCGCGATCGAGATGCAGCGGGTCGGTCTTCAGCTCGGCAATCAGAATTTTCAGTTTGATTGCCGGCTTCCCACCGGTGCCGTAATTGCGGTGACGGGGGCGTCCGGGGCCGGCAAGTCAACCTTCCTCAATCTGCTTGCCGGCTTCGACACGGCTCTCAAGGGGCGGATCCTGATCGCCGGAAAAGATGTGACCGAGGTTTACCCGGCGCAGCGGCCGGTCTCCCTGGTCTTCCAGGATAACAATCTGTTCGCGCACCTCGATATCTTTACCAACATCGGCCTTGGCATTAACCCGTCGTTGAAACTCACGACCGCAAATTGCCGAACCATCTCGTCTTCGCTTGAAAAGGTGGGACTCGCCGGTTTCGAACGGCGGATGCCAGGGACGCTCTCCGGCGGGGAACGGCAGCGGGTAGCCTTTGCACGCGCGCTTGTTCGCAACCGGCCGGTGCTGCTGCTGGACGAGCCCTTCGCGGCTCTTGACCCCGGTTTGCGAAACGGAATGGCGGCGCTGCTGCTCGACATGCATAGTGAAACCGGCAATACCGTCGTCGTCGTCTCGCACGATCCGGACGAGGTGAAACGGATCGCAGACTTCGGTCTTTTCCTTGAAGACGGCAGGATTGTCGTGGCGGCTCCAATTGACGAATTTCTGGGCCGCGCGGACCATCCAGGATTGACGCAATTTCTCCGCAGTTGACGAATCTGGCAGTCGCAACGGCACTTTCGCCATAATTTGAGGCGACCGAGGAAACTCAAAAGCACGTTAGGCTTGCTAAAATACAACGGCGCCACATTTACTCAGAGTCTCGCTATGCAACCGATGCGGAAATCAGTTACAGCAAAGACTTGTGTCCCCGATTGTGCAGTGCAAGAGCGGGGACGGACGCCTGTTGAATCACGATGAGACCGGCCGGGTCGCGGAAGTGGACCGGTTGACACGCAAGATGACTTGGAGAGCCAGACTGGACAGTATGCCGACGTGGAAATTCCCCGCGCCTTCCAGTGATGTGCTCTCGTCTGCGTGCCGTCTGGTGCGACGAGCCTCGGTCGTCTGTGCGACAAGCATCGCGCTGTATGGTTGTCAGTCCATTCTCGAGCAGTCCTATCAGCCAAGCGTTGCGCCGTCCTCCAATCCGCAGATCGTCGATGAGGTCCAGAAGAACGATCCGCGCGCTGCCATGGGTGCGCGCGAACATCCGCGCATCGTTGCGAGCTATGGAGGCGAGTACAAGGACGCAAAGACCGAGCGCCTGGTCGCCCGGATCACGGGCGCGCTGACGGCCGTCTCCGAGAACCCGAGCCAGTCCTATCGCATCACCATTCTGAACTCGCCGGCTATCAACGCATTCGCTCTGCCGGGCGGTTATCTCTATGTGACACGCGGTCTGCTGGCGCTCGCCAACGACGCATCCGAGGTCGCTGCCGTTCTCTCGCATGAGATGGGCCACGTTACCGCAAACCACGGCATCGAACGGCAGAAGCGCGAGGAGGCGGAAGTCATTGCCAGCCGCGTCGTTGCCGAGGTGCTGTCGAGCGATATTGCCGGCAAGCAGGCTCTGGCGCGCGGCAAGCTCCGATTGGCTGCTTTCTCGCGGCAGCAGGAATTGCAGGCCGACGTGATCGGCGTCCGTATGCTTGGTGAAGCAGGCTATGATCCCTATGCCGCTGCGAGGTTCCTGGACTCCATGGCCGCCTATAGCCGTTTCATGTCGGTCGATCCTGAGGCGGATCAGAGCCTCGACTTCCTCTCCAGCCACCCGAACTCTGCGCAGCGCATCGAACTCGCGCGCGATCATGCACGTGCTTTCGGCCAGGAAGGCAAGGTTGGCGATACGGGCAGGGACTATTATCTCGATGGGATCGATGGCCTGCTCTACGGCGACAGTCCGGAGGAAGGCTATGTCCGCGGCCAGACCTTCCTGCATGGCGGGCTTGGCATTCGCTTCGACGTACCTCCCGATTTCAAGATCGACAACAAAGTCGAGGCGGTTATGGCGACCGGTCCGGGCGACATCGCAATCCGCTTCGATGGTGTTGCCGATAACCAGAACCAAAGCCTGACCAACTATATCTCGAGCGGCTGGGTTACCGGTCTCGATCCGTCGACCATTCAGCAGATCACAGTCAACGGTATGGAGGCCGCAACGGCACGCGCGAGTGCAGATCGTTGGGATTTCGACGTCACGGTGATCCGCAACAATGCGCAGATTTTCCGGTTCCTGACGGCCGTCCCGAAGGGAAGCCCGGTCTTGCAGCAGACGGCCGACGTCTTGCGGGCAAGCTTCCGCCGCATGACCCCGGAAGAAACGGCTTCCCTGAAGCCTCTGCGGGTCCGGGTCGTCAAGGTACGGCCAGGCGAGAACATCACGACGCTTGCTTCGCGGATGATGGGCACGGATCGAAAGCTCGATCTCTTCAAGCTTATCAATGCCCTGCCGACCGGCGCCGCTGTCTCTCCCGGCGACCGCGTCAAGATTATTGCGGAATAGAAAGAGGCCCGGTTTTCACCGGGCCAGTTGCATCACTGGGGAGTAAGCTCTTTCAGGCCGATGCGGCCATATACGGGTCAGCACTCACGAGAGCGCTGCGGAGTTTTTCCATCGCCCGGCTTTCGATCTGCCGGACGCGCTCCTTGGAAATGCCGAGATCTGCACCGAGTTCCTCAAGCGTAGCGCCATCTTCGGCGAGCCTGCGGGCGCTGATGATCTTCATTTCCCGCTCATTGAGGTGCTTCAGGGCCGAAGCGAGCCAATTGCGCCGGCGCTCGCCGTCGATCATGTTCGATACCTGCTCGTCTGGGAGAGGATCGTCGCTGACGAGGAAATCCATCTTCTCGGCGCTGTCGGCATCACCCGAGACTGAGGGCGCCTGGAGCGAGGCGTCATTGCTCGAGAGCCTGGCGTCCATCGTCTGGACGTCTGAAAGGCTGACGCCGAGGGCTGCCGCGATTTCCTGGTGGATGGACTGGAGCGTGAGCTGCGTGTCGCCCCTGGCAAGCTTGGCGCGCAGACGGCGAAGATTGAAGAACAGGGCCTTCTGGGCAGAACTCGTACCCCCGCGAACAATCGACCAATTGCGAAGGATGTAGTCCTGGATAGAGGCGCGGATCCACCAGCTTGCATAGGTGGAGAAGCGGACATCACGCTCGGGCTCAAAGCGGGCCGCAGCCTCCAGCAGACCGACGTAGCCTTCCTGGACAAGGTCGCTCATGGGGAGGCCGAAGTTGCGAAACTTTCCGGCCATCGAGATAACGAGACGCATATGGGCCATGGCGATCTGGTTACGGGCGCCCCGATCATCATTGTTCTTCCAGCGGATTGCGAGATCGTGTTCCTCTTCGCGAGCAAGGTAGGGAGCCGCCATGGCGATTTTGATCATGCGCCGGTCTGCTGACATGTTCTTCATATCGGTCTCCTGAGGCGTGACGCCAAAAAAGGCAAAGAAATCTTGCTTCCGGACATTGGCTGCCCAGATCAAATTCATGTCTTGAACGTATAAAGGCCCCGAACTCTGGACGTTTCCAGATGGGGCCCTAGCTTAGGGTTATGCGCCGGTAATACGGCCGGGTAGGACCAGTTTCTTCAAGTTGCCGGATAGGCAGAACGTGGAAGGCATGATCCGCTCCTCATCGATCGTTTCCAGGATGCGAGCGTTCGAGGAGGGTAATGTCAGTTCCCGACGCGGTCCGCAGCTACATCTTTAAAACGCGCCACCTCGGAAAAAGTTCCAATAAAAAACCCGGCACAAGGCCGGGTTTTTTTCAGGAAAAACAAGGAAAGCTTATGCAGCTTCATCCTGAGATTCGTCTTCTTCGATTGCCTTGCCGCGCTTCGGACCCTTGTTGAGGTTGGTCTCGACGAGGCGAACGGCTTCGGTTTCCGACATCTTGTTCACGGCAGCGATTTCGCGTGCCATGCGATCAAGTGCAGCTTCATACAGCTGACGTTCGGAGTAGGACTGTTCCGGCTGGTTCTCGGCGCGATAGAGATCGCGGACAACTTCAGCAATGGAAATGAGGTCGCCGGAATTGATCTTCGCATCATATTCCTGGGCGCGACGGGACCACATGGTACGCTTGACGCGCGCCTTGCCCTGCACAACCTTCAATGCACGCTCGACGAAATCGGTTTCGGAGAGCTTACGCATGCCGATGCTCATGGCCTTGGCGACCGGCACTTTCAGACGCATCTTGTCCTTCTCGAAATCGATAACGAAAAGTTCAAGCTTCATGCCTGCTACTTCTTGCTCTTCGATGGCGCTGATGGTACCGACGCCATGTGCGGGGTACACGATCGATTCACCGGTCTTGAAGCCGTGACGTGCGGAAGAAGGTTTTTTCTGCTGGGTCGTCATTCTATTCAAACACTCCCTGTTACGCTCCCGGCTGCAGCCGGAGCCGGGTCAGTCAAGCCCGGATGAGACGGTCGGATCCGTCGGGTGACTTACTTCTGGTCCCACCGGACAAAAACAAACATATCCATGCGCACAAGCTTAGAGCCTCACAGCTCAAGGCGTTGATATGTCACGGAAACCGCGTTTTTGGATTTGTTTTGCTTTCGTGGTGGTTTGGGCATACTTCATGCCGCAAATGGATCAGTGTTGGCAAGCTATCACAAAAATATGACGAAATCAATAATTTGCTGCACCTGAGTCATGCGCGCAACACATGACACCCATATGCTGCAGGCACGCTTCAGGCATTTTCTACGTCACTGAACCCGGTTTCAGGCCGAGGTTTGGGGGAAGATCAGTCGCCCGCTCCGGGTTTCTCCGAGAAGTACTTCTCGAACTTGCCGGTTTCGCCGTCCATTTCCTTGGCTTCCGGCATGGCATCCTTCTTGATCGTGATGTTCGGCCAAATGCTCGCATATTCGGCGTTGACCTTGAGCCACTTGTCGAGGCCCGGCTCCGTATCCGGCTTGATGGCTTCGGCAGGACATTCCGGCTCGCAAACGCCGCAGTCGATGCATTCGTCAGGATGAATGACGAGGAAGTTCTCGCCTTCATAGAAACAGTCGACGGGGCAGACTTCCACGCAATCGGTATATTTGCAACGAATGCAATTGTCGGTCACGACATAGGTCATGAAGAACTCCAGGACTTCCACACAATGGGGCCGGGCAACCTGGAACGTCGCGCCTTTCCCCTAACCGGAAAGGAAGCAGTGAAATGCGGGGGAGGCATTTACGCTATCCGGCAAGTTGATTGTGACGTATCGGCTTTGTCTGCGGATTTCAAGAATAAAGACGTCGCAAAACCCGGCTGTTCGGACAGAGTTTTCTAATCCTCGTCCGACATCAGCTTGTCGATTGCACGGCGGTCCTTTTTCGTGGGTCTGCCCGTGCCCGTAGCGCGCATCGCCTGTTCGTAAGGTGTCAGGCGCTTTGCCTCGTCGGGTGGCGGAGTCAGGTCCTCATAGAGCAGCCGGGCTTCCTCGTAGGGACCACGTCGCTCGCCGCCCGATTTGACGATGAGGACAACATCGCGGCGCTCCAGCGCCAGCTCGACCCTGTCGCCCGTCTTGACCATTTGGCTCGGTTGAAGGGCGCGCTCGCCATTGATCCGCACATGCCCGGATTGAATGTGGCTTTGTGCCAGCGAGCGCGATTTCACCATGCGCGTGAAGAACAGCCACTTGTCGATGCGCTGTCGCGAACCGCTTCCTGGCTGTGTCTCACTGCTCATCCGCTCACTTCTTCATCTGCTCCTTCAAGGCAGCGAGCTTGGCGAAAGGAGAATCCGGATCGATCGGCTTTTCCTTGCGCGGTGGCTTTGCCTCGAAGCGCAACGGCTGTGGTCCGCCACGGTTGTTGTTGCGATCCTTGCGGTCGCCACGGTCCTGACGGTCGCCACGCTGTTCGTTGCGGTCACCGCGTCCCTGCTGTGGCTTGCCGCCATCCTTGCCGCGATGCTGGCGGTTGCCGTCGCGGCCCTCGCCATTCGCAGCACCCTGGCGGCGATGTTCGGACCCCCGGTCCTGGCCGCGATTGTTGCCGCCACGGCGTTCGCCCGGGCTGCGAGCCTGACGCTGGTTGTCCGTACGGCCACCAAGGCGCCAGAGAAGGACCGGCTTCGGCTCCTCGGCTTCTTCGGGATTTGCGATGACCGGCTGTTCGGCTGCCACTGCTTCAACAGCAGCTGGGGCTTCGGAAGGGGCTTCCTCCGATGCGCTGTCGGCATCGTCGTGATCGGCCTTCTCTGCATTATCCTCAACCGCCGTCTCGGTCGCCGGCGCTGCGGCAGCGTCCTGAGCCGACAGATGGGCAGCTGCCTCTTCCGCCTTGACAGCATCGGCGCGATAGCCGAGCCCCTTCAGGATCTCTTCCATGTCCTCCAGCGTTGCGCCGAGGATCGAAAGCATGGCGGTTGTCGTCGTGAAACGGCGACCGTCATAAGCGCCTTCGGGACGATTGGCCTGGCCCGGCTTCCACTGAAGGAGCGGGCGAATAATGTCGGCCAGGCGCTCCAGAATGTCGATACGGACCGCGCGTTTGCCAAGGAACCGGAAGCCGGCCAGCTTGTAGAAGGTGCGCTCGAAGCCCGGATCGGTAACGACCGAGGTACGGCCTGCCGCCAGCACGGGAATGAGATCGCCATAACCTGGCTTGTCGAGGCCATCATTCTTCAACGCCCAGAGGAGCGTGATGAGCTCTGCCGGGGCGGGCTTGAGAAGTGCCGGAACGAAGATGTGGTAGGCGCCGAAGCGGACACCGTAGCGGCGCATTGAGGCCCGCGCATCCTGATCCAGCGACTTCACTTCTTCGGTCACGTCGCGCCGGAACAGTACGCCGAGGTTCTCGACAAGCTGGAATGCCAGGCCCTTTGCAAGGCCCTGCAGGTCCTCTGCGCGGGACAGATCGTCAAGCGGCTTCAGGACGGTGCTGATGTGGTGATTTACGAAGCGCTCGATACGAGCGGCCACATGGTCGCGGGCATTGCCGGTCAACTGCTCGTCGGCGAGAATGATGACACGCGGGCGCATGACATGATCGCTGCCTGCCAGGCGTGCCACCGGGTCGCCCAGCCAACGGATCGAACCGTCGGAGCTGATCGCGAGATCGCTATTGCCGGCCGCATGGAGGCGAGCCGCACGTGCCTCGAATTCCAGGGCGAGCGCCTTCTGCGAAGCAGACTGGACAGCCTTAGCGTCCGGTCCCTCCGCTCCCGAAATGGGCGTGAACCGGAATCCCGACAGTTGCCCCACATGATGTCCTTCTACGAAGACATCGCCATTTACACTGATTTCAGCTTCCAGCATCGCATTCTCTCTCAGGCGCTTCATGAGCACAGATGTCCTGCGATCAACAAAGCGTTTCGTCAACCTTTCATGTAACGCATCGGACAATCGATCTTCGATTTCCCGCGTCTTTTCCTGCCAGTGTGTCGGATCGGCAAGCCAATTGGGCCGATTCGATACATAGGTCCAAGTCCTTATCTGCGCGATTCGCGCCGAAAGCGTGTCAATCTCACCGTCTGTTCGATCCGCGCGATATACCTGCTCGGCAAGGAAGTCCTCGTTTACCGTGCCATAGCGGACGAGATCGGAAAAGAGGGTGGAAATCAGATCGGCGTGTTGGGCCGGTGCAATGCGGCGATAGTCCGGAAGCGCGCAGGCTTCCCACAGTTTCTCGACGCGCGCCGGATTGTTCGCAAGGTCGATGATCTCGGGGTAGCGCGACAGCTGTTCCAGCGCTTGCTGGTCGACGGCGGGGAGCGCGCGTGTCAGGCCAGAAACCGTAGGGCCGGTCTCAAGGCTCACGCGGAGCGCATGCAGGGAGCTGAAGTCGAGGTTCTTCGTGCGCCACTGCAGCACTTTCACATTGTCGAACTCGTGGCCTTCGATGCGTTCAACCAATTCCTCATCAAAGGGATCGACCTGACCGGTGACGCCAAACGTCCCGTCGCGAACATGTCGACCGGCACGGCCGGCAATCTGCCCAAGTTCGGCGGGGTTGAGGTTACGAAACTGATAGCCGTCGAATTTGCGATCCTGCGCGAAGGCGACGTGGTCGACGTCGAGATTGAGGCCCATGCCGATCGCATCCGTGGCGACCAGATATTCCACATCGCCGGCTTGGTAGAGTGCCACCTGCGCATTGCGGGTGCGCGGACTGAGGGCTCCGAGAACGACGGCGGCCCCGCCGCGCTGCCTGCGGATCAACTCGGCAATCGCATAGACTTCGTCGGCAGAGAAGGCGACGATCGCCGAACGCTGCGGGAGGCGGGTAATTTTCTTCTGTCCGGCATAGAACAGGTGGGAAAGCCGGGGACGCTCGACGATGGTAATTCCAGGGAGCAGTTGCTGCAGGATCGGACGCATTGTACCGGCGCCGAGCAACAGCGTCTCGTCGCGGCCGCGCAGATGAAGGATCCGGTCCGTAAAGATGTGCCCTCGCTCGAGGTCGCCGGCGAGTTGAACCTCGTCAATGGCGACGAACGCCGCCTTCGTCTCGCGTGGCATTGCCTCGACGGTGCAGACCGAAAAGCGGGCGTTGGGAGGCGATATTTTCTCTTCGCCCGTTACCAGCGCAACGTTTTGAATTCCGACCTTTTCGGCGACGCGTGTATAGACCTCGCGCGCCAGCAGCCGCAGCGGCAGCCCGATCACGCCGGTGCCATGGGCAACCATGCGCTCAATGGCATAATGCGTCTTGCCGGTATTGGTTGGTCCGAGCACCGCGGTTACTCCGCGCCCACTCAGTATCATCGGCTGCGATGTCAGTGTCATGGTCCTGCAGATGAGGCGAGGGTGCCCCAGGTCAAGTCAGCTCCTCTCCGAGCAGCACACACATGGACAGCCGTTGTCTCAAACGCAAGGGCCGATTTGAATTTACTCTGCAGTTTTCTGTTGCGCGAATAGCTTGCAGATTGCTCGTTTTGCGATTCGGAACAGCTTGAGAACGAATCGGAGACGAATCGCAGACTCCGCATGATTCAGTGTTTGTTCACGGCTAAGTATTGATTTTGAATCACTTTTTCCCACAAGATGCTGAATCTCGAAATTCGCGGCATACGTGCAACGCAATCTTGTCCAGGCTGTCAACGTCGTTTTGTCCGAAATCGACGAGCGACATCTGCCTGTGTCTTGTTGTCATGGGGTTAATATTACGCGGCGGGACGGAAAACGGCGCACGATTAGGTCATTTTGCCGCTAAAACCAAACATTTGATACATAGGGAACAAAAATCGGAGATGTGTGTTTCTCGTCCATTCCAGGTGTAATGACGTCGAGGACTTGAACCATGCTTGGCACCATACTGCTCATTATCCTTATTCTGCTTTTGATCGGCGCCTTACCAAATTGGGGCTATAGCCGCGGATGGGGCTATGGACCTTCCGGCGGTTTAGGGCTAGTTCTCCTGATCATTGTTATTCTTGTGCTAATGGGTCGCATCTAAGCGACGAAAAAACTGGGAGTTATGTCATGATGAAGAAGATTGTGCTCATTGGCGCCCTCGTCGGCGCACTTGCTTCCTGCACGGCGACGGAACAAGGAACCGCAATCGGCGCGGGTTCCGGCGCTATTATCGGCGGTGCCGTCAGCCATAGCTGGGGCGGTGCTGCAATCGGTGCCGTTGCCGGCGGTCTCGCTGGCGCACTGATCGGCCAGTCCGTTGAACGTCGCGGTTACTGCGTCTACAGAGATCGCTACGGGCGCCGTTACGAAGCACGTTGCCCGCGCTACTAAGGCGCTAGGATTACTATTTTTGAGATCGAAAGCGCCGGCCTGACCGGCGCTTTTTGTTTGAGCAACCGCCGGATCAGCTAACTGCCGACAGCAAAAAAGCCGCCTCGTTTCCAAAGCGGCTTAGTTTACTCGGCGCATGCGGCAGACAGTCAGTCTTTCGCGCGCTCGACGTAGGAATTGTCTTCCGTGGCGATAACGACGCGCGTGCCGGCGTTGATGTGCGGCGGCACCATGGTGCGCACGCCGTTCGACAGCATTGCCGGCTTGTAGGAGGACGAGGCCGTCTGGCCCTTAACGACCGGTTCGGTTTCCGTGATTTCGAGGGTCACGTGGCGCGGCAGTTCGAGAGCCAGCGGAACGCCTTCATGGATCGACAGGATGCAGGTCATGCCTTCCTGCAGATAGGCCTTCTGATCGCCCATCGTTTCATCGTTCACGACCACCTGGTCGTAGGTCGCCGGGTTCATGAAGTGGAAGCCTTCGCCATCTTCGTAGAGATACTGGAAGTTCACGTCTTCGACGAAGGCGCGCTCGACCTGTTCGGTCGTGCGCCAGCGCTCGGAGACCTTGACGCCATCGACGATACGACGCATGTCGACCTGCGTAACCGGCGTGCCCTTGCCCGGATGAAAGTTCTGGGCCGTCAGAACGACGTAGAGCTTGCCGTCCACGTCGAGAACGTTGCCCTTGCGGACGGAAGAGGCGATGACCTTGACCATTAAGACTTCCTTGTAACTCGGCTTTTGGCGTCGTAGAGGACTGTCGATACTGCCCCGAAGACGCGATTGATTGTTCTTTGGGGGCGCAACTAACCTAAAATCCGGCAAATAGCCAGCCCTAGCGTTGGAAGGCCGGTCAGGACGATGCCAATGAATCCCTCGATCGCCAAAGTATCGCCGTGGTGGACGCCGAGCGTGCATTTGGACCGCCGTCCGGTCCTGATCGGGCGCAATGCGATCCAGTCCGCGCTGCGCGGCTATTTCCTGCGCGAGGATTTTCTGGAGGTCGACACCGCGACGCTGCAGGTTTCGCCCGGCAACGAGGCGCATCTCCATGCATTTGCCACCGAAGCCTTGACGACGGACGGCCAGACGGCGGCGCCGCTTTACCTGCATACCTCGCCTGAGTTCGCCTGCAAGAAGCTGCTTTCGGCCGGCGAAAAGCGCATCACCTGTTTCGCCCACGTCTATCGCAACCGCGAGCGCGGCCCCTTGCACCACCCGGAATTCACCATGCTCGAGTGGTATCGCGTGGGCGAAAGCTATGAGAGCCTGATGATGGACTGCGTTCGGATCCTGGCGCTTGCTGCGGAAACCATGAAGACGACGCGGCTCACCTATAAGGGCCGGGATTGCGATCCGTTTGCCGGACCGGACCGGATCAGTGTCGCCGCGGCTTTCGAGCGCTATGCCGGCATTGATTTGTTGGCATCCGTTTCCGCCGATGGTGCGACGGACCGGGCGCATCTCGCTGACCAAGTGAAGCGGATCGGCATGCGCGTTGCAGACGACGATGGCTGGGCGGATTTGTTCAGCCGCGTGCTTGTCGAAAAGGTCGAGCCTCATCTGGGTTTCGACCGTGTGACCATTCTTGACGAATATCCGGTGTCGGAAGCGGCACTGGCGCGCCCATCGGCGCTTGATCCCCGTGTTGCGGAACGTTTCGAGGTCTATGCCTGCGGCGTCGAGCTTGCAAACGGCTTCGGCGAGCTCACCAATCCGGCGGAACAGCGCCGTCGCTTCGAGATCGAGATGTCTGAAAAAGCTCGCATCTACGGCGAGAGCTATCCCCTGGACGAGGATTTTCTGGAAGCGCTTGCCATCATGCCCGAGGCAAGTGGCATCGCTCTCGGCTTCGATCGGTTGGTGATGCTGGCAACCGGTGCGTCGCGGATCGATCAGGTAATGTGGGCGCCGGTCGCGGAGTACGGCAGATGAACACTATCGGGCCTATCAAGACCGTCGAAGGGCTGGAACGCGCAGGGCTGCTGGGTCAGAGAGACCGGGACGCGCTGGCTGATGTCGCCGCACGCTACGCCGTTGCATTGACTCCGACCGTTGCAGGTTTGATCGACCGCGCCGATGGCTCGGACCCGATTGCCCGGCAATTCGTGCCTGACGCAGCCGAGCTGATCGTTGCGCCCGAAGAGCGCGCCGACCCCATCGGCGACGAAGCCCATAGTCCCGTGCAGGGGATCGTTCATCGCTATCCCGACCGGGTGCTGTTGAAGGCCGTGCATGTCTGCCCCGTCTACTGTCGCTTCTGCTTTCGCCGCGAGATGGTTGGTCCGCAAGGCTTGGGCACGCTTGACCCCAAGGCAATGTCTGCGGCCTTTGCCTATATCCGTGACCATAAGGAAATCTGGGAAGTGATCCTGACGGGCGGCGATCCGCTCGTGTTGTCGCCGCGACGGCTGGAAGAAATTCTTCGCGAACTGGCATTGATCGACCATGTCAAGATCGTGCGGTTCCATACCCGGGTTCCCGTGGTTGATCCATCGAGGGTGGATGCGGCCCTGATTGCGGCCCTGAGAGTGAGTGGCAAGACCGTCTACGTGGCGCTGCACGCCAATCATCCTCGCGAACTGACCGCCGAGGCGCGCGCAGCATGCGCTCGCCTGATCGATGCCGGCATGGTCATGGTCAGCCAATCGGTGCTTCTGAAGGGCGTCAATGATGATCCGGCGGTGCTGACGGAGTTGATGAAGGCCTTCGTCGAGACGCGTGTGAAGCCGTACTATTTGCATCATCCCGATCTGGCGCCCGGCACGAGCCATTTTCGGCTGACGATCGAAGAGGGGCAGAAGATCGTCGCCGCATTGCGTGGCCGGATTTCAGGTCTTTGCCAGCCCACCTACATACTCGACATACCCGGTGGCCATGGCAAAGCAGTGATCGCTCCTCAGTCGATCAGTGAGGTGGGCGAAGGCTGCTATTCGGTTTCGGATTATCGCGGCGGCGAGCACCTGTATCCGCCGGTCGCCTAGTCAAAAATGGGCGAAAGAAGTGTTGTTTTTGGACAATGTGTCACAAGATCCGTTGGTCACCCAAAAATACAGCTCGCGAGCAAGATGTTGAAATCTAACACAAGCTCCCCTCTTCCCCGTTTCTTTCGTAGGAATTTAGCTGAGAAGCTTAGCTGACTTTAACTACGTCATTTAGGACAATTTTGTCTTTTCCAGACTACGCGTACTCCGAGAACAAGGCGGTTTCGCCACTCGAGATATGATCATCTTGGAGAAGTCATAATGAATACTACGATCCGTGAACTCCTGGTCAAATTTGGAAAGCTCCCTGTCTCTGTCGATCAGGTCGCCGATGATGCCGACCTCTATGCGGTCGGCCTAACGTCTTTCGCTTCCGTGCAGCTTATGCTTGGCATCGAAGAAGCCTTTGATATCGAGTTTCCCGACAATCTCTTGAATCGCAAGTCTTTCGCCAGCATCGCTGCGATCGCAAGGACCGTTGACCAGATCAAAGATAGCCGGAAGGTCGCCTGAATGAACTTTCCGGTCAAAATCGCGCAAGAGGATCTTGCCGCCAGAGCCGCGCGCGTGTCAGCGATTGCGGCAGAGCATGCAGACTCCGTCGATTTTGAAGGGAGGTTCCCGCACGAAGCCGTGGAGGCAATGAGGGCCGAGCGCTTGCTAGGCGTTCAGATCCCACGCCATTTCGGTGGCGAAGGCGCGACGATCGCACAGATCGCCGAGTTATGCTCGATGCTTGGTCAGGCTTGTGCTGCGGCTGCCATGGTCTTCGCCATGCATCACATCAAGCTTTGCAGCCTTGTTGAGCACGGCGGCGAGAGCGAGTGGCATCGGGCCTTCATGCTACGTGTTGCTGCCGAGCAATTGCTGGTCGCGTCGGCAACGACGGAAGGCGGGATCGGCGGCAATCTCAGGAATAGCATCTGCGCGATCGAGGTGGATCGTGACATTTGCCGTCTGGAGAAAGATGCGACCGTCATATCCTACGGCTCCCACGCCGATGCGATCATGGTTACCTCGCGTGCCCACGCAACTGCCGCCTCTTCCGATCAGGTGCTGACCGTCTTTTTGAAAGAGCAGTACACGTTGGAAAAAACGCATACGTGGGACACGCTCGGCATGCGCGGTACCTGCTCAGATGGTTTCCTCTTCAAGGGTGAGGCTGCGGCCGAACAGATCCTGCCGAAGCCTTTCGCAGAGATCGCGGCGCAATCGATGCTGGCATCGTCGCACCTTCTTTGGAGCAGCGTGTGGTATGGCATCGCGGTCGACGCGGTTGGCCGTGCACAGGCGTTCGTGCGCGCCGCAGCGCGCAAGTCGCCGGGTACGCCACCGCCCGGAGCCTTGAGGCTCGCCGAGGTGTCAAACTTGCTGCAGATGGTTCGATCGAACGTTGTCGCCGGTCTGAAGGCCTACGAGGACGCCAGGAGCGACGCCGACAAGCTTTCTTCCATGGGCTTCGCCGTCACGATGAACAACGTAAAGATTGCCTCATCTGAGACGATCCTCGAGATCGTCAATCACGTGATGCTGATTTGCGGGATCATGGGCTACAAGAACGGCACGCCATTCAGCGTCGGCCGCCATCTGCGCGATGCCCACTCCGCGCAACTCATGATCTCGAACGACCGCATCCTCGGCAATACGTCGAGCATGCTTCTTGTTCACAAGCAGGACACTAGCTTACTGGGGTGACGATATGGACGTGCAGACAACGTTTCTGGACAGGCTCTTCGAATCGGGTCTCTTGATCGATACGGGCGTTGACGGTCTTTACGGGCGCAGCGGACAATTCGAAGACGTGATCGCCGCCTTCGAGCGCCTGATCGACAGGTTCGGCGGCGCCGATGGTGCGGAAGCGATGCGCTTTCCGCCCGGGATGAACCGCGCCTTCTTCGAGAAGAGCGGTTACATGAAGAGCTTCCCGCAGCTTGCCGGCACCGTTCACAGTTTCTGCGGCAGCGAACTCGACCACATCAGCCTCCTTCAATGCATGGAGGTGGGCGATGATTGGACCAAGGATCAACAGGCAACCGACATCGTGTTGACGCCTGCGGCCTGCTATCCGCTTTATCCGACTGTCGCTCGGCGCGGCAAATTGCCGATGAGCGGCGGCCTCTTCGATCTGCAATCCTATTGCTTCCGCCACGAGCCTTCGCAGGATCCTGCGAGGCAGCAGCTTTTCCGCATGCGCGAATATATTTGCATGGGGACCGAGCAGCACGTCACGGATTTCCGTCAACGCTGGATGGATCGCGGCGTCGAAATGATGCAGGCGGTCGGTCTGGACGTGACCATTGATGTCGCGAACGACCCGTTCTTCGGCCGTGCCGGCAAGATGCTGGCCAATAATCAGCGCGATCAGAACCTGAAGTTCGAGCTGCTTATCCCGATCACCTCGGTTGCCAAGCCGACGGCCTGCATGAGCTTCAACTACCACCAGGACGCATTTGGTGCGAAATGGGGCCTGTACCTCGAAGACGAGAGCGTTGCGCACACCGCTTGCGTCGGCTTCGGGCTTGAGCGCATCGCGCTCGCGCTGTTTCATCACCACGGGCTCGAGGTCAAGCATTGGCCTTCCAAGGTGCGTCAAGCGCTGTGGGGCTGAATGAAACGATGAGAGCCGTCTTTCCGCGGGTCCGCCCGGACGGCTATCAACCGCATTCGCTCCATTCCGGCGAGCGCATGTGGCCTGAAACCAATTGCTATGTCGACCTCTGGATCGAAGTGCTGAGCGGCTGCGGCGCGGTACCGGAGGCGATGCTTGGCTTTACGCTCACGCAGGACTTCGAGGGCGATCAGTTCACCTTCTTCAAGGTGCCGCTCGAGGATCTCGAGTCACTCTATGACATCCGTGTCACTGAGCTTGCCATTTTCGACCGCGTCGAACGGCATATCGAGGTGCAGATCGCACGCGGGCGCCTTTGCCTGATCGAGATGGACTCGTTCTATATGCCCGATACGCAGGGTACCGCCTATCGGACCGAGCATGGCAAGACCACCGTGGCGATCAACAGGCTCGATCTCACCGGCAAGCGCGTGGAGTATTTCCACAATGGCGGCTATTTCCAGCTTGAGGGTGAAGACTTCGAGGGGCTGTTCCAGCTGCAACTGACGGCGGACGATCCGTCGTTCCTTCCCTACACCGAGTTCGCGAAATTTCCGGTTCGCATGCCGGATACGGCGCATGTCAGCACTATGGCACGCAGGCTTCTAGGAACTCACTTCGGTCGCCGCCCAGTCTCGAATCCGATTCGCGCCTTTGTCGAAGTGTTTCCGCAGCAGGTGGAAGCAGTCGCAGAGCGGCCGTTTGGCTTCTTTCACAAGTACGCATTCAATACGCTGCGCCAGTTCGGTGCCAATTTCGAGCTTGCTGGAGATCACCTGGCTTGGCTTTCTGCGAGCGAATTCGCGCCCGCAATTGAAGACGCGCGCCGAATTTCCGAAGTCGCGAAGTCCGTGCAGTTTCAGCTCGCCCGGGCGGTCACCCGGAAGAAATACGAGCCATTACGCACGGCGCTTGATCCGGCAGCCGATGCGTGGGATTCCATGATGGCTTCTCTCAAGGAGCGCTTGTGAAGCCGGGAGTCTAAGCATGCGGGGACGGTTGGCGAGTGTCGGTGCGGAGGAAACTCTGCTCGCCGAAGGTTGGAATCTGGTTCTGACGGAACCGGGCGCTTGTGCGACGCCGCATGACATTCCGTTGTCCGCGCAGTTTATCGCCGCCGAGGTGCCGGGGACCGTTGCCGCGGCATTGGAGAAGGCCGGGCACTTCGATCGTGAAAACCCGGAGCCGCTCGACACGCGCGATGCGTGGTATCTTTGCCGACTTTTTGACGTACAACCCGGCGACGCGCTTCTTCGCTTCGAGGGCTTGGCGACGCTGTGTCATGTCTTCCTCAATGGGCAGGAGATCCTGTCATCGGGAAGCATGTTCACCATGCACGAGATACCGGTGACGCTTTCCGGCGGCGACGAACTGGCGCTTTGCTTCCGGGCGCTGGCACCGCGGCTTGCCGAGCCCGGCCCGCGCGCTCGCTGGCGACCGCAGATGATCACGCCGCAAGGCTTGAAGAATATTCGAACAACGCTGCTCGGGCGCATGCCGGGCTGGTGTCCGGAGGTTCATGCTGTCGGTCCGTGGCGCCCCATCACGCTTGTCCGGCGCGATGTCGTTTCGATTGACAACGTCACTGTCCGCGCCGTGCTCGAGGCGGATAACACCGGGCGACTGAGCGTTTCGCTTCATGCAAATGTCAGCAATCCGGATCTAGTGCTCCGGTGCGGAGGCGTTCAGCAGACATTCGAGAAGATCGGCGAGAATCACTATTCGGCAATCGTCAGGCTGGAGAACGTCGATCTCTGGTGGCCCCATACTCACGGCGCACAGTGCCTCTATGATTTCTCGATCCTCGTCGACGGCGTTGAGCATCACGCCAGCCGAATCGGCTTTCGGCGCATCGACGTCGACCGCGGAAAAGACGGAGAGGGTTTTGCGTTGTTGATCAACGGCGAGCGCATCTTTTGCCGCGGTGCGGTCTGGACCACGGCGGATATCGTCCGGCTGCCGGGTGGCAAGGCCGACTATGAGCCGTTCCTGCGCCTTGCCGCGCAGGCAGGCATGAACATGCTCCGCATTGGCGGCACGATGGCCTACGAAACGCGGGAGTTCTTTGAGCTCTGCGACGAGCTTGGTCTGCTCGTCTGGCAGGACTTCATGTTTGCCAATTTCGACTATCCGAAGAACGACAAGGCTCTCACTGCGCAAGTCCACGCGGAAGTCGAGGAATTGCTGCATGCCGTTCAGGGGTGCCCGTCGTTGGCGGTGGTTTGCGGCGGCAGCGAGATCTATCAGCAGGCCGCGATGCTGGGATTGCCGCAGGACTATTGGTCGGGTCCGATCACGGAGGAGATTATTCCGGCGATCGCCGGGCGTATGCGCCCCGACGTCCCCTATGTGCCAAATTCGCCTTCGGGCGGCGCGATGCCGTTTTCTCCGAATGCGGGAGTCACCCACTATTACGGGGTCGGCGCTTATATGCGCCCGCTTGACGACGCGCGCCGTGCCAACGTTCGCTTCGCGACCGAGAGCCTGGCTTTCGCCCATGTTCCACAGCAGCGAACGCTGCAACGCCATCTGGATGTACCGCCGGTCCATAGTCCGCTATGGAAATCACGTGTCCCCCGCGATCGCGGCGCATCGTGGGATTTCGAGGACGTCAGGGATTTCTATCTGGCGGAACTCTATGGCGAGGATCCGGCGCGTCTCCGTCGTGAGGATCGTGATCGATACCTCGATCTCTCCCGCGTCGTCACCGGTGAAGTTGCGGAAGCGACGTTTGCCGAATGGCGCCGGAAGGGGTCGAGCTGCAACGGCGCGGTGGTCTGGACCCTGCAGGATCTGATGCCCGGAGCTGGTTGGGGTGTGATCGATTCAACCGGCGAGCCCAAGCCGGTGTGGTATGCCCTGCGCCGCGCTTTCCGGCCTGTGCAGGTCGTCGTGACCGACGAGGGCACAAATGGCCTCGACGTTCACGTCCTGAATGAGACCGAGCATGCTCTCCAGCTTGATCTCGAGCTGGTTTGCTTGCGGCATGGCAGGCAGCACGCCGTCAGCGGCGGCCGCATTCTGACCTTGGCGCCGAGAAGCTGCGAGACCTTTGCCGCCACTGATCTCTTTGGCGCTTTTTTTGACACGACTTACGCCTTCCGCTTCGGCCCGCCGTCTCACGACGTCACCGTCGCGCGCTTGCGTCTGCCGGACGGAGGTCCTGTGGTCGCCGATGCCTTTCATTTTCCGTTGGGGCGCTCCAAGGCCCTCCACGACGCCGAAATCCAAGTGTCGGTGGCGCCACAGGACGAAGGGTGGGTCGTCGATCTCGCAGCCGACAGGTTCGCCCAGTCGGTCCACCTCAACGTCGATGGCTATCGGCCGGAGGATGATTGGTTTCATCTTGCGCCTGGCGCTAGCAAACGCGTCAGTCTGCTTCCGACGGCTGGAAGGACAGACGGAGAGGCACCCTCGGGTGAGGTCACAAGCCTTGGCGGCACGCGGGCGCTTTCCTTTTGACACCTCCAGCCTGCTCCTTGTTGAGCGGAATGGAACGGCAGTTCAGAAGGCCTTGAAGGTCAGTGTCGTCAGGGAACGCACGATGCCGGGGATGTTGGCGATGTTATCGTTGATGAACTTGCCAATGTCCTGCCCCTCTTCGATGTAGACCTTGAGCAGGAGATCATAGTCGCCGCTCGTCGAATAGAGCTCCGAAGCGCGCTCGGTCTGGTAGATGGCATCGGCGACTTCGTAGGTCTTGCCTGGCGCGCACTGGAGCTGAACGAAAATTGGCTTCATCGGAGTTTCCTGCATCATATTCTGGTTCGGCGCATAATGATCGAAAGCGCCATGTCGGCGCAAGGCTTCAGATCGCGGCTTCTCGAACGATCCAGTCGCGAAATGCATCCAGCGGCGCGTAGTCGGCCCGTTCTGGCGGATAGGCAAGATAGTAGTGCTCGCTGCTTTCCGTTTCGCGATCAACGGCTGCAACAAGATCGAAGCGTTTCAATTCATCTTGAATCAGGAACGTCGGCAGCAGCGCAACGCCGAGACCGGCCATCGCTGCTTGGGATGCCGTCGCGAACTGATCGAAGAGCATGCCGTGCACGGTTTGAAAGCTCACGCCGTTGTCCGCAAACCAGCGCTCCCATGCATCCGGGCGCGTCGTCAGGTGCAGCAGCGGGGCTTCGAGTAGATCCTGTGCCGCGTTGATCGCATGTCGGCTGCGGAATTCGGGGCTGCAGGCCGGAATGGTCTTCTCCGACATTAGAAATGTCAGCTCCGCGCCCGGCCAATGAGCGTGGCCGAAGTGAATGGCCGCGTCGATCGAATCGAGCCGGAAGTCGAAGGGTGACAGCCGGGTGACAAGATTGATCGTCACTCCCGGATTGGCGGCAAGGAAACCTCCCAGCCGGGGTGCCAGCCAGCGCGTCCCGAAGGTGGGAAGAATCGCCAGGTTGAGCGTACCACCATGCGGATTGGCACGAAGATTGAGTGATGCGCTCGAAATGCGCCGCAGCGCCTCGCGTATCTCGCGGGCATAGCCGTCGCCGGCCAGCGTCAACCGCACGGTTTGGCGCTCGCGCACGAAGAGTTCGACGCCGAGCTGCTCTTCCAATGCCTTGATCTGGCGGCTGACAGCGCTCTGAGTAAGGTCGAGTTCGCGCGCGGCGGCCGTCACGCTGCCGGTGCGGGATACAGCCTCGAAGGCGATAAGCAGGGATGTCGACGGAAGAAAACGTCGTGATGGCAGCATCAATCATTCCATTTCAGAATAAGCTATTTCCTAAATGTCGATATTTACGCCTTATCCGGCTTTGTAAAGTCATCCATCTGACAGAATCGGAATGAACTGAAAATACGATCGAACTGCCTGTTACGCACTCCTGGCTACGATCGACAACCTGATCAGCGGTTTAACAAGCAATCGCACGGCGCTAGAATGCCGCCTGCTTAATGGATGGATTTTGATCGATGCTGAACGATCCCCGCTCCCACGGCCTCTGGGAAAAAACCGCTCCTCAGCCGCCCGTGACACCGGCGCTCGCAGGCGCTGGGAACGCCGACGTCGTTGTCGTGGGCGGAGGCTATACAGGCCTTTCCTCAAGTCTCCATCTGGCGGAAGCGGGCTCGAAGGTCGTGTTGCTGGAAGCCAAGGAAATCGGCTTCGGCGGTGCGGGCCGCAATGTCGGCCTCATCAATGCCGGCATGTGGGTCATGCCTGATGATCTTACCGGTGTTCTCGGCCCGGTCTATGGCGAGCGGTTGTTAGACCTGTTGGGCAACGCGCCGCGGCTTGTGATGGAGTTGATCGACAAGCACGGCATCGCATGCGAGCTTCAACGAAACGGCACGCTTCACGTCGCCGTTGGCGAAAGTGGCTTGAAGGAAATCGAGGATCGCGCGCGGCAATGGGCGGCACGCGGTGCTCCGGTGACGCTGCTGGACGCGGCGGAGACGGCCAAGCGTGTCGGCAGCAGCGCCTATACGGGTTCGTTGCTCGACATGCGCGCAGGCACACTGCAGCCGCTCGCCTACGCCCGCGGCCTTGCGCATGCGGCGGTCAAGGCTGGCGTTTCGATCCACACGTCGAGCCCGGTCATCAGGACTGAGCGGAAGGGCGATCGCTGGACCGTCAGCACTGCAAAGGGAGAGGTTACGGCCGACTGGATCATCGTGGCGACGGACGCCTACAGCACCGGCCCTTGGGAAGCGGTACGCAACGAGCAGGTCCATCTGCCCTATTTCAATCTTGCAACCCGGCCGCTCAGCGACAATTTGCGCCGTTCGATCCTTGCCGGGCGCGAAGGCGTTTGGGATACGAAGGAAATCCTCTCCTCCTATCGCATGGACCAGGCGGGACGCTTGGTCTTCGGTAGCGTCGGTGCGTTGCGCAACACCGGGCTTCAAATCCACACGGCCTGGGCCAAACGGTCCTTGAAAAAGCTCTTTCCGCAGCTTGGCGATGTCGAGTTCGAATGCGAGTGGTACGGCAAGATCGGGATGACCGACAATGCGCTGCCCCGCTTCCACAGGTTTGCGCCGAATGTTGTGGGCTTCTCCGGCTACAACGGTCGCGGGATCGCGCCCGGCAC
>Ga0102588_1000929_pt1 | contig 26246 bp, 23 predicted proteins | sample AraplaMF_Col_mMS_FD_76854 | JGI IMG/M metagenome (GOLD analysis project Ga0102588, IMG submission 76854) | Arabidopsis root microbial communities from the University of North Carolina, USA - plate scrape MF_Col_mMS (SPADES assembly) (version 2) | ecosystem: Host-associated > Plants > Roots >...
AGCTGTCGCGCGCAAGGCGCGCTCCTACGAAGGGCACAAAAAAGCCGGCTTTCGCCGGCTTTTTCGTGAACAGCGATGTCGCGCAGGCCTTAAGCCAGGTCGCGGATCTTCGCGTTCAGGCGGCTCTTGTGACGGGCAGCCTTGTTCTTGTGGATCAGGCCACGGGCGGCGTAGCGATCCATCACCGGCACGGCGACGGCGTACGCGCTGGCAGCGGCAGCCTTATCCTTGGCGTCGATCGCCTTGACGACCTTCTTCAGTGCGGAACGCACCATGGAACGCGCGCTGACGTTGCGCAGACGGCGCTGCTCCGACTGACGCGCACGCTTCTTCGCGGACTTGATGTTGGCCAAGGTAAAGCTCCAGAGTTCGGTTGGTTTTAAAAAAGACGCCCATTCTGAAGCCAAAGCCGGGGCGCGTCAATAGCTTAGGGCCCTTCGCGAGGGCCCATGGGGCGGGCAGGCTGGCTTCGCCCGCGTAAATCCAGAACGTGGACTGTCCTCCGCCCCGGCCGCGCTGTCAAACTAGGGGTTTGCGGCGGCCCCCGTGGCCGCTCCGATCGTCCCAAGGCAGCCCTCGACCGGATGAAAACCCCCAGCCTCCTTCGCGGCATGCTCAGCTTCAGCAGCATGACCATGGTGTCGCGCGTGCTCGGCCTGGTGCGCGACATGGCGATCAACGCCTCGTTCGGCGCCAACGCGGCCACCGACGCCTTCTGGGTCGCTTTCCGCATTCCGAACTTCATGCGCCGCCTGTTCGCGGAGGGCTCGTTCTCGACGGCCTTCGTGCCCGTGTTCACCGAGGTCAAGGAAACCCGCCCGCACGCGGACCTGAAGCGGCTGATGTCGCTGACGGCGGGCACGCTGGGCGGCATCCTGCTCGTGGTCGTCGCGTTGGGCATCATCTTCGCGCCGCAGGTCACGGCGCTGTTCTCCCCCGGCGCCGTCGATACGCCCGAAAAGTTCGGCCTCACCGTCGATCTGCTGCGGCTGACGTTTCCCTTTCTGCTGTTCGTCTCGCTGACGGCGCTCAGTGGCGGCGCGCTCAATAGTTTCCACCGCTTCGGGTTGCCGGCGCTGACGCCCGTGATCCTCAACCTCTGCATGATCGCCGGCGCGCTATGGCTCGCACCGCGGCTGCAGACGCCGATCATGGCGATGGGCTGGGCGATCCTCGTCGCGGGCATGCTCCAGCTGGCGTTCCAGCTGCCGGCGCTGCGCCAGCTCGATCTGCTGACGCTGCCCCGCTGGGGCTGGAACTCGCCCGACGTGCGCCGGATCATGAGCCTGATGGTGCCGACGCTGTTCGGCTCGTCGGTGGCGCAGATCAACCTCCTGCTCGACACCGTGATCGCCTCGCTGCTGATCGCCGGCTCGCAGAGCTGGCTGTCGCAGGCCGATCGCTTCCTCGAGCTGCCGCTGGGCGTATTCGGCGTGGCCCTGGGCACCGTGATCCTGCCGTCGCTGTCGCGCCATCACGTGGCGACGGACAGGGAAGGCTTTTCGCGCGCGCTGGACTGGGGCCTGCGCACCACGCTCCTGATCGCCGTGCCCGCCATGTTCGCGCTGATGATCCTCTCGGTGCCGCTGGTGGCGACGATCTTCCAGCACGGCCGCTTCACCGCGTTCGACACGAAGATGGCGTCGCTGTCGATCTCCGCCCTGAGCTTCGGCCTGCCGGCCTTCGCGCTGGTCAAGGTGGTTCTCCCTGCGTTCTATGCCCGCAAGGACACGAAGACGCCCGTGCGCGCCGGCGTCGCCTCGCTGGTGGCGAACATGGTCTTCAACGTCGCCTTCCTCGCGCTGCTGTTCTTCCTCTGGGCCAGCCCGGCGCAGAAGGCGGGGTCGTGGCTCGAGGCGATCGCCACGATCCCCGGGCTGCACATGGCGCTCGGCATGGCGAGCGCGCTCGCCAGCTATCTCAACCTGCTGTTGCTCTGGCGCTGGCTGGGCAAGGCCGGCGTCTACACCCGGCAGCCCGGCTGGACGCGACATCTGGTTCGCCTTGGCGTGGCGTGCGGCGTGATGGTGGCCGTACTGATCGGTGGCCTGATGGTCTGGCCGGAGTGGAGCGACGTCGAGAAGTGGCAGCGCGTAGGGCGCCTGGCCGTGCTGGTGGTCGCCGGTGGCGGTGCCTACGTCGCCGCCCTGTTCGCGATGGGCTTCCGGCTTCGCGAGCTTCGCGCCCAGTGATACACCGGAGGCCGCGTTGTGCGGCGCAATGGGGCGGCTATACTGGCCCGATGGCTTTTATTCCGTATCGATTCCTGGGCGCCCCGGCATGACGCTGCGACTGCATCGCGACGTCGATGGTCCGTGCCTCGCACCCGGTGGGAGCATCGTCGCGATCGGCGCGTTCGACGGCCTGCACCTGGGCCATCAGGCGATTCTTTCCGAGGTGCGCCGGCGCGCCGAAGATCGCGGCCTCGCGCCGGCGGTCATCAGCTTCGAGCCGCTGCCGCGGGCCTTCTTCTCGAAGGAGCCCGTGCCACGCCTCTCCGGCGTTCGCGAGAAGGCCGAGGGCATGACCGCCGCGGGCATCCGCGAACTGCTCTCGCTGCGCTTCGACAAGGCGCTGACCGAGATGTCCGCCGAAGACTTCGTCCGGCGCGTCATCGTGGGCCGGCTCGCCGCCCGCGAGGTCTGGGTCGGCGAGGACTTCCGCTTCGGTCACCGTCGCGGCGGCGATTTCGCCCTGCTGCGGACGATGGGCGCCGAGCTCGGTTTCACCGCGCACGCCGTGCAGGCGGTGGTCGTGGATGGCGAGCGCGTGTCGTCGTCGCGCGTGCGCTCGCTGCTTGCCGAGGGCGATTTCGCCGGCGCCACGCGTCTGCTCGGGCGGCCGTTCGTCATCGACGGCCACGTGGAGCACGGGCAGCAGCTCGGCCGCACCCTTGGTTATCCCACCGCGAACGTCCATCTCAGCGAGAGGGTGAGCCCCGTCCACGGCATCTTCGCCGTGCGCATCGGCATCGGCGACGGCCCGTGCAGCTGGCCGGGCGTGGCGAGCCTCGGGTTTCGGCCCACGGTGAACGCGGTGCAGGAGCCCCTGCTCGAAGTACACCTGTTCGATTTTTCAGGCGACCTCTACGGCCAGCGCATCGGCGTGGAGTTCGTGCGGAAGCTACGCGACGAAGAAAAGTTCGACGGCCTCGACGCCCTGACCGCGCAGATGCGCAAGGACGAGATCGCCGCCCGGCAAGCCCTTGGGATGAACCCCATACTTGTCGATTCATGATGAAAACCCACGGTTCGAAGCGATGACCCAGGACTACAAGAACACCATCAACCTGCCGCAGACGGATTTCCCGATGCGTGGCGACCTGCCCAAGCGCGAGCCGACCTGGCTGGCGACGTGGGAGCGCGTGGGCCGCTATGCGCAGATTCAGGAAAAAACGGCCAACCGCGACAAGGTGTTCGTGCTGCACGACGGCCCCCCGTACGCCAACGGCGCCATTCACCTGGGCCACGCGGTCAACAAGGTGCTGAAGGACGTCGTGGTCAAGTCGAAGCTGATGGCCGGCTACCGCGCGCCCTACGTGCCGGGCTGGGATTGCCACGGCCTGCCCATCGAAATCGCCATCGAGAAGAAGTTCGGCAAGGCGGGCGACAAGCTCGACGCCGCGGCGTTCCGGCAGAAGTGCCGCGAATACGCGCTGGCGCAGATCGACCTGCAGCGCGTCGACTTCAAGCGCCTCGGCGTGCTTGGCGACTGGGAAAAGCCGTATCGCACGCTCGATTTCACCTACGAAGCCGACATGATCCGCGCGCTGGCGCGCATCGTGGCCAACGGCCACGTCGTGCGCGGCGCGAAGCCCGTGTACTGGTGTTTCGACTGCGGCTCGGCACTGGCCGAAGCCGAGATCGAATACGCCGACAAGACCTCGCCGGCTGTCGACGTCGCCTATGACGCCGTGGATTCGATCTCGTTCGCCGCGCTGTTCGGGGTCGCCGCGGGCGACGCCACGGTCGCCGTGCCCATCTGGACGACCACGCCGTGGACGCTGCCGTCCAGTCAGGCCGTGTCGCTCGGTGGCGAGCTCGAGTACTCGCTGGTGGAAGGCCCGTCGCGCGGCGGCAATCCGCTGCTGCTCGTGATCGCCTCGGCGCTGGTCGAGAAGGCGCTGGCGCGCTACGGCGTGGAAAACGTCAACGTGCTCGGCCGTGTGCAGGGCGCCGTGCTGGAAAACCAGCCGCTGCGTCACCCGTTCTACGACAAGCACGTGCCGGTGATCCTGGGTGACCACGTGTCCGACGAAGACGGCACCGGTGCCGTGCACACCGCGCCCGATCACGGTGCGGAAGATTTCGTGGTGGGCCAGCACTACGGCATCGGCACGCTCAACTACGTGGACGGCCGTGGCGTGTATCGCCCCGAGCTGCCGCTGGCGGGCGACGTGTCGTTCGCGGGCGTGCACATCTGGAAGGCCAACGACCAGATCGTCGACCTGCTGCGCGACCGCGGCGTGCTGCTCGCCTCGGCGAAGCTCACGCACAGCTATCCGCATTGCTGGCGCCACAAGACGCCGGTGATCTTCCGCGCCACGCCGCAGTGGTTCATCGGCATGGAGCAGGCCGACCTGCGCCGTACCGCGCTCACGTCCATCAAGGGCGTGCGCTGGGTGCCGGGCTGGGGCGAAGAACGCATCGCGGGCATGGTCGACGGCCGTCCCGACTGGTGCATCTCGCGCCAGCGCACATGGGGCGTGCCGATCACCCTGTTCATCGACAAGACCACCCACGAGCCGCATCCGGATTCCGTCGCGCTGATGGAAAAGATCGCGGCGAAGGTCGCGCTCGAAGGCATCGATTGCTGGTTCACGCTCGACGCGCGCGAGCTGCTCGGCGACGACGCCGACAAGTACGAGAAAGTCACCGACGTGCTCGACGTGTGGTTCGACTCGGGTGTCAGCCACTTCGCGGTGGTGGGCGCACGCCCCGAGCTGCAGGCCGGCAACGCCAGCGAATACAAGGTGATGTACCTCGAAGGCTCCGACCAGCATCGCGGCTGGTTCCAGTCGTCGCTGCTCACGTCGGCGGCCATCAACGGCCGCGCGCCTTACGACCACGTGCTGACCCACGGTTTCACCGTGGACGCGCAGGGCCGCAAGATGTCGAAGTCGCTCGGCAACGGCATCGAGCCACAGGACATCATGAAGACCCTCGGCGCGGACATCCTGCGCCTGTGGATCTGCTCCACCGACTACCGCAACGAGATGTCGCTGTCCGACGAGATCCTGAAACGCGTCGCCGATACGTATCGCCGTATCCGCAACACCACGCGCTTCCTGCTCGGCAACCTCGACGGCTTCGATCCGGACAAGCACCTGCTCGCCACGGGAGCCTGCCTCGACCTCGATCGCTGGGCGGTGCAGCAGACCGCCGACACGCAGGCGGCGATCGTCGCGGCGTACGAGCGCTACGATTTCCCCGAGATCGTCCAGCGCATTCAGAATTTCTGCACGAACGAACTCGGCGCGCTGTACCTCGACATCACGAAGGATCGCCTGTACACGATGCCGACCGACAGCCGAGGCCGTCGCAGCGCGCAGAGCGCGATGTACCGGATCCTCGAATCGCTGCTTCGCTGGCTCGCGCCGATCGTCACGTTCACGGCCGAGGAGGCCTGGGAGCGGATGCCGGGTTCGCGCAGCGAGTCGGTGCTGTTCGACACGTTCTACGACGGCCTCGACGTGCGCCAGGACGGCGACGCGCGCGGCTGGTGGAGCCAGCTGATCGCCATCCGCGAAACGGCGTCGCGCGTGCTCGAAGGCATGCGCAAGGCCGGCCAGATCGGCGCGTCGCTCGATGCGACGCTCACGATCCACGCCGACCTGCCGACCCAGTCGGCGCTGGCCGAATCGGCGCGCGAGCTGCGCTTCTTCTTCATCACCTCCGAGGTGACGCTGGCGCCGCTCGAAGGGCGTCCGGCCGACGCCGAGCGCGTGGAGATCGAGGGCGCCGAGGTCTACGTGTCGGCCGCCGTCAGCGACGATACGAAGTGCATCCGCTGCTGGCACCATCGTCCCGACGTGGGCGTCGATCCGGCTCACCCCGAGATCTGCGGCCGTTGCGTCGAGAACGTGACGGGGCAGGGCGAGGATCGTCGCTGGTTCTGATCGGGCGACGTTCGCCACACCTTCCGCGCCGCCCGATGGCGGCGCGGATCACCGTAATCGCATGGCGCCCCGACGCATGACCGCACGCCCCAAACCCAATGCCCTGTCCTGGCTGTGGCTCGCCGCCTCCATGATCGTGCTCGACCAGCTGACCAAGTGGTGGGCGCTCACGGCCCTGCAGCCCGCCGAGACCGCGCACCCCGTGATTCCCGGCATCCTGAACTGGACGCTCACCTTCAACACGGGCGCCGCGTTCAGCTTCCTGGCGGACAGCGCCGGCTGGCAGCGCTGGTTTTTCGTGGTACTGGCCGTGGGCGTGAGCGCCACGCTCGGCGTGTGGCTCTCGCGCACCCCGCGCCACGACTGGCGCACCGCCGCGCCGCTGGCGCTGATCCTCGGCGGGGCCCTGGGCAACGTGATCGACCGCATCCACGCGGCCAAGGTCACCGATTTCATTCAGGTCTTCCTGGGCAGCTACCCCTTCCCGGTCTTCAACGTCGCCGATTCGGCCATCAGTGTGGGCGCCGTGGCGCTCATCGTGTTCAGCCTGTTCACCGGCGAGAAAAAGCCGGCCTAGGCGCCTCCGTGCGATAATGCGCGGGTTCCGGCGCCCCGGCGCCGACCCCTTTCCCCCGAGGTCCCCTTGGATATCCTCCTCGCCAACCCCCGTGGATTCTGCGCCGGCGTCGACCGCGCCATCGCCATCGTCGAGCGTGCGCTCGAGTCGTACGGCGCCCCGATCTACGTGCGCCACGAGGTGGTGCACAACCGCTACGTCGTCGAACGCCTGCGCGCCGATGGCGCCGTGTTCGTCGAAGAGCTCGACGACGTGCCCGATGGCGCCACCGTGATCTTCAGCGCCCACGGCGTGCCGAAGGCGGTGCGTGAAGAAGCCGACCGCCGTCGCCTCAACGTGTTCGACGCCACGTGTCCGCTGGTCACCAAGGTGCACATGGAAGTCGCGCGCCTCGGCCGCGCCGGCCACGATGTCGTGCTGATCGGCCATGCCGGTCATCCCGAAGTCGAAGGCACCATGGGCCAGTGGAACCCGGCCAACAGCGGCAACATCTACCTCGTCGAGTCGGTGGACGACGTCGCCGCGCTGCAGCCCGTGCAGCCCGACAAGCTCGCTTTCGTGACGCAGACGACGCTCTCGGTCGACGACACCATCGCCATCATCGGCGCGCTGCGCGCGAAGTTCACCACGATCGAAGGCCCGCGCAAGGACGACATCTGCTACGCCACGCAGAACCGGCAGGACGCCGTGCGTCGCCTCGCCGACGCGGTCGACCTCGTGCTCGTGGTGGGCTCGGTCAACAGCTCCAACTCCAACCGGCTCAAGGAGCTCGCGGAGAAGCAGGGCGTCACCTCGTACCTCATCGACGGCGCCGAACACATCGACCGCGCCTGGCTCGAAGGCAAGACCCGCATCGGCGTCACCGCCGGCGCCTCCGCACCCGAAAAGCTCGTGCAGGAGGTCATCGCCCGCCTGCAGTCGTGGGGCGCGGGCACCGTGCGCGAACTCGATGGCGAGGCCGAGAACATCACCTTCGCCCTGCCGAAGGAACTCCGTCTCGCGGGTTGATCGCGAAAGGGTTGCGCCCGGACCCAAGGTTCCCTAGAATTCCGCTTCTCGCCGGAATAGCTCAGTTGGTAGAGCGCGTCATTCGTAATGATGAGGTCGTAGGTTCGATTCCTATTTCCGGCACCAGATACCCGTCCAAGGCCGTCCGCACGAGTCCCTGAGACGCACTGAAACCCGCTGAGAAGCGGGTTTTTTTGTGCCTGCGCATCCGCTGCGCGCTGCGGATAGCGTTAGGCGAAGCGACTGGGATTTCTCAGGGCGCCACGGCCAGTAGCAGGAATATCGCGAAGATCACCAGGTGCACCGCCCCCTGCAACACGGTGGTGCGGCCGGTGGCCAGCGTGACGGTGCCGATGAAGAGCGTGAGCAGCAGAAGCACGGTGTCTTCGCCACCGAGGCCCAGAATCAGTGGTTGATTCATCATGATCGCGGTGAAGGCCACGAACGGAATCGTCAGGCCGATCGTTGCCATGGCCGAACCCAGTGCGAGCGTCAGGCTGTTCTGCAATCGATTGGCGCGCGCTGCCCGCACCGATGCGATGCCCTCCGGCAACAGCACCACCGCGGCGATCACCACACCGACGAACGAGACAGGAAGGTTGGCGGCTACCACCTTGGCCTCCAGCGCGGGCGCCAGCACCTTGGCCAGGACCACCACCGCGGCAAGCGCGACGATGAGCAGCGCCATGCTGATCGTGGTCGTACGGGTCGATGGCGTGACGTGGTGCGAATCATCCACGGCCTCGCCGGTAGCGGGATCGAGGACAAGAAAATAGTGGCGCTGGGTGATCGTCTGTTCGAACAGGAATACACCGTACAGCACCATCGAAAACACGCCGATCAAGCCCATCTGTAGCGGCGCGTAGAACGGGCCGACCACGGTGAGCGTGTAGTTGGGCAGCACCATGGCGATCACCGCCAGCGTGCCGATCACGCTCAGCGCGGCCGATGAACCCTGCGTCTGGAACGTCTGCACCTGATGCCTGGCGCTGCCCATCATCAGGCTCAGTCCGACCACGCCGTTCAGCACGATCATCACCGTCGCGAACACCGTATCGCGAGCCAGCGCTTCGCTGCCCTTGGCGGCCGACAACATGATCGACACGATCAGCGCGACTTCGATCACGGTCACGGCCAGTGCGAGGATGATCGATCCGAACGGCTCGCCGACTTTCGCCGCGATGATTTCGGCATGGTGCACGGACGCGAACACCGCGCCACCGAGCAGCACGGCCGCCGCGATCAGCATGATCGGAGAGGTGCCCGACGCGACGCCGCTGAAGGCGATCGCCAGCAGGATCCACGCCGCGAAAGGCGCCGCCCAGGTCCACCATGGATTGTGGCCCTGGTCCGCTGCATCGCTGTCAGTGGGGATCGTCATGAGGCCTCCGTTCGGGTGGCATGAGGAGCAGGATGCATCGACGCCGCGATCATGGTTTCGGCGGCCAGGTGGTTCCGAGTTGCTGCAACAGGCGCCTGGTGAGGTAGAGGCGCGGCACGATGGAGTCGACTTCGACGTACTCGTTCTTCGCGTGGTATCCCCAGCCGGCCAGCCCCATGCTCTCGAGCACGGCAGGCTTGCCCGAACTTCCGGCGAAGCCGGCATCGGTGCCCCCTGTGGTGTTGGGGATCAGGAGCAGGTTCCGGGCCGTAGCGTTTTCGTTCGGCATCTCGCGTGTCGTTTCCTGCTGCAGGTCGCCCTGGCCCAGTTCTGCGTAGATCGATTGCGCCATCTTTGCCAGCGCCAGGCCTTTCTCGCCCGCCACGAACATCGGCCGCATGATCTCCAGCGAGACCTCGCTCTGCGTGTCGGGCCCCAGTCGCTGTTCGTTCACTCGGGCCTCCACCGCGGCGAGCAGTTTGTCCGTGGCATCCGGCGCGTTGAAGCGGACATCCGCGCTTGCCTGCGCGCGCCCCGGAATCTGGTTACGCGCGGTGCCGCTATTCGCCTCGGTCCAGTTCAGTTGCGTGTTGGGGACGGTTCTGGCGACGTCGTGCGTTTTCACCAGTTCGGATGCGAGTTCGATCAGCGCATTGCGTCCTTCGTCCTGTGCGGCACCCGCATGCGCGGCGCGGCCATTCACGACCAGTGTCATTCGCGCGGTGCCGGCGGCACTGAGCAGCACGCCTTCGTGACCGGCCACTGCTTTGGCCGGGCTGGGTTCGTAGGACAGCACGACATCGGACTCGCTACCGACCCTGGCAATGATGGTGCCCGAGCCGGGCGAACCGATTTCCTCGTCGGGATTCAGTAGCACCGTAAGCGTCTTGTAGTTTTTCCAGTCGACGTCTTTGAGGATTTTCAGTGAACCGAGGATCACGGCCACGCCGCCCTTGTCGTCGGCGATGCCGGGGCCGAACAGCTTGTTGCCTTCGCGACGCCATGGCTCGGTACTCAGGATGCCGCGCCGGTATACCGTATCCAGATGCGCCTGCAGCACGATGCGCAGCTTGCCGCTTCCACGAAAGGTGCCTTGCACCAGACCGGGCGCCTGACCGTTCGTCGCGGGCACCCTCTGCACCGATGCGCCGAGCGCGCGCAATCGCTCGGACGCGTAGGCGGCGATTTTCGTGACGCCTTCGACATCGTCCGATCCCGACTCGATCCTGACCATATCCTCCAGTGACGCGATCACCGCCGGTTGTTCGGCCCGGGCAGCCTGCAGAAGATGTCGATCCACATCGCGTTGCTGCGCGATGGCGCTGGTCGATGTCATCGCAGTGAGCAATAGGGCCGTGCGCATGCTTGCCATGGTCATCGGAAAGCTCCCGGTGGGATGATGTCTTGCTCGATGGATCGGTGCAGCGTGGCGTAACGCCGGGGTCAGAACCGATACGTCAGGCCGAGCGCGGGGCCGCTGAATGCCAGTCGTGAAACGTTCTCGCTCGATCTGAAGTTGTAATCGACGTAACGCCATGCCGCCGTCACCTCGCCCCAGCGGTACGAATAGCCGATGCCAAGGACGGCCTGTCCGGTGAACCGGGAGCCGCCGGTGCCCGCGTCGAGGTGATAGGGCACGAACCAGCGGAAGTCCTCACCAAAACGGCTGCGGCCAGTAACGCCGACGACTGCGTCCCAGTAGCTGTGATCGAAGGTGTTCCGGCCGTCGAGGCCGCCGGTCCAGAGGCCGGGAAGGGTGGCCGACAACGTCCAGTCCAGCTTCTGCGTCAGCTTTATCATGCGCGTGCCGAACAGCAGGCTCATCGAATCGCGCGGCGTATCCATCACCGCGTATGTCCCGGCGAGAGTCAGGATGGTGGTCTTCGAACCAAGCTTGAGACGAGCCGTCGCTCCCACGGGTGGCTTGCCCTCGAGCCTGAAGTCGCGCGTTGCCTTCAGGGAATCGCTGAGGTCCGAGTAGAAAACATCGGTCAGCAAGCCCCAGTCGCCTTTGCGCACGCGCAGCGTGCCCATGAACGCGAACCTGAGGCTGGAAAGGATCTTGTGCTGATCGATCGTGAACGACGGCCCCGCCGTGCCGCCGGGAAAGGTCGTCTCGCCGTAGACCGACGGCAGGAAGCCGTAAATCGTGACGGCATATCTCCATGTGTCGGCGTCCGACGGAGGTGGCCGATCCGGCGGAGCTTCGTCCGCGCCATGAGATCGAGCGGAACACAGAAGCCCGAGCGTTGCGATGCAACCGCAAAGCATCCACTGACGGTGGCGCCGACTGATCTTCATGAGACCCTTCGAGCACGAATGACCCCCGGCTGGATCATACCCGAGTTTTTTTGCCGCCACCGAAGTGCGGTTCGCATCGCATTTCGCCATCATTTTCATGATTTTATGGGAACTGATTCGGGCACAGCGGTTGCGAGTGGCATTCGGCCGGGCCACCATCGGCACACCGACAGGGATGGGGTCACGCTGTGGATGCTTCGCTGATGAGTACCGCTCTCAACGTCATTGGCATCGTGGCGGCGGCAGCCATAGCTTTCGAAGAGCTGTACTCGATCTTCGTCTCGCGTGAGGGATTTCCATGGCGAGCGAAAGACCCGGCCACCCGCACACGCCTGCGCATCCAGCCCGTGCAGGCCGAGCTCGGACGCATCCAGTTGCAGCTGGATCAATTCCTGGCGGTCGCGGAGCGTGCTGGCGAGGAGCCACGCATGCTCGCGCAACTCGGTGACATGGCCAGGCGTCCATGGAACCTGCCACTCATTTGCAGAACCTCAGTCACCGACCTTCACGCGGTGGGCTGCGATCAGTATGTCTCGGAGGCGGTTATCGCTATCGCCGCGGCGAGGGAAACGGTTTCCCGGCTCGCGGCGATGATAGGGAGCGTGGCATCCGACTCACCGGATAGTCGACCGTCGATACATCTCGTGGAAGAGGCCACGATGTCGACCCGATCCGCGGTGGAAAAGACGAATCGCGCGCTCATGGAGCTCGACCGTGCGGTGACGGGGCGTGCCTGACGACTCGACTGGGCGAGATCGGCAGGCATCTGCGAAGGGGGGCGTTGGCCGCTTGCCTATCCGCCTGTATCACTTTGCTCTTGGTGGCAGACTGAATGTGGTCGGCACGCAGGCGGGACCGGTGAAGACGCGCCGCTAACAACCGCGGAACGCGCGCCCGTTGTCGTTATGGACCCCTACCGCGCGGCACCGATCATTGGATATTCCGTGTCAGCCCGCCTGCGGCTGCAGCACGATGATCGCCATACCCACGAGCGCGATACCCGCACCCGCGAGATCCCATGAGGTGAGGACGGCGCCATCCACGTAGCGGAGCCAGGCCAGAGCCACCGCGATGTAGACGCCGCCATAAGCCGCGTACACGCGACCTGCCGCGGCAGGATGCAGAGTGAGCAGCCAGGCGAAGAGGGCGAGCGACAAGGCGGCGGGTATGAGAAGCCACGCCGTCTTTCCCTGCCTGATCACGAGCCACGGAAGGTAGCAACCCACGATCTCTGCTAAAGCGGTGACGGCGAACAGCAGTGCGCGCATGAGGAACAGGGTCATCGGGCATGCCTTCCTTAGAAGAAGCGGGCAGGGGTCGTCGTCGGGCGAACAGTTTGAACGACGCCATAAGGGGCGGTGGACGGTGGCCCGCGAAGACAGGTAGCCTGCCCGGACTCGAATCGGTCAAGGATGAATCGTATGTCTGGCAATCGCTACCTCTATATCTATTCCGCCGTGGTCACCGCGGTCTTCGCAGTGTCGATGCTTTCCGGATTCGCGAAGAACCCCGTCACGTCTTTCGACGAGATCACTGTCCAGCGAATCAACATCCGCGAGCCCGATGGCACGCTTCGGATGGTCATCTCGGATAGTGCGCGGCTCCCGGGTGTCATCGTCAAAGGAAAGGAACAGCCGAAGGTCGATCGCCCTCAAGCCGGCATGATCTTCTTCAATGACGAGGGCTCCGAGAACGGAGGGCTCATCTTCGGCGGAAAGCGGAACGTCAACGGCGAGGTCGTCGACGCGGGTGGAAGCCTGTCGTTCGATCGTTACAACGCGAACCAGGTGGTCCAGCTCATAGGCGTCGACGACAAGGACAGCCACTTCGCGGGCCTGTCGGTCACCGATAGTCAGGAAAACCAGCGCAACAGGAAGCGTATCTGGGTGGGGCGCGACGACGATGGAACCGCCACGCTTTCCATGCGGGACGGCAACGGCAACGAGCGCATCCAGATGAAGGTGCCCGCCGATGGCACGCCTGTCATCAACTTCCTCGACAAGGACGGCAAGGTGCAGAAGACCATCGTCGGTGTCGATGGAGGGTCGTCTGCGCCAGCCGCGATGTAACGTGGGTCATGGCGTGCCGGAGCTGCGCGAAACCGTATCCGGCGGCTAGCCGACGGTGCGGGTGCCTACGTCTCAATGCACCGCAGCGTGGCGGAGGGCTGGCGTCGTCTTTCCCAGTAGCCGTAGCCCGATGGCGAGCGCCATCGCGTAGCCCGCGTTGGCATTGCCCGGAACGACCACGCTGACGAGGGACGGATGGCCGGGAACCAGCGTCGACGCGTCGATCGCCTCGCTGTCGTCGTGCATTTCGATATAAGGAACCCTCAGTGCGGATAGCGCATCCCTGAGCGGGTCGACGTGCGCGGGCGGCACCCGGGCCGCGTCCACGTCGAGCACGATGAGCTCGGCGTCCTTACCCGGCATGTCGAGGCAGTCGCTCAGTTGATCGAATGTGTCGCATCGGCGCCAGACGAGATCGACGCCGGTCGCCTGCGCGCGCTCCCAGAGGTGGCACATGGCGGCCGGGTCGGAGGGCTCGGGGTCCGGGTGCGGGCCGGTGATGACGACGATCGACATCGGGGTGTTCCGAAGGAAGGGAAGTCCAGTGTCGGCGAGGGATGCGTAAAAACGCTGCGCGTGCCGGGCGTCTTTCGGGTAACCGATGCGTAAACATTCGCCCCCGGCGAAAGTAGGGTTGCCATCCACGACGATGGCTCCGAGGATGCCGGGATGGACGAACCGACCGAACCCGCATTCATCACGCCCCGTCTCCGCCTCGACCGCCTCCTCGCGAGCGACGCGCCGGACCTCTTCGCCTACCGGGCAGACGATGCCGTAGCCCGTTACCAGGGATGGAAGCCAGCCGCCGAGGCCGATGCGCGCGCCTTCATCGCCCGTCAGGCCGAGCAATCTTTCGCGGAGCCAGCGAGCTGGTTTCAGCTGGCGATTCGCGAGCGACGATCCGCGGAACTCGTCGGCGACCTCGGCATCCATTTCCCGGCAGGGGTCGACGAGGCCATCGAATTCGGAATCTCGCTCCGGCCGGAACGGCAGGGCAGGGGCTACGCGCGCGAGGCCATGGCGGAGATGCTGACCATCGCCTTCGGCACGTGGGGTTACCGCAGGGCGATCGGGTCGGTGGATCCGCGCAACGTGGCGAGCATCGCCCTGTTGCGCTCGCTGGGCTTCCGGCAGGAAGCCCATCATGTCGAAAGCTACCGGTTCCGGGGCGAGTGGGTGGACGACGTGATCTTCGCGATGCTGGCACGCGAATGGCCTAAGCCGGGCTGAACGGAATCAGGCGGCCGCCAGGCGGGCAACCACGGCCGGGCTGGGCGGCGGCACGTGCAGCAGGGCGGCATCCGGAAGATAACGCCAGTCGCTCAGCCGGCGGGGCAGGCGCGATTCCGGAAACAGCTGGCGGAGATCGCGGATGGCGTCTTCCGGACTTTCGAACCGGCCCGTTTCGACATCGCCAAAGAGCGCGCGCCAGCGGTGGCCATGGCGCACGATACGGAAGGGTGCGGTCGCTGAAGTGAAAACGTACTGGGCGAGCATGGAAGGAAACTCCGTTCTTAGCCTGCCTATTTTCCCCGCCTTTTCGTGACCACTTCGTGTTGCCGAGGCGACGCCGGTGTGTCGGAAACACACGCGGCGTCGCGTAGGTGAACCAGCGTTCAGTCCGGGGCTTTCGCCGGCACGAAGGGCGATACCGGGTCGCTGGCGGGGAACGTCTCTTCCAGTGCCTGATCCTGGTTGTCGCTGGCGTGTTCCTTACGCTCCTTTTTCTCGGCCTCCGATTCCTTGTGGCCCGGCTGGCCGTGGTCGGGGTGTTTGACGTCCTGGCGATCGTGGGTCATGGCGTTGGCTCCCTTGCAGTGGCGGCACCATCAGGCGGCAGGGGCGGTGAAGTCGACGTGCTCGACGCGTAGGGCCCGGATGACGGCGCGGGCCCCACCACTCGTCGGAATATTCGCGCCGCTCGTCCTGTGCCGCTTGGACGTCGCGCGCGGATCCCCTAGGGTGAGCGTGCCGGTATCGGCCAGTCTGGGGGACATCGTGATCAATCGCATCCGTTCGCGGGCAAGCCGCGCGTCGTCGGGTTTTACCCTGATCGAACTCATGGTCGTGGTCGCGATCATCGCGATCCTTGCTGCGATCGGCATTCCCATTTATCGCGACTACCTGATCCGGGGATACCTGACCGAGGTCCAGGCCGGACTGTCAGCGGTGCGCACTGCGCAGGAGCAGTTCTATCAGGACAACCGCAGCTACAAGCCAGCGTCCGGTGGATGCGGCGCCAAGATGCCGGCGTCGAAGCAATGGACCTACACGTGCAGCCCGAGCAACGATGGGCAGAGCTGGAGTGCGACGGCAGGTGGCAACACGGGCACGGCGGTAAAGGATTTCCAGTTCACGATCGATCAGACGAACACGCGCAAGACCAATAGCGTCAAGTCCGGCTGGAAGCAGCCGACCGAAAACTGCTGGGTGGTCCGTAAGGACGGGTCCTGCTCGTGATGCCGCGGCTGGCCAAGGGGTTCTCCCTCATCGAGTTGATGGTGACCATCGCGGTGGCCGCCATCATGCTGGCACTGGCCGTGCCCAACTTTCGCGAGTGGATCAACAATTCGCGCATCCGTTCCGCCGCCGAGTCGATTCAGAATGGCCTGCGCGTCGCGCGAAACGAGGCCGCACAGCGCGGGAGCCCGACGCGTTTCGAACTCACGTCGGCATCGGCCGCCACGTGGACGGTCTGCCAGCTCCCGACGGGAACGACGACGTGTACCGCGGCGAAGGCGGCCAACGCGGCCAACGTCATCGAGCAGCGCGATGCGACGGAATCGCTGGTCACGTTGACCGGCAGCACCTCGTCGGCCATGCAGGACAAGACCAAGACCGGGACGGTCCTGACGGGCGGTGTCCCGGGCGGTGTGACCTTCAACGCGCTCGCGCGGCCGCAAGGCTTCAATACCACTGCCCTGGCGCGTATCGATGTCGCAGGCAAGGTGACGGCGGGGCGCCGGCTCGTGGTTCTCATCTACGCGGGCGGCCAGGTCCGGGCGTGCGATCCCGATACGACGAACCTGGCGTCGACCGACGCTCAGTCCTGCCAGACGAACTAGGAGCCAGGCATGTCTTCTTCGTATCGCCCGTCGGCAAAGGGCTTCGTCCTTCTCGACGCATTGATCGCCGTCCTCATCTTTTCGCTGGGCATCCTCGGCATCGTCGCGCTGCAGGCGAATGCCACGAAGCTGGGTGGCGACGCCAAATACCGCACCGACGCCGCGCTGCTGGCGGATCGCCTCATCGCCGACATGTGGGGCGCGGTGCCGTCGACCATCGCTACCGACTATGCGACGGGTGGCAGCGCGTTCAACAAATGGCGCGACGACCTCGTCGACTGCGCGAAGGCCAAGGTGACGACGAACTGCCTCCCGGGTGTCGCGGCCAACACGCCGACCGTCGTCGTGGGCGACAACAACCTGGTGACCATCACGGTGAAGTGGCAGGCGCCGCAGGAAGACACGCCGCACCAGTACGTCACCATCTCGCAGATCCAGCAGTAGGCCAGGGGCTCATGACTCTCCACCGCTCGCACGCACGCGGCTTCTCCCTGATCGAGCTGATGGTCGGCATCGTCATCTCGATCATCTGCACCCTCGGCATGATGGCGGCGTTTTCGGCCTACGAGGGCCAGAAGCGCACCACGACCAACGGCAGCGACGCCCAGCAGAACGGCAGCTTCTCGACGTTCATGCTGGAGCGCGAACTGCGGACCGCGGGCTCCGGCCTGGTGCAGGGCAGGAACTACGGCATCTGGGGCTGCGCGATCGACGCGTGGTCGAACGGAACCAAGCGTTTGCCACGAACGAGCGCGCTCGCCGCGCCGTTCGACAACTGGCCGCTGACGACCCGCGCCGTGCCCGTTCTCGTCGCCGCCGGCACGGGCGACAAGGCCGACGTGATCGGCGTGGTGCGTGGCAACCCGATCGCGCGCACGTTCCGCACGAACCTCGTGTCGGCGTCGGGTACCACGGTCAACGTCGACAATTCGATGGGCATCTTCCCGAACGAATACCTGTTGATGTCCGACAAGTCGGGCAAATGCACGTTCGGCCTGGTAAGCACCGTGTCCGGCACGGCCATCGGGCTGAACACGGCTGGCAGCGCATCGGATGGCTTCAGCGCGCCGGCGCACTACACCGCGTCGTTGTCGGCGTACGTGTTCGACATGGGCGTCAATCCCGGGGTGACGTTGCTCAGTGTGAACCAGACGAACAACAGCCTGGTGAGCTTCGACCTGCTGCAGCGTGCCGCGGCGGCGGGAACCAACGATACCCCCGTTCCCCTCGCGGACAACGTCGTGCAGCTGAAGACGCTCTACGGCCTCAGCACGGCGCCCAGCGACGTGCCCGTGACGTCCTGGGTCAAACCCACCGGCACGACGTGGGGAATCGCCGCGCTCACACCGACGCCCGACACGCAGAATGCGCTGAACGCCCGCTCGCGCATCCGCGCGATCCGTATCGCGATCGTCGTGCGCAGCCGGCAGCAGGAGCGCGCGGCGCCCGCGACCGCCGCGTCCGCGGCGGGCGTGTCGTACATCGGATACAGCGGCCCGACCTCGCTCACGCTGTTCGGCGATCTCGACGCCACCCTGCAATACACCGTGACCACGGACGCGAGCTTTCGCTACAAGGTTTACGACCTGGTCATTCCCGTGCGCAACAACCTGATCACCAAGTTCTTCTGAGGCGACTCGCCATGCGTCCGATGCATTCGTATTCACAGCTTGGCGCCGCGTCCCGGCAGAAGGGCATGGTGGCGACGCTGATCGCGCTCGTCGTTCTGGTGGCCACGCTGCTGGCGGCCATGACGCTGATGCGCTCGGTGGACACCGCCAACGCGATCGCCGGCAGCATGACGTTCCGCCAGGGTGCCATGCAGGAGGCGGAACGCGCCTACCAGGACATCCGCGTCAAGCTCGACAGCACGTTCGCGCCCCCGACCAGTAACTCCGACGATCCGACCAAGGGGTATTACGCGTCGTTGCAGGCAGCCACGTCCACGGCGCGCCCCGATATCCCCGATGTGCTGCTCAACAAGACGGCCGGCAAGGTGGTGCCGATGGATGCGAGCACCACCGGCAACACCGTGACCTATATCGTAGAGCGCCTGTGCCCCACCTCCGGCACCGAAGCCACGGTCAACACGTGCATCGTGCCCGGCACGGCGATCAGCGGCGGCACCAGCTCCAACCTCACCACCGATCCCGGCATTCCGTTCAATACGACGGGATCGGCAGCGGCGTTCCGCCTCACGGTACGCGTCGACGGCCCGCGCAACGCCGTCGCCTACGTCCAGACCATCATTCGCTGATCGCGACTCTCCGGGACACACGCATGAACGCCTATCGCCAGGTCGCCCATCGCATCCTCGCCCTCACGGGTTTCGTGCTCGCCGCGGGGTTCACCTCGCCCGCCGGGCACGCCGCGGACACCACGCTGTCGAACCTGCCGCTCTACAGCGCATCCAACGTGCCGGCGAACCTCATGCTCGCGCTGTCGGTGGAGTTCCCGACCGGTACGGTGGCGGCGTATACGGATAACCCGGGTGTCGCGCTGGTGACGGGCACGACGACCTTCAGTTGCGATGGAAAGGCCACGATCAAGGACAACGACGGGAACAACAAGTCGTTCGGCGACTGCTACTTCCCGAAGATGACCTACCTTGGGTACTTCGATTCACTGAAGTGCTACAAGTACTCCAGCTCCGGCTACTTCGTGCCCGGCAAGACGCTTTCCTCGTCCGACCAGAGCTGCAGCGGCGACTGGAGCGGCAACATGCTGAACTGGGCGACGATGACCGCGCTCGACGAGTTCCGCGGAACGCTCACCGGTGGCAGCCGTAGCGTGGACACCGCCACGACCACCGTGCTGGTCCGCTCTAATCTCAACAGCCAGAGTAACGAAGGCAACTTTCCGAACAAGGTCATCGGTAACGCTTACAACGTGAAGCCGTCCGACACGGTCGGCGACGATCCGTCCAAATGGAGTGTCGTTTACCTCCGCTCATACGGCCTGGGCACGAAGTTCTGGGTGTCGAACAACCCGTCGTTCGCCGCGACCGGAAAGTTCAACAAAGTCGATAACGTTCGTCTCGAGCTGAACGCACAGGTGTCGGTGTGCGAAAAGAACTCCGCCGAAGACAACTGCACGGCCTACGGCTCGAACTTCAAGCCGGAGGGTCTGATCCAGCAGAACTACACTCGCATTCGCGTGGGTGCGGCCGCCTACGCGAACACCAGCGGTGGCGCCAATCCCAACGGCGTCGTCCGCGCGCTTCTGCGCGACAACGGTCCGACGACCTACAACGGCAACGGCGCGCGCCAGACCAATGCCTATACGGAGTGGAGCCCGACCGACGGTACGTTCTACGCGAATCCCGCCAGTGGCGATGCCGGTCTGGCCAAGGGGCCAAGCGGTACGGCGTTCACGCAGAGCGGCGTGATCAACTACCTCAATCAGTTCGGTACGAACGGCTACGAAACATACGACACGATCAGCGAGCTGTACTGGTCGGTGCTCGCCTACTACATGCGGACGCCGCTCAGCGCCAACTACACCAACACCCTGAACGATGGCAACAGCCTCGACAAGGCTTTCCCGGTGTTCAAGGGTACGGCTGCCAACGCCACCGATTCGAACGATCCCATGCAGTACAAGTGTGCGGCAAACGCGATCCTCGTGATCGGCGATTCGCATACGCATTGCGACCAGCGTGTGCCGAGCTCCACGGCGCCGACCGGGGGCGGGACGAACAACTACTGCGGCCTGCAGAACCCCAGCGCCGTCGTCAACGGCGTCGACGCGGCAAAATACACCGCCGACCTCGGCGCACTCCCGATGCTCGAAGCCGATGCGCCCGGCGGTGCCTCGGTCACGTTCTCGAGCAAGATCGGCGGCGGCAATGTTGGCACGAGCTATGTCAACAGCGGGCAGCGTTCGACCTACTTCATCGCGGGTCTGTCGTACTTCGCGCATACCCAGGACATCCGCAGCGACCTGACCGGCAAGCAGACCATCGACACGTATGTCGTGGACGTCATGGAGCCAGGCGCGTATTCCGGCGCCAGTGGCCAGGACATCTACAGCACCGACAACAACGGTAACAAGGGCCCAAATCAATACTGGCTGGCGGCCAAGTACGGTGGCTTCGCCGACACGAAGAACGACGGCAAGCCATCGTCGTACCTGACGTGGCATACGAATACGTCGACCGGCAGCAACCTTCGCCCCGACAACTACTTCGTCGGCAATCGCCCCGACCTGATCGTGGCGGGCCTCGCGAGCATCTTTTCGAACGTCTCGACATCGACACAGCTCAGTGCGTCGGGCCCCAGCGTGTCGCCTACCCGCGTGCTGTCCAACGTGACAGCCAACACCGCCCCTTACAATTCGCCGGCAAGTGGCTTCCCGATCTATACGGTGAGCTACTCCCCTGGCAGCTGGAGCGGTGAGGTCACGGGCTTCGTGGCCGCCGCCGCCGTTGGCGAGGACGTGAAGGCGGCGACGGGGAGTACGACGTGGAGCGCGCAGACGAAGCTGGACCAGCTCGGTGCCTACAAGGATTCATCGGGCCTGGTGCTCGGCTGGCGCAACCTCCGTCGTGTGTTCACGCGCGGCCTGGTAAGCGGCATTCCGTTTCAGTGGATCAGCCTGACCCTCAGCCAACAGGCCAACCTGTCGTCCGACCCGACACTCGTGGACTACCTCCGCGGCGATCGTTCGAAGGAGGGCACGGGCTTCCACGTGCGTACGCATCTGTTGGGGGATATCGTCAACTCGCAGGCCACGCTCGTGCAGGGTGCCCTGTCGACGTCGTACAACGACGCGAGTAACGCGGGATACAGCGCATTCGTTACTGCGCAGAAGAATCGCACGCCGGTCGTTTACGTCGGTGCGAACGACGGCATGGTGCATGCGTTCCAGGCGGATTTCTCCACGTCGGTCAATCCTCTCGCCGGCGGTGGTGCGGAACTGTGGGCGTACGTGCCGAACCTGGTGTTCGCAGGTCCGAACAACACGCCGAAGGTCGACGGACTCGCCGCCCTCGCGAACCTGAAGGGTGCGACGACCAACGGTTACGAGCACCATTTCTACGTGGACCAGACGCCGCAGGCCGCGGACGTCGATTTCAACTGGACGGTGGATACCGCTGGCGCGGCAGGCACCAAGCCGTCGACCTACGACTGGCATACGGTGCTCGTGGGCGGATTGGGTAAGGGCGGCAAGGGCTTCTACGGGCTGGACATCACGACCGTTCCCGCGGCGCCCACGACGAACCCCGTCACGGAGTTTACTACCCAAACCACGATTGCAAACAACACGTCGCTCTGGGAATTCACCGACTCGACGATGGGCTACAGCTACGCGCGCCCCCTGATCGCGAAGACGCGTAAATACGGCTGGGTCGTGATCGCCACCTCGGGGTACAACAACGCCGACGGCAAGGGCTACCTTTACGTCATCAACGTCAAGACCGGCAAGCTGCTCGAAAAGATTGCGACGACGTCCGGGAACACCACGAATCCGATCGGCCTCTCGCGGCCGTCCGGCTATATCAAGGATGTATCCGACAACACGATCGAACAGGTCTACGTGGGCGACCTTCAGGGCAATGTGTGGCGGTTCGACCTTTCGGGCACGGGCGCTTATCCGTCGCCGGTGGTGCTGGCCACGCTCAAGGACGCGAAGGGCGTCGCTCAGCCGATCACGACCGCACCCCGCATCGAGCTCGATTACGACTCGACCGGCACGGGCACGCGTCGCTGGGTGTTCGTCGGCACGGGTAAGTTCCTCGACAGCAGCGATCTGACCGACACGCAGAAGCAGACGATGTACGCGCTGCGCGACGGCACGGGCCAGACGCCGAACGTGATCACGACGCCCATCGTGCGAGCCAACCTGCGCGTCAACAACCTGATCGACAACCTCAACATCCAGGATGCGGACTACGGCTGGTACTACGACCTGACGGGCACGGCACCGGGTACCGGCGGCGCGACCGAGCGGATCGTGGTCGATCCCGACGCGGTCGCAGGCATTTTCTCGGTCAACTGGGGAACGCTGATTCCGACTGCCGATCCCTGCGCATTGAATGGTGCGGTTTACTCGGCGGCGTACGGCTCGGGGCAAAGCAACCTGCTGACCTCCAGCGGCGCGTCCGTCCCGTTCCTGACCACGAACAGCGCGATCACGAACCTGCAGATGGTCCAGCTCCCGGAGAATGGCAAGTTCGTGCTCCTGTACGGCCAGACCGGCGAGAGTCCGAAGACCGCGAACATGGTGCAGCCCGGCAATCCGTCGCTGCTCCAGCGTACCAACTGGCGCGAGATCCTCGACTGACATCGTGCCGGGGCGTTGACCATCGACGTCCCGGCCGTTATCATGCCCCGCTCGATGGGCGGTTAGCTCAGCGGTAGAGCACTGCCTTCACACGGCAGGTGTCACAAGTTCGATCCTTGTACCGCCCACCATCGAATATTTGGAAAGCCCGGCCATCGTGCCGGGTTTTTCTTTTTCGGCTCGTGGCGTCGCCACGCCGGCGTAGCAGCCCGTGCTCCCTCACCGTCGTACCGGCGTACGCCGGTACCCACGTCCTCAGTGCCTGGCAGGCGATATCGCATCGGTGGAGGTGGTCGCCGTGGATACCGGCGTGCGCCGGTATGACGAGCGCGCGGTCCTGCGGCGGAGACGCATGGATGTAGCTGGTCGTGGTGGATGCCGGTAAGGCATCGGCAAGGCGTGTCGCCTAGAATGCACCGAACGCTTTCCCGGATATCGCCATGCACGAAGCCCTCGCCGACCTCCATCTCCTGACCCTCACCCCCTGGAAGATCATCGGTCTTCTTGGTACGTTGCTCTTCACGGCGCGCTGGTTCGTCCAGTTCTACGCCACGAAGAAGAACAAGAAGGTCACCGTGCCGATGTCGTTCTGGTACCTGTCCGTGAGCGGCAGCGTGCTGACGCTGGCCTATTTCATCTGGGGCAAGAACGATTCGGTGGGCATCATCCAGACCGCGTTTCCGATGCTGGTGTCGTTCTACAACGTGTTCGCGCACCTGAAGCACAAGGACAGGCAGGAGACGGTCAAACCGGGTGGTCCGGAGGACTGACCGCAGGAGCTTGTCTGCGGGAAGCGCGCTCGCGCGCGAATGGGTGCTCGCGGCAAGCACCCATTCGCGCGCCAGCGCGCTTCCCACAAAAGCCCCAGCGATGGGGTGCCACGATCAGTCCGGATCGTAATCCAGGTACGGCGCGAGCCAGCGTTCGGCTTCCGTGCGGTCCCAGCCCTTGCGCTTCGCGTAGTCGTCGACCTGCTCGCGGGTGAGGCGGCCCACGACGAAGTACTGGCTGTCGGGGTGAGAGAAGTACCAACCGGAAACGGCCGCGGTGGGGTACATCGCGAAGCTGTCCGTGAGCTCGATCGACGTGTGTTCCGTCGCGTTCAGCAGATCGAACAGGGTGCGCTTCTCGGAATGCTCCGGGCACGCCGGGTAACCGGGCGCCGGACGGATGCCGCGGTAGGTTTCCGCGATGAGAGCATCGTTGTCCAGCGACTCGTCGGGCTCGTAGCCCCAGAATTCCTTGCGCACGCGCTCGTGCATGCGCTCGGCGAAGGCTTCCGCGAGGCGGTCGGCCAGCGCCTTGAGCAGGATCGACGAATAGTCGTCGTGCACGGCTTCGAATCGCGCCACATGCGCGTCGATGCCGATACCCGCCGTGACCGCGAAACCGCCCACCCAGTCCTCGACACCGCTGTCGCGCGGGGCGACGAAGTCGGCGAGGCAGAAGTCGGGGCGCTCGACGGGCTTGTCCACCTGCTGGCGCAGGTGGCGCAGCGTCGCCAACGGCTTGCGCTTGCCCGTGCCGGGCGCGTCGTAGACCTCGATGTCGTCGCCCACCTGCGCCGCCGGCCAGAAGCCGATGACGCCACGCGCCGTGAGCCACTTCTGCGCGATCAGGGTGTCGAGCATCGCCTGCGCGTCGCGATACAGCTCGGAGGCCTGCGCGCCCACGATCTCGTCGGTAAGGATGGCCGGGAACTTGCCGGCCAGTTCCCACGCGTTGAAGAAGGGCGACCAGTCGATGTAACGGCGTAGCTCGGCAAGATCGTAGTCGTCGAACACCGTGACGCCGGGCGTGCGCGGCACGGGCGGCGTATACGCCTTCCAGTCGCCCTGGAAGCGCTGCGCCCGGGCCTTGCCCAGCGACACCAGCTGCTTGCCGGTGCCGCGGCTCTTGTGGCGCTCGCGCACTTCGGCGTACTCGGAGCGCACCTTGTCCATGAACTCGTCGACGAGCTCCTTGCTGACCAGCGACTGCGCGACGCCCACGGCGCGCGAGGCGTCCTTCACCCACACGGTGGGGGAGGTGTAGTGCGGCTCGATGCGCAGCGCGGTATGCGCGCGCGACGTCGTGGCGCCGCCGATCATCAGCGGCACCTGGAAGTTCTGTCGCTGCATCTCGCGCGCGACCTGGCTCATCTCCTCGAGCGAGGGCGTGATCAGGCCGGAGAGACCGATGATGTCGGCGTTCTCGGCACGGGCCACGTCGAGGATCTTCTGCGTCGGCACCATCACGCCGAGATCGATCACCTCGAAGTTGTTGCACTGGAGCACCACGCCGACGATGTTCTTGCCGATGTCGTGCACGTCGCCCTTGACCGTCGCCAGCACGATCTTGCCGTTGTTCCTGCCCGCGTCGCCGGACGTGCGCTTTTCTTCCTCGATGAACGGGATGAGGTGCGCCACGGCCTTCTTCATCACGCGCGCGGATTTCACCACCTGCGGCAGGAACATCTTGCCCGCGCCGAAGAGGTCGCCGACGACGTTCATGCCGGCCATCAGTGGGCCTTCGATCACGTCGAGCGGGCGCTTCGAGGCGAGCCGGAGCTCTTCGGTGTCCTCGACCACGAACTGGTCGATGCCGTGCACCAGCGCATGGCTCAGGCGGTCGACCACCGGCTTTTCGCGCCACGCGGCGGACTCGACGGCCACCCCGCCCTTACCGCCCTTGTAGCGGTCGGCGATCTCGAGCAGTCGCTCGGTGGCGTCGGCGCGACGGTTCAGCACCACGTCTTCCACGCGTTCGCGCAGCTCTTCCGGCAGGTCGTCGTAGATCGACAGCGCGCCGGCGTTGACGATGCCCATGTCCATGCCCGCGGCGATCGCGTGGTAGAGGAACACGGAATGGATCGCTTCGCGCACCGGGTTGTTGCCGCGGAACGAGAACGACACGTTGGAGACGCCGCCCGAGACATGCGACGACGGGAAGCGCTTCTTCAGCTCGCGCGTGGCTTCGATGAAGTCCACCGCGTAGTTGTTGTGTTCCTCGATGCCGGTGGCGATCGCGAACACGTTGGGGTCGAAGATGATGTCTTCCGGCGGGAAGTCGAGTTCGTCCACCAGCAGCTGGAACGCGCGCGAGCAGATCTCGATCTTGCGTTCCTTCGTATCCGCCTGACCGACTTCGTCAAAGGCCATCACGACCACGGCGGCGCCATACTGGCGCACCTTGCGGGCGTGGTGAAGAAACGCTTCCTCGCCTTCCTTCATGGAGATCGAATTGACGATGCCCTTGCCCTGCATGCAGCGCAGGCCGGCTTCGATCACGCTCCATTTCGAGGAGTCGACCATGATCGGCACGCGCGCGATGTCGGGCTCGGACGAGATCAGGTTGACGAAGCGGGACATGGCCGCCTCGGAATCGATCAGGCCCTCGTCCATGTTGATGTCGATGATCTGCGCGCCGTTTTCCACCTGCTGGCGCGCGACGTCCACCGCTT
>Ga0102588_1000259_pt1 | contig 26153 bp, 22 predicted proteins | sample AraplaMF_Col_mMS_FD_76854 | JGI IMG/M metagenome (GOLD analysis project Ga0102588, IMG submission 76854) | Arabidopsis root microbial communities from the University of North Carolina, USA - plate scrape MF_Col_mMS (SPADES assembly) (version 2) | ecosystem: Host-associated > Plants > Roots >...
GAGCAGGGTGCCGATGCGTTCGTCGAACTCGAAGAAGCAGCAGCGCTCGCCGCGGCGCAGTGCGGCCAGCACGTACTGCAGCGTCACGTTCGTCTTGCCCGTGCCCGCCGGTCCGGTGAGCAGCGTGCTCGTGCCGCGCAGCGGGCCACCGTAGAGCAAACCGTCCAGCTCCTCGACGCCGCTGGGCACCGGTTCGCCCGCGAATGGCGTGTGATGGTCCGACGCGATCAGCCGCGGATAGACCTCCAGGCCCCCCGTGACCAGCGCGATGTCGTGGTAGCCCGCGACGAAGTCGACGCCGCGGAGCTTCTGCACCTGCATGCGGCGTTTCGCGGCGCCGAAATCCAGCGTGAAACGCTCGAGCGAGATCACGCCATGGCAAAGGCTGTGCAGATGGGCGTCGCGCTGCCCGCCCTCGTCGGTGAGGTCGTCCACGAGGATCACGGTGACGTTGCGCGGCGCGAAGAACTGCTTCAGCGCAAGCACCTGGCGGCGGTAGCGCAACGGGTCCTGTGCGAGCAGGCGCAGCTCGGAAAGCGAGTCGAACACGACCCGTGAAGGCCGGCACCGCTCGACTTCGGCCTGGATGAGCCGGATGGTGCCGCCGAGCTCCATTTCCCAGGGATGCAGCACGGATTGCTGCCGGCCGTCACCGAGCACCGATTCCGCGGCCGCGAGTTCGAACAGGTCGATGCCGTCGAGCGTCCAGCCATGCGACGCGGCGACCTCCGCCAGCTCGTCCGCCGTCTCGGACAGCGTGATGTACAGGCAGCGCTCGCCGCGGGCGACGCCTTCCCTGAGGTATTGCAGGGCCAGGGTGGTCTTGCCGGACCCGGGCTGACCTTCGAGCAGGTACAGCCGGTTGAGGGGGAAGCCTCCTTTCATAATCACGTCGAGGCCGGGAATGCCGGTGCTGCTTCGCGACAGTGGCGTCATGGCCGATGCCTTCGTCTGTACGTCGGGCTGCTGCCCGAGGGGCGTGAGTCTGTTCAAGGCGCGCTCGTTGTGCGGGCGACGCATGGCCGCCTCCAGGTGGGGCGGCACTGACGCCGACGGCTAGCGGGCAACGATACGGAAGCCGGATGAAGCAGACGTGGAGAAGGGGCGGGGGCTCAGAGCCGGAAGAGCGGCTGCAACGTGCGTGCGATCCAGCCGGAGAACCGCAGCGGTGCATCCGTCGCCGCCACGCAGACGCACGGCACGCCCGGAGCGGTCACCGGCTGGTGCTCGACGTCGCTGTCCAGGTCGGCCACGTCGCCCGGCGCGAAGTGCCCCAGGGAATCGTCGTACGCGCCGCGCAGGATCATGGTCAGCTCGCTGCCGCCGTGCGTGTGCATCGGCAGGCACCGGCCGGGCGCGACCCGCAGCAGCATCAGGTGGTCTTCGTCGATCGCCGCGCCGCGGATGTAGTGCACGCCGGGGCCCAGCCAGCGCCAGCGAAGCGCACGGTAGGACGGCCCGAAGTGCGGCCAGAGCGCGGGCGGAAGGACGTCGGGATCGTGACGTGCGGGCGTCCCGGCCTGAGCCGTTTCGCGCCCGGCCTCGGGAAGGCGGGCGAGCATCCGGGCGACGGCGGTGTCGTCGAGCGGCACGCCCGCCTGCAGCCGCATCAGGTGGCCGCCGATGTTCTCGGCCTGCGCGAGTGTCTTGCGGCACTCATCGCACAGGGCGAGATGCGCGGCGACGACCACGGCGAAGGCTTCGGACAGCGCACCCGCGGCGTAGCTGACGAGCGTGGTCTCGTCGATATGGTGATGCGGTTTCATCGGCAGCCCCCCATCGCCGCTTTGAGCCTGGCGAACGAACGCCGGATCGACGATTTCACGGTGCCGAGCGGTAGCGAAAGCTCCTCGGCGATCTGTGCGTGGGTCTTGGCTTCGAAATACGCCATGCGAAGCATGCGGGCCTGTGGCGGCGGCAGACCCTGGATCGCGCGCTCCAGGCGCGCCACATCCAGCAGCTGCTCCGCGCCATCGACCTCGTCGTCCCCTTCGATCAGATCCAGCGCCTCCTGCCGCGCCAGAGCGTGGCGCTGGCCACGCACCCGGTCGAGGAACAGATTGCGGGCGATGCGGAAGAGCCATGTCGTGACGCTCGCACGCGCCGGGTCGAACAGTTCGGCGCGGCGCCAGAGCTTCAGCATGGTTTCCTGCACGAGCTCGTCGGCCTGCGCGTCGTCCGCGTTCAGGCCGATCAGGTAGCGCTTCAGTCGCGGCCCGAAATGCGAGAACACCTGGATGAACGCGTCGACGTCCCGACCCACCGCGACCGCACGCACCTTGCCCGACCAGTAGGCCGGATCGTCGATAGCCTGGGTTGCGGACTGCGGCATGCGGCGAGCCATCAGGGGAAGCACGTGGGGACGTTGTACATCGAAGCGCATGATGCCCACCTTCACATGCCCGAACGCTCGGGCCAGGCCTGCGGCACCTTGCGAAGGCGGCTCAGATCGTAGCCCATGGCCGCCACGCGCGCGGTGAGCGCCGCATAGTCCTTGTCGTCGATGGTCGGGGTGCGCGCCATGATCCACACGTAGTCGCGCTTGTCGCGAGCGACGATCACGCGCTGGTACGACGGATCGAGCCACGAGATGACGTATTGCGCCTTGATCGGCCAGATGAACTGCATGCCCCACACCGCGTTGTTCGTATCCGGACGCACGAATCCGGTGGCGTGGATCTCCTTCACCTTCGCCGGCGACTCGCCGTCGCGGTAGCGGAAGTGCGTGGTGATGGAGCCATCGGCGGCCAGCGTATACGTCTCCACCGCGTTCACGGCATCGCGCTCGGGTCGTGTCGGGATCACCGCGATCACGTACCACGGCCCCATGAACCGCGAGACCTCCACGTGAGGAGCGCGCGGCACGGGTGGCTGGCTGCCGCAGCCGGCGATGGGCGCGAGCAGCAGGAACACGTTACGCATGTGAACGAACCAACGGGTCATCGCACGTTACTCCCTGGTACGTGGCGTGAGGGCGTAGTGGGCGACCACCCACTCCTGGCCCTGCGCGTAACCGAACAGTTCGGCGCAGGCCATCCAGAACATCCGCCAGCGGTGGAACCACAGCTGCGCGAGCTCGGGCGATCCGTGCGCTTGCCCCAGAATGCGCAGCACCGCGTCGCGATGGCGGTCCTGGTTGGCGAGCCAGGCGTTGGCGGTGCGCTCGTAATGCGTACCGTCCATGAGCCAGCGGTCGGTCACGCGCATGTCGTCCTGCATCCAGAGCAGCGTGTCGGTGCTCGGCATCATGCCGCCGGTGAAGAAATGACGGCCCATCCAGTTCGCCTGTCCTTCGGTTTCGAAAAGATAGGCGGTCGTGCGGTGCGCGAAGATATGCACGAACAGGCGACCTTCCGGACGTAGCCAGCCGGCGATGCGACGCAGCAGCACCGCGTGGTTCCTTACGTGCTCGAACATTTCCACCGAAATGCAGCGATCGAACTGATGAGCCGGCAGGGCCAGCACGTTCACGTCGCAGGTGATGACATGCACGTTGCGCAGGCCGAGCTGCTGAATCCGGGCCTCGATATGGGCCCGCTGCGAATGCGAATTCGACACGGCGGTGATGCAGGCGCTCGGGTAACGCTGCGCCATCCAGATCGTCAGGGAACCCCAGCCGCACCCGAGCTCGAGGATGTCCTGACCGTCGGCAAGCTGTGCGCGCTGCGCGTAAAGCGCGAGCATCGCCTCCTCCGCCTCGTCGAGCGTCGTGGTCGCGCTGGGGAAGTAACAGGACGAATACTTGAGGCGTCTGCCGAGGCAATGCTCGAAGAACGCCGTGGGTACCTCGTAATGCTGCCTGTTCGCCTTATCGCCATGGATCGCGACCGGAGCCGTGTGCAGGGCCCGGATCAGTTCCCGATGACGCTTCTCGCCGTCCTCCAGTGACGCGCCCCGGGTCTCGGCGAGCCGTTCGTGACAGAGGCGGCGAATACCGAGACGAACGACGGCGTCCGGTAGCACGCCCCGCTCGGCGAGGCCCAGCAGCCCGTCCGCCGCGCGCTCGGTCACCTGTGGATGCGGTTGGGTTTCAGTCGTGCTCATGAGTCACCTCGTCCGCGTGCTTCGGAAACCACGGAAAGAACATGTTGGTCGTGCGCTGGTAGCGGCGGTAATCGTCGCCCCGGCTCCGTATCGCCTGCGCTTCGGTGAACGGAATGCCGCTGACGTAACGCAGGAAGACGTACATCACTACCGGCCCCATCCATGCGAACAACGCATTCGGGGCACCGGCGGCCAGCACCACGTAGGCGAACCAGTGCAGCCATTCGAAGAAGTAGTTGGGGTGCCGGCTGAATCGCCAGAGGCCGCCCCGGAAGGTCTGGTGTGCGGACCGGTCGCCCGATGCGCGATAGGTGCGCAACTGGCGATCCGCGACCGCTTCGCCGCCGACGCTGACCAGCCACACGACGATGGCGAGCCACCGTATCGCTGGCGTCGTGGCCGGGTTGCTCGCCGCGCCGTAGAAGGGAAGGGCGAAGAGGATCACCACCACGGCCTGACCCATGAAGAACGCGAAGAACTTCGTCTGGCTACCCTGCCAGTGCTCGCGCAGGTAGCGGTAGCGACCGTCCTCCTTCTCGCCCACCCGACCCGCGAGGTGAGCTGCGAGGCGCATCGCCCATACCACGCCCAGCATCGCCGTCAGGCCACGAGCCCACGCGTCGCCGTCGGCCGCCCATGCCATGACTACCGCCGCGAAGCCGACACCGGCGGCCCAGATCGCGTCGACGATGTTGGCGTTCGCGTGCACGCGTTGCCACCACCAGCCGATCGCCATTGCGATCACCATCACGACGAAGACGAAGCCGAGCGCCGTGCTCATGTGGCGACTCCCGTCGCGCGCATCCATTGCCCGTCCTGGGGCACCGCGTCGGGGCGTGCGAACAGCAGGTGCGAGACGCCAATGGAGCGTTCGAGGAAGCCACCCTCGCAATAGGCGAGGTAGAACTGCCAGAGGCGCAGGAAGGGCGCATCGAAGCCCATCGCCAGCACGGCATCGCGCTCATGCGTGAAGCGCTCCGCCCATGCGTGCAGCGTGCGCGCGTACGACAGCCCGAAGTCCTGCTGGTAGACGAGCGCGAGGTCGCTCGCGCGCGTCTTCGCCTCAAGCATCGCCTGCAACGAAGGGATGAAGCTGCCGGGAAACACGTGGCGCTTGATGAAGTCCACCGAGGCGAGCGCCTGCGCGTAGCGGTGGTCCTCGATGGTGATGGCCTGGACGAGCGCCAGGCCATCCGGCCGCAGCAGTTCGCCGATCTTGCGGAAATACGTCTCCATCTGCGCCGCTCCGATGGCCTCGATCATCTCGATGGAGACGAGGCGATCGAACTGGCCGGAGAGGTCGCGGTAATCGCACGCGAGAAGCGCCACTCGATCGGACAGGCCGGCCGCCCGGACCCGTTCGGTGGCGAGCGCATGTTGTTCGGCGGAGATCGTGGTGGTGGTGACATGGCAGCCATAACGGCTCGCCGCGTGGATCGCAAAGCCGCCCCATCCGGTGCCGATCTCCACCACACGCATGCCGGGCCGCAGGCCAAGCGCTTCGCAGACGCGATCGAGTTTCCGCGTCGACGCCTCCTCGAGCGTCGTCGTGTCGGTGTCCCACCATGCCGACGAATACATCAGGTCGGCCGAGAGGAAGCGCTCGAAGAACGCGTTGCCGAGGTCGTAGTGGGCGGCGATGTTCTTGCGGCTGCCGTCCCGCGTGTTCGGGCGCAGCGCGTGCCACGCGCGCATCGCGATGCGACCCAGGACGGCGATGCCGCCCTCCATGGCATCGAGGCGCTCGCGGTTGCGTACCAGCAGGCGAACCAGTTCGACGAGTTCGGCGCATTCCCACGCGCCGTCGATAAAGGCCTCCGCGGCGCCGACGCTGCCGCGCAGGGCGAGCGCCCGGTAGAACCGCACGTCCTTCACGCGACAGGTAACGACCGGAAGGGCCGCCCGCGTGTCGCCCGTGTCGTTACCCATGAGGTACTCGCCCCAGGGGTCGACGAGATGAATCCGTCCGCCACGGAGCGTCGCCATCTGCGCAAGGAAACGGCGGCGTATCGCGCGGTCGACAGCACTCAGCGGCGCCGCGGCGTAGCCGGCGAGGGAAACGTCGAGGGGGGCGGTCATGGGCGATCTCCGTCGCTCGCAGGATGGGTGTACACGGGCACGCGCTTCAGCCATAGGCGTAGCGCTTCCAGATGGATGGCACCGATGACCTTCGCGGTCATCAACGGGTAGCGCCACAGCACGCGGGCGAGGTTGCGTGGCGTGATCGGGCGCCGGCGCAACTGCAGGGTCGCGTCGAACTCGTGGTGCGATGGCGCGTCGATGCGCATGTGGACACGCAGCACGTCGCCGGGCACGCCCATCGTCCAGCGGTAATGACGGTCGAGCGGCATGAACGGCGAGACGTGGAAGGTCTTGGCGAAGTCCCAGCACATGCCGCCGGCGTGCATCCGGCTATCGTTCACCGCCAGCGCGTACGCGTGGCGCTCGCGCCAGGGCGTGTTGGTGATCTCCGCCACGACAGCGAGCAAGGTCGCGCCGTCGGCAGCGAAGCAGTAATAGAACGTCACCGGGTTGAACACGTAGCCGAAGTAGCGCAGGTGCGCGAGCATTCGCACCGGCCCGGTGACGGCGACGCCGGTCTGCCGCTGCACGAGAGACCGCACCGCATCGGCCAGCGACGGAACCTCCGGCGCCATGTAGTCGTCGCGGCGCCATTGAGCGACGTTCGCCCGGCCGACCGACCACAGCCACCGCCCGGCGAACACGGTATCCAGTTCGTCGAGGTCGAGGTAGAGCTGCGCCATGCGGTACGTGAAACGGTGTCGCCGCGGCTGGTGCCGGCAGTGCACCACCTTGCCTTCGTAGATCGCGCTGGCCAGCGCCGTCATGCGGGTACTCCCACGACGTCGCCGACCGACGTGGATGTGTGAATCGCGTCGAGGGATCGCGCGATCTCCACCGCGCTGCGCATCCCGTCCTCATGGAAGCCCCAGCCCCAATAAGCACCGGCATACCAGGTGCGGCGCTGCCCCTGGATCTCGGCCTTGCGCGCACGCGCGGCCACCGACGCGGCGTCGTAGGTGGGATGGGCGTAGGCCATGCGACGAAGGACCTTCGCCGGATCGATGGACGCATCCTGATTGAGGCTGACCAGCAGGGGCTCGGGCGACGACAGGCCTTGCAGGAGATTCATGCAGTAGGTGACGTTGCACGCATGCGAGGCTGTCGGGCCGACCTGCACGTTCCACGCGGCCCACGCCTTCGGATGGCGGGGCATCACCGAAGCGTCGGTGTGCAGGGTCGTCGCGTTGTTCCCGAAGCGAATGGCACCGAGGATCTCGTGCTCGCGATGGGAAGGATCGCGAAGCATCCGCAGCGCCTGGTCCGCGTGGCAGGCCAGCACGACGTGGTCGAACGCCAGATCGGCTCCGTCGGCGCTGACGACGACCCGATCGGCCTCGCGCCGTACCGCGGTCACGGCGCATCCGACGCGCTCGGACACGTGCCAGTCACGGCGCATGGCGTCGACGTACGTGTTCGATCCGTTCCGCACGACCTGCCACTGCGGCCGATCGGCGGTCTGCAGCATCTGATGGTTCGCGAGGAAGTGGACCAGATACTGCATCGGAAACGAGAGGATCGCCGCCGGCGGTGCCGACCAGAGCGCGGACGCCATCGGCACGATGTGCTCGTCGCGGAACGCGTCGCCATACCGGTGCTGCGCGAGGTACTCGCCGAGCGTCGGGCCCGGCGCCGGTGCATCGAGCACGGCCGGTGCCTCGCGATAAAAGCGCAGCAGATCGCGCACCATGCGCAGGAAGCGCGGCGAGACCAGGTTACGCCGCTGGCAGAAGAGGCTGTCGAGCGTCGTCGCGTTGTACTCGAGCCCGGTGCCGGGGTTGTGCACCGAGAAACTCATCGTGGTCGGTTGCGACGCGACGCGGAGCTCGTCGAACAGCCGGTGCAGCAGCGGATAGTGCACGGGGTTGTGCACGATGAAGCCCGTGTCCACGCGATACGACGATCCACCGAGTTCGATGTCGTGGGTATGCGTGTGCCCACCGAGATAACCCGCTGCCTCGAAGAGCGTTACCTCATGCGACTTCTGCAGGTACCACGCGGCGGCCAACCCCGCGATGCCCGATCCCACCACGGCGATGCGCATGGCTCAGGCCCTCGCCCGGGTCATGACCCACCGGGGAATCGGTTTCAGATCCCAGATCAGTCCGAGCCACTCCATGAGCTTCAGCCCGTACCAGGTGATATCCACCTCCCACCAGCGGAAACCCTGCCGCGCGGCGCCGGGGAAGAAATGGTGATTGTTGTGCCAGCCCTCGCCGAAGGTGATGAGCGCGAGCCAGCCGTTGTTACGGCTGTCGTCCCGGGTATCGAAGCGTCGGCGACCGAAGCGATGGGCCAGGGAATTGATGCTCACGGTCACGTGGAAGAGCACGATCGTCGAGACGAAGAACCCCCACACGAGCAGCTGCGGCCCTGTGGTGCGTGCCTGTGGCACCCAGTGGTCCAGCGCGGCGCCCATGGCGTAGAGCAGGGCGGCCAGCGCCACCGGCACCGCGAGGTCGAAGCGGTCGAGCCAGCGTAGTTCGGGAAAGCGGCACAGATCCGGCACGCGCTCGCTGCGCGTCGCGAATGCGCCGTCGGTGAGGAACCAGCCCGCGTGACTCCACCAGAAGCCGTGTACGCGGGGGGAGTGGAGATCCTCCGGCTTGTCCGCATGCCGGTGATGGTCGCGATGATGCGCCGCCCACCACAGGGGCCCGCGCTGCACGCAGGCGGCACCGATCACGGCGAAAACGAACTGTACCGTACGTCCGGTGCGGAATGCGCGATGCGAAAAATAGCGATGGTAGAAACCGGTGAGCGCGAACATGCGTACGGCGTACAGGCCGATGGCGACACCGACCGCCACGGGGGAGACGCCGACCCAGATGATGGCGAAGCACGCGAGGTGCATCGCGAAGAAGGGAAGGGCCCGCACCCAGTCGATCGCATCGCCTGCACCGCGCCCTGCGGCGGCGTTGTCGAACCAGCGACCGAGGCTGACGCGCAGGGCGCCGGCGTGAAGACCTCGTGTACGCGTGGGCGGGGTAGCGAAAGTCATGGCGGGATCCCTGGCCGGTTACTTCCATGCATACGGTGGGGAGGCCCGTTTGGATGCATGCCGCGGTGCCCTGGATAGTGGACCTCCGGACTAGACCGTCCGACCAACTGGCGGCCCGGGGCCGGCATGGGATTCACTGCATCCGGGGCGCTGTCTGGGCTGCGCTCGGGAGAAAGAAAATGCAGACCACCGGATCCGGCAGGGTCCCGGCCATCGTGATGGGCCGGGGACCGACTGCGCTCGGCATCCTTCGTAGCCTCGCGCAGGCCGACATCCCGGCTTACGTGGCCTGTCCGGACGACGATCTCGTCACGCGGTCGCGCTGGTACCGACCGGTGCCGGGCCTGCCGTGGGATGGCCGTCCGGGCGATCAGGCGATGCAGGCGTTGCGAACGTCGCCGCTCGAGCGCGCCGTGATCGTCGCGGGTGCGGACGACGCCGCCCTGTGGCTGGCGGATCTGCCAGCCAGCGATCTGGGGCAACGCTTTCCGGTGTCCACCTCCAGTCGCGCCACGCAGGAGCTCCTGCAGGACAAGTCCGCGTTCGCGCGCTACGTGGCCGCCACAGGCATTCCGCACCCGAGGACGTTTCCGCTCGCGTCGCTGGCCGATGTCGAGGCCGTGCCGATCGACCAGCTGGACCGGGTGTTCGTGAAGCCGGTCAACTCGCAGAAGTTCAGTGACGTGGTGGGCGCCAAGGGCGTCTGGATCGATTCCGCCGCGGCGCTTGCGGATGCGTGGGCTCGGTTCCATGCGCAGGGATTCGCCGTGATGGCGCAGGAGTACGTGCCCGGCGGCGCACGCGAGCACTTCTTCGTCGAAGGCTTTCGCGATGCACGTGGCGGGTATCCCGGGCTATTCGCACGGCGGCGCATGCGCATGTCGCCACCGGATTTCGGCAACAGCTCGTGCTCGACCTCGATACCGCTCGCCGATGTTGCCGGGGCCGTGTCGCATCTGCGCCGGTTGCTCGACGGCCTTCACTATCGCGGGATCTTCAGCGCCGAGTTCAAGCGCGATTCCCGCGACGGGCAGTTCCGCATCCTCGAGGTGAACACGCGCGCGTGGACCTACGTGGAGTTCGCCGCGAGACAGGGTATCAACGTGTGCGACATGGCCTGGCGGGATGCATTGGGCGCATACATTCCGCACGCGACCGAAACGTACCCGACCGGCCGCCTGTGTATCGACCTCCATCACGACCTCGCCTGCGTGCGTCGCGGTCGCGACGATCGCAGCGAATCGATGATGGCGATCGTGTCCCAGTGGATGCACGCCGACCTGCACGTGTTCCGGGCGGACGACCCGGCGCCGGCCTTGCACGGCCTCGGTGCGCTCTTCAGAAAACGTCTGGCCTTGTTGCCGCGCCTCAATGCGATGAAACGAAGGGCGAGGGTGTGAGGGCTGGCGGCATGGCGAAATGTCGCTTCATCCGTTCGACCTCCTCGACGGGAGGCCTGCCGAAGAGTCGCCTGAACTCGCGGCTGAACTGCGACGCGCTCTCGTAGCCCACGGCCGCGGCTGCCGCGGCCGCCGTGGTCCGCTCGCGCAGCATGATCAGGCGTGCCTGATGCAAGCGGGTGGACTGCAGGTAGCGCATGGGCGAGGTACCTGTCATCGCGCGAAAATGCGCATGAAAAGTGGGTGAGCTCATGCCCGCTTCCCGCGCGAGTTCTTCCACGGTCAGCGCCTCGCCGTAGCGGCCATGGATCACCCGGATGGCGCGCGCCACCACGCCGAAGCGGCCTTGCTGCGCGAGCGCCGCACGCAACGACCCGCCCTGCGCCCCGGAAAGTATCCGGTAGTAGATTTCGCGCACGATCCATGGGCCGAGCACGTCGCCGTCGGGCGGCGTGGACAGTGCTTCGAGCAAGCGGAGGACCGATGCGGCGAGGGCGTCCTCCATCGGCGACGAATACAGGCCGCGCGGCTCCGCCGACGTGACCCCGGATCGCTCGTCGATCTGCAGGCAGACGTCCGCGGCCATGGCATGGTCGAGCCGGAGGTAGATCGCCAGCAGCGGCGCCGTCGGCGAGGCATCGGTCTCCATCGTGAACGGCACGGGCACCGAAACGACGAGGTAGTGCTGGTCGTCGTAGAGGAACACCTGGTCACCCAGGAACCCTCGCTTGCGACCCTGCACGACGATGACGATACCCGGCTCGTAAAGCACCGGCGTGCGTTCGAGAGGCCGGTCGGAGCGAAGCAGGCGGACATCGGGCAGGGCAGTGAGCGTGTAGCCCTCGTCGATGGCGAGTGCGCTCAACAACCGGATCATGCGTTGGCGACAGGTGCGGTCCATGCGCCGACTGTTGCGCGGGAAGCCGGGCGGCGCAAGCTCCGCTCATAGGATCAGGCAATGTTGCCGGACCTTCGGCCATGGGATGCAAGGCCTGCGGCGCCTACCATGAGTCACGTTCCCGACCAGGAGTCCATCCATGAGCGACAAGACCTTCTTCATCACCGGTATCAGCAGCGGCTTCGGCCGGGCTATCGCACTCGAAGCGCTATCGACCGGGCACCGCGTCATTGGAACGGTGCGCAGCGAAGACGCGGCACGGGAGTTCGAAGCACTCGACCCCGTCAACGCCCACGCGATCGTGCTCGACGTGACGGATACCGATGCGATCGCCGGCGTGGTCGCCGACGCGGAGCGGCGATTCGGCGAGGTGGACGTTCTCGTCAATAACGCCGGGTACGGGCACGAAGGCATCTTCGAGGAATCGCCGCTGGAGGAGATGCGCCGGCAGTTCGACGTGAACGTGTTCGGCGCGGTCGCCGTCACCCAGGCGATCGTACCGCGCTTTCGCGAACGTCGTCGGGGGCACATCGTCAACATCACCTCGATGGGTGGCTTCATCACGATGCCGGGCATCGCCTATTACTGCGGCAGCAAGTTCGCGCTCGAGGGCATAAGCGAGGTGCTCGGCAAGGAACTGCGCCCGTTCAGCGTCCATGTGACGGCGGTGGCTCCGGGCAGCTTCCGCACCGATTGGGCCGGGCGCTCGATGAGGCGTTCGCCTCGCCATATCGCCGACTACGATGCGCTGTTCGACCCCATTCGTCAGGCGCGACAGGAGAAAAGCGGTAAGCAACTCGGCGACCCCGTGAAGGCGGCGAAGGCGATCGTCGCGTTGACGAATCTTCCCGAGCCACCGGCGCACCTGCTGCTGGGCAGCGATGCACTGACGCTCGTCAGGCAGAAGCTCGAGGCGATGGCCGCCGAGATCGACGCATGGGAAGCCATGACTCGCTCGACGGACGGCTAACGGTGCGCCCCTCCGGCCGCTATGCCGCGACCGGAGATCTGGATGCAGGTGCGATCAGGCGTATCCGTGCTCGAGCGCGGACGCCGAGGGAACGAAGAACAGGTTGCCGGTGACCGCCACGCTGAAATCGAGCAACCGGTCGTAATTACCCGGCGGGTTGCCGATGAACATGTTCACCAGCATGCGTTCGATGCGCGACGGGTGGCGCGAGTAGCCGATGAAGTACGTGCCGAACTCGCCCTTGCCGACCTCGCCGAAAGGCATGTTGTCGCGGACGATCTTCAGCTCCACGCCGTCGTCGTCGATGGTCGTCAGCGCGTTGTGCGCATACGACGGCTTGATGCTGTCGTCCAGTTCCACATCCGAGAGCTTGCGCCGTCCGATGATGGCTTCCTGTCGTTCGACGGGCAGGGCGTTCCACGCGGCCAGGTCGTGCAGGTATTTCTGCACGATCACATAGCTGCCGCCGGCGAACGCGGCGTCTTCGTCGCCGATCACGGTCGCGGCGACGGCCTCGTCGCTCACGGGGTTCTCGGTGCCGTCGACGAAACCGAGCAGGTCGCGCTCGTCGAAGTACTTGAAGCCGTGCACTTCGTCGGCCGTGGTGACGTGTTTGCCGATGCGGTCCATGATCTGCGCGGCCATCTCGAAGCACAGGTCCATGTGGGTGGCGCGAATGTGGAAGAGCAGGTCGCCCGGTGTCGACGGCGCGCTGTGCTCACCCTTCAGCGCCCGGAACGGATGCAGGCCCGCCGGTTTCACACCGCCGAACACGCGATCCCACGCGCCGGAACCCACGCCGACCACGCACGACAGGCGTCGGTCCGGCTGGCGAAAACCGATGGCACGCACGAGGCCGGCCACGTCGCCGCAAAGCGATCGCACGGCGGTGCTCGCTTCATCGCCGTCGTTCATGACGACCACGAGGAACAGGGCGGCCTGGGTCAGGCGGGCGGTGACCGCCTGGCTCTTCACTGCATGCATCATGGGAAGGTCCGCGTCACGGCTGCCAATCGGCCATCCATGCTTCGAACAGAGCGATCTTCTCGTCGCTCCACGTCGCGCCACCCGGCGGCATCTTCGGCATCTCGGTGCCGTTCAGGCGCCCGAGCACGTGGCGCGCGTTCGCGTGGTCGGCGTGCATGGCGTCGCCGGCGGGGTCGGCCATGTAGGCGAACTCGCGAAGCATGACGCCCATGCCGCCCATGCAGCGTGCGTCGCCATCGGTAAAGAGCGGCGCGATATCTTTCTCGAACGATAAGGACATGAGGTGTTTCTCGAAACGTCGGGGAATGAATGGGTGTTCGGGCGACGATCAGTGCGCGTGTCGATTGACGGTGTAGCTCACCGGCACGAAGACGTAGCCCTTGCCGTCCGCGGCACGGACGACGTGGCCGAGACCGGGAAACGGCAGGTGCGCGCCACCGACGAGGTAGCCCTCCCGCGCGGCATCGGCGAGCGCGTTTTCGCGGGCGTTTTGCGCGCCGCGACCGTCGCTGTCCCACGCGATGAACACCTTCGGGTTAGCGAACTGCACCGCCGCCGCATGCACGACGTCGCCCCAGACCAGCAGCTTCTGGCCCTTGCTCTCGACGGCGTAGTACGTGTGGCCCGCAGTATGGCCGGGTGCGGGAAGGGCGCGGACGCCCGGCACGATCTCCGTCTCGCCATCGAAGGGCTTAAGCCTGCCGGCCGCGACGTAGGGAGCGAGCGCCTTCCGCGCCACGGCGAAGCTGCCGCGAACGCCCTCGGGTGCCAGCGATTCGTTGGCGGCATTCATCCAGAAATCGACGTCGGCCCGCGAGATGCGGACCACCGCGTTCGGGAACGTGGCCTTGCCGTCCTGCACGAGGCCGCCGATGTGGTCGGCGTGCATATGCGTGATCACCACCTCGTCGACCTGCTCGGGCTTGTATCCCGCGGCGCGAAGGCTCGCCACGGTGTTCCCGAGCGTCGGCCCGTAGAACACGCCCGCGCCCGTATCCACGAGCACCAGCTTGCTGCCGGTGTTGACGAGGAACTGGTTCATCGACGATTCGGCGGGGAGTTTCTGGAACGCCTTCGCGAACGCCGCGCGGATCTGCGCGGGCGACTCGCCGCTGAGCAACGTGTCCATCGGAAAATCGATCGTGCCGTCGCTGAGCGCGGTCACCTCGATGTCGCCGACCATGATGCGGTAGAAGCCGGGCGCCTGCGGCGCGGCCATGGGCGCGCTCGCGTGCGCGGGCTGCATGAACGAGATCAACGCGCCGAGAGCGATCGCGGCTAGCATTCGTGAACGCATGGCCATTTCCTCCGTGTGCGCAACGACTGCGCCACTTGCCAAGGAAAGGCTAAGCATTACGTTGCGAGGTCGGTAGCCGTGATGGCAGCATCACGGTGGTGCTCGCGTTTCACCAATGGCGAGCGATCGTTCCAAGCACCGGTCACGCGGTTCAATGCCTCTCGACGGGCACCGCAACAGGCATTTCGACATGCAGACGTCACATACATCGTCGCGCGGCATCCACTGGGTCGAACAAGGCGACGCTCAGCGGCCCGCCGTCGTGCTCCTGCATGGCCTCGGTGGCGATGCGAAGTTCTGGACCGTCGAACAGGCGGCTCTGGCGCGCGACTATCGTGTGCTTGCGATCGACCTGCGCGGATCCGGCTTGTCGCGGGGCTCGACCAGCGCCTTCCCGATCGACGAGCTCGCCAGCGACGTGCTGCACGTGCTGGACGAAGCAGGGCTCACCTCTGCTCATATCGTGGGTTTCTCGCTGGGCGGCACCGTCGCCCAGGCGATCGCGCTCGCGGCACCCGGGCGCGTCGACCGGCTCGTGCTGGCCGCGACCTTTCCCTCGGTCAATGCGCAGTCTCGTCTCTTCCTGCAGGCACTGGCATCGCTCTACCGGAGCGGCGCGACGTCCCGGCAGATGTACGAGCTGATCGTGCCGTGGCTGTTCTCGACCGGGTTCCTGTCCAGCCCGGAAGCGGCCCCGTATCTGGCATACGTGGAGGATCCCACCGACCTGCAGACGCCGGCCGACTGGCTCCGTCTACTCGATGCGATGTTGGCGCACGATGCCACCGCGCGGCTGGGTACGATCCGGGCTCCGACACTCGTCATCGCAGGCGACGAGGATCGGCTCGCATCGCTCGACGACGCACGGGCGCTCGGCGATGGCATTCCGGAGGCGACACTCGCGGTCCTGCCGGGTGGGCACCTCATGAACGTGGAATCGCCGGACGCGTTCCTGTCGAGCATCCGGCAATTCCTGACGCGATGAGTGGGGCGACGTCGGGCACCGGCGAAATCAGAGGTCGTTGGCGACCTCGAGGTACTTGTCGAGCGCATTGGCGCGCTCGCAGAGGCGGAACGTTTCGCTCTGCGCGAGCTGAAGGTCGACGATCGTCCCGGCGGGATAGAGTGACGCTTCGAAAACGTTGCTGGCTTTCTGCAGCGCGAGCCACGAACGCTGGGCGGCGACGAGGTTGTCCTTCGCCTTGCCGCTGAGCTTGGCCATCAGCGCCTTGTACGTGGTGTTGAGCCGACCGTCCTGGCGAGCCTTCTCGGCGTCGATGCAGTTGCCGAGGGCGCCCTGATCCGAACCGGCCTTGTCGACACAGCCGTAGAAGGTCTGGGTGATGCCCCGCGGCGCCTGGTTCCTGATCACCTGGCTGGTGCTCTCGGCGGCCGCGGCGGATGCGGCGAACCCGGCCAGCGCGAAGGAGAGGGCGAGCGTCCTGACCATGTGCATCCGTAACTCCTTGAAGGGGGTGGCCGCCAAAGCTACCTAAGGTAGCGGGCAGATTTCCAGCGAAAGCTTCATGAAAGCGCCGGTTAACGACACGCGCCGCATACGCATGCGCACGTCGTCGTTGTCGTGCGAATCGAAAAGAAATGCAGCTTTTCTCGCGAAATCGCCGTTCGTCGCGTCGCCATGCTTTGCGGCACTCCCACCGCAGGCACGATCATGACAACGCATCACCGCAAGCTCGACCACCTGGCACGTCGACCGCTGTATCGAACCGTCGCATTCTGTCTCGCTACGGCAGCGCTGGGCAGCGCGACCGCATCGGCGCAAACGACGTCGCCGCCTGCGAACATGTCGCCCGTGACCGTCGTGCAGACAGGCGCCACCGCTCCCGACGAAAGCGGCGCGACGGGCGGTATTCCCGATCCGATCAACCTCGAACTGACCCATGGTCAGATCGCGCCATGGATTCAGCTGTGGAGTGCGGGCGGTACGGGCGGCTCGGGCCAGGACGGAGGCAATCCGACAGGTGACGGCGGTGCGGGCGGCGCGGCGAGCGCGGTCACGCTGACGCTCGACGCCGGCAGCGGCGCGAACAGCACGACCGGCATGCCAGGCGTCTGGTTATCGAGCACGGGCGGTGTGGGCGGCGATCCCGGGATGATGGATACATCAACCGGGTATCCCGGCCAGCCAGGCGGCGGTGGCGACGGTCAGCAGGTGACGTTCAATCAGTACGGTTCGGTGACGACATCGAACGGGTGGAGTGGCAGCTCCCCGGGTACCACCGCGGTGCTGCTCACGTCCACCGGCGGTGCGGCTGGCGAACCGTTCGGCCTCGCCGACGATGCCGGCGCGGTGACGGGCCCCGCAGGCGCGACCGGTGGCAACGGCGGCGGTATCGCCTACTACCTCTACGCCGGCGATGTCGCGTCGCAAGGAACGGCCATCGCCGCCGCCAGCCAGGGCGGGCAGGGTGGCGACGGCACGGACGCCTACTCGGACATCGGCAAGGGCACGGGCGGTGCGGGTGGCGCCGGCGGCAACGGTGGTTTCGTCAATCTGCTGATCGGCGAGTACGACAGCGACGTCGTGTCCCACCTCTCGGCGGTGGGCGCCCCGACGGCGGCGACCGGCGCGGTCATTCCCGTGGACGCCAATGGCAATGTCGCGCAGGCGGCACTCATGGCCGCGGGCATCCAGGCATCGAGCACGGGTGGCACCGGCGGTGCGGGCGGAACGGGCGACGGCACCACCGGCGCCGCGGGCGCCGGTGGCGCGGCAGGCGACGGCGGGCTGGTGCAGGTCGCGGTATCGAGCACCGATGTGTCGACGCAGGGCTATGCCGCGGCAGGCGTGCTCGCACAAAGCATCGGTGGCGCCGGTGGCACGGGCTCGACGGCAGGTGGCATGTTTTCGCAGCACGGCGGTAACGGTGGGGCAGGCGGAGCCGGCGGCGAGGTCGACGTCGGGCTCTGGGAGCGCGTTGCGACGACGCCGACGTCGCTGCTCACGACCACTGGCGACGATTCGATGGGCGTCGTCGCACAGAGCGTCGGCGGTGGCGGCGGCGCGGGCGGCTCGGTGAGGGGCGGATCGATCTTCGCCGGCGTGAGCATCGGCGGCAACGCCGAACCGGGCGGCGCAGGCGGCGTGGTGACGCTCTACAACGGCTATCCGGTGCGCGTGGACGGCTCGCCCGCCGAGCCCGGCGAGGTGGTGTACACCACGGGCGAGCACTCCAGCGCGCTCGTCGCGCAGAGCATCGGCGGCGGTGGCGGTACCGGCGGTTCGGCGACGAACAGCGACGTCGGCGCCTTCACCTACGCCGTGGGCGGCAATGGCGGCAGCGGTGGCGCCGCTGGCAGCGCGGGCACCGCGCAGGTCACCGGCTATAACAGCGGCATCGTGATGACGGAAGGCAATCATGCAAAGGGCATGGTCGCGCAGGCCGTCGGCGGTGGTGGTGGCGATGGCGGCTCCGCCACGGCCATGTCGGCGAGCAGCGTCGTCAACGTCAACGTCTCGGTGGGCGGCAAAGGTGGCAGCGGTGGCACCGCTGGCGACGTCTACGGCACGAACGATGGCCAGATACTCACGTCCGGCAGCGACGCCTGGGGCATGCTCGCGCAGAGCGTGGCCGGCGGTGGTGGCAATGGCGGCATGACCAAGAGCGACGCGCTCCAGTTCCTCGCGCCGGATGTGCCGTCGCTCGAGATCAACGCGGCGATCGGCGGTGCTGGCGGCGATGGCGCGGCCAGCGGCAATGTGTTCGCGTCGAACCAGAAACTGATCATGACGAGCGGCGCGGCCGCGCACGGTATCTTCGCGCAAAGCGTCAGCGGTGGCGGCGGTAACGGTGGCGACTCGAGCGCGGATACGCTTGCCATCGGCAAGGGCACGTCGCTCGACATCACGGTCGCACTCGGCGGTTCGGGTGGCGCGGCCGGTGAGGCAGGCAACGTCGCGGCGGACAACGCCGCCGGTGCGCTTGTCTGGACCGCCGGCGACAGCGCCAACGGCATCCTCGCGCAGAGCGTGGCGGGTGGGGGTGGCACGGGCGGCACCGGAAAGAACGACGGTTACACGATCGGCAAGGGCGAGAACGGCAGCGGCACGTTCACGATGGCACTCGGCGGTTCCGGCGGCAGCGGTTCGCAGGGCGGCACCGTCACGGCCAGTAACGAAGGCAGTGTGCTGACGATCGGAGACAGTGCCAACGGCATGTTCGCGCAGAGCGTCGGTGGTGGTGGCGGCCTTTCGACGGGCGGCACGGCGAAGGGATCGAGCGGCAAGGTGAGCGAATCGATCAAACTCGCCGGAAGCCTGGGCAAACCGGGCAACGGTGGCGCGGTGAACGCGACGAACAGCGGTGTCATCGTCACCGCCGGCGGCGACGCCGCCGGTATCTATGCCCAGTCGGTCGGCGGCGGTGGCGGCAAGGCGGGCTCGGGCAGCACGGCAGGGCTTCCGGGTTCGGCAGGCACGCTGTCCGCGTACCTTGCGCAGAGCGCCATGCTCGCGCCACTGCTGACATCGTATGCGGGCGTGCAGGCGTGGACCCCGGGTGCATGGAACACCACGGACACCACGCTCGAAGCCTGGGCACGCGACTACCTCGCGTTCGCGAGCGCCAACCCGACCGACGCACCGACGGATGCGACGGACGGCACGACCAGCATCTCCCTGTTCCTCGGTGGCGGTAGCGACGGTGGTAATAACGGTGGCACGTTGACGCAGGGCAGCGGCGGCGCGGTGACCGTCGGTAACACCGGCACCATCCAGACCTTCGGCGCGGCCTCGCCGGGCGTGTTCGCGCAAAGCATCGGTGCCGGCGGCGGTCAGGCCGGCGCCACGGCGGTCGACCAGCTCAAGGACAGCTCGGGCAATTCGCAGGGCGTGAACACGACCGTTGGCGGCAAGGCCATGGTCACCGGCAATGGCGGCGTCGTGAGCGCGACGAACAGCGGCGTGATCGGCACCAGCGGCGACGCCGGGTTCGGCATCTTCGCGCAGAGCGTCGGCGGTGGCGGCGGCGAGAGCATCGTCACCGCGAGCAACCTCGCCCTCGGCAGCAAGCCGGTGCAGATCACGCTCGGTGGCGCCATCAGCACGTTTGGCGATGGCGGCGCGGTTTCGGTGAGTAACGCCGCGACGGGATCGGCGGCCTCGACGATCAACACCTGGGGCAACGACGCCGTAGGTATCGTCGCGCAAAGCATCGGCGGTTCGGGCGGCAACGTGGTCGTGATGCAGACGACCGGCGCGGGCACCGCCACGAACGGTGCATCCTCGGGCGTGACGAATCCCCTGGCCGACAGCACGGGCAGCGGCAACACGGTATCCGTCGGCAGCAACCTCATGGGTAACAGCGACACGCCTGTCGCGACCTGCGCCTTGACCGGCGGCTACTACTCCGACAGTTGCGGCAGCGGCGGCGACATCTCCGTCGCCACCTCGGCCAACAGTACCGTCGCCACCACGGGCCGCAACTCGCACGGCGTTCTCGCGCAGAGCATCGGCGGTGGCGGCGGATGGATCGTGGGCCTGACCGAAGCCAGTGGCGTGAGCCCGTTCGATAAGCCGATCATGGCGGGCGACGGCGGCAATCTGACACTGGCGCTCGATGGTTCGATCACGACCACGGGCGACGGCGCGTACGGCGTGCTCGCCCAGACGGTCGGAGGCGGCGGCATCCTCGGTGGCGATCTCGCCACGACCACGTCGACGACGCTGTTTCCGCATACGTTCTACGGCGATGCCGGCAACACGCGCTTCGGAACGGGCGGCGACATCGCCATCACGAACACCGGCTCGATCGTCACCACGGGCGCGAACGCCCATGCCATCTTCGCGCAGAGCGCGGGCGCAGGCGGCGGTCTGTGGGCGATGTCGAACGGCCAGGCCTACATGGGTTATACGGGTGGCGCAGGCAGCGCCGGCGGCATCTACGTCGCCAATAGCGGCCTCGTGCAGGCCGAGGGCAGCGGCTCGAGCGCCATCTACATCGATTCGCAGGGCCAGAGCTACACGTCGGCGGTGCAGGTCGACAATCAGCCCGGCGGCGTCATCGAAGGCAACCCGACGGCGCCGACGATCCTCCTGCGTGGCGGCAACAAGAATGGCGACGGCCTGATCGCCAACGGCGGGTCGATCTGGGCATCCAACCCGAACGGCTCGATCGCGGGCACCGTCGCGATCGCCGCGCCCGATGGCTCGGCGCAAGTAGCCAACCAGAGCACCGGACAGATTCACGGCAACATCGACATCGGTTCCGCCGGTTACATGGCCAACGCGGGTTACTGGGGTACGTCGAACGAAAGCACGATCGGCACCGTCGACAACACGGGCACGATCGATGTAAACGGTGCGGCGGCGTATGCGCCGGTAGCCAGCGTCATCAACGGCACGCTGACCAATTCGGGAACGATCCGGCAGGCCGTCGATTTCTATAACGTGGAGGCGACGACGCTCATACCCACTGTCGCGAAGCTGTCCGGCGGCACGCTGCTCGTCGCACCGGACAGGCTGACCCTTGCCAGCGTGCCGCTCATCGCGAACGTGGTCGACCTCGATGCGAACAGTGCAGCGACCGCCATTACCGTGAAGGACGCCAGTAACTACCTGTTCTCGTACAGCTGGCTCATCGACCCGATGCTCGCCATCGAGGTGGCGCCGCATTCGCAACTGGTCGCACAGGCGCAGGCCGCGAATCTTCCGCAGAACCTGCTGAACGTGGCGCAGGGGCTGGAGACCGACTTCAATGGCAAGACGCTTTCCTCGTCATCGGCCGCGACCCTGGCGACGCTGAACGAGCAGGCGACCAACGCGGGCACGTATGCGTCGGCGCTCTCCGAACTGCAGAGCGAAGGTGCGCAGGCCGCCAGCGTGGCGCACGTCGTCGCGGGCAACGCGTTCGTCGAGCGCATGAACAGCTGCCCGCGCTTCGAAGAAGGCGCGCAGTTCCAGACCGAGCACGACTGCGTGTGGGGCCGCGTCATCGCCAGCAGCGGCGACCGCGACGCGGCCGGCAACAGCGTCGGCTATCACCAGAGCGGGCAGACCTACCAGATGGGCGGCCAGAAGGAAGTGGCGAGCGACTGGTTCGTGGGTGCATCCGCGTCGGCCGACAACAGCAGCCTGTCCACCCGTCGTGTTTACGACTCCGTCGACGGTCACGGCTGGACGGCCGGCCTGATCGCCAAGCATCAGATGGGCACGTGGCTCGTTTCGAGCGCGGTCGAGGGCGGGGAGATGTCGTACGACTCGCAGCGTCGTGCGCAACTTGGCGACATGGGTGGCATGGCTCACGCATCGTTCGACGTGAGCCACTGGGGTGTGCATTCGCGCATCAGCGACCAGATCGCTTTCCAGGATTGGTATCTGAAGCCGTACGTCGACCTGCACGCGACGCATATCGGGACGGATGGCTACACCGAACGGGGAGCGGGCAACATGGACCTGCGGGTCGCAGGCACGAGCAGCAACGTCTTCGGTGCGTCGCCCATGCTGGAGGCCGGAAGCAAGTTCGCTTTCGGAAAGGGCGAGACGCTACAGGTGTACGCCGGTATCGGCGCCACGCTCTACAACAAGGGCAAGCTCGGCACGAACATGCAGTTCGCGAACGATGCGCCAGGAGCCGGGTGGTTCGACATCACCAGCGACCTGCCACAGGATCGCCTGAAAACCACGGCTGGCCTGGACTTCCGCGCGAACGCGCATTGGGACGTCCGCATGGAATACAGCGGCGAATTCGCCAGCCACTACGACTCGAACGCCGGGGCGCTGAAGGTGACTTATACGTTCTGATTCCGCGGCGAACCAAAGGGAGCAGGGTGCGCCTGCTCCCGATAGTCGCGACTTACTTCGGCGTCAGGCGATACAGGCCGCCGGGGTACGCGTCTTCGAGCACCCACACCGAGCCATCCGGCGCTTCCTCGACATCGCGGATACGCTTGCCGAGCGACCAGCGTTGCGCCGCGGTGGCGCCGCCCTTGCCGTCGAACGTCACGCGGGTGATGCCCAGGCCGACCAGATTGCCGATGAGGGCGCTGCCCTTCCACTGCGGAAACATCTTGCCCTTGTAGAACATCAGACTGCCGGGGGCGATCACCGGCACCCAGTAGATCACGGGCTTGACCAGATCCGGACGCGTGTCGGTACCGGGGATGGGTACGCCGTCGTAGTTGATGCCGTACGAAACCAGCGGCCAACCGTAGTTCTTGCCACGCTCGATCAGGTTGAGCTCGTCGCCGCCGCGCGGGCCGTGCTCGAGTTCCCACAGGCGACCATCCGGACCGAAGGCGAGGCCGTAAGGCGTGCGGTGGCCGGTGCTCCAGGTTTCGGCGGGCGTCAGGTTGGCGCCCGGGAACGTATAGGTGCTGACGACCGGTGCCGTTTTGGCGGCCTCGGTGTCCTTCGCTGGATCGATGAGCGGAATGGTGCGGGCGCCTTCCTTACCCGCGAACGGGTTGCCTGGCGCGGGTTTGCCGTCCAGCGTGAGCCGGAGGATCTTGCCCAGCGGTTGGTCGGGATCCTGCGCCGGCGTAAAACGCTGACGGTCGCCCACCGTAAGGAAGAGATACTTGCCGTCCGGCGAGAACGCGATCTGGGCGCCCGCCTGGCCGCCCTTGCCGGTGGGCAGCTGGCGCCAGAGCACCTCGAAGCCGTCCAGCCGCGCCTTGTCGCCGTCGAGCACGAGCTTGCCACGCCCCATGGCCAGCCCACCACCGTAATCGCCAGGGGCCACATAGGTGAGGTAGACGTTGTGATCGCGCGCGTAATGCGGCGAGAGGAAGACGCCCAGCATGCCGTTCTGACCTTCGAACTGGCTGGCCGGCACGCCCTGCACCTCGGTCTTCGCGCCCTGCGGGGTCACGAGCTGCAGTCGCCCGACTTTCTCGGTGATCAGCATCCGGCCATCGGGCAGGAAGGCGATGCGCCACGGCAGGTCGAGGCTGGCGACCTTCGTCATGGTGAAGGGAAGGTCGGTTTCGGCCTTCTGATCGCCGGCGTTGGTCTGCGCTTGGGCGACGCTGGTGACCAGCGTCGCGAGGAGGATTCCGCTTGCGAGCTTCATCGTTTACACGTTCCTGCCATCCGGGGTATCCGCTACATGCTAGCGCCTCGAACGTGGTTTAGGCGCGAATGGCGGAACGTGCGGCCGCCATTCGCGCCTCCACGCTCAGGGTGACAGCAGCGTCGACGCCTTCGTCGCCAGGTCGACGGTGACGCCAGCGGCGCATGATTCATCGGTATGTTTCACGCAGTACTGATAGCGCGACGTCTCAGCGGATTCCTGCGACATGCCCATGAATGAGCGAAACGAGTCATCACCCATCCGCGTCAGTTCCATGAACTGATCGGTGCCGCGGTCGTCGTCCTTGTAGGGCGCTTCGCATTTCGATCCGCTGTCCTTCTCACACATGGCAATGGCCGCATCCGCCGCTGCGTCCACGCTCGGCATGCCTGACACCAGCGCCCGCTTGCGCCACTTTTTCGCGGCTTCCGGATCCGACGGACGTGCGAGCGCGAAGAACCCGCGCAACGGGTGCGACGACTTGCTCACCTCGATGATCTCGACGCCTGGCTTGCGAACGTCGAAGGTGTCGACGACGCGACAGGTTCGCTGCTTGTCGCAGCTTGCCTTGATCGCCTTGTCCAGCGCGCGGTCGCTTGGCACATCCCACCAGTAGACGTGCCCCTTATCGTCGACCACGCGTGCGATGAGGCCGTTGCCCGCACTGACGCGCACATCGCATTCGAAACCGCTGTCCTTATGGCATTGCGATAGCGCCGTTTCCTCAGCGACCCGGTAACCTGGCGCGCCGGTCGCGATCCACGCACTGTCGTCCCACTTGCCTTCGATCTTGCCCTTTGGGCGCGCGACCGCGCCGAACGTGCGACGTGCGATGGGGCCCGACGGAAAATCCAGTTCTTCGCGGCTGAACGAGTTCTTGATGGTTTTTGCCCTGCGACATTCGGTCGAGAACTTCTCGCAGTCGGCGTCGGCGCCGTTCTTCGCTTCGCGCGATGTCGCTGCCCCGTAAATGAAAACGTTGCCCACAAGGTCGTTCACCACGACGATGGTGGCATCGTTGTACCAGGTGGTGCCGACCTTGCAGCCTTCGCCCATGGCGTCGGCACATGCATCGAGAGCGCGTTTCTCCGACTCGTCGCCGCTCAGAAAGCCTTTGGCGACCCAGACCTCCGGCGTGTCGGGGTGCCAGATCACGCTCATATACACATCGGGAAGGCGCGCCGCTGCCTGTTGGCCGCCTGACCCCTGGCTCACCTGCTGACACATGGGCTGGGGCGCGACACCTGGGCCGCCAGGTGCCATGCCAACCATGATTTCACCGGGGCCTGGCCCCGCACAGGGATAAGTCTGGGCATCCGCGCGACAGGCGGCGAAAAAAAGCGGAAGCGCGAGCAGGATCGCCAGCGTCCTGCCAGTGTGATTGAACATTCCGGTGTCCCCTGATCGATACCGCCGCATGACGGCTCGCGAAGGCTACCGGGTTCGGGGGAGCCTGTCAGCCCGACATCGGCACGATGAAGGACAGCGCCTGAGCCGGGATGGTCCAGGCGCTTGACGCGGGTCTCAACCCGCGAGCAGCGCGTCGAGCTGCGCGAACTGCTCGGGCAGGCCTTCGGCCGAGCCGGTCATGGCCTCTTCGAGGGCTTCCTTCGTGGCATACCGTTCGCTGTAGATCACCAGCGTCTTGCCGCCTTGCTCCTCGAAGGTCACGGTGGTCACCGCACCCTCGTCGCTCTCCTCGTTCGTCCACACGAGGCGCTTGTTCGGCGTGACTTCCTTGTAGGTGCCGAAAAACGCCATCGGCTGGTCGAAGTCGGGATGGCGGAAGACGAGGCGATACGTGCCTCCCGTGCGGATGTCCATCTCGCACGATTCGAGGTTCATAGGTGCCGACTTCGGAACCCACCAGCGTTGGAACAGCTCGGGCTTGCTCCAGGCTTCGAAGACGATGTGCACGGGCGCGTCGAACGTCCGCTTCACGACGAGCTCGAGATCGGATTTTCGCTCCACGTGCGTGCGATGCATCGTTGACACGTTACCTTCGGTTTCGCTTGCCATCGGTTTTCTCCTTGCTCTTCAGTTGTTCGACCAAAGCATCCAGCGCATCGAAGCGTGCATCCCAGAGCTGGCGGTACTGCTCGATCCAGGCGGCCTCTTCATCGAGCCGGCGCGGGCCGAGTTTGCAGGTACGCACGCGTCCGACCTTTTCCGTGGTGACGAGACCGGCTTCCTCCAGCACGCTGACGTGTTTTTTCATGCCCGTCAGGGTCATGTGGAACCGTTCGGCGAGATCGCTGATCGACGCGTGCGATTCGCCCAACTGCTGCAGCACCCCGCGTCGGGTGACGTCGGAGAGGGCAGCGAACGTGGCATCGAGTCGAATTTGATACTGAACCATGTGGTTCACTGTATACCCGCGCAGCAATGCGTTGCAAGCGCCGGCTTCACATGGTGTGAGGGGGAATTGGGCTCCCGTCGGAA
>Ga0102588_1000931_pt1 | contig 26115 bp, 20 predicted proteins | sample AraplaMF_Col_mMS_FD_76854 | JGI IMG/M metagenome (GOLD analysis project Ga0102588, IMG submission 76854) | Arabidopsis root microbial communities from the University of North Carolina, USA - plate scrape MF_Col_mMS (SPADES assembly) (version 2) | ecosystem: Host-associated > Plants > Roots >...
TCGACATCGAGCCGCATCGCGTCGCCAAGCTCTCGGGCATCGGCTGCAGCTCGAAGACGCCGGACTATTTTCTCGGCGCATCGCACGGCTTCAACACGGTGCACGGCCGCATGCCCAGCGTGCTGACGGGGGCCAACCTGGCCAATCGCGACCTGCTGTACCTCGGCGTCTCGGGCGACGGAGATTCGGCCTCCATCGGCCTGGGCCAGTTCGCGCACGCCATGCGGCGCGGCGTGCGCATGGCCTACATCGTGGAGAACAACGGCGTCTACGGCCTCACCAAGGGCCAGTTCTCGGCGACCGCCGACCAGGGCTCCAAGAGCAAGAAGGGCGTGGTCAACACCGACAGCCCGGTCGACCTGGTGGCCATGGCGCTGCAACTCGGCGCGAGCTACGTGGGCCGGGGCTTCTCGGGCAACAAGGCGCAGCTGGTGCCGCTCATCAAGGGCGCGATCAGCCATGGAGGCTCGGCCTTCATCGACGTGATCAGCCCCTGCGTGGCCTTCAACAACCACCCGGGCAGCACCAAGAGCTACGACTACATCCGCGAGCACAACGAGGCAGTGAGCCGCATCGACTTCATCAGCGGGCGGGAGGAGATCGCCGTGGACATGGAGCCCGGCGAAGTGATGGACGTGCGCCAGCACGACGGCACGCTGCTGCGCCTGCACAGCCTGCACCCGGACTACGACCCGGGCGACCGCTTCGCCGCCATGGCCTACATGCAGCGGCATCACGAGATGGGCGAGGTGGTGACCGGGCTGCTCTACGTCGACCCGCTGGCCACCGACCTGCACACCGCACTCAACACCTGCGACCGGCCGCTCAATGCGTTGGGGCCGCAACAGCTGTGCCCCGGCGCCCAGGCGCTGGAACGGCTCAACGCCTCCTTGCGCTGAGCAACGGCCGGCGGCACCATTCAGGGTTCGACTCACGGAGGGCGCATCATGTCCGAGCGCACCGTTTTCCAATCGATTTCGCGCAAGCACGTGCTCAGCGTGGCCCCGCAGGCCACCGTGCGCGACGCCGCATGCGTGATGACGCGCGCCAACTGCGGCAGCGTGCTCGTCATGGAACTTCCCGACACGCTGCTGGGCATATTGACCGAGCGCGACCTCATGACCCGCGTGCTCGCCAAGGGGCTGGACCCCGACGGCACCTCGGTGCGCGAGGTGATGACACCCAACCCGATCTGCGTGCCGCCCGAGACGCTGGTGTCCGACGCCGTGGTGCTGATGCTGGAGCGGGGCTTTCGACATCTGCCGCTGGTGGCGGGCGCGAAGGTACTGGGCGTGTTCTCGGTGCGCGATGCGCTGCCGAGGGAGATCGGCGCGGCGGTGAGCCTGAGCGAGTTCAGGGAGCAGGTGAACGACGCGCTGGGCTGAAGCGCGGCGAGGCCCTGTTCAAGGGGTCACGTAGTCGGGATACTGCTTGCAGATATCGTTCACCGCGCTGAGCGTGCCCGACAGGTGCTTGCGCAGCGCGGCCTGGGCTGCGTCCGGATCCTTCGCCTCGATGGCCCGCACGATGGCGCGGTGGTCGCGCAGGATCGCCTCGGTCTTGCCGGCGGTCGGCAGGTGCAGGCGGCGCAGCCGGTCGACGTGGCCCGAGACGCGGCCCACCAGGTCCCACAGGCCCAGCACGCCGCCGGCTTCGTACATCAGGCGATGGAATGCGCGGTCGGCGCTGACGAAATCGCTGTAGCGCTGCGAGTTGGCGAGCGATGCCTGCTGGGCGATGACGCCCTTGAGCTGGTCGACCAGCCCCGGCGATTCTTCGATTGCCAGCTGGTGCACCAGCTCCAGCTCGATGGAGCGGCGAAGGAAGTGCGCTTCGCGCGCGGCGGAGATGTCGATGCGGCTCACCAGCGTGGCGTGCTGCGGATACACGTTCACCAGCCCTTCCTCGTCGAGCCTGAGCAGCGCCTCGCGCACGGGTGTCTGGCTCACGCCGAAACGATCGGCCAGTTCCTGCCGCTGCAGCACGGTGCCGGGGACGAGTTCGAGCGCAAGGATGGCTTCGCGCAGTTTCTCCAGCACCTGGGGCGCGGCAAGGCGGGTGCGGTCAAGTCGGATCTTCGGGGAGGCGCTCATCGCCGGCGATTGTGTCATTGACGCACTAATATACTAGTGTTTTAATTCTCGGAAAGACGCCGGCGCGGGCCGGCAAGGCCGCACCTGCAGTGCAGCGCCCATGGAGACAATCCCTTGACGAAACGCCCCTACGAATCCCTTCGCAGCGCCCGCTGGTTCGCGCCCGACGACTTCCGCTCCTTCGGCCATCGCTCGCGCGTGCTGCAGATGGGCTACAGCTACGCCGACTGGATGGGCAAGCCCGTCATCGCCATCGTCAACACCTGGAGCGACGCCAACCAGTGCCACTCGCACTTCAGGCAGCGCGTGGAAGACGTGAAGCGCGGCGTGCTGCAGGCGGGCGGCTTTCCGCTCGAGCTGCCGGCCATCTCGCTTTCCGAGAGCATGGTCAAGCCAACCACCATGCTCTATCGCAACTTCCTTGCGATGGAAACCGAAGAGCTGCTGCGCAGCCACCCCATCGACGGTGCCGTGCTGATGGGCGGCTGCGACAAGACCACGCCCGGCCTCACCATGGGCGCGCTCAGCATGGGCATTCCCTTCATCTACCTGCCGGCCGGCCCCATGCTGCGCGGCAACTGGAAGGGCAAGGTGCTGGGCTCCGGCTCCGACGCGTTCAAGTACTGGGACGAGCGCCGCGCCGGCCGCCTTGGCGAACAGGCCTGGGCCGAGATGGAAGCCGGCATCGCCCGCAGCCACGGCACCTGCATGACCATGGGCACCGCCGCCACCATGATGGGCATCGCCGAAGCCGTGGGCCTGACGCTGCCCGGCGCGTCCAGCATTCCCGCAGCTGACGCCAACCACATCCGCATGAGCGCCGACTGCGGCCGGCGCATCGTCGAGATGGTGTGGGAAGACCTGACGCCCGCGAAGATGCTCACGCGCGCCAACTTCGAAAACGGCATCGCCTGCGCGATGGCCATGGGCTGCAGCACCAACGCCGTCATCCATCTGATCGCCATGTCGCGCCGCGCCGGCCACGCCGTGAGCCTCGACGACTTCGACGCCTTCAGCCGCCGCGTGCCCGTCATCGCCAACATCCGGCCCAGCGGCGATGCCTACCTGATGGAAGACTTCTTCTACGCAGGCGGCCTGCCCGCGATGCTGGAACGCATCCGCGGCCACCTGCGCACCGAGGCGCTCACCGTCAACGGCCGCACCATCGGCCAGAACATCGAAGGCGCCGAGGTCTACGACGACGACGTGATCCGGCCGCTTGCCAACCCCATCTACGCCGAAGGCGCGCTGGCCGTGCTGCGCGGCAACCTCGCGCCCGACGGCGTGGTCATCAAGCCCAGCGCCTGCGCGCCGCACCTCTTGAAGCACACCGGCCGCGCGCTGGTGTTCGACGACTACCCGTCGCTCAAGAAGGCTGTGGAGGATCCGGAGCTCGACGTGACCGGCGACGACATCCTCGTGCTGCGCAACGCCGGCCCGCGCGGCGCGGGCATGCCGGAGTGGGGCATGCTGCCTATCCCCACCAAGCTGCTGAAGCAGGGCGTGAAGGACATGCTGCGCCTGTCCGACGCGCGCATGAGCGGCACCAGCTACGGCGGCTGCCTGCTGCACTGCTCGCCCGAGGCAGCCATCGGCGGCCCGCTCGCACTCGTGCAGACCGGCGACCGCATCAGCGTCGACGTGCCCGCGCGCAGCATCCACCTCGAAATCGACGATGCCGAACTTGCCCGCCGCAAGGCCGCGTGGACACCGCCGCCACCGCGCTACGAGCGCGGCTACGGCTGGATGTTCGGCCGCCACATCCGCCAGGCCGACGAGGGCTGCGACTTCGACTTCCTCGAAACCAGCTTCGGCAAGCCGGTGCCCGAGCCCGACATCTTCTGACTCCAATCCGATTCCACCCACTTCCAGACAACGGAGACCCCACGTGAATCCCGCCACCCGCGAGCAGCTCATGAAGGTGAGCACCGCCACCCTGTGCACGGCCCTGTTCAAGCGCGGCCTGCGCCACCAGTTCATCCAGGACGTGCGGCCGCTCAACGCCGGCCTGCCCAACATGGTCGGCGAAGCCTTCACGCTGCGCTACATGCCCGCGCGCGAAGACCTCAACCAGATCGGCGTCTTCCTCGACCGCGACCATCCGCAGCGCAAGGCGGTGGAGCAATGCCCCGAGGGCGCGGTGCTCGTCATCGACAGCCGCAAGGACGCGCGCGCCGCATCGGCCGGCGGCATCCTCGTCACGCGGCTCATGAAGCGCGGCGTGGCCGGCGTGGTCACCGACGGCGGCTTCCGCGACAGCCCAGACATCGCGAAGCTGGGCTTTCCCGCCTACCACCACCGCCCCAGCGCGCCCACGAACCTCACGCTGCACCAGGCCATCGACATCAACGTGCCCATCGGCTGCGGCGACGCGCCCGTCTTCCCCGGCGACGTGATCGTGGGCGATGCCGAAGGCGTGATCGTCATCCCGGCCCACATGGCCGACGAGATCGCCGCCGAGGCGACCGAGATGACCGCCTTCGAAGACTTCGTGCAGGAGAAGGTGCTCGAAGGCCGCTCCATCCTCGGCCTCTATCCGCCCACCGACGAACAGAGCCGCACCGACTTCGCCGCCTGGCGCCAGGCCAACGGCCGCTGAGCCCGCATCGATCACAGAAATCCAAGGAGACAAGACATGCGTTTCATCCGCTTCACTGCGGCGCTGCTTTCGGCTGCGCTCTTTCCCCTGGCCGCCACGGCCCAGACACCCGACTGGCCTGCCGCCAAGCCCATCGTCTACGTCGTGCCATTCACGCCCGGCGGCTCCACCGACATCGTGGGCCGTACGCTGGCCCAGAAGCTGGGCGAGAGCCTCAAGCAGTCGGTCGTGGTCGACAACAAGCCCGGACAGGCCGGCGGCATCGGCGCCGCCTACGTGGCGAAGGCGCCGCCCGATGGCTACACGCTCTTCGGCGGAACCATCAGCACGCACGCCATCAATGCCAGCCTTTACAAGAAGCTTTCCTATGACCCGATGAAGGACTTCGAGCCCGTCTCGCTGGTCGCGCGCCTGCCCAACGTGCTCATCGTCAACAGCCAGCTCGGCGTGAACTCGGTGGCCGACCTCGTGGCGCTGCTGAAGAAGGACGAGAGCAAGCGCACCTTCGCCTCATCGGGTGCCGGCACCTCGACGCACCTGGCCGGCGAGATGTTCGCCGACCTCATCGGCGTGAAGCTCACCCACGTGCCGTACAAGGGCACGCCACCCGCGCTGACCGACGTGGCAGCTGGGCAGGTGCCCTTCATGTTCGACCAGGTGACGGCCGCGCTGCCGCTGGTCAAGAGCGGCAAGCTCAAGCTGCTGGCCGTGACTACCGCCAAGCGCATCGCGCTCGTACCCGACCTGCCGACCATGATCGAGTCGGGCATTCCCGGTTTCGAGATGTCGTCATGGCAGGCCGTGTATGCGCCCAAGGGCACGCCCAAGCCCATCGTTCAGCGCCTCAATGCAGAGATCGTGAAGGCGCTGCACCAGCCCGACGTGCAGGCCAAGCTCTCCGGGCAGCTCGCGATGGAACTCGTGGGCAGCACGCCCGAGGAGCTGCGCGACCACATGGCCCGGGAGATTCCGCGCTGGGCCGAGCTGGTGAAGAAGTCCGGCGCCGTAGCCGACTGAACGCCCCGGAACAACCGACAAGAACACCAGGAGACAACCGATGCAGAACAAGACGAACAACGGCCGCCGCCGATTCCTCAAGACAGCCGCGGGCGCCGGCGCCGCAGCCTTCGGCACGCTCGCGGGCGCACAGGCCTTCGATTTCAAGCCCAGCCAGCGCTACCCCGACCCGGCGGTGCTGATCCTCGACCCGAGCTTCACCAGGTACCGGCTCTACAGCAGCACGCTCGAGCAACTGGGCTCCGGCATGCGCTGGGCCGAAGGGCCGGTGTACTTTCCAGAGCACGGCTACCTGCTGCTGAGCGACATCCCCAACAACCGGCTCATGAAGTACGACGAGAAGACCGGCAAGTTCAGTGTGCACAAGACCGGCGTCAACTACGCCAACGGCAACACCCGCGACCGCCAGGGCCGCCTCGTCACCTGCGAGCACTCCGTCACGCGGCGCGTGGTGCGCACAGAGAAGGACGGTCGCATCACCGTGCTCGCCGACAACTACCAGGGCAAGCGCCTCAACGCGCCCAACGACGTCGTCGTGAAGTCGGACGACACCGTCTGGTTCACAGACCCCACCTTCGGCATCAACGGCGAATGGGAGGGAAGCAAGGCCCCGTCCGAGCAGGCGACCACCAACGTCTACCGCATCGCGACCGACGGCAAGCTCACGGCGGTCATCACCGATCTCGTCAACCCCAACGGCATCGCCTTCTCGCCCGACGAGAAGAAACTCTACGTCGTCGAGTGGAAGGGAACGCCCAACCGCAGCATCTGGAGCTACGACGTGTCACCGGACGGCACGAGCGTCTCGAACAAGACCAAGCTCATCGACGCCGACGGCCCCGGCTCGCTCGACGGCTTCCGCGTCGACCGCGACGGCAATCTCTGGTGCGGATGGGGCCACTCCGGCGCCATCGCTTCGGAGCCCACCGACGTCGGAGGCGGCATGAAGGCCTACCTGCCCACTGGCAAGTCGGAGGAAATGGACGGCGTGAAGGTCTTCAACCCGCAGGGCAAGCCCATCGGCTTCGTCCGCCTGCCCGAGCGCTGCGCGAACCTGGAGTTCGGCGGGCCCAAGCGCAACCGGCTCTACATGGCGAGCAGCCATTCGCTGTATGCGCTCTATGTGGAGGCGCACGGGGCGGTTTGAGGGGCCGCTGCCGGGCGGGGGCGCCGAGCCCGCGCCCGGGCAGGAGTGGCTCAGTTGAACTTCGAATTGTCGGAGTCGCTGGTGTAGGCGGACTTCGTGACCGCTATGGACGAAATGGCAATCGGCTGCAGGAATGTGGTCACCGTGCCCGCGTAGGTCTTCAGGGCTTCCCAGTTCGTACCGGGGTCGTATTTCGCTTCCTTCTTGCAATAGCACCACAGCTTGCAGCCCACGTGCTTCGTCTTGTGCTCCAGGATCTTGGTGTCATGAGCGGGATTGCCGGGAATCAGGAGACCCATCTCGGCAATCTCTTTGCGTGTCTTCTCCATGATCTTGTTGGTGGCCTGCGTGAGCAGCGTCTCCTGGTTGCGCTCCAGGTCCGCGATCCAGCCGTCCACCGCGTCCATCACCCTCTTGAACTTTCCCAACTCCTGGTTGAGCCTCTTCTTGCGCCGCTGAACCTGCTCGTACAGAAGAGCAAACTGGTACATGTCGTCGCATGTCTGGCCGCTGTTGTTGTAGGCCTCGATTCCCTGGTTGAGCTCTTCGAATGCATGGGCCACCTTCCAGCGGTACCTGTCCAGGTTCTCGACGGTCAGCTCCTTGATGCCGAACTTGGCCACCTCCGCGTTCGAGGCGGTGGCACCAAGATGCCCTTCATGAAGCGCGCCCCTGACCTTTCCGTTGACCGCATCGACAACCGCGCCCACGACGGACCCCACGACAGGCACCGGTATGAGGGTAAGGAACAGTTTCCCCACGCCCACGAGGGCTCCGATGCCTTTGCTGGCGCGGGATCCGCCGCTCGAGAACGCACTGCGCGTCGAGTGGAAGATGCGGGAGTGCGCGATCTGCGAGCCCATGCTCTTGTTCGCCACCTCCAGCTCGGCCTGCTTGAATGGATCTGGATTGAACGCCATGTCTTTTCCTCAAAAAATAAAACGTCGATGAATGAAGCGAAGCCATTCCGCTCAGGGTGGCATTTGCCCGAAACAGGAGCGGCTCGCGCAGGGGCCATTGCCGGCTGGGGCGTCGGGCGGGCAACCCGGCCGGCTCACTCCGGCCTGATGCCCAGAATCGAGAAGTAGCGGTTCAGGTCGCCGTCCTCGCGCAACACCTCCTGCATCAACTGCGGCAGCGGCATGCGTCCCCAGGCCACGGCACGGTTCACGAGGTAGGGCGTCGGGCTGTGCGGCTCCTCGCGCATCAGGTAGGCGGCCGCGAGTTCCAGCAACTGGTAGGCCTCGGCGCGGTTGCCGATGCGGCCGCTCGCCACGGCCTGCGGCAGCGACCCGGGAGCAGGGGAGAGGGGTGTGTCGCTCATGTCGTTGTCGTCCATCGGGATCGCGGGAGGGGTTGATTCGTCCGCCATCCAGCTGGCGGGAGCTTCGGCCGGTGCAAGCGGTTCTTCTTCCTTGTCGCGCGGATCGCGCCCCTGCAGCAGGCTGCGCAGCGCCTGCCGCATGCGGGCGAGCATCTCCGTCACCTTCGACAGGCTCGGCGCATCGATGCCCAGCCGCCCGTCGAGCAGGGCTTGCAGGCTTTGCCACGCATCGGTGGCCGCGGCGACGCGGTCGTCGAGCGCGGCGAGCGCATGCAGGTCGCGCGCTGCACGGTCGAGGATGTCCTGGCGCGACACCGTCTGGGCGCTCGGCTCCTCGGCCACTTCCTTCGCTTTCGCCTTGGCGTTGCCCGCGGCGCCGGCAGCTGCCGTGCCGTACTCGCTGGTCAGCGCGCGCTGCCAGTCGCCCAGCGTGATGAAGGGCGGCGAGAAATCCGGCCATTCGAGCAGCGGCACCCGCATCAGCAGCACGTGCGCGATGGTGTCGTTGACCCACACGAAGGTGGCGGTGCGCATGTCGGCGTCGCCGTCGTCGCCGATGCGCGGATGCGCGTCTTCCCAGAATTCGCGCGCCAGCCCTTCGAGCAGGCGCGCACCGGCGGCCAGTCCGTCGATCGAATGGCGGTGCACCCAGGCCTCGGTGAGCCAGGCGGCCATCTGCAGGTCCTTGCTGCGGCGCTGCAGGACCTCGGTGCAGAGCATCTCGGCGGTACGCCAGTCGGCCTTCTTCAGCGGGCGGGTCCATTCGCCCATCGGCAGGCTGGCGTCTTCCTCGGTGCGCGCCTCGCGGATGCGGGCGCACACCGGGTCGTAGCGCAGCGGAGGGCCGGCGGGGCCTTCGGGGCCTTGCAGCGGCAGGAGAAAGCTCGCGAGGTCGGGCGCGAAACCGCCGGTGGTTTCGTCTGCGTCGGTGTTCAGGGGGGGCAGCAGGGCAGCCATCAGGGCATGTTCCATTCGGGAGCGCGCGCGGGGAACGCGGCGGGCCAGATCAGGGCGTTCTTCTTGCCGGCGGGGCTGGCCGCGATGCGCAGGAACACGCGTGCGCGTCCTCCGTCGGGTGCCTGCGCGGCGTCGCCGGCCGACTGGGCCACCAGCGGAAACTCGAACTTCAGCAGCTGCGAGCGGCCGTCGGGGCGCTGGGCGGGGTCGCCTTCGCGCTGCCGCTGCGCCAGCGTGAACAGCGCCCACGGGTCGGCAAAACGGAAGCTCACGGTCTGGCCGTCGGTGATCAGCGCGTGCTGCTGCGGATCGGCGCGCGCCATCAGCGGAGAGTCCTTCGCGATGCGCAGCACCAGCGCCACCGGCGTGCCGTATTCCCAGCGCAGCGTGCGCGGCGCGTCGCGCAGCCTGAGCACCTGGTCGCCGACCTCGAAGGACCAGTCGATGATCTTGTTGCCCTCGATCTCGGCCGTGGTGTTGGCGCGGAACTCCACGCTCAGGTCATAGCCCGGTGCGGCACCTTCCTCGCTCGGGAACAGCGGCTGCAGGAAGTCGCGTGCACGGGCGAACTGCTCCGTGAAACGGCGCGCGCCCGCTCCGGGCATGCCTGCATTGCGCACACCGGCGTCCGCGCCGCGGTTCTCCTTCAGCGCGCGTGCCAGCGGGTCGAAGGCGCGCGTCAGGTCGTTCACGTCGGCCGGGTCGGCCAGCTCGAAAGCCCGTCCCGTCGCCGGGCCGAACGGATGGCGGCCCGCCAGCGAACGGTTGAAGCGGGTGGAGAACTGCGTCCACAGCTCCTGCTGGTCGCCGAACTGCAGTTCCTGGCAGCGCGCGAGCAGGGCGCTGTAGATCTGCTGGTGGCGGTCGGCGAAGTAGTCGCCGATGCGCGTCGCCGGCGCCTTGCCGGCCAGCTTCGCGCCGCAGGTCTCGCGATCGATCTCTGCGCCGGTGGTGCCCAGGAACTGCTCGAGCAGCAGCAGGCTGCTGTTCGGGTTCTTCAGGCGGTAGCGCTCCAGGTCTCGGTTGATCGCCTGCCAGCGCTGCGCGAGCACCGAGCCGGCGCCCACGCCGTCGAGTGCCGCGATGTAGCTGTCGGCCTGCTTGCCCAGCGTTTCGGTGCGGTTGAACTGCTGGCCCAGGTAGGCGGCGAGCGAGCCCACGTCCGAGACGCCGAAGGCCACCAGCATCGGCCCGCGCTCGCCGCGCCAGGCCTGGAAGTCGCGTCCGCGCATGGCGTAGAGCTCCGACTGGTTGAAGGCCTCGTCCACGGCCTCCAGGCGCTGCAGCGCGTCGCGCGAGATCATCGCGCGAAGGTCTTCGGCGCGGGAGCCGGCTCCCAGCTCGTACAGCAGCGCCTGGATCTTCACGAGGCGCTGGCGCGAGGCCTCGTAGGCGGTCGCCTGTGTGTCGATGGAGCGGCCGCCGTCGCCCATGCCGTTCGCGGCCTCGGCCACCTGGTCGACCACCAGCTGCGCGAAGTGCGCGTTCAGCGCGCCCTCGATGCCGGGGCGCAGCGTGGCCGGGAATGCCTGCATGCCCTCGCTCATGTAGCGCTTGCGGATGTCGCCGACGGCCAGCGCCTGGTCGAGCCGGGGCAGGTCCCACACGGCCATGGTGCGCATCCCCGCGCCGGGCAGCTCGCGATCGCGCGCGGGCGCCATGAAGGGCTGCGCCAGCAGTGCGGTCAGCGCGTCGCGCAGCGCGATGCGTTCGGGCGCCAGCGCGAAGCGGCCGTCCTTGTCCTGCCACACCAGGCCTGGCTGCGCGCCGCCGAAGCGCAGGCTGAACTCGACGCGGAATTTCTGGAAAGCGTCCTGCGCGCGGTTTTTGACCGCGTCGGCCGATTCCAGCCCCAGCAGCCGGTTCTGCTCGATGCGCGCGATGGTCCGGTCATACGAAGAGCCCAGCACCAGCACCGGCTGGCGCATCCAGCCGCCCTTGCCCGATGCGACCAGGTCTTCCTGGTCCTTGATGGCGGCGATCACCTCGCGGTAGCTCGCGGTGGTGCGCGCGAAGGTGCCGGCGCTCGCGAGCGAGGGCAGCAGCCGCGCCAGCGACTGCTCCGACACCAGCAGCTCGTTGTTGACGAAGAGCCGCGCATCGAGCTGCGCCGTGCCCTGGTCGAGCGCGCAGCGCAGCGCCGACTGCACGGGCGCCAGCGGAATGGCCAGCGCATTGCCCTCGGCCGCCTGGCGGAAGTAGCGCAGGTTGCGGCTCAGGTCGGCCGGCAGCTCGGCGCCCAGCGCGTAGCGCACGGCCACGCGCAGGTCGTCGGCATTTCCGGTGGCGGGCTGGCGCAGCCGCTCCACCGCCTGCAGGGCGGCATCGAGCTGCTCGACCGAGCCCAGGTAGCGCTGCAGCGCGCCGAACTCGGGCTGATCTTCCACCAGCAGGCCGTTCTTGCGCGGCGCGTCGCCGATGGTCCTGAAGCTCGGCGGCAGGCCGCAACTGGCGCCCACGATGAATTCGCCGGTCGCCTCGTCCTGCTCCACGCCACTGATCTGGCTCACGCGCGCCATCAGCTCGCGCCGCAGCGTGCTCACCGCGATGTCGCCGAACTCGCGTTCGATGCGCTCGATCACGCGCTCGTTCAAGTCGTCGAAGGGCTGCCACGAGCCGGGCATGAAGAAGGAGTACGTGCCGTCGGTGCGCAGCCGTTCGTTCATGGCCAGCAGCGACAGCGCCTTGTTGCGATACCAGGCGATGGGAATGGTCTCGCCGCGCTGCAGCGCGCGCATGCGGTACTGCGCGTCGTGCTGCAGCTGGGCCAGCGCCGGCACCAGCGTGGCGTTGTGCCGGTGCAGCTGCCAGGTCGCGACCATCAGGCCGATGCCCCAGCCGCCGAGGAAGATCACCGCCGCCCAGCGCAGCGCACGGTGCAGCACCGGGCGCGTGAGCGTCTGCGTGCGCGAAGGCCTCGTAAGGCCGTACTCCAGGAAGATCTTCTTCTCGAACAGGTCGCGCAGGAAGGCCGGCTGGCGCATCAGCTGCGCGATCAGGTCGCCGCCGATGGGCTCCAGGTCCTTGTGGCCGTAGGCGTCGTGCTGCGCATCGATGGCCGCGACCGTCTGCGCCGATTCGCCGCTGTCGCCCGTGAGGTAGATGCCGCGGAAGAAGAAGGGCTCGTGGTAAGCGCTGGGGCGCATGAGCTCGTCGACGTACAGCTGCAGCTGGCCGCGCAGCGCCTCGACGCGCGAGGGCAGCAGCAGCTGCGCGCCGGCGCCTTGCGGCTCGGTACCGGTGGCGAAGAGCTCGGCCGACACGTCAGACACCGAGCGCACCACCGTGCCCACCGCCTCGTCGACCCACGCCGGCTGGTAGGTGGTCGACAGGTCGTAGGGCGAAGACCAGCCCAGCATGCTCGCGCGCAGCGGCTCGGGCAGCGCGCTCGCGAAGGCGCTGAAGCCTTCGAGCTGCTCCGCGCCGGTCACCAGCACGTACACCGCGAAGCGCATCGCGAAGCGGTTCTGCGCGAGCCACAGGCGCCGGTGCGCGAGCTTGGCGCGCTTGGAGAGCTCGAGCCGCCCGTCGGTGCTGTCGTCCAGCAGCAGCGCCGCCGGGATGGTGATGACCACCGAGTCGAAGGGGCGCTGCGGCCGGTAGGCGCGGCACATGCCGAGGAACTCGTCCCACGGCTTCTCGGAGGCGTCGTCGTCATCGGGCGAGCCCAGGTAGGCGCCCTGGATGTCGATGACCACGCCGCGGTCGAAGAAGTGCCACGAGATGCCCTGCGTGGCCGCGGCCGAAGCCGACTCGGTGCTCAGCGCGCTGGCCACGCCCGACTGCTCGATGGGCAGCTGCCGGTGGTCGTCGCCCTCGTTGAGCAGCATGATCCACGGGATGCCGTAGCGGTCGGCGCGCGAGGCGATGTTGCCCTCGATCAGCTCGACCGCCTGGCGGAACGAGCTGCGCAGCGAGTCGAAGCGGATGCGCGCGACCTTCGGATCGCTCGATGGCTTGGCGTGCGAGCGCCGCGCCGCGAAGTACAGCACCATGCCGAGCACAAGCAGCACCACCAGCGTGAGCACCGCGATGGAAATGAGGAAGAGCTGGTCGGTCAGCATCGCGACGCCCTCCGGTGAATGCTGTGGAGACGCACGTCGTTCATCGCAGGTAGGCCCCCGATGAGTCGATGGCGCCCGGCTGCAGCACCTGCCGCACCGGCCACGATTGCCACAGCCACAGCAGCTCCGACACCGCCAGCAGCGTGGCCACGCCCAGCAGGAACAGCACCGTCCAGCGGCTCAGCGTGGGCAGCTTGCGCGGCGCGATGTGCGAGAGCGTGCTCGCGTAGGCCCGCTCCGACACCACGCGGTCGCGGCCCGAGAAGTCGGCGGGCCGCTGGTAGACGAACTGGAACAACTCCTCGCGGTAGCCGAGCAGGCGGGCTTCCTCGCCCGCGCCCCGGTACTTGCCCTGGAAGCCCAGTGCCAGCGCGAAGAGGTACAGCCGCGCGATGTCTCGCTTGGAGGGCTCGCGGGCCGACAGCAGCTCCTCGATGCGGCTGAACACCAGGTCGCCCGCGATGTTGGTGCGAAAGAGCGACGACTCCAGCAGGTGGCCCGTCCAGCGCTCGCGGCCGATCCACGGCGTGTGCAGCAGGATCTCGTCGGCCAGCGCGGCCTTCAGGTAGCGCGCGTCGGCCACGTTCTCGAGTTCGAAGCGCGAGCTCTCGCGGCGCGACTCGAGCGACTGCAGTTCCAGCAGGTTCTCCAGGTGGCGCGCCAGCGTCTGCGCCACCGCGTCGATGTCGCTCTCGCGCGATTCGGCGGTGCGGTCGCGTGCCTTCACGATCTCGTCGTAGAAGGCGCGGAACTGCCTCGTGATGTGGTCGTCGACAGCGAGGTCGGGGAGGTTGCGTGCCATGGTCCGGTCAATCCTTGATGAACAGCACGATTTCCTGCGGAGGCTGCGCGGTGGCGCCTTCGTTGGCATTGGCGATCACCAGGAGTTCGCCGGGCACGGTCAGCCCCGGGCTGGTCTGGATCGCGTAGAGCAGGTAGCCCGAGCCCGGGCGCAGGCCCAGTTCGTCGGCCGATTCGACGCAGCGGCGCACCGCGCCCAGCACGCGGCGTTCGCGCAGCGAGGGGTACGCCGACTGCGAACCGACGATGGCGCTGTCCATCCAGGCCATCAGGTCCTTGTCGGATTGCCCGCGCAGGCCCACCACGATGCGCGCGCCCGACACCCACTGCGGCTGCAGCGTGGTCTCGAAGGCGCCCTGGCGGAAGTCGAACTTGTGCTCGCGGTACTCCTGGCTCACCTCCGACACCGCGTCACGCAGCGCCAGCAGCAGCGGCTGGAACACGCGCGAGGGGTCGGCGTGGTCGTAGTCCATCGGCACCGGCGGCACGCCCCCCGGGCGCAGCAGGCTCAGCGAGGCCAGCAGCGCACAGAGCGACCAGTACATCGGCAGCGGATGCAGGTGCGGCGTGCGCATCACTGCCTCCGCATGCGGCAGGCCCGACAGCAGGCTGCGCAGCCGGTCCTTCAGCTCCAGGTGCGCGAGACGGTCGTCGATGCGCGAGGAGGGCACGGCCGTCTGCTTGGCCACGAAGGCCGCCTTGCCGCGCAGCTGGCCGAGCAGGGCGGACGCGGCCGTCCACAGCGGGTTGTCGCGCGCCACTTCCAGCAGCGGCGGCTGCGCGTCGCCCAGCTTCACCACCTCGTTGTCCTTGAAGACCTGGCCCAGGCGCAGGTGCACGTGCGTGCCGGGCGGCACCGCGCCGGCGCTGAGCGCCAGGCGCGGCAGCATGCGCGGGATGTTCGCGGGCTCGGCGTCCGACACCGCATCTTCCACCGGCGCGCCGGCCACCGAGCGGAAGCGCACGGTCGCGGCGCGGTGCCGGTTGGGCGTGGTGACGGGCAGGGTGAGGTAGATGTCCAGCGGCTCGTTGGCCAGCCGCTCGGCGTAGGGCGCGAGCGAGAGTTCGAGCGCGCCGTGCGCGGCCTCGGCGGCGGAGAACTGCACCGCGGTGCCGTCCGGCAGGATGGCTTCGAGCACCAGCACGCGCAGCAGGCCGGCGGGCAGCAGGCCCTGGTCGAACACCAGGCGGCGCACGCCCCAGGCGAAAGGCGCGGCGGCCAGCATCTGCCAGGCGACGAGAGTGTCCATGCGCGCGGAGAACTGCTGGAAGTGCTGCGGCGACAGCAGCATGCCTTCATGCCACTCGACGCGGTCGGTGATGGGGGCGGCGCGGTGCAGGTCAGACATGGCGTTCTCCCGCGCGGCTGTATCGAAGTTGTTTGTTCACTTGAAGGAATCCGGGTTGTTCAGCGTGCCGCGGCCGACACGTCGAAGCTCTGTGCATCGAAGCGGGCAACGATCGAGCCCTTGAGGTCTTCCACCCGGATGCGGTTGGCACCGGGCGTGGTGTAGTTCGCGAAGACGAGCACCGCCGCCACGCGCGGCGAGCCGATGGCGCTGGCGGGCACGCGAATCGTCTGGCCCGGCACCAGCTCCCACGAGAGGTACGACAGGCTCTGCGGAAAGGTCTTCTGCAGGTCGGCGCGTGCGCCGAACCACTTGGCGGCCGTGAGTTCGGTGACGCGCGCGAGCATCGCGTCGTCGAGCACCATCACCACGTCGACCGCGACCGGGCTGTTCTGGTTGGCGCCGGGCGCGGCCGAGAGCGTGAGTTCGTTCCAGTTCACGCGCGTGCCCTTGGGAAAGAGGCTGCCGCATGCGGCCAGCTGCACGACGAGCAGCAGCGCCGCCATCCGCCTGAGAAGGTTCTTGGTCCGGTTCATCGCGAAATTCCTGTGTTCGCCGTGGCGGGTGAGGCGTGCACGGCCGCCGGCTGTGCCTGCCGCACGCCCACGGCGATGCCCATCAGCATGATCAGCACCGAGGCCAGCACGCTGCAGCCCGCGAGCAGCGCGACGTGCCCGCGCGCGAACACGAAGCGCAGCGGCTGGGCGGGCTTGACCTCCACCGCCGGCGCCGCCAGGCGCTCCGAAGGCAGGCCGGCCGACACCACGGAAATCAGCGCGCAGGTGGCCAGCAGCGTCAGCAAGTTGCGCGGGCCCTCGCAGATCAGGTCGATGGCCAGGAAGAGCGCGAGCGCGGCCTCGATGGGCAGCTGCAGCATCGACAGCACGATGCCCGCGTAGCCCACGTTGGTCATGCTGTTGTTGCCGGCCGAGGCGAAGGCCGCGATGGTCGCGCCGATGCCGATGGTGGCGAAGTCGGCCGGGACCAGCGTGCGGTCGTAGAGGTTGGCGACGAACAGCGCCGCCAGCACGTAGTAGAGCGCCGAGCCCGCGCGCAGGAACACCGAGGCCGTGGGCACCACCAGTTCGACGATGCCGCGGCTGAAGCCCAGGCGAGCGCTCATCGCCTCGATGGTGTGCGGAATGCTCGCCGTGGTGCTCGACGACATGAGGCTCACCAGCATCGGCGTCTTCAGGTGCTGCAGCACCTCGGCCAATGGCTGGTTGCCGCGCCGGTGGATCACCGCGATGGCCGCAGTGCCCAGCAGTGCCACGAGCACCACGAAGTGCAGCAGGAAGCCGCTCATGGCGCGGATCGTCACCGCGTCGGTCTGCGACAGCACGTGCGCCGACATGCCGAAGGCCACCACCGGCAGCAGGATGTTGGCGCGCGCGATGATGAGTTCGAGTGTGCGGTAGATGCCCTCGAACATGTGGTTGAGCGCCGTGTGCTGAGTGCGCGCCAGCGCCGCGAAGGCCAGCCCGAAGAGCAGCGCGCACGAGAGGATGCCCAGCGAGCGGCCTTCCGCCAGCACGCGGAAGAAGTTGTCGGGCAAGAGCGTCGCCCTGGGGCGCTCGATGGGGGTGGCCTGCGTGCCGCTCTCGTGCAGCCGCATCTCGATGTCGCCGCCGTCGCCGGCGCGTTGCACGAGCTCGCCCAGGTGCTCGCGCGAAGCGGCGTCGAGCTGCGTGCCCGGCGCGTTCACCCAGCCCAGCGCCAGTCCGATCGCCGCGCAGCTGGTCACCAGCAGCAGCGCCAGCCCCGCGATCATCAGGATGCGCCGACCCGGAAAGGGCAGCCCCATGGTCTGCCTCAGGCCGAAGAAGGTGGCCACCACCAGCAGCGGAATGGCCGCCATGCTCACGATCGACAGGTAGACCTGCGCCACCGCATACGCCACGTCGCCCGCCACCGGCAGGTACACGCCCGCGAGGCCGCCCGCCGCCATGCACAGGAGCAGGGCGAACAGGCTGTGGGACATGCGCGTCAGGAAACCCATGTCGGCTTGTTCCATCCCTTGTCGAGAGCGAAGGCGACCGTGGCGCGGGCGAGCTCCAGCGAGCTGTCGACCAGGGCGAGGGGCGTGTGCTGCGCGGCATGAGCGGCCTGCGCTGCGATGGGCAGCTCGGTGCAGCCCATGATCACCGCCGTCGCGCCCGTGGCGACCAGCGCCTCCAGGGCGCGCCGGAATGCGGCCGCGCCGGCCTGCACGTCGCCGCCCTTCACGGCGCGGATGCAGGCGTCGACGTGGTCCTGGCCGGTGGAGGCATCGGGCACGAGGAAGTCGATGCCGCGCTCACGCAGTGCATGCTGGTAGAAGCCGGAGGCCAGCGCGCCGCGCGTGGCGAGCACCGCCACCCGTAACGGCCGGTCTTGCGACGCCGTCGCGATCGCGGCCACGCACGACCGCGCGATGTGGATCACCGGCGCGCGGCTGTGCGCCGCGATCTGCGCGTACCAGTGGTGCGACGAGTTGCAGGGGATCGCGATCACGCCCACGCCGGCGTCGTTGAGCACGTCGATGCCCGCGAGCAGCGCGTCCAGCGGATCGGGGCCCGTGCCCAGGATGGCGCTGGAGCGGTCGGGCACATGGGGCAGGTTCGCCACGATCACCGGCAGGTGTTCCTGGTCGCGCGTGGCGGGGGTGAGCTGGATGATCTTGTCCATGAAGTCCACCGTCGCCGATGGGCCCATGCCGCCGAGAACGCCGATGCGTGACATGAAGGCGCGCTCCCTAGATCTTCAATGGCCGCGGGCACACGACGGCCACGGCGGCCGTGTTGCCGATGACCAGCACCAGCGTGCGCAGCATGTCGCAAACCGGGTCCACCGCCAGGAACAGGATGAAGGCCGCCTCGAAGGGCAGGCCCAGGTAGGTGCAGGTCATGCCGATCAGCGACACCGTCACCAGCCCCGTCATGCCGGCGGAGGCGAAGCCGGCGAGCACCGAGGAGGTGAGCACGATGCCGATCTCCACCGGCGAGAGCGAGCGCCCGTAGATCTGCGCGATGAAGAGCGTGGCGCACACGTAGTACACGACCGGCCCGATGCGCAGCAGCGACACCGTGAGCGGCACCAGCAGTTCCACGCGCGAGCGCGCGAAGCCCAGCCGCGTGACCAGGCTCTCGATCATGATCGGCATGCAGGTCGCGCTGCTGCGCGTGGCCAGCGCCAGCGCGAAAGGGCCGCGCAGGGCGTTGAGCGTCTGGCCCAGCGTGCCGTTGGAGCGCTTCCAGATGATCACCGCCGCCACGGCCAGCAGCAGCGCCGACACGACGAGAAAGGCGACCACGAAGGCGCCCATCGCCTTCAGCGGCTCGATGCCGGTCTTGCCCAGCTGCGCCGCGCTCATGCAGAACAGCACCGCAGGCAGCGGAAAGCTCAGCCAGCGCATCAGCGTCTGGCAGGCGTGGTAGACGGTCTCCAGCGCCTGCGTGAGGCCGTCCGAAATGCGCGTGGGCACGTGTCCCACCGCCAGGCCGAAGAGCAGCGCGAACACCAGCGTCTTCAGCGTGTCGCCGTTGGCAAGCGCCGAGAAGATGTTGGCGGGCACCAGGCTCACCAGCATGTCGGCGAAGCTCGCGGTCTTCTTGACCTCGTCCACGCCGCGCAGGTTCATGGCCGTGTCGCTGGCGCTGAGGTCGCCGCCCACGATCTGGCCGAAGGTATGCATGGTGCTGCTCGGCAGGTTCTCGCCGGGGCGAAGAATGAGCAGCGTCGCCGCGCCCGCGATGGCCACGAAGGCCGAGAACGCGAGGAACACCAGCGCCACGCGGCCCAGCAGGCTGGCCGTGCCGCCGTCGCGGAACAGGCGCTGCAGGCTGAAGATCACGGCCGAGACCATGAAGGGCAGCGTGATCATCTTCAGCAGGTCGACGTAGATGTCGCCCACGAAAGCCAGCGGCGTGGCCAGCAGCGGCGCGAGCATGCCGAAGGCGACACCGGCGCCCAGGCTGATGATGACCACCCAGGGGTTGAGGACGAAGGCGTAGATCTTGGAGGTATTCATGATGGTTCGGGCGTCCTGTGCGGCTCAGCGGTCGAGTGCCTGCAGCACCTTCTGGATGTCCAGCTTCTCGGCGCGCTGCGCGAGGAACTGGTTGACGTAGGCCAGCAGCGTGGTGTCGGTAACCGCCACGCCGATGCCCAGCGTGTCCTCCAGGTCCTTCAGCGTCACGGTGCGCAGCACGAGAGAGACGGTGGGGTCGGCCTTGAGCACGCGCTTGACCTCGAACTCGTCGCGGTAGGCGCTCACGATCTCTCCCTTGTTCACGGCCACCAGCACGTCGTTCCAGGTGGCGTACTCCTGCACCTTGGCGTGCGGGAAGTTGGTGCGCGCGTAGTCCGCGAAGGACGACTTGGCGATCACGCCGATGCTGCCGTCGAAGTTGCGGATGACCTCCGGCAGCGGCCGTCCGCGCGAGAGCTGGGCGAACTTCACGCGGTTGAGGATGAGCGAGTGGTTCAGCGTGAGGTAGGAGTCGCTGAAGGCGATGGTCTGCGAGCGCGCCAGCGTGCGCGACAGCTTGCTGATGGCCAGGTCGGCCTGGCCGTTGGCCAGCAGGTCCACCACCGCGTTGAAGGTACCGGCTTCGCGGTTGAAGCGCAGCTTCACGCCCAGTTCCTTGGCCAGCGACTGGGCCAGGCCCACCTCGAGCCCGGTCCACTGGCCGCTGTCGTCGAAGAAGAAGAACGGCGGCGTGTCGACCTTGAGCATGGCCACCACCAGTTCGCCGCGCGTCACGATGCGGGCGATGTCGGGCGCGAGCAGCCGGCCGTCGGGGACGCGCACGAGACCGTTGACGAGCACGGGCGGCGTGGCGGAGGCGGCCGGTTCGACGGCGAAGGTGGCCGCCGGTGCCGCAGGAGCCGCAGGCGCAGCGACGACGGGCGTCGCTGCCGCGGCGGGCACCGCGGTCGCGGGCGCGCTGAGCGTGCCCTGCACCACGGGCCTTTCGCCCGCCGCGAGCGCGCCGATGCCGGTGCAAAGGCCGGCGAGCGCCAGCAGTGTGGGAAGGGCAAGGCGGCGAAGCGCGTTGTGCATGCCCGTGAGGTGTCGTGCGTTGTTCGACATGCTTGGAGTCGGTTTGGTCATTGGGTGGAGGCCGCGGGAGCGGGTGCCTGTGCGGGTGCCGGCGCGGCGGAAGGGGGTTGCTGCTGCGCCGGTGCAACCGCGGCGGGCACCGGCAGCGGCGCGGGCGCCAGCAGCTTGCCGATCTCGATGCCCATCAGGAACAGCAGGACGCACAGCAGCACCAGGCAGGCCGCCGTGATGGCGACCATGCGTGAACTCATCGTGAAGACGTATTGGGACATGGGGTGGTCGGGCGTGCCGTTCGTTGGTCGTCGTTCGTGTCAGGGAACCATGGAGGTGAATTGCCCCGGCGCTGCCACCTGGATCACGCCGCCCCAGTTGCAGGCTAGCTTGGAGCTGTCCTGCAGCGCGGGCATGTTGCCGACCAGCACCGTGGGTGAGCCCGGCGCCCATGGGGCGGCCGTCACGGGGATGCAGGGCATGGGCGTGAAGGCGCCGAGCGCGGCGGCGGTGGCCGCAGCCACCATCGGGTTCGACATGCTGTTGCAGGTGCCGAAGGGAAGGATGTTGACGATCGGCTTGTTGTCCATGATGTTGGCCGCCGGCACGCCGCCGGCACGCCGCCGGTGACCACGCAGCTCGCGGGCAGCACCACGAGGCTGGAAGGCGCGGCGCCGAAGCTGCACTGCAGCGTGGCTCCCATGCAGACGTGCATGCCCATGGCTCAGCTCCCCCTCACGAGTTTTTCCAGGCTCTTCATGAAGCCTGGCGACGCGGCGGTTTCCACGATCTCGCGGCCGGCCTGGTCGAAGCGGCGCGCATTGCCGTAAGGCTTGCCCTGGCGGTAGGCGATCTCTTCCATGAGCTGACCGTTGGGCCAGAAGCGGCGCAGCGGGCCGTGCAGCACGTTGGCCACGTAGGTGGACGACTGCGCCACGCCGCCGCCCGGCGCGTAGTCGACCACCTCGCCATCGAGCAGCCCGGCGCGGTAGCGTTCGCGCCGCAGCATGCGGCCTTCGTGGAAGTAGCTGGCCTCGCCTTCGAGGCGGCCGGCCGCGTAGGGCAGGCGCGCGGTGATATCGCCTGATTCGGCATACGCCACCGCCTCGCCGTGCAGAACGCCGCGCACGTGCTGCTGCGTCTGCATCAGCTTGCCGGTGGGGTAGTAGGTGCGCGTGATTCCCTCGGCCACGCCGCCAAGGCGCTGCGTTTCCTGCAGCAACTGGCCGCGCTCGTCGAAGAGGCGCATGGCGCCGTGCGGCAGGCCGGCCTGGTAGGAGGCGTCGAACGCGGGCTTGCCCGGGGCCGAGAAGACCTGCATCGGCCCGTGCGGCAGATCGCCCACGAAGGAGGCGCGCACCACCGTCTGGCCGGCATCGTCGAGCGTCTCGCGCACCACGGCGGCGGGAAGCGCGGCCGGCAGCGCGGCGATGTCCTTGGCGGGGAGGGGGGAAGGGATTGCCATGGCCGCGCTCAATTGATCTTCACCAGCCCGCCCTTGAGCGTGACCATGCCGCCGCCTTCGACGGCGTTCATGCCCGAGGCCTTGCTGCTGATGGAAGGCGCCTCGTTCGAGAGCGTGGCGCCGCCCTTGGCCGACAGCGCCACGCCGGCTTCGGCCGCGAGGTTCATGCCGGCGTTGGCGCCCAGGTTGGTACCGGCCTTCAGGTCCAGCGTCTGCGCCGACTTGATGAGCAGCGTGCCCGTCACGTCGATCACGAGGTTGCCCGTGACCTTGAGCTCGTAGTTGCCCGTCACCGTCTGCGTGAAATTGGCCTTGTTGTCGTGTGTCTCGTTGCCGGTGACGTCGAGCGCGCGCGTGCCCTTCACCGAGTGGGTCTCGTTGCCGGTGTCGACCTTGACGGTGCGATTGCCCTTGGTGACGGTGTGCAGCTCGTTGCCGGCCATCACCGTGGTGGTGAGGTCGTTCTCGATTTCCACGCGCATGTCCTTCTGCGCGTGCATGTAGAGCTCCTCGGAGCCCTTCTTGTCCTCGAAGCGCATCTCGTTGCCGGCTTCGCCGGCCTTGGTCGAGCGCGAGCGGATGGTGCTTTGCGACGAGCTGCCCGGCAGGGCGACCGGCGTGGCGTGCGTGCCGTTGTAGACGCTGCCCGAGACCAGCGGCCGGTCGGGGTCGCCGTCGACATAGCTCACGACCACCTCCTGCCCGATGCGCGGCAGGAAGAGCGCGCCCCAGCCTTCGCCGGCCCACATCTGCGAGACGCGGATCCAGCAGGAGCTCTTCTCGTCCTTCTTGCCAAGGCGGTCCCACGGAAACTGCACCTTGATGCGGCCGTGCTGGTCGGTCCATATCTCCTCGCCCGCGGGGCCCACCACCCGCGCCGTGTGGCTGCCTGCCACCACCGGCCGAGGCGTGATGCGAGGCGGGCGGAAGGGCATGGCCGGGGGCAGGGTCTCGAAGCTGTTGCCGTAGTGCTCCAGGTCGGCGTGGTGCCGCACGCTGTGCACCATGTGCTGCGCGTTGAGGTCCGCGCGCGGATGCTCCTCCAGCGTGAAGGTGGTGCCCGGCGTGAGGTAGTGGCAGTGGCTGTCGCCGCGGCCCGACTGGCTGCGGCTGCGGTATTCGTCCAGGCGGATGCGTGCGCGCGGCTCGCCCGCCGAGATCGCCACGCGCGAGGGGTATTCGTAGTCGGTGCCGCGCCCGGTCTCGGCCTCCTGCTTCTTCAGCAGGCTGGTGTCGGGCGCGAGGAAGTCGTAGTCGTCGACCTCCTGGCCCTTGGTCACCAGCCGGGCGTCGGATTCGAAGCGCGTGACGGCGTGGGCATGCGCGAAGCCTTCCTCGGCGCTGCGCACGACCAGCTTCTCCGCATTCGGGCAGGTGGTGCATGCGGAATTGCTGTCGGCCAGCACCAGCGTGTGCGCGCCGTCCGCGAAGGTGAAGAAGTAGAAGATGCCTTCCTCTTCCATCAGCCGCGAGACGAAGTCGAAGGCCGTCTCGTCGTAGCGCACGCAGTACTCGCGCGGTGCGTAGGTGCCGGTCAGCGATAGCCTGAAGTCCACGCCGAAATCGCCGAGCACCTTCTGCACGATGTCGGGCGTACTCATGTTCTGGTAGATCACGCGGTCGCGCCCCAGCGTGAGCAGCCACATGCGCGGCACCAGTTCGAGCGTGTAGGTCGCGAAGTCGCGGTTGCTGCCCAGGTAGGTGAAGCGCGAGACGATGCCGTTGAAGAAGCGGCTTTCCTTCTCGGGCCGCTGCAGCACCACCGTGGCCGAGGTGCCTATCAGGTCGGCGGCCTGCAGCGTGCTGTTTGGCGAGCGCATGGTGAGCGAGCACGCGAACAGCTGCGACAGGCCCTCGGTGGCCTGGAAGGCGTCGAGCAGCAACTCGTCCGGCCCGAGCGCGGTCTTCACCGTCAGGAAGGCGGCGTGCTGGGTGAAGCCTTCGCGCATGTTCATCGCTTGTTCGTCCCAAGCCGGCTCAGCTCAGCGTCGACGGCTCGAAGCCGAAGGCGAAGGCACCGTCCGCGCCCACGCTCATGTGCACGCCGGTGAAGGCCGCGGCCATCGAGATGCGCTCCAGCACCTGGCGCGACAGCTCGGGCAGCACCGCGTGCGCGAGGATGTGGTCGATGTTGCGCGCGCCGCTGTCCACCTCGGTGCAGCGCGCGGTGATGGCGTCTTCCACCTGCTCGTCCCAGGTGAAGCCGGCGTGGTGGTTCAGCGAGAAGCGCCGTGCCAGCTTGCCCAGCTTGAGGGCGACGATGGCGCGGATCTGCCCGTCGCCCAGGTGGTGGTACGGCACCAGCGCCAGCCGGCCCAGGAAGGCGGGGCTGAACTGCTTGAGCAGCTCGGGGCGCAGGCGCTCCACCAGCTCCTCGGGGTCGGGCCTGCGCCCGCCCTGCGAAGCCTGCGTGATCACGTCCTGCGCGGCGTTGGAGGTCAGCAGGATCAGCGTGTTCTTGAAGTCGATCGGCACGCCTTCGCCGTCTTCCATCGTGCCCTTGTCGAACACCTGGAAGAAGAGCTCCAGCACGTCGGGGTGCGCCTTCTCCATCTCGTCGAGCAGCACCACGCTGTAGGGCCGGCGGCGCACCGCCTCGGTGAGCACGCCGCCGCGCCCGTAGCCCACGTAGCCGGGCGGCGCGCCCTTGAGGCTGGAGACGGTGTGCGCTTCCTGGAACTCCGACATGTTCACCGTGATGACGTTGCGCTCGCCGCCGTACAGCAGGTCGGCCAGCGCGAAGGCCGTCTCGGTCTTGCCCACGCCGCTCGGGCCCACCAGCATGAACACGCCCACGGGCTTGCCGGGGTCGTCCAGGTCGGCGTGGAAGGTGCGGATGCGCCGCGAGATGGCGTCGAGCGCGTCGTCCTGGCCGACCACGCGCTCGGCCAGCTTTTCCTTGAGGTTGAGCACCGTGTGCAGCTCGTCGGTCATCATCTTGCCGACCGGGATGCCGGTCCAGCCGGAGATGACTTCGGCCACCATCGTGCCGTCGACGCAGACGGGCACCATGGGTTCGTCGTTCTGCAGCGCCTCCAGGCCCTTCTCCAGCCGGCGCAAGGCGGCGGTGAGCAGGGCGGGGTCGTTCTCCTCGTCGGCCGGCGGTGCGTCGCTGCGCAGGCTCTCGGCGATCTTGCGGCGCAGCGCGACGATCTCCATCACCGCATGCTTCTCCTCGTCGACCTTGTCCGAGAGGCGCTTGTGTTTCTGGCGCAGCGCGTCGAGCCGCGCCGAGAGGGTGGCGATGGCTTCCTGGCGGTCGCTGCCCGTGGCCGCTTCATGGCGCAGCACGCGCAGCTCGCTCTCGCCGGTGGCGATGTCGCGCGCGGCCGATTCGAGCTCGGCCGGCAGCCCGTTCTGCCCGATGGCCACGCGCGCGCAGGCGGTGTCGAGCACGCTGATGGCCTTGTCGGGCAACTGCCGGCCGGTGATGTAGCGGTGCGAGAGCTTGACGGCTTCGCGCACCGCGTCGTCGACGATCTCCACGCCGTGGTGCTTCTCCAGCGTCTCGACCATGCCGCGCAGCATGTCGATGGCGACTTCCTCGCTGGGCTCTTCCACCTTCACGACCTGGAAGCGCCGCGCCAGCGCCGGGTCGCGCTCCACGTATTTCTTGTACTCGGCCCAGGTGGTGGCGGCGATGGTGCGCAGCTCGCCGCGTGCCAGCGCCGGCTTGAGCAGGTTGGCCGCGTCGCCCTGGCCCTCGGCGCCGCCCGCGCCGATGAGCTGGTGCGCCTCGTCGATGAAGAGGATCACCGGCGTCGGCGATGCCTTGACCTCGGCGATGACCGACTTGAGCCGGTTCTCGAACTCGCCCTTCACGCCGGCGCCGGCCTGCAGCAGCGCGAGGTCGAGCGAGCGCACCGACACCTGGCGCAGCGCGGGCGGCACGTCGCCCTGCACCACGCGCTGAGCGAAGCCCTCGACCACGGCCGTCTTGCCCACGCCGGCCTCGCCGGTGAGGATGGGGTTGTTCTGGCGGCGGCGCAGCAGCACGTCGATGATCTGGCGGATCTCGCCGTCGCGGCCGCGGATCGGGTCGATGGCGCCGTCGCGCGCGAGCTGCGTCATGTCGACCGTGTACTGGTCGAGCGAGGGCGTGGCCGAGCTGCCGCGGCGCGCGGTGGGCATCTGCATCGCGCCGGCTTCGCTCGCCGGCCGTGGCGCGGCAGGCTGGTTCGCGGCGGGTGCGGAAGGTGCCGATGCGATCGGCGCGGCGGCCAGCGCGGCACCCGCCGCATCTTCGGGCGAAGACTGCAGCAGG
>Ga0102588_1000933_pt1 | contig 26051 bp, 26 predicted proteins | sample AraplaMF_Col_mMS_FD_76854 | JGI IMG/M metagenome (GOLD analysis project Ga0102588, IMG submission 76854) | Arabidopsis root microbial communities from the University of North Carolina, USA - plate scrape MF_Col_mMS (SPADES assembly) (version 2) | ecosystem: Host-associated > Plants > Roots >...
CCGGCATCGGCCGGATGAGATCGACAGCGGAAACGGCGAGCACATCGATGCGGATGTCGATACGATCCATCAGCGGACCTGATATGCGCGCCTGATAATCCGTCATGCAGCGCGGGCCGCGGGCGCGCCGGCCATGCCGCAGCGGCACGGATTCATGGCCGCAACCAGCTGGATGCTGGCGGGGTAAGCCACGCGATGATTGGCGCGTGCGATGATGCACTCACCCGTTTCCAGAGGTTGGCGAAGGGCATCCAGCGCCTGCGGCGAAAACTCCGGGAACTCATCGAGAAACAATACGCCATGGCGGGCAAGCGACGCCTCGCCGGGCTTCGCTCGAAGACCACCTCCGACCAGTGCCGCCATGTTGCCGAATGATGGGGGTCCGGAAGGGGCGTCGATCCGAAAGCTTTCCGCCGGACAATTGTCCGGCCACCGAATGGATCATCGAGATTCGAGCAGTTCGGCAGCCGGAAGCGATGGCAAAATCGAGGGCAGCCAAGCGGCGAGCATCGATTTTCCCGGGAAGACCGACCATCAGCAGATTGTGGCCACCAGCCGCAGCCACCTCGAGCGCCCACTTGGCACTCTCCTGCCCTTCGATATCGGCTAGATCAGGCAGGTTCGCCGTATTCGCGCGAGGATGTCGATATCGGGACCGGCCCAGGCTGCCTCCGCACCGCTCTCGGCCGGACCGATCAAGCCCTTGCCGATCGCGTTGGCGCCAATGGCCGCCGGCAGTGCCCCGGCAACGGGAGCGATCGTGCCGTCGAGATTGAGCTCGCCGATAACCACGTAGCCGGAGAGCGCGTCCGCGGGGATCGCGCCGAGAGCGGCCATCAAGCCGAGGGCAATCGGCAGATCGAAGTGGGAGCCCTCTTTCGGCAAGTCAGCGGTGCCAGATTGACGGTAATCTTCTTGGCTGGCAGAGCCAGGCCGGAGGCGTGCAATGCCGCGTGAACGCGCTCTCGACTTTTGGCAACGGCCTTGTCCGGAACCCCAACGATCTGGGTCACGACCCGCCCGGGCGCGACCATGACCTGAACTTCGACCGGAACACCCTCAATGCCCTGAAATGCAACCGTGCTGACGCGTGCGACCATGCCCCTATCCCCTGTGCCGCAACCCACTACACTACAGTTTAACGACGTATCATTGTCGACAATTGCAATCTTTCATAGAAAGCAGAATGGAACAAGAACAATAAAAGAACGAATTCAAGCCTGCGCTGTAGTCAGGTTGTGGTTGGTTGCACTAGCAGAACAAAGTAAGGAAACGCCCGGATCGATGCCAATCCGGGCGCTCACAAACTCATTATAATTTTGCGGAAGAGCTCCCCTCACCGCGCATGAGGCGGCGAAGCCAAGCGCTAGGCGCGCTTGCGCTCAATCGCGTCCCAAAGAAGGGCTGAGATGTCGGCGCCGCCAAATTTGCGGACCTCCCGAATGCCCGTCGGCGACGTGACGTTGATCTCCGTCATGTAGTCGCCGATGACATCGATGCCGACAAAGAGGAAACCGCGTTCCTTGAGCGCAGGGCCGATACGCTTGCAGATTTCGATTTCGCGGGCCGTCAGGTCAGTCGCCTCGGCGCGGCCGCCGACATGCATGTTGGAACGGCTGTCGTGCTCGGCGGGGACGCGATTGATGGCGCCGACCGGCTCGCCGTCGACGAGCAGGATGCGCTTGTCGCCCTTGCGGACATCCGGGAGATATTGCTGCGCGATGAAGGGCTCGCGGAACAGCTGACCGAACATTTCGAGCAGCGACGACAGGTTGCGGTCGTCCCTGGTCGAATGGAAAACGCCGGCGCCGCCATTGCCGTAGAGCGGCTTCAGGATGATGTCGCCCATCTCGTCCCTGAACCGGCGAATTTCGGCCGCGTCCTTGGTGATCAGCGTCTTCGGCATCAGATCTGCAAATTCGGTGACGAAAATCTTCTCGGGCGAATTCCGGACCCACGCCGGGTCGTTGACGACGAGCGTCTTCGGGTGGATTCGCTCCAACAGGTGCGTCGAGGTGATATAGGCCATGTCGAACGGCGGGTCCTGGCGCAGCAGGATCACATCCATCGTCGACAGATCCACGCGTTCCGGCGCCCCCAGCTCGAAGTGATCGCCCTTGACGTCGCGCAGCACCATCGGCTCCACGGTGGCGTACAGATTGCCATCCCTGAAGCTCAGGCGCTCAGGCGTGTAATGGAAGAGCTTGTAGCCACGGGTCTGGGCTTCCAGGCTCATCGCAAAGGTGGAATCGCCTGCAATATTGATGCCGGCAACATGGTCCATCTGGACCGCTACATTCTTGATCTTGGCCATTTCCGTCCCTTAGCTGATGCCGGACAGATGTAGGCTGCAGATGCCTTGAAAGCAACGCCAATCAATGGCGCCCGGGGCGACGAGCGGGCGAAATTCCTCAGGCCGCGATGCCGCTCTTCGGCGCCTCGCCGCGCAACAGGCTGCGAAGCCGGTAGACAAGCGCGACCGGCTTCGGAAACGGCTTTCTCAGGAATGCGACCTTGCGCACATAATTGTCGACGCGCCAGCAGGCCCAGGTGCCCGCCGCGAAGAACGCAACGTCGCCGGCCTCCAGCGTCCGCTCCGTGCCATCCTCGGCAACAATATGGACGCCGCCTTCAAGGATCATCACCGTTTCGTCCCAGTAGAAGTGCCAGCGGAATTCGCCGGCTGTGCAATCCCAGATCGCCGTATATGCCGCATCATCATTGCTGCGCGAATGCTCGCCGGTGCGGGCCTGCGGCTCGCCGCTGATGATCCAGTCCGGGTTGATGGGCGTCGCGTGCATGACGAAGTTATCCCCGGACTTCGCCACGAAGGTCTTTGCTGCCGGTTGCGGAAGACTCGGAAAGGGCACCACTCGTGCGGCCATCGCGACCACGCTCGCCAGCATCACATGAATACCCATGAGCAACCCCCGCTGCTATCCAGTCCTTGTCGGGATAGCAGAGAGTCGTAAAGGCACCGTACAGGCGGTCGGTACAATTTGAACAATCAGCCCAAGGCGTCAGGCGATTTCCGTTTTCACCTGGACGACCTGCGGAGACACGGTATCGCCGATGCGCTTCCCCGATTCCTGATTGAAGAAATGCAGCTTCTCGGTAGCCACCACCAGGCGCAACTCCGACTTCAGCTCTGCCTCAGGGGACAGGACTGCCGTCAATGATTGGTCGCCCAGATTTCCATGCACGAGACGCTGGGAACCAACCTCTTCCACATAGTCTGCCGCAACGGTCATGGCATGTTCGCCGGGACCGGCAAGGCGGAGGTCCTCGGCGCGAATGCCGACGGTGACCGGCCCCGATGTAGGAGCAAGCCCCGCAAGGTCGATCATGCTTGGCCCCAATGCGAGCTTGTCGCCATGCAGTTCGCCCTTGAGCAGGTTCATGGCCGGCGAGCCGATAAAGCTCGCGACGAAGGTCGAGGCCGGGGTGTGGTAGACCTCGAGCGGCGCGCCGATCTGCTCGATCTCGCCGCCGTTCAGAACCACCAGGCGATCGGCCAGCGTCATGGCTTCCAGTTGGTCGTGGGTGACGTAGATCGAGGTGGTGCCGAGCCGGCGTTGCAGCCGCTTGATCTCGCCGCGCATCGAGACGCGCAGCTTGGCGTCGAGGTTGGACAAGGGCTCGTCGAACAGGAAGGCCGCCGGCTTGCGCACGATCGCGCGGCCCATGGCAACGCGCTGACGCTGGCCGCCGGACAAGGCGCGCGGCTTGCGCTCGAGGTATGCTTCGAGTTGCAGCATGCGCGCGGCTTCCGCGACGCGGGCGTCGATCTCGGCCTTCGGCGTCTTGCGATTGCGCAGGCCGTAGGCAAGGTTTTCATAGACCGACATATGCGGATAAAGCGCGTAGTTCTGGAAGACCATGGCAATGTCGCGCTCGGCCGGATCGATCTTGTTGACGACGCGATTGCCGATCTTCACGTCACCCTTGGAGATCTCCTCCAGTCCCGCGACCATACGAAGCAGAGTGGATTTTCCGCAGCCGGAGGGGCCGACGAGGACGACGAACTCGCCGTCCTTGATGTCGATGCTCACGGATTTCACCGCATGCACGTCCCCGGTATAGATCTTGGAGACCTGATTGATTTCGATGGCGGCCATCGGCGTTTCCTTTACTTGTCGCTTTCGGTGAGGCCCTTGATGAACCAGCGCTGGAACACCACGACGATGATGACAGGCGGTAGCATCGCGAGGATCGCGATCGCAAAGGCTTCGTTGTAATCGGGGATCTGAGCGCCGAGCCAGACCAGCAGGATCTGCTTGATGCCGCGCACCAGCGTGTAGAAGCTCTCGTCATTGGTCATCAGCATTGGCCATAGATACTGGTTCCAGCCATAGACGAACATGATGATGAAGATGGCTGCCACCATCGTCTTCGAGAGCGGCACGATGACGTCGAAGAAGAACTTGATCGGGCCGGCGCCGTCGATGCGCGCCGCCTCGAGCAGCTCGTCCGGGATCGATTTGAAGAACTGCCGGAAAAAGAAGGTGCCGGTTGCCGAGGCGAGTAGCGGCACGATCAGGCCGGTATAGGTGTTGATGAGGTGCAGTTGGTGCATCACCTCGTAGGAAGGAAGGATGCGGACCTCGAGCGGCAGCAGCAAGGTCGTGAAGATCATCCAGAAAAACAGCGTTCCAAGTCGAAAGCGGAAATAGACGATCGCATAGGCGGCGAGCATCGACAGCACGATCTTTCCGACGGCAAAGCCGATACCGAGGATCAGCGAGTTCATCAGCATCCGCATGCCGGTCACCTGTCCGGTGAAACCACCTTCGCGGTTCAGGACCGCATTGTAGGTCTCGACGAAATGGTTCCCCCACCTGAGCGTCAAACCGTTGCGGTGAATTTCGGCCGCCTCGTGCGTCGAGGTGAAGAAGGCGACGACGACGGGCGCCATCATGACGAAGACGCCCAGGAGCAGGATAATGTGATCGGTTATCTTGAGACGATACATTGCGCACCCTCAATTGTAGTGAACGCGCCGCTCAAGGAAGCGGAACTGGAAGACCGTGAGCACGAAGACGACAATCATCAGGATTACCGACTGGGCCGAGGAGCCGCCGAGGTCGTTGCCACGGAAGCCGTCCATGTAGACCTTGTAGACAAGGGTGATCGGATTGTTGGCGGCCTTGTCCTTCACCATCACGTCGACGATGCCGAAGGTATCGAACAGCGAATAGGTGACGTTGATGACGAAGAGGAAGAAGGCGGTCGGCGCCAGGAGCGGCAGGATGACGGTCCAGAAGCGGCGGAAGCCCGAACGGCAGTCGAGCGCCGCGGCCTCGCGAACGGAAACGGGAATGCCCTGAAGGCCAGAGAGAAAGAAGATGAAATTATACGGGATCTGCTTCCAAACGGAGACGACCACCATCGCAAAGGCTGTGTCGAAGTAGTTCAGGCCGATCTTCATGTCCCAGCCGAACAAGGCGGCGAAACGCACGAAGGGGCCCATGTGCTGGTCGAAGAACATCATGCCGATCAGGCCGGCGACCGGCGGGGCGATCGCATAGACCGAAATTAGCACGGTCTTGTAAGCCGAGCTGCCGCGAATGACAGCGTCCGCCTTGACCGCCAGCAGGAGGCCAAGCGACAGCGAGAAAAACGTGACAAGCGCCGTGAAGATCGCCGTAAAGCCGGCAATCGAGCGGTACTCCGCGCTTTCGAGGATGCCCTTGTAATTGTCGAAGCCCACGAAGCTGGAGCCGAAGCCGAAGGGATCCTCAAGGAAGAACGAGGACTTCACCGCCTGAACGGACGGCCAATAGAAGAAAATGAAAATCACCGCCATCTGCGGCAGCAGGAAGAGATAAGGCAGCGTTGGCGACGAAAACTGCACGCGCTTCATGGCGAGACCTTTTTGCAAAGCGGTTCCGGAGACGGCCAACGCCCCCGGAACCGTTGTCTTTCAGCAATGGGCTAGATCAGCCGGCAGTCTTGGCAAAACGCTCGAGGAGCTGGTTGCCTTCCTTCTCGATGGTGTCGAAAGCGTCCTTGACGGAGGTTTCGCCCGAGAAGATGCGGCCGTATTCGCGTTCCATGATTTCGCGGATCTGCGGGTAGAAGCCGAGGCGGTAGCCCTTCGACCATTCGCCATCATCCAGCTTCAGCTGCTTGATACCGACTTCGGCAACCGGCTCCTTGTCGTAGTAGCCTTCCTTCTTGGCGAGCTCGTAGGCTGCCTCGGTGATGGCGACGTAACCGGTTGCCTGGTGGTAGAACTTCTGGATCTCAGGCGAGGTCAGGAACTGGAAGAAGTCGGCAACGCACTTGTTCTCCTCAGCCGACTTGCCGGACATTGCGAAGAGCGCCGCGCCGCCGATGAAGCTGTGGGTGCCGGCGCCCTTGATCGCACCCCAATACGGCAGGAAGGTTGCCGAGAAGGGCATCGTTGCCGTCTTCTTCAGGCCGCCGAAGGAGCCCGAGGAACCGATCCAGAGAGCGACCCTGCCTTCTTCAAAGGGCTTCTGGTTGTCGTTCCAGCCGGCGCCGTAGTACTTGAAGTAGCCTTCGTCGGACCAGGCCTTCAGCTTGTCGAACATCATGATGAGGTTCGGATCGGTGACCTTGAGCTTGGTGTCGACAACGCTGTCGTAGCCGTTGTTGTTGGTGGCGAACTGGATGTTGTTGCGCGAGAAGAAGTTCTCGGTGAATTCCCAGGTCAACTGCGACTGGACGAGCGGGATATAGCCGGCCTCCTTGAGCTTCGGAGCAATTGCTTCGAACTCTTCCCAGGTCTTCGGAGCTTCGACGCCGGCCTTCTTCAGCGCTTCCGGATTGATGTACATAATCGGTGCAGAAGAGTTAAAGGGCATGCCGACGAACTTGCCGTCAGCGGCGGCGTAGAAATAGCGAACGCCGGGAATGAAGGCATTGCGGTCGAACTTGTAGCCGGCGTCCTTGATCAGGTCTTCGGCCGGAACGACAGCGCCCTTGGCGTTGATGATGGTTGCTGCACCTGCGTCGAAGACCTGCAGAATGTTCGGCTGTTCGCCCGAACGGAAGGCCGCGATGCCGGCGGCAAGTGCTTCTTCATATGTGCCCTTGCTGACCGGGGTCAGGGCGCAGGCGGACTGCGCAGCGTTGAACTTCTGTGCAACCTCATTGATGACTTCGCCGTTGCGGCCGCCCATGCCGTGCCACCAGGTGATGTTGGTCGCAGCAAAGGACGACGACGCCGAAAAGCTGGCCGCCATGGCGGCCATAGAAATTTTCTTGAACATGGCTAATCCCTCTCCACCAATTGTTGGGGTGAGGAGTGCAATAGAGGCCTTCCATGACGCCTCCTTGATGGTTTCATGACAGGACTGTTACAGCCGGATCCTTTTGCACGCGATTGCAATGACGTCAGAAGGCATTCGGAAAGTTCGCGGCAGGCGGCCGGGCAGGATGGCCACGATGTCGTAACGCCGCGAAAGCAAAGCATAATCGCGTTGTCGCTGTAGCCACAGATCGCTGGCCGCTCTGATGCGGTTTTGCGCTGTAGGAGACACGGCGTCGATCGCGCTCATCTCCTCGCGCTGCGCCTTCACTTCAACAAAAATCGCCAGGTTGCGCTTTGCAATGATGTCTATTTCCCCGAGCTTGGTGCGATAGCGCAGCGCGACGATGCGATAGCCCTTCAGCATAAGATAAAGAGCAGCGAGATACTCGGAGACCTGGCCCCGGCCGAGCGCCCTGCGGCGGTCGGCAGCAGCAGCCCTATCGCCCATCGCCGCCCTTCATGTCAAGAAGCCGCTGGTAGAGTTCCTTCTTGGAGACGCCAGTCAGCTTCGATGCCTCGGCTGCCGCTTTGGAGGTCGGCAGGGTTCTTGCCAGATGGGCCAAGATCGCATCGACATCGGCAGCTTCGACCACCCGTTCGGGAGGCGGACCTATGACCAACACGATCTCGCCTTTGACGTTGTCGACATCGGCGTAGTGGGCAGCCAGCGTCCCTAGGGTGCCGCGGCGAAACTCTTCGAAGGCTTTGGTCAGTTCGCGACAGACGCAAGCCGACCGGTCTGCACCGAGCACATCGGCGGCGGCGGCAAGGGTCGCAGCAATGCGATGCGGCGATTCAAAGAACATCAGCGTCGCGGGGGCCGCCTCTAACTCCGCCAGCCGATCGCGACGGGCCTTGTCCTTGGTCGGCAGAAAACCGGCGAACAAGAACGCATCATTCGGCAGGCCGGAACCCACGAGAGCCGCAAGCGGTGCCGAGGCACCGGGGATTGGCACGACGCGATAGCCGGCCTCGATGGCGCTCTGTGCGAGGCGATAGCCGGGATCGGAGACCAGGGGCGTTCCGGCGTCCGAGACGAGAGCGACCGACTTGCCGGCCTCCAGCGCCTGCAGGAGCCGCGGACCAGCCTCGTCGGCATTGTGTTCGTGATAGGCATAGGGGCGGTTCTGAATGCCAAAACGGTCGAGCAAGACGCGGGTGACGCGCGTGTCTTCGCAGGCCAGCACATCGGCGCCGGCAAGCGTTTCCAACGCACGCAGCGTGATGTCGCCGAGATTGCCGATCGGCGTCGCAACGAGGTAAAGCGCCGGCTCCAACGGTCGTGCCGGAACAGACATATTGTGCAGGCGGAAGCTGCGTTGCCTGCCGCCATCGGCCATCACATCGTCATTGCTCAAGGTATCGATACTCTCCTCTGGTTTCCGCTTTTATGGGCGAGACCCCGCCGTTCGGCAAGGCCGCAGCAATTTCTGTGTGCATTGCACCGGAAAACGGCAAATGCACTGGCGCGGCCATTCGCGCCTCTTGCAATCGGTCTCAAAATCCTGCCATTTTGCCTATCCACTCTATGGTCCCTTTTGGGCAAAGGCATTCCTTGCGGCGCGCAACATGCGCGCTCAAGCAGTAACGGTCGAAAGCGGTAGCATCCCATGCGTATTACAATTGAGCGGTCCAACCTTTTGAAGTCGCTGAACCACGTGCATCGCGTGGTCGAACGCCGGAACACGATCCCGATTCTGTCCAACATCCTGCTGCGCGCCGACGGCCAGAATCTGGACATGAAGGCGACCGACCTCGATCTCGAAGTGACCGAAGCGACGCCTGCGAATGTCGAACAGGCCGGCGCCACTACGGTCCCCGCCCATCTTCTTTACGACATTGTGCGCAAGCTGTCTGATGGCTCCGAAGTTCTGCTGGCGACCAGCACCGACGGCGGCTCGATGACCGTCCAGTCCGGTCGTTCCAAGTTCTCGTTGCAGTGCCTGCCGGAGTCGGACTTCCCTGACCTCACCGCCGGCACCTTCAGCCATACCTTCAAACTGAAGGCGACCGATCTCAAGATGCTGATCGATCGCACCCAGTTCGCGATCTCGACCGAGGAAACCCGCTACTATCTGAACGGCATCTTCTTCCACACCATCGAGAGCAAGGGCGACCTGAAGCTGCGTGCCGTCGCAACCGATGGCCACCGCCTCGCCCGCGCCGACGTGGATGCACCATCCGGCTCGGAGGGCATGCCCGGCATCATCATCCCGCGCAAGACCGTCGGCGAACTGCAGAAGCTCGTCGATGTGCCTGATGCGATGGTGACCGTGGAAGTCTCGGACGCCAAGATCCGCCTCAGCATCGGCTCGATCGTCATGACCTCGAAGCTCATCGACGGCACGTTCCCGGACTACCAGCGCGTCATCCCGACCAACAACGACAAGGAAATGCGCGTCGATTGCACGACGTTCGCTCAGGCCGTCGACCGCGTGTCGACGATCTCCTCTGAGCGCGGTCGCGCCGTCAAGCTCGCCCTCTCCGACGGCCAATTGCTGCTCACCGTCAACAATCCGGATTCCGGCAGCGCAACCGAAGAAGTCGCGGTCGGCTACGACACCGACTCGATGGAAATCGGCTTCAACGCCAAATACCTGCTTGATATCACCGCGCAGCTTTCCGGCGATGAAGCGATCTTCCTGCTCGCCGACGCCGGCTCGCCGACGCTCATTCGCGACACGGCTGGCGACGATGCCCTTTATGTGCTGATGCCGATGCGCGTCTAGCCGCGCGTCGCATCTACGGTGCAAACTTTGCCAATTGCGACGTCAGGCCTTGTTTTTCGGCGGAACTGACTGCAATTAGAGAGCGGGCTGTTTTGTTGCATATCTAGGAGGAAGGGCATGGCGCTGCGCCTAAAGGAACGGCTGGGCAAAAAATTCGATGAAGAAATCCGCTTCTTCAAAGGAATGATGCAGGGGCCGAAGACTGTCGGTTCGATTGTTCCCACCTCCTCCATAACGGCCCGCAAGATGGCAAGCGTCATCAACCCGCATTCGGGACTGCCGGTCCTTGAGCTCGGCCCGGGTACCGGCGCAATCACCAAGGCCATTCTTGGTCGCGGCGTGAAACCCGAGAAGCTGGTCGCCGTCGAATATTCGACGGATTTCTACGAGCACCTGGTCCGGCTCTATCCGGGCGTGAACTTCATCAACGGCGATGCGTTCAATCTCGACAAGACGCTCGGATCGATGAAGGATCAGACGTTCGATTCCGTCGTATCCGCCGTCCCGCTTTTGAATTTCCCGATGCAGGCGCGCATCGCACTGCTCGAAAGCCTGCTCGACCGCTTGCCGGCAGGCCGCCCCGTTGTCCAGATCTCCTACGGCCCGGTGTCGCCGATCATCGCGCGGCCGGATCGCTACCATATCCAGCACTTCGACTTTATCGTCCGCAACATTCCGCCGGCACAGCTCTGGATCTACCGACGCGGCTGACCCGGTGTTCGGCCTCTACGTCACCCATCCGCAGGTGAGGATCGACGCAGCGGTTCCCGTGCCGAAATGGGGGCTGTCGGAGATCGGCGCCGCACGCGCCCACAAGGCCGCCGAACGCCGCTGGGCAAAGCAGCTGCGCCGCATCGTTTCCAGCGACGAGACAAAGGCGATCGAGACTGCCGAGATCCTTGCAGCCGCAGCGCAGGTGACCGTCGAGATCGTCCACGACATGCATGAGAACGACCGCTCGGCGACCGGTTTCATGCCGCCCCCCGAGTTCGAGAAGGCGGCCGACTGGTTCTTTGCGCATCCCGAGGCGAGCTTCAAAGGCTGGGAGCGCGCGATCGACGCCCAGCGGCGTATCGTTTCCGCCGTCACAGATATCCTCGCGTCGCACAATCCCGCCCTTCCCATCGCATTCGTCGGCCATGGAGGCGTCGGCACGCTGCTCAAGTGCCACCTTGAGGGCCGCCCGATCCGGCGTGATGGCGATCAACCGGGAGGCGGTGGCAATCTCTACTGTTTCAGCCTTGCGGATCGACGCCCGTCGTGCGACTGGACGCCTATCGAAGAGTGGCAGGGATGGATGTGAGATGGACGTACGCGAACGCCTGATCGTCGGGCTGGATGTTCCAACACTTGGCGAGGCCGAAAGGATCGTCCATACGCTCGGCGACGACGTCGTCTTCTACAAGATCGGATATCAGCTGGCTTTTGCCGGCGGCCTGGAATTTGCGCGCGATCTTGCCAAGAGCGGCAAGAAGATCTTCCTCGACATGAAGCTGCTCGACATCGACAACACGGTTGCATCGGGTGTCGAGAACATCGTCAAGATGGGCATGTCGATGCTGACGCTGCACGCCTATCCGAAGGCGATGAAGGCCGCCGTCGAGGCCGCCAAGGGCTCCGACCTCTGCCTGCTCGGCGTGACCGTACTGACGTCGATGGACGAGCAGGACCTGGTCGCGGCCGGCTACGAATACGATCCGCATACGCTGGTTTTGCGCCGCGCCGAACAGGCCCACCTCGCCGGTATGGGCGGCATCGTCTGCTCCGCAGAGGAATCGGCGGCCGTGCGCAAGATCATCGGCCCCGATATGGCGCTGGTCACGCCGGGCATTCGCCCTGCCGGCGCCGACAAGGGCGACCAGAAGCGCGTGATGACGCCGGCTGACGCACTGAAGGCCGGCTCCAGCCATCTCGTCGTTGCCCGCCCGATCGTGAAGGCAGCCCATCCCCGCGAAGCGGCTCGCGCAATCCTCGCCGAAATGTCGGCGGCCCTTTAGAAATCTGACAAACAGGGAGGACCTGAAATGGCAAAGGCATATTGGATCGCACGCGTCGATGTTCGTGATGTCGAGCGCTACAAGGACTACGTCGCAGCAGGAAAGCTGGCCTTCGATAAGTATGGCGCCAACTTCCTCGCCCGGGGCGGCGCGATCACCGAGCTCGAGGGCAAGTCCCGCGCACGCAACGTTGTGATCGAGTTTCCCTCGATGCAGCACGCTGTCGATTGCTATAATTCGCCGGAATACCAGATCGCTGCGAAAATCCGCCAGGAAATCGCCGACGCCGAAATGATCGTCGTCGAAGGCATCTAAGACGAGTTCTCAGCCGTGAGATCTGCCGCGCGATGACCCTTTTCGTCGCGTCGTGATTGGTCTAAGACGAAACCAGATCGACCACACAACCGAGCCTTTCGAGGAGCCTGTCATGACCCTTGCCAACCTGCCGCCACTCGTTACCGTGTTCGGAGGGTCCGGCTTCATCGGCAGGCACGTCGTCCGTGAACTGGCAAAGCGCGGCTATCGCATCCGCGTCGCCGTTCGCCGCCCGGATCTCGCCGGCTTCCTGCAGCCGCTCGGCAATGTCGGCCAGATCTCCTTCGTTCAGGCAAACCTGCGCTACCGCAACTCCATCGACCGTGCCGTCGAGGGCGCCGACTTTATCGTGAACTGCGTCGGCATTCTGCACGAAGCCGGCCGCAATTCCTTCGAGGCGGTTCAGGAGTTTGGCGCACGTGCTGTCGCTGAAGCCGCTCGCGGCGTCGGCGCCAAGCTGATCCACATCTCAGCAATCGGCGCAAACGCGCACTCCGATTCAGCCTACGCCCGCACCAAGGGCCGCGCAGAGGCAGCGATCCACGCGATCAAGCCGGATGCCATCATCTACCGCCCTTCCGTCGTCTTCGGTCCCGAGGACAGCTTCTTCAACAAGTTTGCCGACATGGCGCGCATCGCGCCGGCGCTGCCGCTGGTCGGCGGCGGCAAGACGAAGTTCCAGCCGGTCTATGTCGTCGACGTGGCCGAAGCCGTGGCAAAGGCAGTCGAGGGCAAGGTGACCGCGGGCCAGGTTTACGAGCTCGGTGGCCCCGAGGTGCTGACCTTCCGCGAATGTCTCGAGGTCATGCTCAAGACAACCTGGCGCAAAAATCGTCTGGTTTCGCTTCCCTTTGGCATTGCCTCGCTCATCGGCAGCATCGCCTCGCTCATTCCGTTCGTCACACCGCCGATCACCTCCGACCAGGTGCGTCTGCTGAAGAAGGACAATGTCGTTTCGAAGGAAGCGGAAACCGAAGGCCGGACGCTGAAGGGTATCGGCGTCACACCGACGCTGGTGAACTCGGTCATCGGCTCTTACCTCGTGCAGTACCGTCCGCACGGGCAGTACACCGGATCGGGCAAGGCGGCCTGAGAGCTGCGACCTTCCCAAAGCAACACGCCGCTCGCGACCTTCACGGGCGGCGTTTCTCGTGGAAGGTTTTTTCAGAATCGCAGAAGTTGTGAACGCTTTTTTCCCTGTAGCAGACCGGCACTCGTTGCATAAAAGTCGCACGTAAAAATTAGCGGAATTAACACCAAATTTAGCAGGAACATTTATTGCTATTTGTCATTCCACTGACTACACACCCCGCGCGTTTCCCAATGGACTCAGCGCCTTGACGGCGCACTAACGACTTTTGAAAGGCTTTCTTCAATGGGTAGGTCAATCGCGCTCCTGTTTGCGTGTGCGGCGCTGGTTATTCTGGCAGGCTCCTTCATTGCGCCCGGATCGGTTGCAGCGGTGAAGGGTGAGTGCTCGCCGGCCTACGGTGTCGATCCCTGCGAGACCGGCTCGATTAGCCGATAATAAAAAACCGGCGCTCTTCACGCCGGTTTTTTCTTGCCTTGCTTTCTGTAGTGGAACTGATCCGCATCCGCGCCACAAGGACTCGGATGCGTCGATCAAGTGCGTCTCAGGCGATCATGCCTAATGCCGCCATGCCGAGCAGGATAGCGCCGAGAATGATGCGGTAGATTGCAAACACCGTAAACCGGTTGCTCCTGATGTAGGACAGCAGCCATTTTACGGCGATAAACGCAACAATCGTCGAGACGATGAAAGCGATGCCGAGGCTCGTCCAATCCTCGTTTGCAGCCCCGCCATCCTTGAACGTCTTCAGCAGTTCGTAGCCGCTTGCGGCATACATGGTCGGGATGCCGACCAGGAAGGCGAATTCGGTCGCGGCGGCGCGATTGCCGGTGCCGGCCAGCATGGCAACGAAAATCGTGGCGCCGGAGCGCGACGTTCCCGGGAAGACGCCGGCCACCACCTGGGCAATACCGACCAAGATGGCGACGAGCCAGGTAATCTCCTTGTGAGGCGGTCGACGAGCGGCGGCCCATTCGGCAAAGATCATCCAGATACCGCCGATGATCAGCGCCCAGGCAATCGGCGTCGCATTCTCCGGCAGTTGGAAGCCGAGCTTCTTGACGACCAGTCCGAGGATCGCCGTGATGAGAAACGCGACGATCAGCTTGGCCGCGTAAGTGCGATTGCGCGGATCACGCCAGCCCAGGACGAGATCCAGGAGGCGACGCCAGTAAATAATGGTGACGGCGAGAATCGCGCCCGCCTGAATGACGATGTTGAACATGTCCGACCGGTGGCCGAGCCATTGCTCAGCGATGATAAGGTGGCCGGTGCTCGAAATCGGCAGAAACTCGGTAATTCCCTCTATTATGCCTAGAATTATAGAGTTCACATAATCCATACATTCTCTCCGTGGAGTTTGGTCGGGCTTTGATTGGGGTTATGGCGTCCGGAAGTGACGAAGGCAGGGCGGGAAAACAAAAATCCGTTTTTCGAGCACGCCCACCTCCTTTGTCAGAGAGTTGGCTACCCGACTCGCTTGTATTGAAAGGGCCAAGCTCCTATAGCTTCAACGAATAAGTCATGACTAGGGCGCTATGATCATCGCGCTCCCGCAACATGCCACACACCTCAAAAAATCCGAGAATCAATGCCCACGCTCTATCATCATCCCATGTCATCCGCATCACGCTTCGTTCGGCTGATCCTGACGGAGTACGGCTATCAGGCGGACCTGATCGAGGAGCAGACCTGGGAAAAGCGCCGGGATTTCCTCGCGCTCAACCCGGCCGGAACCCTGCCGGTTTATGTCGATGACAGCATGCGGGCGTTGTGCGGCGCGGCTGTGATCTCCGAGTATCTCGACGAGACGCACGGCGTGCTCAAGCGTGATCGCCGGCTCCTGGCGGAAGATCCATTCCAGCGCGCCGAGATTCGCCGGCTGACGGAATGGTTCATGCAGAAGATGGAAACAGACGTGACCAAGCCGCTCGCCCGCGAGCGGGTCTACAAGCTGCAGATGACGGCGGACCAGGGCGGCGGCGCGCCTGATTCCAAGATCCTCCGCACGGCGCGGGCGAATATCCGCCAGCACATGAAATATCTGGGCTGGCTTGCCGGCTCCCGACAGTGGCTGGCCGGCGACCGCATGAGCTATGCAGATCTCGCTGCTGCCTCGGCCGTTTCCATTCTCGACTATCTCGGTGAAATCGACTGGTCGGAAGCTCCTCTCGTCAAGGAGTGGTATCAACGCCTGAAGTCGCGTCCATCCTTCCGGCCGTTGCTCACCGAGCGCGTGCGGGGCCTGACCCCGGTTTCGCACTACGCCGACCTGGATTTCTGACGAGGGCCTTCAATGGCCATGGAAAACAAGGACCAGAAACGCCGCGATACCCTCACCGCCTTCGTTCGGTCGGAGGCGAAGGCCTTGGGTTTCGACCTCTGTCGCATCACGCGACCCGACGCCATACCGGAAGCCAAGGAGCGGCTCGGCGAATTCATTGACGCCGGGCGGCATGGAACGATGGAGTGGATGGCGGAGACCCGCGACAGGCGCGGCGATCCACGCACGCTCTGGAGCGACGTCCGGTCGATCGTCGTCTTCGGCCTCAATTACGGACCGGATGAAGATCCGCGCGAGATTCTGACAAAACCGGACAAGGCTGCAATCTCGGTCTACGCGCGCAATCGCGACTATCACGACATCATCAAGGGCCGATTGAAGGAGATCGCAACACGCTTTGCGGCGCGCGCCGGGGCGGATGTGAAGGTCTTTGTCGACACGGCTCCGGTGATGGAAAAACCGCTCGCGGCAGCTGCCGGCCTCGGCTGGCAGGGCAAGCATACGAACCTCGTCAGCCGCGAGCACGGATCATGGCTTTTCCTCGGCTCGATGTTCACGACCGCGGATCTGAACATCGATGCGCCGGAGATTGACCACTGTGGCTCCTGCCGCGCCTGTCTCGATATCTGCCCGACGAAAGCATTTCCCGGTCCCTACCAGATCGACGCACGGCGCTGCATCTCCTACCTGACCATCGAGCACAAAGGACCGATCGACCCGGCGTTGCGGTCCCTGATCGGCAACCGGATCTATGGCTGCGACGACTGTCTCGCCGCCTGCCCATGGAACAAATTTGCCCATGAGGCCTCCGAGATGAAGCTGCAGGCCCGGGAGGACTTGAAGGAGCCATCGATCGAGTATCTGCTCGGCCTCGATGATGCCGCCTTTCGCACATTCTTCAGCGGCTCGCCCGTCAAGCGTATCGGCCGCGATCGGTTCATCCGCAATGTGCTCATTGCCGCCGGCAATTCGAACGATCGCCGATTTGTCGAGCAGTGTCGGAAACTGTCAGAGGATCCCTCCCCGGTCGTACGCGGCATGGCAATTTGGGCCTTGTCGCGCCTTCTCGAGGCTGGCGAATTTTCTGCCTTTGCGGCACAAAGGCCAGATGAGTCGGATAGCGATGTCCTGAGTGAATGGCGCCTAGCGGGAGCAGTTTGATGCAAGTGATGATTTTCGGCTGCGGCTATTCGGGCACGGCGATCGCCAAGGCTTTCATGGCGGACGGCGCGCGTGTCTCCGGTACGACGCGCTCGGAAGACAAGGCAGCTGCCCTGCGTGGCCAGGGCATCGACGCTTTCGTGTTTGACGGCGACGTGCTGGACGAGAAATTGAGCGAGGCGATGCGAGGCGCGACCCATCTCGTCCAATCCATTGCGCCGCGCGATAATGGTGATGCGCTGATCAGGCTCGCTGGCGACCGTCTGAAGGAGATGATGCCCAAGCTCCAGTGGATCGGCTATCTCTCGACGGTCGGCGTCTATGGCGATCACAAGGGAAATTGGGTCACCGAAGAAATGCCCTGCACGCCGGTTTCCGGCCGCTCGAAGGAGCGGCTGGAAGCAGAACACGGCTGGATGGCCATCGGCGCCGCCATCAATGTTCCCGCGGCGGTTCTCCGCCTCTCCGGTATCTACGGGCCAGGCCGCAATGCCCTTTGCAATCTGGAACGCGGTACCGCACGGCGATTGATCAAGAAGGATCAGGTTTTCAACCGGATCCGGGTTGAGGATATCGGCGCGGCGACGCGGTTCCTCGCCGACCGTGGGCTCGGCGGCATATATAATGTGACCGACGATCTGCCCGGCCCGCCTCAGGACGTCATCGTCGAAGCAGCCCGGCTGCTGGGCGTCGAGCCGCCGCCGGAGCAGCCCTTCGAAACTGCCGAGCTCACCCCGATGGCGCGGTCCTTCTACGGCGAGAACAAGCGGGTCTCGAACGCCAAGCTGAAGGCGGCGGGCTTTATCTTCGCCTTCCCGACCTATCCCGCCTCGCTCGCGCAGCTGATGCAGAGCAACAGCTGGCGAGGATAGCGACGCCTCAAATCGAGACGCCGAGCGCCGGCTCGGCCTTTACCCGTGCGAGCGGCGGGAATGCGAGGGCTATTGCGGCTGCGCCGAGCCCGACCAGAGCGGATCCGATGAAGAGCCACGAGTAGTTGTCAAAGGTGTCGAAGATCCATCCGCCGATAAGAGGACCGAAGGCCATCCCGAGGCTGGAGAGCATCGTCGCCGCGCCGAACACCGTACCGATGATGCGCGGCCCGAAATATTCTCGCGCCAGAACAGCATAGAGCGGCATCACGCCGCCATAGGCGCTGCCGAAGATAATGGCGAGGGCGTAGAATTCGCCGAGCCTGCTGACGAAGAGGTAGGTCGCAAGCGCAATCGCCTGGACGAGCAAACCGGCGACGAGGACCGGCTTCACCCCGACCCTGTCGGCCAGCCCGCCATAGAGAAGCCGGCCGCCGAGCCCCGCAAGTCCCTCGACGCTATAGATGCTGACTGCGGCCATTGGCGCTATGCCGCAGATCGTCGCGTAACTGACCATGTGAAAGATCGGACCGGAATGCGCAGCGCAGCAGGCGAAGAACGTCAGCCCCAACACAATGAATTGTGGCGATCGGAACACCCGCGAGAGCGAAGGCTTTTCCCCGCTTGTTGCAGTGGCGGTCGCGCCGTCCCCTTCCTCTGCCGGCGGGCGCCGAACCAGCAAGGCTGCCGGAAGCAGCAGGACCCAGGCAGTGATGCCGATCAGCAGCATCGCGGTTCGCCAATCATAGGCAGAAATGAGCCAGCGTGCGAAAGGTGAGATCGTCATGGGCGCGACACCCATGCCGGCAGAGACCAGGGAGACGGCGAGGCTGCGGTTCTCCTCGAACCACCCGGTCGTCGTCGCGATCATTGGCGCGAAGAAGGTGCTGGCGGCAAGCCCGACCAAAATTCCGTAGGTCAGCTGAAACTGCAGAAGCGATTCCGCGCGGCTTGCCAACACAAGGGCCAGGCCAAGGCCGGCAGCACCGATCAGAACGACAACCCGCGCGCCGAAGCGATCGCTCGCAGTGCCCCACAGGAAACCGCCAATCCCCATGACAATGAAATTAAGTGTCATCGCGCTCGCAATGCCAGCGTGCGACCAGCCGGTCTCGGTCGCGATTGGCTCCTGGAAGATTGCCAGGGAGAACATCGCGCCGAGTGCAACGCAGGTCATCAACGCCCCGGCAGCAACAATGATCCAACGATAAGGTATGCTCATGATTTCGCAGCCTCCCTGCCCAATTTGAACGAGGCGCGCACCGCTTGCGCGCTTGCAAGCTAAAGACGTTTGAATGTCACCGTTTTCGACACGCCCGGGGCGTTTTTATGCTATGCCGCAGCGACTTCCGTCGACTTGCATATCACGACTTGCCTGCGGGGCGAGAGCGGGCGGCAGACTTTTCGTCTTGCGATTGTATTTGTCGATCATAAATAGCGCGGTTTCAGGGTAGGAAATTTCTACTTCCTCCATTCGGCGCATATAATATAGCGCCTGATTATGGTTAACGGCCTCTGAATTTGCGCAAATGAGGCACTAATTATGGCAATCGCGCAAAATTATTTTCGTTAATTTTGTGATCTTTGGTTGCGTGGATCAGGCCTTGCAAAAAACGTTCTAATTTTACTTGATTTCATTATCTTTTTTCCCAATCATTCGATTTTCTGTGGCGCACATGCCGCGCATCTAGCCATCACGTATATTACACTTTGTAATATTCCGTGATAATTGGGGGCACTTTTTCGCCACACTTGGCCGGATTCAACCCTCCCACCGCCCACAAGGCGTGAGTTCAACAATTGAGGGGACAATCCGTTTTGAAGAAAATCTGCCGTTCTGTCATCGCCGCAGCAACAATTGCAGCTTGCTCTACTATCCTTCCCGTTGAAGGATTTGCTGCAAATGGTTGCGGTGGCGCTTCATGGTACGCACTTCGCTCCAAAACCGCCTCCGGGGAACGTATGAACCCGACCATCAATACTGCAGCACATCGTTCGCTGGCATTTGGCACGAAGCTGAAAGTTACCAACAGCAAAAACGGACGCAGCGTCGTCGTCCGCGTCAATGATCGTGGCCCATTCATTCGCGGCCGCGTCCTCGATCTCTCCCGCGCTGCCGCCCAGAACATTGGCATGGTCAGCAGTGGCACGGCAAAGGTCTGCTACGAAGTCATAGGCTAAGCGTTCGCCCGTACACGAACGGGTCGCTTGCTCTTGCCGCCAATCGCGTCTACGACGCGGTCTAGACTTGTGTACTATCCGCTGCGTCTGTCGCGCTTCCTGCGGATTGTTCACAAGCCCGGTATTTTGATCCAGGCGATAGGAGCTGTTTGAATGCGGTTGGGCGGTCGGCTCGAAGGGGCGATTTCGGTTCTTGCAGATATCGATGCCCGCAGACGGCCTGTCGCCGATGCATTGAAGGACTGGGGTCTTGCCCATCGGTTTGCCGGATCGGGCGATCGCGCCGCGATCGGCAATATCGTCTACGATGCCCTTCGCATGCGCCTCTCCCACGCCTGGCTGATGGACGATGACAGCGCATCCGCTATCGCCCACGCCGTGATGTTCCGGCAATGGGGTTTCACGCCAGAAAGCCTCGCCGCGGAACTCGCAGACGACAAGTTCGCACCAAGCCCGCTTTCGCAAGCTCAGCTTTCCGCTTTCAACAGCCGCCAGCTGGCCGACGCGCCCGCTCACATCCAGGGCGATATTCCCGAATGGGTCCAGCCCTCGTTTGAAAGCGCCTTCGGCGATCACTGGATCGTCGAGGCGCAGGCCCTCGCCGGGCGTCCGACCCTCGATCTGCGCGCCAACATCCTGAAGGCGACCCGCGACAAGACAGTCAAGGCCCTCGAAAGAGCCGGCGCACAAGAGGCGGCGATCGCGCGTTACGGCATCCGGATTCCCGCCGGCGAAGGCGCCTCAAGGCTGCCAAACGTGACCGCCGAGCTTTCGTTCCAGAAAGGCTGGTTCGAAGTGCAGGACGAGGGGTCGCAGATCGTTGCCGATCTCGTGCTCCCAAAAGACGGCGAACAGGTTCTCGACTACTGTGCCGGTGGTGGCGGCAAGACGCTCGCCATGTCGGCGGCGATGCACAACAAGGGCCAGGTTCACGCCTATGATGCCGACCGCAAGCGGCTCGCGCCGATCATCGAACGGCTGAAGCGTGCCGGAACGCGCAATGTCCAGGTGCACGATGACGCCAAGGCTCTGAAGAGCCTGAGCGATCGCTGCGACAAGGTGCTCGTCGATGCGCCATGCACGGGAACCGGGACCTGGCGGCGGCGGCCCGACACCAAGTGGCGCCTGACCGCGAAGAACCTCGACGAGCGCACGACCCAGCAGCAGGACGCGCTCAAGCAGGCGAGCGCCTTTGTCCGTCCGGGCGGAGAACTGATCTACGTGACCTGCTCGGTGCTGCCGCAGGAAAACGAGGAGCAGGTCCGGCGTTTCACCGCAGAAAACGGCGACTACGAGATTGTCAGCGCCCTGCCTGCGTGGGATGGACTGTTCGGAAAGGACAGCCCACGTCCTCGTTCGTCCGACGGCAAGACCATCACGCTGACACCCGCCTCCACCGATACGGACGGTTTCTTCTTCTGCCGCATGCAGAGGAAAGGCTGAGCCCTCGCTCAGCCGGCAGACTTCTGACAAAGCCGTCAACTCAATTGATTTTCTGGGGGCGAGATACCCATCGCCTCGTGCCGGTATCCAGCGCGATCAAGTCCTTGATCGCGAAAAACTCTTCAGCCCCGCAGACGCGCGGCGGGCTGGATTCCGGCTCAAGGCCGGAATGACGGAGAAGCAGGGGGTGTCAAAACAACAAGAGGTTCGTCAGACCGCGCGAATACACTTAAAATCATTCCAAACTAGAGTGTTTGACACCAGTTTGCTTTTGGGCGAAGAGATTTTTCGTCGGACCTCAGACGGAAAGTCCGCACAGGAGAGGATCATGAAACTCAACAAGAATTTCCGCGCAGCCGTGGCGCTGGCGCTGGCCCCAGCCGCTCTGCTGGCCATTCCCGCTTACGCGGCCCCGGATGCTGCTGCAGTTGTAAAACACTACGCCGACGTTGCGCATGCCAAATACGAAGACTCGCTGACGACGGCCAAGGCCCTCGACGCGGCAATCGACGCCCTGCTCAAGGACCCGACCGACAAGACATTGAAGGCTGCCCGCGCCGCGTGGATCAAGGCACGCATCCCTTACCAGCAGACGGAAGTCTATCGCTTCGGCAACCCGATCGTCGACGACTGGGAAGGCAAGGTCAACGCCTGGCCCCTCGACGAAGGCCTGATCGATTACGTCGATGCGTCCTACGGCACCGAGAGCGACGAGAACGCGCTCTACGTCGCCAATGTCATCGCCAACAAGACGATCAAGATCGACGGCAAGGATGTCGACGCGTCCAAGCTGACTCCTGAATTCCTGTCCGGCACGCTGGCCGAAGCCGGCGGCGTCGAAGCCAACGTCGCAACGGGCTATCATGCCATCGAATTCCTGCTCTGGGGCCAGGACCTGAAAGGCACCGGTCCCGGAGCTGGCAACCGCCCTGCCACGGACTACGACCTGAAGAATTGCACGCACGGCAATTGCGATCGCCGTGCCGAATATCTGAAGTCCGCCTCGACGCTGCTGGTCTCCGACCTTCAGGAAATGACCAACGACTGGGCTCCGGAGGGCGAAGCCACCAAGCATGTCGAAGCCGATCCGAAAGCCGGTCTCGTTGCCATTCTGACCGGAATGGGCTCCCTCTCCTACGGTGAACTGGCCGGCGAGCGCATGAAGCTCGGCCTGCTGCTGCACGATCCGGAAGAAGAGCATGATTGCTTCTCGGACAACACCTTCAACTCGCACCTCAACGACGCGATCGGCATCGCCGCTGCCTACACGGGCGACTACACCCGCGTCGACGGCACGAAGATGAAGGGACCGTCGCTGCACGATCTCGTCGCAGCCAAGGACGAGAAGCTCGACAAGGAAATGCAGGCCAAACTCGACGCGACGCTCAAAGCAATGAATGTCATGGCGAAGCGCGGTCTGAACGTCGAGAAGTACGACCAGATGATCGGCGAAGGCAACAAGAAGGGCAACGCCGTCGTTCAGGCTGCCATCGACGGTCTCGTCGACCAGACCAAGACGGTGCAGCGCGTTATTGCCGCACTCGATCTCGGCACCGTGAAGCTTGAAGGTTCCGACAGCTTGGATAATCCTGGCGCGGTCTTCCAATAAGTGAAAAGGCGGGCCGCTTCGTTCGACGCAGCGGCCCGAACTCTCGAATGCCTCCCAGACCGGCTCGTCGTCTTCTCAGTTGCGCAGCATTTTGCGCCGCGATTGCCGGATTCTCCGTTGCGCTGGCATCCGGGTTCGATCTTCCGACGAAACGAAGCGACCTTTCCGACGCGGATATGAAGCGCGTCGCCGATGTCACGCGGCCGACCACGGATTTTTCCAAGGCCGAGCAATACGAAGCGATGCAGGCCGGCGGCGCCACCTCCATCGATCCGGTCACGCAGGATTCCTTTTCGCATATCTCGGCGACAATCCCCTTTGAAGAAGAACAGCCGTTCCGGCTCGGAAATGCCCTTTTCAAGAAGCTCTGGGTCTCCGCCCCTTCCTCGACGCAGGCCTCAGATGGTCTGGGGCCACTCTTCAATGCCCGCTCCTGCATGAGTTGCCACTTGAACGACGGCCGCGGCAAGCCGCCGGAAGGTGGCGTCAGTGCCACCTCGATGTTCCTGCGCCTGTCGCGCCCGGCGACAACGCCTGATGAGCAGCGGGCGATTGCCAGCGCCGAAGTCGTCAATTTCCCGGACCCAATCTACGGCCACCAGTTGCAGGATCTTGCGGTTCCAGGGCTTCCCTCAGAGGGCAAGATGGCTATCCGCTACACCGAGGAGCCCGTGACGCTCGAAGACGGCGAGACCATCTCGCTCCGCCGTCCGACATACGAAGTGACCGACCTCGGCTATGGGCCACTCGACCCAACAACGACGATCTCGCCGCGCGTTGCGCCGGCGATGATCGGGCTCGGGCTGATCGAGGCCATCCCTGAAGCGGACATCCTTGCCCACGCCGATCCGGACGATGCGGACGGCGACGGCATCCACGGCAAGGCGGCCATCATACGCGACCATCGCACCGGCAAAGTTGCGCTCGGGCGCTTCGGTTGGAAGGCACAGAATGCGAGCGTGCGCGACCAGAGCGCGGATGCCTTCTCCAATGACATTGGCATTTCGACGCCGGACCGACCCGACCCGCATGGCGATTGCACAGAAGCCGAAGCCAAGTGCGGGAAGATGCCGACCGGCGTGCAGAAGCGGCTCGGCAAGGAGGAGGCCCCCGGCCCGATCCTCGACCTCGTCACCTTCTATTCGGCCAACCTTGCCGTTCCTGCCCGCCGCAAGGCGAGCTTCCCCGCGACCCTTCAGGGCAAGAAAATCTTCTACCAAAGCGGCTGCATTTCCTGCCACATGCCGAAGTTCGTCACGCGGCGCGACAGCGCCGACAAGGCTCAAGCCTTCCAGCTGATCTGGCCCTATTCCGACTTCCTGCTGCACGACATGGGCGAGGGTCTCGCGGACGGACAACAAGTCGGGAGCGCGAACGGACGTGAATGGCGCACGCCGCCGCTATGGGGTATAGGTCTGACCCAGACTGTCAGCGGGCATAGCTTTTTCCTCCACGACGGCCGCGCCAGAAATCTCACCGAAGCGATTCTCTGGCATGGCGGCGAGGCTGAAAAGGCGCGTGACGCTTTCACATCCCTGCCCGGGGATGACCGGCAGGCACTGATTACATTCCTGGAGTCCCTTTGATGCGCCTTTGGCAACCTCTTGTCCTCTCCCTTGTCCTTGCTACGTCTGCCTTCGCCCAGACTCCTCCCGCACCGCAAGCCGGTCTGAACGAGGAGGCGGTCTCCGGAGTCATGCAACGGGCGGTCGATGAGGTGATCCGCCCAGGCTATCGCAATGCCCAGCAATCGGCAGCACGCCTGACAACGGCGATGAAGGACCTCTGCGAGGACGCGACGCAGCAGAAGCTGGACAAGGCGCGGTCAGCACTCGACGACATGATCCGCTATTGGTCGGTCATTGAGATCGTTCAGACTGGACCAGTGATCCAGGACAATCTCTTCGAGCACATCCTGTTCTACCCCGATCGCAAGGGCGTCGCCCTGAAGCAGGTTCAGGCTCTGATCGCCAAAGCCGATCCCAAGGATACGACTGTCGATGCAATCGCCGGCAAGAGCGTCGCGCTGCAGGGGCTGACTGCGCTCGAATACGTGCTCCACGGCACCGGTTCGGAAGACCTGACGACGCAGAAGAACAGCTTCCGATGCCTCTACGGCGCTGCGATTGCCGGTAACATCCAGCGTGAGGCGGGCGAGGTCGTCGCGGCCTGGGAAAAGCCCGACGGCGTGCAGGGAAGCTGGAAGCATCCCGGCCCGCAAAGCGAAGACTTCATGGACAACAAGGAGGCCATAACCGCTTTGCTCGGCATCCTCGTTCATGGCGCGGAGACCGTTCGCGATCAACGGCTCGAGCAGTTCTACAAGGGCAAGGACGCCACGCCTCGTCCACGCATGGCGATCTACTGGCGCTCCGGGAACACCTGGAAGTCGATGACGGCCAACGTCGAGGGACTTCGCACACTCTGGCAAAAAGCCGGCATGGCCGAGCTCTTGCCAGCCGACAAGAAGCCGATCGCCGACACGATCGATGCCAATTTGAAGTCGCTGCTTGAGGCGTTGCAGAAGCTCAACCCCGATATCGAAGTTGCAACAAGCGACGCCGAGAGGGCAAAGCTTGATGCTCTTCTGGTCAGCACGCGCGAGCTGATCACCAAGATCAGCGACGACTATGGCGCGGCAATCGGCCTTTCAGCGGGCTTCTCCTTCTCGGACGGCGACTGAACCCATGTGGAATAGCTCCGCGATCGATCGGCGCAGTTTCGTCAAGGCGGCCGGGCTGACTTTCCTGGCTGCCCTACAGCCGCGAGCGCTCATGGCACTTGAGCGCGCGGATGCGATCTATGCGTCAGGGATGCGGACCGCGAACGGATCCTACGCCGTTGCGACGGTCACGGAGCGCGGCGAGATCGTCGATCAAATCGCCCTTCCGGCACGCGCCCATGGCATGGCCTTCAGCAACGCGACGGGAAAAACCGTCGCCTTTGCGCGCCGCCCCGGCACCTATGCGATGATCTTCGATCCCCGCGGCAAAAACGAGCCGATCACCATTGCAGCCGCCGAGGGGCGCCATTTCTATGGCCATGGCGCCTTCTCGCCGGACGGCCGGATTCTCTATGCCAGCGAGAACGC